>JACZDC010020435.1_pt1 | contig 10818 bp, 10 predicted proteins | sample 8641791 | NCBI WGS metagenome assembly JACZDC01 (sample SAMN15324613, study PRJNA640507) | soil metagenome | isolation source: intercropping peanut in the second line | place: China: Luxin town, Laibin City, Guangxi Province | collected 2019-07-25 | depth 10cm m
AAGGCGTGGCCCGAGTGGCCGCCCTCGAGCGCGGCGAGGTTCGCCTCCAGCGCGCTGCGGGTGGGGTTCTGGACGCGGGCGTACTCATACTCGGCCGGCTCGCCGAGCCCCTTCTGCACGTAGGTGGACGTCTGGTAGATCGGGACCGCGACGGCGCCGGTGCGCGGGTCGGGTTCCTGCCCGGCATGGATCGCGCGCGTGGCAAAGCCGAGGTTCTTTGGATCGCCTTTCACCGGGCGGATTCTAACACCCGTGTAAGATACCCCTCCCATGAATGCCGATCAGACCCCCTCCGAGCCGTTCTCGCCCATCCGCTGGGAAGGCGAGTCCCTGAAGCTGCTGGACCAGACGCTTCTCCCCGCGGAGGAGACCTGGCTCGAATGCCGCGAACCCGAGCAGGTAGCCGACGCCATCCGCCGCCTCGCCGTGCGCGGCGCGCCGGCCATCGGCGTGGCCGCGGCCTACGGCCTCGTCCTCGGCGCCGACCGCTTCGAGGAGGTCGCGAGCCTCCTGCGCAGCACCCGTCCCACGGCCGTCAACCTGGCCTGGGCCCTCGACCGCGGCCGCGAGGTCTTCGAGCGCGCCCGGGACCAGGGAACCCAGGGGCTCCGCCAGGCGCTGCTCGACTGGGCGCGCGAGCTGCAGGCCGAGGACGTGCGCATCAACAAGAAGATCGGCGAGAACGGCGCCGCCCTGTTCGGCGAGGGCGCCCGCGTCCTGACCCACTGCAACACGGGCTCGCTCGCCACCGCCGGCTACGGCACGGCGCTCGGCATCATCCAGTCGGCCTGGACCGGCGGCCGCGTCGGCATGGTCTGGGTGGACGAGACCCGGCCGCTCCTCCAGGGCGCGCGGCTCACCGCCTGGGAGCTGAAGCGCCTGGGCATCCCCTTCAAGCTGGTGACCGACTCCAGCGCCGGAATGCTCATGCGGCAGGGCCTGGTGGACCGCATCGTGGTCGGCGCCGACCGCATCGCCGCCAACGGCGACACGGCGAACAAGATCGGGACCTATACGGTGGCGGTCCTGGCCCACCGCCACGGCGTGCCGTTCTATGTCGCCGCGCCCCTGTCCACCATCGACCGCAACACGCCCGACGGCAAGGCGATCCCGATCGAGGAGCGCCAGGCCAAGGAGGTCACCGAGGTGTTCGGCACCCGCGTGGCCCCGGACGAGACCCAGGCCATGAACTTCGCCTTCGACGTCACGCCGGCCGAGCTGATCACGGCCATCGTCACCGAGGCCGGAGTCCTGGAACCGCCGTACGAGCAGAGCATCGCCCGCGCGTTTGGCTCGTTCGCCAAGAGCTGAACCCCTCTCCCGCGCAAGCCTCTCCGTTCTCCCGCCTTTCGGGAGTCGGAGGAGGTTTGTCCCGTCAGACCGCTGACAAGCACCCTACCAAATGAGAGCGTTAGAAGTCTCGATCTCTCTGAGGGCAGGTTGGGATCGGCTGTGCCCGATCCAACAGGGGTAATGACCGCCTCCGCGAAGCGGATGCGGTCCGGAAAAGGAGAGTCTGATGAACAGGAAGTGGATGTACATGGTTCTGATCGCGATGCTCGTTGCCTCTTCGGCACCGGCGCAGAAGATCCTCGCTGGCGACAGCGGCCTGACCACCCCGGGTGGCGGCCGGACCACGCTCGACCTCTCGACGTTCCCGATCGAGCAGGTCTTCGGCGCCCGGCTGGGAAGCAGCTCGGTCGTCAGCCTGAAGGGCGAGTCCCTGGGCACCGGCGCGCTCGATGGCGTCGACACCATCGTCCGCCGTCCCACCACGATCGACCTCAGCACGGGCAGCGGCAGCGGCCCGCTCTCTATCGTCGCCCTGCGCCTGGTCGGCGAGTCGCCGGTCGTCATCGGCGGCAAGTCCTACACCCTGCACGTGTTCCTCTCCGAGTTCCGTGACGACGTCAAGGCCGGCGGCGCGACGTTCCGCCTGGTCAACGCCGACGGCGGCACGTTCAGCTCCAGCTTCAACGTGCGTCCGAAGCTCGTCTTCTCGAACGAGTCCGGCGACACCGTGATCGACTGCGGCGCCGTGGTCTGCGGCGACGGCAGCGACCTCAAGATGACGGCCCAGAACGCCAGCTTCACGCTCGGCGGCGTCGCCGGCGGCCTGGACCCGAAGGCCAAGGGCATCAAGGCCCTGCCGGCCGGCGTGGCGGTGGACGGTGACGGCGACGGCGTGGCCGAAGTGAAGACGCTCGCCTCCACGAACCTCTTCATCGGCGTCATCCCCTCGCGCCCGACCTTCCCGATCGGCCCGATCGACAAGAACGAGCAGTCCGGCAGCCACAGCATCGCGGTTCCGGTGGCGGCGTCGACCTCGGTCAACGGCACCTTCACCCCCGTCAGCAACCAGTAGTCACAACCGGGCCAGGAGTCGCCGATGCGGCGGCTCCTGGCCTGTCAGTCCCTCCCCCAGCGCCGCAGCAGCTCCGGCAGGAACACCACCGTCGCGACATAGGAGACCGCCATCGCCGCGGCCAGCAGCACGCCGAGGCTGGCGTTCGGCTTGAGCGCCGAGAAGGCGAGCACCAGGAAGCCCAGGGCGAGCACGAGCGCGTTCCACAGCACGCCGCGCCCCGCCGTGGCCAGGGTGGCGAGCACGGCGCCGTCATGGTCGAGATGACCGTCGGCCCGCCGCTCCCGCCGATACCCGTAGCAGTAGTGGAGAGCGAAGTCGACGCCGGCGCCGAGCGTCAGCGCCGCGAACATGCTGGTCGCGATCCCGAGCGGCAGTCGCGCGTAGCCCAGGGCCCCGAACAGGATCACGGTGGCGGCGGCGATCGGCGCCATGACCACCAGCGTCCAGCGCACGCTGCGGAACGCGATGAGCAGAGTGACGGCGATCAGCGCCGCGGTCCAGCCGATCGAGTCGAGCTGATTGCCGACGATCGCCTCGACCACCGCGAGTCCCGCCGGCACGTCGCCCGAGATGTGGGCGCGCACGCCGTGGCGCGCGGCGAGCGGGGCGAGGCGGGCGGTCAGAAAGTCCCGCAGCTCGTCGCCGCGCGCGAAGTCGGCGTTGCGCACGAAGAGCCGCGTCCGGGCTGCGGAGGCATCCTGATCGAGATACTGCCGCAGGTCGAGCCGGATGTTGAGCGCCTCGATGGCAGCGCCGGCGCGCTTCACCTGGACCGGCGGCAGGGCGGAGAGGGGGAGCGGGTTGCCCTGCATCATCGCGCCGCCCTCCAGAAAGAGCAGCGGTCCGAGCACGCCGCCCACGTGCGGCGCCGCGCGGGCCAGGCGGTCGAAGTCCTCGAGCAGGGCCGCGCCCGCGGGCGTCCAGAAGTGGCGCCGGTCGGCCTCGAAGACCACGTCCAGGCGATAGCTCCCCCAGAACGCCCGGTTGAAGTCGCGCTCGGCCGTGACTAGCGGCGAGTGAGGATCGAAGTTGTCGATCCAGGAATCCTGCACGGTCTGCCGGAAGAGCCCGGGCACGGAAAGGAGGAGAAGCAGGACACCGGCCGCGGCAAAGGCGCGGCCGTGGCCGGCCACGAATCGCTCCCAGGCGGGGATCGCCAGCTCGGCCGGCCGATGCCGTCTCCGTTCGCTCCAGGCCGGCGGCAGCACCGCGATCAGGGCGGGTACGAGCGCGAAGGTGAAGACCATGCCGAGCATCAGTCCCGTCCCGGCGAAGATCCCGAAGTCGCGCAGCGGCTTCATGGTCGAGCCCGCGAAGGAGTAAAACCCGAAGGCCGTGGTCAGCGAGGTGAGCACCAGCGGCGCTTCGAGGTCGGTGAAGGAATCGGCCGTGACCCGCAGCAGGCGCTCCCGCGGCGAGCCGTCCTTCGGAGTGGCCGCCAGGCGGTTCTGCATGCGCTCCAGGAGGTGGACCTCGTCGGTCATGGCCATGGCCATCAGCAGCACCGGCAGGATGGTGGTGACGAGCGTCACCGGCACGCCGGCCCAGCCCATGAGTCCGAGGGTCCAGAGCAGCGTCGCGAGCACCTGGGCCAGCGGCACGAGCACGCCGCTCGGGGTGCGCAGCGTGAAGAGCAGGAGGAGCGCGATGGCGCCGACCATCAGGGGCACCAGGCGGGAGAGGTCGCGAAGGACCACCACGCCGAGCTCGGCTTCGGCCGCCACCGGCCCGGTGATCCTGAGATCGTAGGGGGCGTCCGACGGCTGGCTGCGCCAGGCTTCGAGTGCGCGGATGACCGGACTGCGCTCGGCATCCGGGGCCACCAGGAAATAGAACGCCGCCGTGCGGCCGTCCGGCGAGAGGAAGAGGCCGCGGGCCACGGGGAAGCGATCGATCCGCGCCATCAGCCCGGCGAAGGCCGCGGGATCGTCGGGGATCTCGTCGAGGAAGCTGTGGATGGAAAGCGTGCGGCCCTCCGGCCGCTCCACGAGATTGGCGAGCGAGCGCACGCCGAAGCTTTGGGCCACCGGCAGCGCCTGGAGGCTGTCATGGACCGCGGAGATCCAGCGGAACCCGGCGGGCGACGCGAGAGGAGGTCCACCCGGCCGCGAGGTGGCGACCAGGATGACCTGCTGCGGCTCGGCGAACCGCTCGCGATCCGCGAGCGTCCGCTCCACTGTCGAGTCTCCCTCCGGGTAGATGGAGTTTCCGTCGGTGCGGATTTCGAGTCGGAACAGTCCGGCGAGGACGAAAGCCGTGCCGAGGCCGAGGAGAACGAGGACGAGCCATGGCCGGCGCAGAGCCAGATGGGCGAGGGTCCGCATAGCGAGGTGGGAAGGGTAGCAGACCGACTCGGCCGGCGGAGCATCGACCTCTTCGGGCCGTTCAACGTCCCCGCTGAGCCTCTCGACGGCCTCGACGGACCGTCCCGAGAGCTCTCTGGATCATCCAGAGACCTCGATGGACCTCCCGACGACCTCGTCGAGCCGATCGAGAGTCCTTCGGATCGTTCGACGACCTCGTTGAACGGTCCGATGGCCTCGTTGAGCCCTCCAACGACCGTCTGGATCGTCCGAGGAGCTCTACGGACCGTTCGTAGACCTCGTCGGACCGTTCGACGAACTCTTCGGAGAATCCAACGACCTCTCTGGATCGTCGGAGAACCTCTTTGGACGGTCCGTGAGCTTTGATGGATGAGGAAAATCTCTGCGGAATGAATGGTGGAGGCGGTGGGAGTCGAACCCACGTCCGAGAAACGCGTATCAGAAGTCTCTACGTGCGTATCCTTCAGTTCTTGGTCTCACCATCCGCGCTTAGGAAGAAGGCATTCCAACGCGGCGGCCAGCCTCTAAGTTATCCGGGTGTGGCCCGAGGCTGCCCCACCCTTCGATCTACTTTGAATGTCGTCCCACTGGAGCGCCGCAGATCAGGGCTCTCCAGCGGGACGTCACGACCGTTTAATTAGGCCGCGAGGGCGAAGTTATCGTTCGCAGTTACTTTTCCGCCTTACGGGCGGCATTCGACACGCAACTCCCGCTCCGCCTTGTTCCCCGTCGAAACCGGTACGCCCCCAAGTTTTGAAAGAACCAGCACGCAGTATAACGCGGACCGGCGACCTGTCATTCCTATCCCTCAGCCGCCGCCGGCGCCCCGGCCTCCGCCTCGGCTTCGACCATGACCAGGAACTCGTCCGGGCCGCTGTTGCGCAGGCGGGAGAGGACCAGGAACCAGCCGCCGAGAGCCAGGAGGGCTCCGAACGGGGCGACCGGCAGGAGATTCGGAAAGAACGGCCACAGCATGGTCATCAGGCCGCCCGCGATCGCCACCAGCAGGACGAATACGGAAGCCATCTGGACGTACAGGTGGGACTCTTCGGGGTGGAAAACGATCCGGGAGCCCTCTTCCGCGGACTCGACAGTCACCGGACCGGAGACCACGCCGCGCTTCAGGCCGTGGACGACCGGCAGGTGCAGGCGGCCCTTGTCGATCTCGGCGCCCCAGTCGTCCGCGGCGCGGCGCAGCGCGGAGTGAGCCGCGTCGGGGCGCACGGCCAGGTCGAGCGTGTGCTCAGTCACTAGGCCGCCTGCTCGACGAGCATCTCGGCCAGGAAGGTCTCGACCGTGACCAGGAAGCTGTCGGCGTCCGGGATCTGGTTGATCGCCTGGCGGAGCTTCCGGCCGTTCGGCAGGCCGTGGGTGTACCAGCCGGTGAATTTGCGCAGCTTGTGAAGGGCGTACTTCGAGTGCTCCCGCTCCACCACCATGCGGAAGTGCTCCAGGATCAGGTCGCGGCGGTCTTCGAGCGTCGGCTCCGCGAGCCGGCTCCCGGCCAGCCGGGCCGCGATCTGCCGGAAGAGCCAGGGGTTGCGCGTGGCGCCGCGGCCGACCATGACGCCGTCGCAGCCCGTGGCCGCGAGCATCTCCAGGGCGTGCTCGGGCTCGCGCACGTCGCCGTTGCCGATCACCGGAATGGAGAGCGCGGCCTTGAGCTGCGCCAGGTGCGACCAGTCGGCCTCGCCGGTGAACATCTGGCGCGCGGTGCGGGCGTGCATGGCCACGGCGTTCACACCGTTGGCCTCGCAGACGCGGCCCAGGTCCAGGTAGTTCTGCCGGCAGTCGTCCAGCCCCAGGCGGAACTTGACGGTCAGCGGGATGGAGATCGCATCCCTGACGGTGCGGATGATCCGCTCAGCGAGCTTGAGGTCGCCCATGAGCGCGGCACCGGCGCAGCCCTTGAGGACCTTGTTCGCCGGGCAGCCCATGTTGATGTCGCAGATGTCGGCCCCGATCTCCTCGACGTACTGCGCGGCCTCGCGCATGGTCTCCGGGTCCGAGCCGTAGATCTGGATGGCGAGCGGCCGCTCCTCCTCGGAGAAGTACATCAGTTCGCGGGTCTTGGAGTTGCCCGAGACGATCGCCTTCGAGGAGATGAACTCCATGGACACGACGCCTACGCCGCCGATCCTCCGGACGAGGAGACGGAAGTCGCGGTCCGTGACCCCCGCCATCGGCGCGAGCCAGAGAGGGGGATCGACCTGAACGGAGCCTACGCGCACCATGACCCGTATTCTAACCGGGTCCGGCCGGTCCCCATTCCTTTCAGTCCCTCAATACCGCCGGCGGTGGAGGGTGCTGCCGAGCCAGATCGTCAGCAGCGCCGCGATGGCCGCCCACTGAAGCCCGCCCGCGACCAGGCTCCAGGCGAGCATCGGCGCGCCGTCGAGGTGCAGGAAGGCGAGCGAGGTCGGGAAGTCCATCCATACCAGCAGGTTGGCGCGGCCGAAGTAGTCCCAGGACTGCCAGACCGAGAGCGCGGTCAGGGTGTGGAGAACCGCTCCCAGGATCGCCGCGGCCAGCACGGCGCGCCGCGACGGCTTCATCTTGGTCTTCATAAAGCGACCCGGAAGCCGTAGTCGGCATAGCGCAGGTGAGGAGGGATCGCCGAGCGCGCCGCGCACCGGCTGACCTTGATCTCGTGCCGCCAGGAGCCGCCGCGAGAGGACCGGCGCGCGCCGGCTTCCGGACCGCGCGGGTCCTCCACGGGCGAGACCGTGTAGTAGTCGGCGGCGTACCAGTCCGAGCACCACTCGTGGACGTTCTCGCCGAGCCCCAGGAAACCCAGAGGGTGGAGCGACGGAAAGGCGTCGACCGGCTCAGGACCCTCGCGCCAGCGCCGGCCATAGTCGGGCAGCGACTCGGGTGGCTCGTCGCCCCAGGGATAAAGGACATCACGGTCACAGGTCGCTGCCCGTTCCCACTCGGCCTCGGTGGGTAGGCGGACCGGGTCGCCGGTCCTCTCGCTCAGCCAGGCGCAGTAGCCCACCGCGTCCTCCCACGACGGTCCGACCGCGGGCATCCGGGGATGGCCGTAAGCCGGCTCGTGCCAGAAAGGCGGTGCCGGCCTGTCGGTCTCGTCCAGGAACCGCTGATACTCCGCGCGCGTGACCTGGGTCCGGGCCAGCCGAAAGCAGTGCACTCGCACCTCGTGCCGCGGGTTTTCGTTGTCACGCAGTCCGCCGCCCATCCAGAAGAGGCCGCCAGGGACCTCGATCCACTCCATGGCCATATCTTGTAGCATACCGCCTGCCGCCTGGTAGGAGCTTCACTGGGAGCGCCGGCGTCCCGCCGGCTCTAACCAACCGTCGTGGAGATTGCAGCGGAGAAGAAGGCAAGCGATCAGCGCGGCGATCAAGGCCGCGCCAGCGTCTTCTCCATCCAGCGCTCCGGCTTGCCGGCGAGACGCCGGCGCTCCCAGTGAAAAGCAATGTCGGCACGTGAGCATCAAGACCAGAGAGGGCGCCGAACCCGGACGCCCTCCGCGTACGTATACGGAGAGTGTGCGGCTGTATCAGCCCGAGGAGGTGACCATCGGCCTGCGCTGGGCAGGCCTGGAGGTCGACGCCCTCTTCGGCAATTTCCAAGGAGATTCCTACGAGCGTGACAGCGAACGTCTCATCCTCCTCGGTCACAAGCCGGCCTGACGAGCTGCGGGTCGACCTGACCGCGGGTCTGCTGCCGTCCCTGCCGTCGGCCTATCTCGCCGGCCGCGATCTGGACCTGCTTGCGCCCCTGCGCTTCCTGCCGGCCGACGGGGTCCCGTCCGGTCCGGCGTTCCCAGGCGCGCGGCGCGAGCTCGCCGCAGCGCTGGCCATCGCCAACCGGGGCTACGGCGTCGAGCGCGCGGACGAGATGGCCCGCCGCCTGGCCGACCCCGCCACCCGTGTGATCGTCACCGGCCAGCAGCCCGGCCTGCTCGGCGGTCCGCTTTATTCGTTCTCGAAAGCCGTGGCCGCCGCGCGCTGGGCGGCCGAGCTGGAGGCCCGCGGCGAGCCGACGGTCGCGGTCTACTGGATGGCGACCGAGGACCACGACTGGGCCGAGGTCTCGTCCGCGACCGTGCTCACCCCCGAAGGCGCGCGGACGTTTGACCTCGGGCCCGACCCCGAGCCGCTCACACCGGTCGGCATGCGGACCCTGGGTCCCGGGATCGACGACGTGCTCCGCGAGCTCGCCGACGCTGTGCCGGGCGAGCGCTACGCCGAGTGGGTGAAGACCCTCGGCCGCTGGTACCGGCCGGACGCGCGGTTCGGCGAGGCTTTCGCCCGCCTCATGGCCCGCCTGCTCGGACCTCGATGTCCTCTCCTTCTGGATGCCATGCTGCCGGCGCTCAAGGACGCGCAGCGTCCGTGGCTCCGGCTCCTGGTCGAGCGCCGGCGCGAGGTCGAGGAGGCGCTGGCGCGCCGCGACGCCGAGATCGAGTCCCGCGGCCACTCACTTCAAGTCACTCCCCAGCGCGGCCTGAGCCCCCTCTTCCTCCTCTCCCGCGGCGAGCGCCGGCGCATCGAGTGGCGTGGCGAGGATGGGTACACCCTGCGCGGCCGCGACGACGGCGGGACGGTGGACGATCTCCTCCGCATCGTGGACGAGAACCCTGGCGTGCTCTCTCCGGGCGCGCTGGCGCGGCCAGCGCTTCAGGATGCGGTGCTCGGCACCACGCTCCAGGTGCTCGGCCCGGGCGAGGTGTCGTACATCGGCCAATCGGCCGCGGTCTATCCGGCCCTGGAGGTCGAGGCGCCCTGGGTGTCGCTCCGGCCGCAGACCCTGGTGCTGGAGCCGCATCTGGCCGGCAAGCTGTCCGAGTCCGGGCTCCCGCTCTCCGTCCTTCTCTCCAGCCGCCAGGCCCTGGACCATGCCCTGGCCGACCTGGAGGGCGGCGACTTCGTGGCCCCGGTCCGCCGGAAGATCGAGGAGGCGCTCGACGACCTGAAGGCCTGGTCGGCGGACCCGAACCTGGAGCGGCCCTTCGACAAGACGCGCGAGCAGATCCTCCGCGCTCTCGACCTGTTCGGCGAGAAGGCCACGTCCGCGGCGGCGCGGCGCAACGAGGTCCGCAACCGCCGGGTCGAGCTCCTGCGGGAGAGCTGCATGCCGAACGGCAAGAACCAGGAGCGCGTCGTCGCCTCGGCCCATTTCGAAGGCAAGTATGGAGAGCGGCTGGTCGGGAGCTACTGGGATCAGATGGGGCTCGACCCGACGGTTCTCCATGTCGTGATCCCGGATGGAGTGATTGGCGATAGAGAGGAACGCGCATGAAGCTCGACGTGCTGGCGATCGGCTCTCATCCGGACGACGTGGAGCTGGGCTGCGGCGGCACCGTGGCGCTGCTCGCGCGGCGGGGGAAGAAGGTGGGGATCCTGCATCTCACGCGCGGCGAGCGCGGCACGCGCGGCACGCTCGCGGAGCGGCGGACCGAGGCCGAGAACGCGGCCCGCGCTCTTGGCGCCGTGGAGCTCGACTTCCTGGACTGCGGCGACGGCAGCCTGCGCACCGGCGAGGCCGAGGAGGACGCGCTCATCGCCAAGCTCCGCGAATGGCGGCCCGAAGCGATCCTCGGACCCACGCCGAGCGACCGCCACCCGGACCACGGACGCTCCCACCAGCTCGTGCAGGCGGCCTGTTTCTACGCCGGCCTGCGCAACCGGCATCCGGAATCGGGCGAGCCCTTCCGGCCGGGCGCGGTCTTCTCCTACATGCAGCACGATCCCTTCCAGCCGACGTTCATCGTGGACGTCGGCGAGGTCTGGGAGACGAAGATCGAGGCGCTCCGCTGTTACCACAGCCAGCTCTATCAGACTGGAACGGCGCCCGCGGACGGAGCGCAGACCAAGGTGGCGTCGCGGGAGTTCTGGCTGGCGGTCGAGGGCCGGGCGCGCCACTTCGGCCTGATGATCAACGTCGAGCTCGGCGAGCCGTTCTGGAGCCGGCTGCCGCTGGCGGTGAGCGACCTGACCACGATCGTACCCGGAGGACTGAGGTGAGGATCGGGATCAGTTGCTATCCGACCTATGGCGGGTCGGGCATCGTGGCCACCGAGCTGGCCATGGCGCTGGCCGAGGGTGGCGACGAGGTCCACGTCCTCAGCTATGCGGTGCCTTCGCGGCTGTCGCTGAT
>JACZDC010051691.1_pt1 | contig 10810 bp, 7 predicted proteins | sample 8641791 | NCBI WGS metagenome assembly JACZDC01 (sample SAMN15324613, study PRJNA640507) | soil metagenome | isolation source: intercropping peanut in the second line | place: China: Luxin town, Laibin City, Guangxi Province | collected 2019-07-25 | depth 10cm m
AGAACGCATGCTTACATTTGCCCAAGCGGTGCGCTCGGGGCAGATCCGCGGTAGCACCGACGAACCTTTCGAAGTTGTAATCAACATCGGCATCGGTGGCTCTGACCTGGGGCCGGCGATGGCCGTGGAAGCACTGTGGCCGTATGGTAAGGGCGGGCCGCGCATAAAATTCGTTTCCAATATAGATGGATGCCGGTTGGCTGACGTGCTGGCGGAGGCGAAGCCGCGACGCACGCTTTTCGTCATCTGCTCCAAGACCTTTTCCACGCTCGAGACCCGCACCAATGCCGAGACGGCCAGGAAATGGGTGGCGGAGACGCTGGGTGCCAAGGCCGTGCCCGCTCATTTTGCAGCAGTGTCTGTGAATTCCGCGGCCATGGACGCCTTTGGTGTACATCCTGACTACCGCTTCGCGATGTGGGACTGGGTCGGGGGGCGCTACTCGATCTGGTCCTCGATCGGCGTTTCGCTGGCCATCGCCATTGGTGCCAAACACTTCCGGGACTTTTTGGCCGGCGCTGCTGCCATGGACGAACACTTTTTGTCCGCGCCCTGGTCCTCCAATCTCCCCGCGCTGATGGGATTGATCGGCGTCTGGAACATCAACTTTCTGAAACTGCCTACGCTGGCGGTGCTCCCTTACGATGATCGGCTAGCGCGTTTTCCGGCCTATCTGCAGCAACTCGACATGGAGAGCAACGGCAAGCGAGTGCGCAGTGACGGGTCACCCGTCGCCTGTGAAACAGCGCCTGTTATCTGGGGTGAGCCGGGCAACAACGCGCAGCATTCGTTCTTCCAGATGCTGCACCAGGGCACGCCGCGGGCGGCGCTGGATTTTCTTCTGCCGGCACTGTCGTCATGCGCAGACGAGCACGCACATCGCCTGGCGATCGCGAACTGCCTGGCCCAAGCGGAGGCCTTTGCGTTTGGACAGCGTTCGGGCAATCCGCACAAGGTGCACGAGGGTAACCGGCCCGGAAGCATTCTGATGTGCCGGCAGCTTGATCCTCCGACGTTGGGCGCGTTGATTGCCCTGTATGAACACAAGGTGTTCACGCAGAGTGTGATCTGGGGCATCAACGCCTTCGATCAGTGGGGTGTGGAGTTGGGTAAAACACTCGCGGAATCTATCGCGCCACTGGTCGTGGGGCAGGCATGCGACGCCCGGATTGGAGCGTCGCTGCGTGGGACGCTGGCCGTTCTCGCACGCCTAACTTCCTAATCACACCTCGAGACGCAGCGCACTGCTCCTCGTACTCCGGTATATTTCGCCGGATGAGCATACGTTCGATCTGCGCAACCTGCCTGGCGCTGACCTTGTCCGGTGTGGCGATGGCTCAGAGCTTCTTTCTTCCGGCTTCCGATTCGCAGCTCCGTTACGATCTTTCCCTGCTGGTGGATGAGGGCGTCATCAATCTGCCTGTCAACGAGTGGCCGCTGGCACGAGAGGATGTGGCGCAGGCGGTGTCCAAGGTCGACGCAGCGGATCTGTACGATCCTGCATTGCGTGCTGCGCTGAAGCGTGTGTTTGCCAGGACCAAGGTTTCTGCAGATGCTGCTAACTGGAAGATTCGCGAGATACGGCTTACTGCGGGACAGCCTGGGCTGTTGCGCGATGATTCCACGTTGGGCCGCGAGAATGGCGAACTTACGAGCATCGGCGGGGCCAGCACTGATCGCTATGGCATCACGCTGGCAGCCGCCGGCGTGGCGGACGCCAGCGGAGGGCAGGACATACGCTTTGACGGCAGCGACATCACCGTGCGCTGGGGCAACTGGTTGTTAAGCGCTAACCAGATGGATCGCTGGTGGGGGCCAGGGCACGATGGCAGCTTGATCCTTTCAACCAACGCACGACCGATGCCGGCAATTTCCCTGGACCGCAATCGCAGTCTGCCGGTGAATCTGCCGGTGCTGCGCTGGCTAGGTCCGTGGCGCTTCTCCGGGTTTCTGGCTATCGGGGAGCACCACAGGTCCGATTTTGACCAACCTGCGTTCATGGGGATGCGCGTTTCTTTCAAACCCGCCCCGATTTTCGAATTCGGTATGTCGCGCACCGCACAGTTCTGCGGCAAGGGGCGGCAGTGCAATTTGGGGACGTTCGGACGGATGCTGATTGGCAAAGACAATCCAGGATACCGAGGCTTGCAAGATCCGACAAAACAGCCCGGCAATCAAATGGCCGGTTTCGATGTGCGTATCGTTTCGCCTTTCAAGCGCCTTCCGGTTGCCTTGTATGCGCAGGAAATCGGTGAGGACAACTCCAGCACTGGCATCCCGGAGCGCTACCTGGGTTTGTTCGGCGGCGAGACCTGGCTAATGTTGGATTCCGGGTCGGCGCTGCGCGCGCATGTCGAATACGCAAACACCAAAGTGAAGTGGTACAACGGCAAGATCGAGCCCAATGTGGCATATCGGCAATCCGTCTTCTTCGCTGGCTATCGCCACCGGGGCCGGAATATCGGCCATACCACCGACGGTGATTCAGAGACGACTTCGGTCGGGATATCGCTTACCCGGCCGGATGGTGACCGCTGGTCGGTGCTGGCTAGACGTGGCTCGTTAGATCGCCCCGGCGCGCCAGACGACTATAACCAAATTACCTACGGCCGCAGCCGCTACAAGTCCATGGAGCTGTCCTGGGAGGGCGCGGTGCATACCCAACACTTCGCCGCGCAACTCGGCTATGAGCATCAGGCCCCACGAAGCGCTGGTGCGGCTCGCGGTGCATTTGGGTTCATCCAATGGCGCAAGCCGCTGTAGAATTTGGAGACAAAACGCGCCGTTATCGGCCCAAGGCCCTGCAGGCATGACCGACTCGATCCTCCGTTCCACATTGTGCCGCGGCCTTATCGCAGGTATTGCGCTGCTAGCGGTGCCGGGGGTCTTTTCGCAGAACGTTCCCACGGCTGAACAGCTCCAGATCTTTCAAGGCCTGAGCCCTGAGCAGCAACAGGCCATTCTGGAACAGGTCGGTAGTTCCCGGTCCGGGGGCTCCGCGACATCCCCGGGGGGCGCGGAGCCCCGCAAGGCGCAGCAGCCCACTGATACTAAGCGTGTAGACACCCCATCGCGCGATCCGGGTCGGCCCGATGCATTGAAACGCGATGATATGGTTGTGGTTGAACTGGCTTTGCCGGGCACGATGCCGAAGGGCAGTGTGCGTGCCAGCAATGTGCAAGATCCCAGTGTCGATACTGCACCGCGGCGTCTGCGCCCTGTTCCGGAAATGCCGCTTACGCAGGAAATGCGCAAGACGCTCACAGATCTGATCGATATGGTGCAGTCGCGCAATCCCTACCGGCTAGATCGCAATGGCGATCTCAATCTGCCTGGTATCGCACCGATTCAACTCAGTGGGCTCAACGAGCAGCAGGCAGTGCAACGGCTGTCGGCGGAGCCTTCGCTGATCCAGTTGGATGTGAGTCTGGCGCGCCTGCCAATCGAGAAGGCCGGCCTCGAAGCACTCAAACCCTTCGGCTATGACTTGTTTGAAGAGGCACCGAGTACTTTTTCTCCGGTTACGGATGTGCCGGTGCCAGCGGATTATGTCGTCGGCGCCGGAGATCAATTCCGCGTGCAACTCTTTGGCAGCCAGAACCGCAACATGCCGTTGACGGTCGGTCGCGATGGCACGGTCAATTTTCCGGAATTGGGTCCCATCGCGGTCGGTGGCATGGGCTTCAATGCAGCCAAAGCCACTATCGAGAGCCGAGTTTCGCAACAGATGGTCGGTGTGCGCGCCAATGTTACGATGGGAGAGACGCGCGCTATCAGGGTGTTCGTCCTCGGTGAGGCGCGACAACCCGGCAGTTACACGGTGAGCGGACTCGCCACCATGACCTCCGCATTATTTGCTTCAGGGGGTGTAAAGCCCATTGGTTCCCTGCGTGACATTCAGTTGAAGCGCCAAGGTGTCATCGTCCGGCACTTCGATATGTATGACTTGCTGATCAAGGGCGACACGGCTGATGACGCCAAGCTGCAGCCCGGAGATGTGATCTTCATTCCGCCGGTGGGGCCGACTGTCGCAGTGGAGGGCGAAGTGAAGCGTCCGGCCATCTATGAGTTGCGCGGGGAGACCAGCGTAGATCACCTGCTCCAGATGGCCGGCGGCTTTACCACAGAGGCTGATCCAGGCCGCGCCAGTCTTACGCGCATCGATGATCAGTATCGACGTGTCGTTTTGAGCGTCGACTTCCGGTCGGCGGGCGACCGGAATCAAGAATTGCGCAACGGCGATGCGTTGCGCGTCGCGCGATTGCGCCCGCAGCTGGATTCCGGAGTCACGCTGCAGGGGTTTGTACATCGGCCGGGTCCAATGGCCTGGCGTGAAGGGTTGCGCCTCAGTGATGTGATTGGCTCAATCGACGAATTGCAGAGGGATGCGGATTCGCACTATGTCCTGATCCGCAGGGAAGCCGGAGCGGATCGTCACGTGGAAGTGCTGTCTGCCGATCTGGTGGCGGCGCTGCGGCAGCGAGGCAGTGCAGCCGACACGCTGCTGCAACCGCGGGATCAGATCACGGTGTTTGATTTGGCGCCTGGCCGCGAACGTATCATCAAACCACTGTTGGACGAGCTGCGCCTGCAGTCTGGTCTGTCCCGTCCCACAGAGGTAGTGCGGGTTGAAGGTCGCATCAAGGTGCCCGGCGAGTACCCGCTCGAAGCCGGCATGACAATTTCCGATCTGCTGCGCGCGGGCGGTAACCTGGATGCGGCCGCATACGGTGGCAAGGCTGAACTCGCTCGGTACGAGATCACCGCTGATGGAACGCGCCAAACTGAGGTCATTGATGTAGACCTCGGGGCATTGCTGGCCGGAAATAGCCAGGCGGACATACCGCTGCGCCCTTTTGATTACCTTTTGATCAAGGAAACGCCGGACTGGACGGACCAGGAAGCCGTTACCCTCTCGGGTGAGGTCCGGTTTCCAGGCAGATATCCGATTCGCCGCGGTGAGACTCTCTATGAAATCATCCAGCGGGCCGGAGGTCTTACTCCACGCGCCTTCGTAAAGGGCGCTGCATTCACTCGCGAATATCTGCGTGAGAACGAGCGAAAGCTCAAAGAGTCGCTGGCAGAGCGGATGCGCAGTGACCTGGCCTCTCTCGCACTGCAGGCAGCAGCCGCGAATCAGGCAGGTGCCAGCCAGGCGCTGTCCGCGGGCCAAGGCGTATTAGAGCAACTGAAGCAGGCGCAACCCGTAGGCCGCATGGTGATCGATTTGCCAGGCTTAATTGCGGGTGGCAAAGGTTCGAGCAAGGACATCGCACTGCGCGATGGGGATTTTCTGCTCATTCCGCAGCAACGGCAGGAAGTAACCGTCATCGGTGAAGTGCAAAATCCGTCCTCCCGCCTTTACAGCGACAGTCTTCGCCGGGACGACTACATCCGTCTCAGTGGTGGCACCACTCGCAAGGCGGATAGGGGCAAGATCTACGTTGTTCACGCGGATGGCAGCGTCATGACGCAGCAAGGCGGGCTGCTGAGGCGTAACTACGATGTGGCCATGCAGCCCGGTGACACGATCATCGTGCCGTTGGACACGGAGCGGATGCCGAGATTGCCCTTCTGGCAGGCAGTGACCCAGATCGTGTACAACTTGGCCGTTTCGGTGGCTGCGATCAATTCATTCTGAAAGCCGGCAACCGCATGACTGCAGCCCGGTGGATGAAGGATCGAAAGGGACGAGACGCATGAACGACGAAGCGGTACGCGAGCCGTCGCGAGGAAGCGAGGCCATTCAGCATGGTCAGACGGTATATCTGGTGCGTCAGCAAGACGTAACGCCTAAATCGATAGACATAGGTCTTGCGGATATCTGGCGCGTAGTCTGGTCGGGCAAGTGGTTCGTGGTGGCGAGTGTGGTGCTTTTCAGCGCCCTTGGGGTTACTTACGCGCTGCTCGCTCAGCCGGTCTACAAGGCGGACGTTTCGCTACTCCAGGTCGAGACACGCGGTTCCCAAGGGCTGGGTGGTCAGCTATCCCAACTTGGCGGGCTCGCGAGCCTGGCCGGGATCAACATCGGTGGCGCAAATCGCGTCGAACCACTGGCAGTGCTGCGCTCGCGGGAATTCGCGCAGCAGTTCATTGAGCGCAATGGCATCGAGAAGATCCTCCTCCAGGACATGTGGGATGAGAAAGCCGGCAAGTGGAAAGAGGAGGGGAAGGCCGCGCCGGACATACGCGATGCCGTAGAGAAGCTGAACCGTCGCGTGCGCCGCATCACCGATGATCGCAAGGTCGGACTGATCACGCTGAGCATCCAGTGGAAAGATGGCGAAACGGCCGCAAGATGGGCTAACGCCATGGTCAAACAGGTCAATGAGCAAATGCGTGAACGCGCGTTGATGGAGTCGTCCGACAATCTCAAATATCTTCAGACTGAGCTGGCATCCGCGAGTCAGGTTTCATTGCAGCAGGCGATTGGACGAATGATTCAGGCCGAAATGGAAAGGGCGATGCTCGCGAAGGGAAATCCCGAGTATGCGTTCAGGGTCATCGACAAGGCGCAGATTCCCAAGCATAGAGCTTGGCCCAGGCGCGCATTGATATGCATTGCAGCGGCATTCGCAGGGGGCGTCATCGGACTGGCTTTCGTGTTGTTCAGGAGCCGCCTCCTCAGCGGTCGCAGCGACGCTCCTAAGATGTCCAGCCAGATTGTGGGTTGATCTTTCCATGTCAGTGTTCGAACTCTATTCCGCCTACTATGATCTCTTGTATCGGAACAAGGACTATGAATCCGAGGCTCGTTACGTGCTCCGTCGCCTGGGCGGCGAGCGGGCGCTGCCGCTTCGCATTCTGGAGCTGGGTTGTGGCACTGGAAGGCATGCCATCGAGCTGGCGCGGATGGGTTGTTCGGTGCACGGCGTTGATATGGCGCAAGGCATGGTTGAACAGGCGCTGACCCGCGTCGCCGCAGATCAGCAGCTCCAGCGTTGTCTGAGTTTTGATCAAGGCGACGTCCGGGACTACCGTTGCAGCACCCACTTCGATGCCGTCATTTCGCTGTTCCATGTGATGTCTTACCAGACCTCCAATTCCGACGTCATGTCCGCAATTTCTACAGCGCGGGCTCACCTCGAAGTTGGCGGATTGTTCTGCTTCGATTTTTGGTACGGCCCGGCTGTCTTGTCAGACAGACCCAAGGCGCAGCACAAGGATGTATCCGATGACCGGATAGTCGTGGCGCGCAAGACTACCCCGACGATGTTCATCAACGAGAATTGCGTGAACGTCCGATTCGATATTGAAATCAGCGAACGACAGGGCGGCCGGAAGAGCCAGATCACGGAAGATCACAGAATGCGCTATCTCTTCCTGCCGGAGCTGGAGCAGTTCCTGGGCGCGGGAAAATTCGAACTGATGTCCTCGGAGGCATGGCTGTCAGGGGATCCGCTGAGCGACAGGAGCTGGTACGGCTGCGTAGTCGCCCGAGCTGTGTCATGAAGCGGGCGCCAGCTGCCCGTCTGGCGAGCCGCTGAGCATCGATTAGGTATCGGCTCATGCGAATCCGTCTCGTATTGTCCCGACAAAATGCCGGTTGGGTGATCGGAAAAATGGCCCAGCGTCTGGGCGAGGCGCTGTGCGAGCTGGGGCATGACGCCACCGTGTCGCAGGATCCGGATCCTCTCGCGGCAATCAATCACTGGATGAGTTTCGCGTTCGCCGATGGCGCCGGAGCCGGGATCAACACGATGTTCATCACGCATCCAGACGATCCCTACAAGGTGCGCCTCATAGGCAACTCGCTCCGATCGGACATACACCTGGGCATCTGCATGTCCCGCGCCACAGTGGAGGCGCTCGAAGCGCATGGCATTCCCTCTGAAAAACTCTGGTATTCCCTGCCAGCGCTCGATTCGCAGGTTACTCCACGGCGCCGACGCATAGGAATTACGACGCGCCTGTATGCCGATGGCCGGAAGCGCGAGCGCTTTCTCGTCCGGCTTGCGAATGACATGCGTCTCGATGATTTTCATTTTCAGATCTTCGGGCTGGGGTGGGATGCCGTGGTGGAACGGCTGCGTTCCGCTGGCGCTGTCGTGGATTACGATCCTGGCTCGGAAGACTGGATGGGTGACTACTCCAGGATCACGTCTGCAATACCCCAGTTCGATTTCTACCTATACTTGGGAATGGATGAAGGTTCGCTCGGCACTCTGGATGCTGTTTCGGCGGGTGTGCGGACAATAGTCACCGCGCAGGGGTTCCACCTGGAAGTGCCGGGGGGGATCGACCACCCATTCGTCGACTACGAAGAATTGCGGTCTATTTTCCAGAAAATTTCCACCCAACGTGCGGAAACACGGAGCAGGCTCGATTCGTGGACTTGGCAGTCCTATGCAAGGGAACACGTGGCCATCTGGGAACTGCTTTTGAAGCATGCCCCGGCGGACGTTCCCAGGTCCGAAATGCAGGCGATTGCACGCGGGTCTCCCGTGCAGTGCGTGGAATTCCCCGTTCGCAAATCGTCGCGCATGGAATTTCTCTTGCGTTCCCTGTCGCCACGAAGGTTGGCGGGCGCTGCCGCCCGTGCACGTTGGTTGCGTCCGGTTCGTCGTCGATTCGGTTTCTAGGCAGGTTCAAATGAAGAATGCGCTCATCACCGGTATTACAGGCCAGGACGGAGCCTATCTGGCGGAGTTCCTGATCCGTAAGGGGTACCGGGTCCACGGAATTCGCAGACGTGCATCGTCATTCAATTCTTCCCGAATAGATCATCTGTATCGTGATCCTCACGACCGGGAAGCGCCATTGATTCTGCACCACGGTGACATGACCGACTCGAGCAGCCTGATCAGGGTGATTGAAGAGGTGCAGCCGGACGAGGTCTACAATCTGGCTGCCCAAAGCCATGTTGCCGTTTCCTTCGAGGAGCCGGAATACACGGCAAACTCTGATGCTCTCGGCGTGCTGCGGATGCTGGAGGCAATCCGCATCGTTGGCCTTGCGCGAAGTGCCCGCTTCTACCAGGCATCCACCTCTGAACTCTATGGATTGGTCCAGGAGGTGCCTCAGAAGGAGACCACACCTTTCTATCCGAGGTCCCCGTACGCGGTCGCGAAGCTGTACGGATACTGGATAACAATCAACTACCGTGAGGCGTACGGCATGTACGCCTGCAACGGCATCCTCTTCAATCATGAATCGCCCATTCGTGGCGAGACGTTTGTGACACGCAAGATCACCCGGGCGCTCGCGCGCATCAAGCTGGGAACCCAGGATTGCCTGTACCTGGGCAACATGTCTGCGAAGCGGGATTGGGGTCATGCGCGGGACTACGTGAAGATGCAGTGGCTCATGCTGCAGCAGCAGGCTCCGGAAGATTTCGTAATCGCCACCGGGGAGCAACGCAGTGTCCGGGAATTCGTGGAGCAGGCGGCTGCGGGGCTGGACATGCGGATCGAATGGGTGGGCTCGGGTGTGGAAGAGCGGGGGCTGGATCAGAACGGCCGGTGCGTGGTGGCCGTTGATCCGGGCTACTACAGGCCTGCCGAGGTCGAGAGCCTGCTGGGTGACGCTTCCAAGGCGCGCAACAAGCTTGGCTGGTATCCGGTCGTCGATTTCGCCACTCTGGTCTCTGAAATGGTCCAGAGCGACTTCGAGGCTGCCAAGCTTGAAGTTGCCGGCGGCGGCGGACGCAAGTCCCTCTATCCGGAGCACGAATGACGCCGGAGCTGGAAATCGTCTGCTCCGAGTCCGGTGTTGCGCTCGCCTATATCGTGCAGGCCGCATGGCTGCCGGACAAGACCACGTTCGTGACTCCGGATTCCTTCAGCCTGCAGATGGGGATGATCGTATATGGACAGGGCGAGTCCATTCCTTCCCACGTCCACCGGCCCATTACCAGGCAGGTCGAGGGAACGAATGAAGTGGTGAGCGTGCGTCGCGGCGAATGCGACATCGACATCTACGATTCGGATCGCAAGTTCGTCTGCACGCGGCGCCTGAAAGTCGGCGACACGGTTTTACTGCTGGGCGGAGGGCATGGATTCCGGATGATCGAAGACACTGTGCTGTTCGAGGTCAAGCAGGGGCCCTATGCGGGTGGTATGGACAAGGAGAGACTCTGAGTGATTCCCGTAAACGAACCCTGGCTACAGGAGGAAGACCTCCAATCGGCTGTGGAGTGCCTTCGCTCCGGCTGGATCTCGTCTGCTGGGCCACAGCTCGAACAGTTCGAGAGCGACTGGGCCGCCTACTGTGGTGTCGGCCACGGTGTGGCTGTGAGCAATGGCACTACTGCGCTGCAGATTGCGGTCGATGCCATCGGTATAGCGCCTGGCGATGAAGTCATCATGCCGAGCTTTACCATCATTTCCTGCGCGCTGGCGGTCGTTCGCGTCGGTGGTGTTCCGGTGCTGGTCGACTGCGATCCGCAGACCTTCTGCATGCGAACCGAAGATGTGGAAGCACGCGTAAGTTCCCGCACCCGGGCCATCATGGTGGTTCACATGTATGGCCATCCCGTCGACATGGATCCGATAGCCGAGCTGGCCACACGCAAGGGGCTCTACATCATCGAAGACGCCGCCGAGGTACATGGCGCCGAATATCTTTCCGCGCGCGACACCCCCGGAAAGCAATGGAAACGCTGTGGCGGTCTTGGCCATATCGCGACGTTCAGCTTTTTTGCGAACAAGCTGATTACCACCGGCGAGGGAGGCATGGTCGTCACCGATGATGCAGTGCTGGCGGAACGCAGCCGCTCGCTGCGCAATCTGTGCTTCCAGCCGGTGCGGCGCTTCCTTCACGATTCGCTGGGGTATCAGTACCGCATGACCAGCCTGCAGGCCGCCGTCGG
>JACZDC010045999.1_pt1 | contig 10784 bp, 1 predicted proteins | sample 8641791 | NCBI WGS metagenome assembly JACZDC01 (sample SAMN15324613, study PRJNA640507) | soil metagenome | isolation source: intercropping peanut in the second line | place: China: Luxin town, Laibin City, Guangxi Province | collected 2019-07-25 | depth 10cm m
CCCCCAGCCGGTGCCGAGGAACAGGACGCCCAGGGCGCGCCGCAGGCCGGGCGTCCAGACGTCCGGCCGCGAGCGCCAGCGGATCTCGCCGCGCACGCCGGCGACGACGGCGTGCAGGTCCGGGAGCGCCGCGCCGTCGCGCAGCCACCAGGCGTCGACGCCCTGGTACATCTCGTCCGAGAAGTGGCCGGTGAAGAGCGTCCGGACCCCGGCCGCGGCCGCCGCTTCGTAGGCCGCGGCGTGGAGCTCCCGGCGGGGGTTCTCGAACGGGTGGCCGGGATCGACATCGAACGTCCGCGACCCGGGATCCAGGTCGCGCAGCGGCCAGCAGCCGTCGCCGTCCACCCAGATCGGGTCGAGCCCGGACGCGCTCATCACGGCCTGGGCGTACTCGCTCTCGTCGGCCTCGGCCAGCTCACGGAACCGCCACGAGACGGCGCGCAGCCGCGCGGGAGAGAGGCGCGCCGCGTGCGCCGCGACGGTGGTCGAGTCGAGGCCGCCGCTGAGCAGCACGGCAGCCGGCCCCGCGCCGCGGAGCTGGTCGCGGACCGCGAGCCCGATCCGCTCCCGGAAGAGCTCGACCGCTTCGTCCTCGCCGAGCCGGAGCAGGCTGAGGTCGGGGTTCCAGAAGCGGTGCAGCCGCGCGCCGGCCGCGGAGAGCACCAGCCGGTGTCCCGGGGGGACCTGCCGGATGGCGCGGAAGAAGGTGGCGTCGAGGGCGGGCTGCCAGAGGGCGAAGAAGGCCGCCAGCGTCGCCTCGTCGAGATCGCGGGGCACGTCCGGATCGGCGAGGAGGTCGGCAGGGTCGCTTGCGACCAGGAGCCGTTCCCGGTCGGCGTGCCAACACAGCATGCGCTCGCCGGTCGGGTCGCGGGCCAGGTGGGCCTCGCGGGCCTCGAAGTCGATGAGGGACAGCGCCCAGGGGCCGAGAAAGCGGTCCAGGGCCTCCCACCGGCCGGCGGTCAGGAAGCCCAGGACGATCTCGCGGTCGCCGGCGTCCGGCCCGAGCCCCAGCTCCCGGGCCAACTCGTCCCGGTTGTCGAGGCGGCCGTCGAAAAAAAGCCGCCAGCGGTCCCCGGGGGAGCCGGGGACGAAGGCGAGCTCGAGAGGCGTCGGCGGCATCCTGAAGGTATGGTATCCTACTGATTATCCGTCTGCAGTTTGCTCCCGTGCCCGGGTCGAACAGGGCGGGTGCGTCTTGAGAGCACCCTGGAGGATTGCCATGATTTGCCAGAGTCGTCGCGCGCTGTGCTGGATCGGGTTGAGCTTCGCGGCCGCCTTCGTGGCCGTCGCGCCGGCGTTCGCCGCCGGCGCGCTCACGGTCCAGATCAATGCCCCGTACAACGTGATCGTCGACTCGAACGTCTGTTCGCCCTCGACGTATGCGCCCCAGGTCGCCACGTTCGGCGCTTCGTTCTGCAACACGGGCGATGCTCCCCTGACCGACGTCGTCGGCTACATCGGCAACTACACGGCCCGCACCCCGGGCACCTATCCGAGACGCGACAGCTCGACGGCGGCCGCCGACGTGGCGGTGACCAGCTCGTGCCTGGCCAACACCGGCACCTACAGCCTGACCCACGTGGGCGACCTCGTGGACGCGACGCGCTACATCGGCACGCTCGACGTCGGCCAGTGCTCCTGGCAGTACTGGAGCGTCACCTACCCGCGGCGCTCGAACCCGGACACCTGCGGCTCGCCGGTCTGGTGCGCCTCGAACAACCCGAACGACGACCTCTGGCTGAAGTTCGACGTCTGGGGGGCCAGCGCGCAGGGTGCGGCGGGGAAGGCCGACTGGACGATCACCATGCGCAACGAGATCTCGGCCAACGCCAACAAGATCTTCCCCAACAGCGGGTCCTGGTACACCGAGCCCGCCACCTGCGCACCCGGCCAGACGATCGTCACCAACGGCATCAACTACCAGCTCGGCAACGTCAACTTCGGGTTCGACAACGACAACAACGGCTCGCCCGACTACAACGCGTGGCTGCAGCCGATCGGCGATCCGGGTTGGAACCCGGCCTGCTTCCGGCTGGTCAAGACCTCCGGCCAGCTCCAGATCAATGTCTCCGGCGGCGGTCCGGTCCAGTACCGCGATTTCACCAACCAGCTCTACTTCACGAACCTGCCGTCGAACAACACCAGCATCACCGGCGTCGTCTACTACACCTTCATGTGCCTGGGCGGCGGCGGCGGTGCCTGCTCCGTGCCGCTGAGCCCCTACCAGGAGGCCGCTTCGGGCAGCGACAACGAGAAGTTCGCCGGCGACTATGGCGCGGGCGTCGGGTCCATTTCGAGCACGCCGAGCAGCGCGACTCTCTCCAAGACCGTGGCCGACACCTCGCCGCTCGACGGCCGGGCCTCGGCCGGCGAGACGCTCAACTATTCGATGACCCTGACCAACAGCGGCAGCACCGCCATGGGCAATCCCACGCTCGGCGTGCCGCTGGTCATCCGCGACGCGATCCCGGCCGGCACGAAGTTCGTGGGCGGCTCGGCCACGTCGTCGTTCGGCTGCTGCGGCGTCACCACGCTGTACTCGACGGACAACGGCGTCACCTGGTCGGCCACCCAGCCGGGCAGCCCGACGACCGTCACCAACCTGATGTGGCGCCTCCAGCAGGCGCTCCCGGCCGGCGCCTCCGGCACGGTCGGCTTCAGCGTCACGGCGAACAACCCGTACAGCGGCGACCCGGTGATCGTCAACACCGCGACCGCGAGCTTCGGCGACTCGTCGCCCTTCCTGACCGCCGACGCGTCCCTGCCCGTGCTCGGCACGGCGCGCATCGGCGACACGATCTTCCGCGACGACGGCGCCGGCACGCCGGCCAACGCCAACAACGGCGTGCAGAACGCCGGTGAGGCCGTGATCCCGAACGTCACCCTGTCGCTCTACTGGGACCGCGACGGCGACGGCGTTCTCGACACCGGCGAGCCGCGCATCGCCACCACCACCAGCGGCGCCGCGGGCTCCGGCTGCGGCGGCACCGGCAACTACTGCTTCACCGGCGTGGCCGCCGGCAACTACATCGTGGTGGTCGACAAGAACGACGCCGACGTGCCCACGGGCTTCCGGCTGACCACCCCGACGACGACCGCGCCCAAGGACACGATCGCGGTCACCGGCCTGGCCAACGGCGCGACCGTGGCCACCACCGACTTCGGCTTCGGCCCGTCGCTGCTGGTCGCCAAGACGCGCACGTCGGCCGCCACCTCGACCGAGGGCCAGGTGGTGACCTACACCCTGAGCGCCACCAACGCGCGGCCGGCCAGCCTGCCCTGCAGCTACACCGCGTGGGCGGAGCGGGCGCTCGGCACCTCGTCCTTCACCACGCCCGGCAACGCCGCCGGCGCGCAGGGACCGGACGGGCTCTACGCCAACGGCGGCGAGGGCGGCAGCGGCAACAATCTGAACGTCGACACGTTCGGCATCGGCAGCCCCGGCGGCACCCTCGCCTCGGTCACGCTGCAGATCCCGCTCTACGTCAGCGGCGTCCTGACCAACGACGACCTCGACTGGACGGTCACCGACGTGGTCGGCGGCCAGTCGCTGTCCGGCACGGTCTCGACCGCCACCCTGAACACCGCGGTCGGAGCCTCGAACCTGAAGACCCTCAGCCTCAACGTCTCCAGCATCCTCACCACCTTCGCGGAGGTGACCGGCGCCACGGTGCAGTTCGTCTACAAGCACACCGGCGGCTCCGACGGCGTCGTCCTGTACGTCGACGCGGTCGGCCTGCAGGCCACCACCAGCGACATCTGCGGGGCGCCGAGCGACGACATGCGCTCCGTGCCGATGACGGACACCTACGACGCCGACGTGCTCCAGTACCTGGACTCGACCCTGACCCCGACGGGCTCCTCGGTGACCGGGACGGCCCCGAACCGCATCGGTACGCTCACCTGGGATCTCGGTCCGCTGCGCTCCCAGCAGACCAAGACCGTCACGGTCCGCTTCGTGGCCGCCGAGCAGGACACCAACGGCGACGGCGAGGCCGACTCCGTGTCCCACACCAACACCGAGTCGGTGACCGGCGCCGTGTTCTTCGACGGCGGCGCGGTCAACACCGCCAACGCCACGGCGACCCACCAGGTCGATCCGCGCGGCTCGATCTCCGGCTACGTCTGGGCCGACCTCGGCACGGCGAACGGCGTCAAGAACGTGGGCGAGCCCGGCATTCCCTTCGTCACCGTCGAGCTGCTCAACGGCACCTGCACCGCCGGCTCCACCTGCCCGACCACGGTCACGGACGCGACCGGTTTCTACAGCTTCGGCAGCCTCGCCACCGGCTCCTACCGCGTCCTTGTGCGCACCTCGACCCTGCCTGGTGCCGGCCCGGTGCAGACCGGCGACCCGGATCAGGCCGGCGTGGTCTGCACGACCTGCGACAACCAGAACACCGCGGCCAAGGCGCTCACCCTGACCAACGGCAACGCGGCCGACGACGACTTCACCAACAACAACTTCGGCTACGTCATCGGCAACGTCGTGTTCGGTACCCTGTGGGACGACATCGACGGCGACGGCATCAAGGACCCGGGCGAGGCGCCGCTCGCCGGCATCACCGTCGACCTGACCAACGGCGTCTGCACCGTCGGCACCACCTGCCCGCGGGTGACCACCGACGCCAACGGCCGCTACCGCTTCGTCAACGTGGCGAACGGCAACTGGGCGGTCGCGGTCCTGACCTCCTCGCTGCCGGCGCTCACCGCGCCGCAGACCTGGCAGCAGACCGGCGACCCGGACCAGGCCGGCACGACCTGCACGACCTGCGACAACACCAAGACCACATTCTCGGTCTCGGGCGGCAACATCTTCGGCGCCTACGACTTCGGCTACCGCCGGGCGGGCACCTCGTCGATCGGCGACACCCTCTACGCCGACTGGAACGGCAACGGCTCGCAGGGCTCGGGCGAGGAGGGCATCGCCAACGTCACCATCACCCTGATCAACGACGTCAACGGCGACGGCATCCGCAACTGCGGCACCGACACGATCTGCGGCAACGCCGACGACGTGGACCTGGTGCGCGCGGTGACCGCGACCAACGCGAGCGGCACCTACTCGTTCACCGGCCTGCCGGCGGGCAACTGGATCGTGCTGGTCGACCAGGGCGACCCCGACTTCCTGGCCGCCTACACCAGCCTGTCCCAGACCCAGGACCCCGACCAGGCCGGCGTCTGCACGACCTGCGACGGCAAGGCGAGCGTCGTCACCAACGGCACGGCCGGGGTGACCACCACCGACTTCGGCTACCGCCCGATCGGCTTCGGCTCGATCGGCGACCGGGTGTGGAACGACGCCAACGGCAACGGCCTCCAGGACTCGGGCGAGGGCGGACTGGTCAACGTCACCATCACCCTCTATGAGGACAACAACGGCAACGGCGTGATCGACGCCGCCGACGCGGTGGTCGGCACGGCCACCACCGACTCGACCGGTGCCTACAACTTCTACAACCTGCCGGTCGGCCGCTACCTGGTGGACGTGGACCAGACCGACACGCAGATCCCGTCCGACCCCTACGGCAACCGCTACATCCTGTCGGGCGGCACCGATCCGCTGCTCGTCACCCTGGCGGCGAACCAGCAGTACACGACCGCCGACTTCGGCTTCGGCCCCGGCGCCACGATCGGCGACCGGGTGTTCCGCGACGACAACGGCGACGGCAACCAGGCGGGGAGCGAGCCGGGCCTCAACAACGTCACGGTGAATCTCTACCGCGACAACGACGGCAACAAGGTCTTCTCGGCCGGCGACACCCTGGTCGCGACCACGGTGACCGCCACGGTCAACGGCAACGCCGGCTCCTACCAGTTCACCGGCCTGACGCCGGGCAACTACGTGGTGCGGGTGGACAGCACCGACACCGACCTGCCGAGCACCAACTTCACGGCCGACCCCGACACGCCGCTCGACGGCCAGTACGGCGTCACCCTGTCGGCGGCCCAGGACGTGGTCTTCGCCGACTTCGGCGTGCAGCCGCCCAACGTCCTCGGCGACCGGATCTGGAACGACCAGGACGGCGACGGCGTGCAGGATGCCGGCGAGCCGGGCATCGCGGGCGTCGTGGTCTCCCTCTACAGCCGGGCGATCGGCAGCACCGGCGCCTACTCCCTGGTGACCACCGCCACCACGGATTCGGACGGCAACTTCACCTTCGGCAACCTGACGGCCGCGCAGTACCGGCTCGACGTCACTACCGCGACCGCGCTCACCGGCTACGTCCAGACCTATGAGAAGGACGCGGGGGTCTGCGGCACCTGCAACAAGCAGACGGACGTCACCATCAACCCGAGCCTCACCGACCTCACCTACGACTTCGGCTTCCGCCTGCCGGCGAAGCTCGAGATCGACAAGGACACCACGACCCCGACCGTCAACCCCGGCGGCCAGGTGACCTACACCATCCGGGTGCGCAACGTCGGCGACGCCACGGCCACGCTGGTCCGGATCACGGACGCCCTGATGCCGGAAGGCGCGACCTGCCCGACCTGCTTCAGCTACGTCAGCTCCACGATCGCCCAGGACGCGGGCGTGGTGCGCACCACCACGGTCAACCCGGCGGCCGCCGCGACCAACCTGACCTGGGGCAACTGGACGCTGCCGGCCAACGCGGCGGTGACCGTCACCTACATCGTCAGCGTGCCCGCCGGCATGGCCGCCGGCACCTACGAGAACAACGCCACGGCGACCTTCGACTCCAACGCGAGCGGCACGAACGACGCCGGCGACACGGTCGTCGACGACGTCGGCAACACGGCGCAGGACGCCGACACGCCGAGCGGCCAGGACCCGGAGGCCGACGAGGACGTCACCGTCACCTCCATCGCCGCCACCCTCGGCAAGGTCGCCTTGATCACCACCGACGGCGGCGTCGCCAACCAGGTCGATCCGAACGACGTGCTCCAGTACACCATGACGTTGACCAACACCGGGTCCACCACCCTGACCAACGTCAGCCTGAGCGACTCCGCGCCGGCCGGCACCACCTACGTGGCGGCCAGCAGCACGATCGTCACCTACAAGACCGACACCATCACCACCCACGCCGACAACTTCGACAACGGGGTGGGCGGCACCGACTATCCGGCCGGCAGCGACGGCACCAACGCCTGGGTGAACAACTGGAGCCTCGCCGGCGCGGCGGTCGTCGACCTCGGCAACTACAGCATGCAGCTCGGCCGGAACCAGACCTCGAACCGGAGCGCCAACCTGGCCGGCTTCTACCGCGCCACCCTGCGCTTCAACGTGCGCCGGGTGGGCATCGACACCGGCGATCCGCTCAACATCGTCGTCGGCGGCGTCACCCTCGGCACCCTCGACGGCGCGGGCGTCAGCGGTACGGCCTGCACCAACCCGGGCGGCAGCGGCACCAACCAGACCGACGCCGGCTACGTCGCCGTCTCCTGCACCATCTCGACGTTCACCAACCCCGCGGTCGTGTCGTTCTCGACCTCGACGGCGCTCGACAACTCGGGCGAGACCTTCCTCATCGACGACGTGGTGGTCGAGCGGGCCGTCCGGATCACCGCCGGTCCGGTCGCCGGCGACGATCCGGGCACGCTCGTCCTGGCGTCGCGCGGCCTGTTCCTGCTCGCCGGGGAGCAGATGATCGTGCGCTTCCAGGTCCGGGCCAACAACCCGCTGCCCATCGGCATCACCCAGATCTCCAACACCGCCTACCTCAGCGCCAGCCAGCTCACGACGCCGATCAGCGCGAGCGCCAACACGCCGATCGCCAACCTGCCGACCGCCTCGATCTCCGGCACGGTATGGGACGACGCGGACGGCGACAACGTCATCGACGCCCCCGAGTCGAAGCTCGGCAACGTCCGCGTCGAGCTGTGGACCGACCCGAACAACGACGGCGATCCGTCGGACGGCACCCGCGTGGCCACCGCCCTCACCAGCTCGACGGGCGCCTACAGCTTCCCGGCGGTCGCGGCGGGCAACTACGTGGTGGTCGTGGCGACCGACACGCTGCCGGTCTCCTACACCCAGACCGGCGATCCGGACGAAGTCGGCACCTGCACGGTCTGCAACAGCCGCAGCTCGGCTACCTCTACCGGCTCCAACACCATTACCAACAAGAACTTCGGCTACCAGTACGCGCCGACTCCGCTGCCGGTGACCCTGTCGTCGTTCCACGCCGAGCCGGGCAACGGCAAGCTGGTCTTCACCTGGACCACCGACACCGAGACCAACAACGTCGGCTTCTACCTCTTCGGCCTGGTGAACGACGAGTGGGTGCCGCTCCACAAGCACCTGATCCGGACCAGGAATGGCAACTCCGTGGCGCCGCTCACCTACAACTTCGAGGCCGACCCGGTCGACGCCGAAGCCTTCCTCCTGGTCGACGTCGACACCAAGGGCGTCGAGCGCGTCCACGGTCCGTTCCCGCTCGGCGAGTGGGCGGTCTCGAAGCCGGCCGAGATGCAGGCCATCCCCTGGGCCGCCATCGGCCAGGAGCACCAGGCCAAGGTCGCTCAGCGCCAGGGTTCCTGGAAGAAGCGCGACCTGCCGAGCGTCCGCCTGGTGGTCGCGGCCGACGGCCTCTACCGCGTCACTTATGAGGACCTGCTGGCCGCCGGCATCGACATGGGCAAGGTGCCGCTCGCCCAGCTCGCCCTGTCCGATCGCAACGGCGCCGTGCCCATGTATGTCGATGGCAACGGCGTCTTCGGCCCGGGCAAGGCGATCGAGTTCTACGGCAAGGCGGCGGACAGCCTGTACGGCGACCGCAACCACTACACCCTGCGCGTCGATCCGGGCGCGGTGCTGCGGGCCACCGACGACAACACGCCGGCCTCGCAGCTCAAGAACCCGGTGACCGTCTACCGCGAGACCGTGCGTGCCGAGATGCAGCAGCTCTACAACCCCGCGGCGCCGGGCAAGGACCCCTGGTACGACCAGGACCTGATGGCGATCTACGCCCCGGCCACGTCCACGTTCTCGCTCACCGTCACGGATCCTGTTCCGGATGGCGGCCCGGCGAAGCTCGGCGTCGACATCTGGGGTCTCACCGACTGGCCGGGCAAGAACCCGGACCACCACGTGGTGGTCTCGCTGAACGGCACCGAGCTGACCGAGGTCCAGTTCGACGGCACTTCCGGCGCTCCGATCGAGGCCGAGATCCCGTCCGGCGTGCTGACCGCCGGCGCCAACCGGATCGACGTCGAAATGCCGCTCGACCTGGGCGTCGACTGGGACATCGTCGGCCTCAACTCCTACAGCCTCACCTATCCGCGCCGCCTGCTGGCCAAGGACGGCCGCCTGAGCTTCCGTGGCGATGCCGGCGATAAGGCGCAGGCCTTCACGGTCGGCAACCTCCCGACCAGCGACGTCTCGGTCTATCGCCTGAGCGGCAACAAGCTGGAGCGCATGGCCAAGCCTTCCATCACCGGAACGCCGGGGAGCTTCAGCGTCACCTTCGCGGGCTCCGCCAAGGCCGCCGACTACGTCGTGGCGACCGCGGCGAAGAAGCTCAAGCCGCAGATCCTCGCCGCGCCGCCCAAGGAGGACATCTTCACCGGCGGCGCCGACTACCTGGTCATCGCCCACCCCGACTTCATCGCCGGCGTGGCGCCGCTCGCGGACCATCGCCGGGCGCAAGGGAAAACCGTTCAGGTGGTCGACGTCGAGCAGATCTACGAGAACCTGAGCAACGGCGTCGTCGACCCGGCGGCCATCCGCCAGTACGTGACCTATGCCGCGCGGGAGAAGGGGACCAAGTACGTGGTCCTCGTCGGCGGCGACACCTACGACTACAAGAACTACCTCGGCACCGGCGGCTTCAGCTTCATTCCGTCGCTCTACGTGCCGGCCGGGTCGATCAACTTCGTGCCCGCCGATCCGCTCTACGGCGACGTCGACAACGACTCCATCCCCGACGTGCCGGTCGGCCGCCTGCCGGTCCGGTCGAGCGCGGAGCTGTCGGCGGTCATCGCCAAGACCCTGGCCTACGAGGCGAAGAACTACGGCCGCACCTTCCTGGCGGCCAGCGATGCCTACGACCCCTTCGAGAGGATCTCCTTCTCGCAGGTCAGCAGCCAGCTCCTGAGCGGGCTGGGCGCCAACTGGAGCGTGCAGCGCGCGGACGTCGACACGCTGGGCGTGCCGGTGGCGCGGGCGAAGGTCATCGACACCCTGAACAACGGCGTGGCCTTCGCGCAGTACTTCGGCCACTCCAGCTACAACGTGTGGTCGTTCAGCATCCTCTTCGCCAGCCCGCACGCGGTCCAGCTCCACAACCTGGGCCGGCCGGCGGTGGTGGCGCAGTGGGGCTGCTGGAACAACTACTACGTGCACCCGACCATCAACACCCTCGGCCATGCGCTCATGGTCTCGGGCGAGCAGGGGGCGGCGGCCGTGCTCGGCGCTACCGCGCTCACCGACAGCCAGTCCGACATCGAGCTCGGCCAGCGCTACCTGCCGCGCATCGTGCAGCCCGGAGCCACGATCGGCGACGCGCTCCTCGCCGCCAAGCGCGACCTCGCCCGCCAGCACCCCGAGATGCGCGACGTGATCGTCGGCTGGACCATCCTCGGCGACCCGGCCCTGGTGGTCGACTCCGAGCAGCCGTAACGGCCCATCCTCCCTGGGACGGTGTCGACCGTCCCAGGGATTCCCCTTCTACATCCAAAGATAGATTGGTCCGGGGTTTGCACAGGCAAACAACCGGCTTGGATTCAAGGCACACCCGCCGCGAGGCGGGGCCGCAAAGCCAAGGGGTCTCGCCCGAGATCGCCCGGCCGCCGAAAAGCCCCCGACTACTTGC
>JACZDC010057325.1_pt1 | contig 10764 bp, 5 predicted proteins | sample 8641791 | NCBI WGS metagenome assembly JACZDC01 (sample SAMN15324613, study PRJNA640507) | soil metagenome | isolation source: intercropping peanut in the second line | place: China: Luxin town, Laibin City, Guangxi Province | collected 2019-07-25 | depth 10cm m
CGGCGTCGCCCCCCCCGTCGGTGGCCGGCCCCGCGCCCTGGAAGCGAAGGGGGAGGCCGGACGCCGGCGCCGGCTCGACGGAGACCGTGAAGGCGCCGTCGTCCGGACCGGCCTCGGAGGCCGCAGCGTCAGAGGCCGTGATCGTCGCCAAGGGCAGGCCGGTCGGCTCGTCGTCCGCGATCGTGGCGGTGTCGGACGCGCCGTCGACGTCGATCCGATAGGCACCGCTCGCCAGCTCGAGGACCACCGTCTCGTCTCCCTCGACCAGCGCGTCGTTCAGCGGCCGGACCGTGAGCGTGGCTGAAGAGGCGCCGGCCGGGATCGTGACCGTCCACGGCGCGGCGAGGGTGTAGTCCACCCCGAGCTTCGCGGTCCCGGCCGGAGCCCAGGCCACGGTCAGCGGCCCGGCCGTACTGCCGGTCCGGGAGACGGCAAAGGTCGCTGCGCCCGCTCCGGCCTCGGAGGCGGAAGGGTCCGTGGCGTCCACCCGGACCGTGACGGCCGGCAGGTTGAGCAGGTTCGCGGCCAGGAAGTCGTAGACCGCCTGGTTCTCGGCCGACGTGGTAAAGCCATGGTTCGCGCCCGCCACCGGCTTCCAGGTGACCCGCACCCCCTGGTTGCGCAGGGCGTCGACCAGCAGCTCGCTCTGGTTGAACGGCACCGTGTCGTCCACGGTCCCGTGCATGACCAGGAACGGCGGGTCGTCCGGCGACGCGAACGTGATGGGGTTGGCCGTGGCCGCGCGCTCCGGGTTGAGCTGGAGCCAGTCGCCGATCAGCCGGCTCTCCTGGGAGAGGTGGGCATTGTGGTCCTGGGTCGAGGGGTAGAAATACATCTGGAGGAGGTCGCTCTGGCCGAACCAGTCCACCACCGCCTGCACGCGACTGGACTGGCCGGTGTTGCCTCCCATCGAGCCTTCCAGGTCCACGACGACGCTGCCGACCCGGGCCGTGTCTTCGCCGCCAGAGGTGCCGAGCATCGAGGCGAGCTGCGCGCCGGCCGACGAACCCCAGGCCGCGAACCGGTCGGGGTCGAGGTTGTAGGTCGCGGCATGGGCGCGCAGCCAGCGCACCGCGCCACGGCAGTCCTGGATCTGGGCCGGCCAGATCGCCGCGTCGGTGAGGCGATAGTCCACGCTCGCCACCGCGTACCCCTGGTTGCAGAGCGCCGAGACGTAGCTGGGGACCGGGAGGCGGCTGCCGCTGATCCAACCGCCGCCGTGGATCCAGACCACCACCGGATACGGACCGGTGCCTGAAGGTACGAGAAGCTCCAGCTTCAGCTCCTGCGTCTGGCCGCCGGAATCCTGGTAGCTGGCATAGGTGAGGCCCGAGAACGTCTGGCAGGTCTGGGCACGAGCGCCGGCCGCAAAGGCCAGGGCGATCAGAAAAACAGCGAGGCTCCGCACGACCCCGGCCGGAAGTGCAGCATCCGTGCCGGGAAGGACCTGAAGGACAAATAGGACTCAAAGGACCGAGTGTCGTCCTCTGTCCCTCAGGTCCTTGGAGTCCTATTTGTCCTTCAAGTCCCTCCCAGCAGCCGCCGAGCCTCCCGAGCCTCCGGGGAGCCCGGGGCGGTCCCCAGGATCTGCTCGAAGTAGCGCCGCGCCCCCTGCCGGTCGCCCTTCTTCTGCAGCACCCGGCCGGCGCCGAGGAGAGCTGCCGGCTCGCCGGGCGCGACCTCGGCAGCCTTCAGGTAGCGCTCCAGGGCCAGATCGAGCTTGCCCTGATTCTCCAGGAGCTGACCCCACACCAGCCAGGCCGGCGCCCAGGACGGCGCCATATCCACGGCCTGCTGGAAACGCCGTTCCGACGCCTCAGCGTCGCCGGCCTTCGCCTCCACCTCGGCCAGGCGGACCAGGATCGATACGCTCTCCGTGCCGGCCTGGATGGCCTCGTTCAGGAGCCGCCGGACCTCGGCCGGCTTGCCCGCCTTCTGCGCGAGATCGGCGAGCCCCCACCACGCGGCGGCGAAGCGGGGGTTGAGCTCCAGGGTCAGCTCGTACTCCTTGCGCGCCTCCTCGGTGCGGCCGAGGCGGGCATAGGCCTCGGCGAGGTTTTCATGCAGGAAGTCGAGCTTCGGGTTCTCCGCCGCGGTCCGGCGGTAGGTGGCGATCGCGGCGTCGGTGTCGCCGGCCGCGAACTGGGCCATCGCGAGGGTAGACAGGAACGGGATGTTGCCCGGGCTGCGGCGCACCAGGTCTGACAGCTTCGTGACCGCCGTACGCGCGTCGCCGCGTTGGAGGATCTCCTTCGCGGCCAGGAACTCGGCGAGCATGGGCACGCCGTCCTTGGGATCGATCGTCCCCTTGCCGCTCGACCCGGAGCCGGAGGCATAGCCGAGGCTCTGGAGCGAGCGCGCCAGCTCAGGGTCCGCGGCCTCGGCCTTGCGCGGCTTGAACGAGCGCTGCGTGGCCTGGAGCACACCCTTGAGCCGGCGGGCCTCCTCGCGGCGGTCGTTGAGCAGATTGCGCGTCTCCCCCGGGTCCGCTCCCAGGTCGTACAGCTCGGGCCGGGGCGCGACGATCAGCTTCCAGCGGCCGTCGAACACCGATTCGAGCGGGCTCCAGCCGTACGCCGTCAACGGGAAGCGCGATTCCGAGTAGATCGTCCCCGTCTTGCCGCCCAGTCCCGGCAGAGGCTCACCCAAACCCGTTCCAGCTCCCGCCAGACGCAGCAGGGTGGACGCGAGCCGCAGCGTCGGTGTGGCCTCGGCCACCGCCTTGCCCCGGGGCACTCCAGGGCCGGAGATGATCAGCGGCACATGAAGCGTCGAGTGGTAGACGAACACGCCATGCGTCCGCTCGCCGTGCTCGCCGAGCGCCTCGCCATGGTCGCCGACCGCCGCGATCAGGTAGCGCTCGGCGCCGCCGGGCAGCGCGGCGAGCAGCCGGCCGATCTCGCGGTCCATGTAGGCCACCTCGCCGGCGTAGAGCTGGGCGGCGGGGGACCGCGGATCGAGGTCCGGCGGGTTGTAGGGCGCGTGCGGGTCGTAGTAGTGGACCCAGAGGAAGAACGGCTTGCCGGCGGGCCGTTTCGCGAGCCAACCGAGCGCGGCGTCGGTCATCTGGCGAGCGTTGCGCTCGGGGTAGCCATACTCGCCGATCTGCTCGGCCGGCGCCTTGTCGTCATAGACCTGGAACCCGCGGTCCAGCCCGAACCGTCGGTCGAGCACCCGCGACGCCACGAACGCCGCGGTCGCATACCCGCGAGCCGAGAACGCCGCCGCGAGCGTCGGTACATCCTTCGGGAGCACGGCGGTGCCGTTGTCGCGGATGCCATGCTCCGGAGGGACCAGCCCGGTCAGGAGAGACACATGCGCCGGCAGCGTCAGGGGGACCGGCGACACCGCCGCCGTCCAGCGCGTCCCACGGGCCGCCAGACTGTTGAGCGTCGGCGTGCGTGCGCCGAGAGCGTCGGCCCGCGTCGTATCCAGCGTCAGCAGCACCACGCTCGGAGGCCCCGACGGAGCCACCGGTTTCGGAGCCGGCCGCACCACCGCCAGGAGAAGCAGAAGGGCGGCCAGGGCCATGAGGAGCAGGGCGATCTTTCGCATGGCCGGTCAAGGATAGCCCAGCGGGGTTCGGCACCCTGCGTGTTGTCACAAACGGCATCGATGGACTTGCCCAGGCGAAAGCGGGTATCCTTTCGCCGCCATCACTCCCTGCCAAAGGAGAGCGTAGAATGATCGATGCCATGGCACGCGATTTCAACGTCATCATCGAGCGCGACAGCGAAGGCTTCTACGTCGCTTCCGTCCCCAGCCTCCGCGGCTGCCATACCCAGGCCAAATCTCTGGACGAGTTGATGGAGCGGGTCCGGGAAGCGATCGAGCTCTGCCTGGAAGTCGAGGAGGACGAAACGGCCGGAGAGAGCCTCGACTTTGTCGGGGTCCAGAGAGTCTCGGTCGGATGAACCGGCTGCCGCGTTTCACCGGCAAAGAGCTCGTCGATCTCCTTGGCAAGGCCGGTTTCGAGATTCTCCGCATCCGGGGAAGCCACTACGTTCTGGGCCACTCCGACGGGCGCCGGACGGTCGTCCCCGTCCACTCGGATGAGACCATCGGACCGGGTCTCCTGACCCAGATCCTCCGCGACTGCGAGCTGACCCGCGATCAGCTTCAGGCCCTGCTTTAGGGAATCATCAGGATCGAGCTGAAAGAACCGGTCTCCTGGTCCCACCTTCCTTGTAAGACGAGGAGGATCAGGACCGTGCTCGACCGCTGGATCGGAAACTACAGGCTGCTGGAAAAACTCGGAGCGGGGGGGATGGGAGAGGTCTACCGCGCCGAGGACAGCCGACTCCGGCGGCAGGTCGCGCTGAAGATCCTCTCGACCGGCAACGCCGGCCGCCTGCACAGCCTGGAGCGGTTCCGCCGCGAGGCCTGCGCGGTCGCGGCCCTGAACCATCCGAACATCGTCACCCTCTACTCGGTCGAGGAGCACGAGGGCACCCACTTCCTCACCATGGAGCTGGTCCACGGTCGGACCCTCGGCAGCCTGATCCCCCCGGATGGCCTGCCGCTCTACCGGCTCCTGGAGATTGCCGTGCCGCTCGCCGAGGCGCTCGAGGCGGCTCACGAGCGCGGCATCGTACATCGCGACCTGAAGCCCGAGAACGTGATGGTCAGCCAGAACGGCCGGGTGAAGGTCCTCGATTTCGGCATCGCCCGGTCCGAGCCCGACGATGCCTTGACGCTGGTCGAAGGGGCCGACTCGGACGCGCTGACCGAGACCGGCCTGATCATCGGCACGCCTTCGTACATGGCGCCGGAGCAGGCCCTCGGCCATCCGGTCGATCCGCGGGCGGACCTCTTCTCCCTGGGCGTGCTGCTCTACCAGATGGCGACCGGGCGCCGCCCGTTCCACGCCGGCAGCGCCAGCGAGACCGTGGCCGCGCTCCTGCGCGACGATCCGGCGAAGCCGTCCAGCCTCAACCCGGGCGTCCCCCAGGAGCTGGACGACCTCATCGCCCGCTGCCTGGAGAAGGACGTGGCCCAGCGCCTGCCGAGCGCCCGCGAGCTGCGCCAGCGGCTGCTGGTCCTGGCCGCGCGGCTCTCCGCGCCCACGCCCGCCTTCCCCACCGACACCCGCCGGATCACGCGGCTGCGCCGCCGGTGGCAGACTCCAGTGGCCGCCTTCGCCCTGACCGGCTGCCTGACGCTCATGGCATCCTTCGCCGGACCGAAGATGATGCATCTGGGCGCGGCCGAGACGCAGCGGCCGGGGCTGGCCGTGCTGCCGCTCGGCAACTTCTCGCAGGACCCGGACTACTTCGCCGACGGCATGACCGACGCGCTGATCGCCGCGCTCTCCGACACCCCGGGGGTGCGCGTTCTCTCCCGCCAGTCGGTCACGCGCTACAAGAGTTCGTCCGAGACCCTGCCCGAGATCGCCCGGGAGCTCGGCGTGGACGTGGTGGTCCAGGGCTCGGTGATGCGCGCCGGCAACCGCGTGCGGATCACGGCCCAGCTCATCCAGACGGACCCCGAGCAGCAGATCTGGGCGCGGAGCTACGAGCGCGACCTGGACGACGTCCTGTCAGTCCAGCAGGAGGTGGCGCGGGCGGTCAGCGGCGAGGTCCAGAGGCGGCTGCTGCGGATGAAGAAAGAGGCCGCCGAAGGGACGATGCCCCGCGGCGGCCTCTGAGATCACGGTTGGCAGGAAGGCGACGCCAGGAGAGCGCCGGTCACCTTCACGTCATCCAGGAACCAGCCGGTCTGCTGGGTCCCGGTGTCGGAGCTGAACAGGAACCGGAGCCGGACCGTCTGGTTCGCATAGGCGGAGAGGGAGCCGGAGTGGTTGGACCACTGGCTCAGGAGCGACGTGCCGGTGAAGAGCGGCTGGCCGTCCGCGAAGCCGGGTCCGCCGCAGGCGGGATCTCCGTCCGGGCTCAGCATGATGCCGGGGTAGTTGACGGTGCCGAGCTTCGTCCAGTTGGTGAAGCCGGAGCTCTCGGTGGCGACCTCGACGAAGCCGCCATCCCATCCCTGTTCCATGTCGTAGCGCGAGCGGAAGCTCAGGGACGGACTGGCGCCGAGGTGGATGGTGTCGCTCTCCAGCGCCTGGCAGGCGCTGGCCGCGTAGTTGCCGGACGCGCTCGTGGCCCACTGGCGCGTGGCGTTGCCGGTGCCGGACGTGCGGACGGCCCAGGCGTTGCCCTGGGTTGCTGCCGGACGGAAACGAACCGTTCCGGTGTCTCCGGCGTCGTCCTGGAAAGTGCCGGCCGACAGCGTACCGCCCGCGATCTCCCAGCGCCGGACCAGGTTGCCTTCCGTGTTGCCGCGCGAGTCCACGGCGCGAACGATGTAGTAGTAGCGGGTGCCGCCGGTCACGCCGGGGTCCGTATAGGACGTGCCCGTGACGCGCGTGGCGTCGGTGGTGAGCCGGTTCGACGCCGACGGGGTGAAGTCGGGGTCGGTGCCGCGGTAGACGTCATAGGAGAGGGTCGCTCCGCCGCAGCCCGGCGTGGCGGTGTCCCAGGTCAGGTTCATCTGGCAGCTGCCGTTGACCGCCGACGACACGGTGCGGACGCCCGCGAAGACCGGCGGGGTCGCGCAGGCGCCGGAGGCGACGATCGACTTGCAGGCCGAGATGGCCGAGGTGCAGGAAGCGCAGGACGCAGCCGAGGCGGCCACGCGATAGGAGTAGGTCTGGCCGCCGACGATGCGGTCGCGGTCGGTGAACGACCCTCCCGTCGTCATCCCGACCGCCTCCTCGGGAGCCGAGGACGAGCAGTTGCCCGACTTGCGCAGGATCTTGTAGGAGCCGGTGCCGAACGCGGCGCTCCAGGAGATCTGGACGGCGTTGGCGGTGGGAGTGGAGAGCGTGACCACCGTCGGAGCCGGCGCCGCCGAGGCGTTGCAGGCCGCAGGCGTCACCGCCACGCAGTTCGAGGTCTGGCCGTAGCAGGAGGCGCTCTGGCCGACCGGCTGGACGCTGTAGTAGTAGGTCACGCCCGGGGCCACCTCGGCGTCTTCAAAATAGGTGCGGTCGCCGACGCTCGCGACGGGCGTGAAGCCGTAGCCGCAGCCCAGCGTGTTGCGCAGCACGCGGTACTCGTTTGCGCCCGAAGACGGCGTCCAGGTGAGCTGGACCGGGGCCGAGCTGTCGCAGGTGCTCACGGTGGGCGCCGCGATCGGCGCCGGACAGCCGGTGCCCTGGTTCTCGGGCGAAGAGGCCGAGCCGCAGGCGATGCCGTGCAGGTCGAAGGCGGCGAACAGGATGTCGGCGTGCGGCGTGCCGTCGGCCAGGTTGCCGTTGTCGTCGTCGACGAAGCGGTAGGTGGAGAACCAGTCGGTCGCGGTGCAGCCGCTGGTCGTGCCCTCGGGATAGGGACCGGTGACCGAGTAGCCGGAGACCGCGAGGTCGCGGGTCAGGTACCAGAGGCGGTCCATGTACTGCCAGCCGGAGACCTCGGCCGGGCCGGGCGGATCGGCGTAGACGTCGCCGCCGAACTCGCTGGCGATCAGGTCCTTGGCAAGGTCCCAGTTGGCCTGCGAAGGGATGGAGGACTCGCAGTGGCAGCCGTGGTTGAGCGGCCCGGCGCAGCCGGTGGTCTCGGGGCCGCCGCAACTGTAGAACTCGGAAAGGCCGTCGGCCACGCCCACGGGCGCGGTGTCGATCATGTGGTTCCAGCGCGCCGGGGTGCCGGCCTCGCCGGGGTTGGAAGGCGGGTTGAGGCCCGAGCGCGAGCCGTTCGGCGCGTCGGGGTCGCGCGGCGCGATGCAGTCGGCGCCCGAGCCGCGGCTGCAGAGCTTGGTGTAGTCGAGGTCGCGGACGCCGGTGCAGAGCCGCGAGGCGCTGCCGGTGTTGGCGTCGCCATAGCCGGCGGTGTTGGCCCAGGGGTTGGTGGCGTCGGGCAGGCGGAAGCCGGCGCCGAAGCAGGCCTTCTGACCCTGGAGGAGCGCGAAGGTATCGCCCATGGCCTCGCCGGTGGCCGACTCGGGAGCGGTGCCGGTGCCGTCGTGCTGATCCAGACCGTGCCCGAACTCGTGCAGGCCCACGGCCGGGACCTCTCCTGAGTTGTTGCAGTTGAGCCCGGGGGTCAGGCGCATGAACACGAACAGGTTCTGGCCGCCCGCCCAGAAGGCGTTGCAGGCCGGCGGCACGTTGGTGGCCACGATCGGCACGACGTCGGTGCCGTCCACCCCCTTGAGCCACTGGTTGTCCGGCAGATAGAAGCGGGACTTCTGGTTGATCAGGTTCAGGTGGTAGTACATGGTCCGGGCGGACCGGGTGTCGCCGGTGCCGCCGACGAGCGGACCGCTGTTCGGCGCGGACTCGCGGTGGGCCGGGAAGCAGTCGACGTTGAGGTTCGCGAGCGGGTCGGCCGCGCCGAGGTCGGGATTGGCCGGCGCGAGGCCGGTGGCCGCGATCGGGCCGCAGGTGTCGACGAACTTGAAGTACTTGCCTTCCAGCGTGGTCGTCCCCGAGATCGCGCCTTCCGGATAGCTGAAGGCGCCGGCCCCGTTCGTGTAGCAGCCGCTGCCCGTGCAGGAGCCGCCCAGGAAGGTCATCTTCGCGTTGGGCATCGTCACCGGCAGCTCCGCGGCCGTGCCGGGGACGCAGCTCGCGGGGTCGGTGCAGTTGGTCTGGGTCAGCGCCGAGCCCTTGAGCACGGCGACGTAGTCGTTGGCGTCCACGAAGCGAAGGATCTGGCCGTTGCGGGCGTCCACCAGGGAGAGCCAGGTGGCGAGGGAGCCGGCGCGGGTGAAGAGGAATCGGTAGACCAGGGACGGCTGCCAGCCGGCGCCGATCGGGCCGGTGTAGCCGACCTCGTCCGCGGTGCCGCGCAGCACCCAGGTCAGGACCCCGTTCTGGAGGAAGGTGTCGTTCGGCAGCAGGCCGCCCAGGAACTGGCCGAGGTTGGCCTTGGCCTGGACCGCGGTGAGCGCCGGGAGAATCCCTTCGACTCCAGCCGAGGCCGGGACGGTGCGGTTGACGCCGAACTGGACCAGGTTGCCGTGAGAGACGCGGAACACGACCTGCGCGCCTTCGACCGGCACGCCGCCGATCACCTGCCGGAACGCCACGTTCCAGAACTGTCCGCGGTCGCCGAAGCGGCGGGTGTTCGCGGCGTCGAGCACGAGCTGAGAGGCCGGCACCTGGAAGAGATTGGGATAGGTGGCCATGAAATCGCGGGCCTTGGTCTCCAGGGTCGCGGCCGTGGTGGGGCCGGTGGCCCAGGGCAGGCCCTGGCCTTCGACGAGCGCGACCGCGCCGGAGCGGCGGTCGATCCAGAACGTCCAGGCCGGTCCGGCGGCGGACCGGAAGGCGGCGATATCGCCGAGAGTGGCCGCGCTCAGCTCGGCCTGGACCAGGGAGAGCTCCCGGGGAGCCGGAGTGGCGACGAAGCCGGCCGGAGCCAGCACGAGGCCATGCAGCGGATCGACCTGGGGGACGACGGTGGCGGTCAGGCTCGGCGCAAGCGCAAGACCGGCCAGGACGGCCGACAGGAGCCTTTTCATGGAGAGGACCTCCTCTGGAAGCGGGTAGCCCGCGGGCGGCGGGAGAGCGGCAGGTTTTGGAGGCCGCGCTGGGGCCGCGGCAGTGCAAGAGTAGTACCACTATCAGGAAGCCGTATGTCTGGAGTCGAGCCGCCCCTTTGAGGGCCCTGTCCGGGAGCAAAGGATCGCGCGTTCCCGGAACATTCGATCTTCGCTCCTTAACTATCGGTGCTAGTATCCAGAGTCAATTGCTGGAGTTTTTTCCATGGACCAGCCGCTGACCCCGGGACAGAGGGCCTTGTGGTTCCTGCAGCGCCTGCGCCCCGAGGCCGCGGCGTGGAACATCGCCGCGGCCGGCCGGGCGCGGGGCGAGTTGGATGCCGCGCGCCTGCGCCGGGCCTTCGGAGAGCTCGCCGAGCGCCACGAAGCGCTGCGCCTGAGCTTCCACGAGACGCCGGACGGGCCTGTGAAGCGCCTGTCCGAAGACAGGACCGTGGATTTCGAGGTCGTCGCCTGGGACGAGGAGCGGGTCCATGCAGAAGCCAACCGTCCCTTCGATCTGCCCAGGGACCCGCTCGTCCGCGTCCGCCTGCTGAAGACGGGCGGCGACGACGTCATCCTCCTCGTCATCCACCACCTCGTCGCCGACCTCGGCTCCCTGGCCATCCTCGTCCGCGACCTGGGACCTCTGTATGACAATCAGTCTCCCCCTCTCCCGGGGAGGGGGACTCGGGAGGACCGGGAGAGGGGGTCGGGGGGTGAGGGCCGCAACGAGTCCTGGTGGCTGGACCGCCTTTCGGGCGACCTTCCCATCCTCGACCTGCCCACCGACCACCCGAGACCAGCGGCCCGCAGCTTCCGGGGAGGCTCGCGAACGAAAACGATCGCCGGCTTGCCCTGCTCCCGGACCCTGCTCTTCCCGACCCTTCTCGCGGCATTCGACGTCCTCCTCTATCGCGGCTCCGGCCAGACCGACCTGCTGGTGGGCTCGCCGACCTCCGGCCGCCTGAGACCAGAGCAGGCGGAGACGGTCGACTATCTGGTCAATCCGGTCGTCCTGCGCTGCGACCTGTCCGGCTCGCCGACCTTCCGGCAGCTCGTGGAACGGATGCGCGGCACGATCTTCGGAGCCCTGCGGCGCCAGGACTACCCCTTCGCCCAACTCGTCGAACGGCTGCAGCCCGCACGCGATCCATCCCGGCCGCCGGTCTTCCAGGTCATGCTCGCCTTCGAGCGCGCGCATCTCGAAGATACCGGGGAGCTCGCCGCCTTCGCGCTCGGCGTGGCCGGAGCCCGCATCCACACCGGGCCGCTGGA
>JACZDC010055912.1_pt1 | contig 10758 bp, 8 predicted proteins | sample 8641791 | NCBI WGS metagenome assembly JACZDC01 (sample SAMN15324613, study PRJNA640507) | soil metagenome | isolation source: intercropping peanut in the second line | place: China: Luxin town, Laibin City, Guangxi Province | collected 2019-07-25 | depth 10cm m
TCCACGTACTGGCGGATCTCCTCGATGGTGTGCTGCGCGGCGATCAGCTCCTCGCGGGTCGGGGTGTCGATGCCGTAGTGGCAGGGCCACTGGGTCGGCGGCGCCGAGATCCGGAGGTGGACCTCCGCGGCCCCTCCCTCGCGGATCATCCTGACGATCTTGCGCGAGGTGGTGCCGCGCACGATCGAGTCGTCCACCAGCACCACACGCTTGCCTTCCAGGAGCTCGCGGACCGGGTTCAGCTTGATCTTCACGCCGAAGTTGCGGATTGACTGCTTCGGCTCGATGAAGGTGCGGCCCACATAGTGGTTGCGGACGAGGCCGAACTCCAGCGGCAGACCCGACTCCCGGCTGTAGCCCATGGCCGCGAAGAGACCGCTGTCCGGCACCGGCACCACGATGTCCGCCACCGCCGGAGCCTCCCGCGCCAGCCGCGCTCCCATGCGGAGACGCGACTGCGAGACCGCGTCGCCGAAGACCCGGCTGTCCGGCCGCGCGAAATAGACGTGCTCGAAGACGCAACGCGCCGGCTGCACGGCCTGCGTCAGGCGGTAGCTCTCCACGTGGCCGTCCCGGGCGACCACCACCTCCCCGGGCTCCAGCTCGCGCACGGTCTTCGCGCCGAGCAGGTCGAAGGCGCAGCTCTCCGAAGCGAAGCAGGCGTTGCCGTTCAGGTCGCCCATCACCAGCGGCCGGAAACCGTTCGGATCGCGGGCCGCGATCAGGCAGGTGTCGGTGTTCATCAACAGGGAGTAGGCGCCGCGCACCTCCTCCAGGGCCAGCATGAAGGACTCCACGATGTCCTTGCGCGGCTTGCGCGCCATGAGGTGGAGGATCACCTCGGTGTCGCTCGTGGTCTGGAAGATCGAGCCCTCCAGCTCCAGGCGCTCGCGGATCTCGTTCGGGTTGGTCAGGTTCCCGTTGTGGACGATGCCGATCGCCCCCATCGAAGTCTTCACCACGATGGGCTGCGCGTTCTCCACCACGCTGGAACCGGCGGTCGAGTAGCGGGTGTGCCCGATCGCCCGGATCCCCTTGAGACGCTCCAGGGCGTCCTCGGTGAAGATGTCCGAGACGTGGCCCATGCCGCGCTCCAGGCGGAGCCTGGCACCGTCCCAGGAGACGATGCCGGTGCTCTCCTGGCCCCGGTGCTGGAGCGCATAGAGCCCCAGGTAGGTCAGGTTGGCCGCGTCATCGCTGCCGGTACCGCCGTCGATGCCGAAGATGCCGCACATATCTACAATCCCAAAGCTCTGGGTAGAGCGGTCGACCAGATTTCGTGGAGTCCGGCCACGGAGGCGCGAAGCTCCTCGCCGCCGGTGCGGACCACCAGGTCCTCGCCCCCAACTTCTCCGACGTCCGCGGCCGGCACGCCCAGCGCCTCGGCCGCTTCCAGGACCCGGTCGAGCGCCGACGGCGGGCAGGCGACGATCGCCCGCGCCTGCGTCTCCGAGTAGAGATCGGCGCCCACCATGGGAACAGCCACGGCGACGCCCATCTTCCTGCCGAAGCAGGCCTCGGCGAGCGCGACCAGGAAGCCGCCCTCGGACAGGTCGTGCGCGGTGTGGATCAGTCCCTGACGCGACAGGCCGCGGAGCAGGTTCGCGAGCCGCACCTCGGCGTCGAGATCGACCTCCGGCGGCCGGCCCTGCTCGATGCCGTGGAGCAGCCGCAGGTAGGCCGCTCCGCCGAACTCGGAGCGGTCGCGGCCGAGGAGGACCACGCGGTCGCCGCGGGCCGTGAAGGACGACACCGGCAGGTTCGTGGGATCGGGGATGACGCCGACCATGCCGACGGTCGGGGTCGGATGGATCGAATTGGTCTCGGTCTCGTTGTAGAAGGAGACGTTGCCCGAGATGACCGGCACGCCGAAGGCGCGGCAGGCGTCGGACATGCCGCGGATCGCCTCGCGGAACTGCCAGGAGATCTCGGGCCGCTCGGGGTTGCCGAAGTTCAGGCAGTCGGTGAGGCCGACCGGCTCGGCGCCCACGCAGGCCAGATTGCGCGCCGCCTCGGCCACGGCCTGCATGCCGCCGCGCCGCGGGTCGAGCCAGCAGTAGACCGGGTTCACGTCCGAGGTCATGGCGAGGCCCGAGGGGGTGCCCTTGAGCAGCAGGACCGCGGCGTCGCCGCCCGGACCCTGGACGGTGTTGGTGCGCACCGACCAGTCGTACTGCGTCCAGATCCACTCCTTGCTCGCCAGCTCGGGGGTGGCGAGCATGCGCTCCAGGCTGCCGCGCAGATCCTCGGGCTGCGGCACCTCGGGAGCCTGCTGTCTCGCCTCCAGGTCAGCCGGCGGCTCGGCGGGGCGGCGGTAGATCGGCGCCTCCTCGGTCAGGGGGAGGACCGGCATGTCGGCAACGATTCCGCCGTGCCATTCGAGGACCGCGCGGCCGGTCTCGGTGACCTCGCCGATCTCCGCGACCTCCAGGCCCCAGCGGCGGAAGACACGCTCCAGCTCCTCCTCCCGGCCTTTGCGCGCCACCAGGACCATGCGCTCCTGCGACTCGGAGAGCATCATCTCGTACGGCGTGAGGCCGGGCTGGCGCAGCGGCACGTTGTCGAGCCGCAGGTGGATGCCCGTACCGCCGCGGCCGGCCATCTCGAAGGACGAGCTGGTCAGGCCGGCGGCGCCCATGTCCTGGATGGCCACGATCGCGCCCGTGCGCATGGCTTCCAGGCAGGCCTCCAGAAGGATCTTCTCGGTGAACGGATCGCCTACCTGCACGGTCGGCCGCTTCTTCTCGGTTGCTCCCATTCCGGGCGCGTCGAACGACTCCGACGCCATCGAGGCGCCGTGGATGCCGTCGCGGCCGGTACGGCTGCCCACATACAGCATGGGATTGCCGGCGCCGCTCGCCCGCGCCGTGAAGATCTGGTCGCGCTTGGCGACACCCAGCGCGAAAGCGTTGACCAGGATGTTGCCGTTGTAGCAGCAATGGAACCCGGTCTCGCCGCCGACGGTCGGGATGCCGACGCAGTTGCCGTAGTCGCCGACGCCGCGGACCACGCCGTCGATCAGGAAGCGCATGCGCGGCGCGTCGATCTCGCCGAAGCGCAGCGAGTCCATGCAGGCGATCGGCCGCGCGCCCATGGTGAAGATGTCGCGCAGGATGCCGCCCACGCCGGTCATCGATCCCTGGTAGGGCTCGATGAAGCTCGGGTGGTTGTGCGACTCCATCTTGAACACCGCCACCCAGCCGTGGCCGACGTCGACCACGCCCGCGTTCTCGCCCGGACCCTGGAGCACGTGCGGCCCGTCGGTCGGAAACTCCCGGAGGTAGATCTTGGAGGACTTGTAGGAGCAGTGCTCGGACCACAGGGCCGAGGTGATGCCCAGCTCGGTCAGGTTCGGGTTGCGGCCGAGGATGCGCTTCAAGCGCTCGAACTCGTCCTCGGTCATGCCGTGCGAGCGGGCGACCTCGACGGAGACCTCCGGCTCCTGCGCCACGGTCATCGCACCGCCCCTACGGAGGCGTCGACGAGGCTCTCGAACAGGGCGAGGCCGTCGGTGTTGCCGAGGATCGCCTCGGAGCAGCGCTCCGGGTGCGGCATCATGGCGAGCACGTTGCCGCGCCCGTTGACGATGCCAGCGATGGCCCGCGCCGAGCCGTTCGGGTTCCACTGGGAATCAGTCGCGGGCGAGCCGTCGGGCGCCACGTAGCGGAACACCACCTGGCGGTTGGCTTCGAGGCGGTCGAGGTTCTCATGCGAGTCCTCGTAGTTGCCTTCGGAGTGGGCGATCGGCACGCGTAGAATCTGGCCGATCTTGTAGCCGCGGGTAAACGGCAGGTCGTTGCGCTCGACCTTGAGGTAGACGTCCCGGCACTGGAAGCGGAGGGTCTCGTTGCGCCGCATGGCGCCGGGCAGCAGGCCGGCCTCCAGGAGGATCTGGAAGCCGTTGCAGATGCCGAGCACGAGGCCGCCGGCGTCGGCGTGGCGCTTGACCGCCGCCATCACCGGCGACAGCGCGGCCAGGGCGCCGGCCCGCAGGTAGTCGCCGTAGGAGAAGCCGCCCGGAATCACGATCAGATCGCTCCCCTTGAGGTCGTCCTCCTGGTGCCAGAGGAACTCCACGTCCTGGTGCAGCACGTGCTTGAGCACGTGATAGGCGTCGTGATCGCAGTTGCTGCCCGGGAAGACGACGACGCCGGCTTTCATGGCAGCAGCTCCACGGCGTAGTCCTCGACCACGGTGTTGGCGAGCAGCTTCTCGCACATGTCGCGCAGCTCGCGGCCGGCGCTCTCGGCGTCCTCGGTGCTCAGGCGGATCTCGAAGCTCTTGCCGGCGCGGACGTCCTCGACGCCCGCGAAGCCCACGCGGGAGAGCGCATCGCGGATCGCCTTGCCCTGGGGGTCCAGGATCTCGCGGCGCGGATAGACGGTCACTCGTGCCTTCAAACGGTCACCTCCAGCCAGGGAGAGGGATGGTCCTGTTCGGTGACCACCATGCGCGCGGAGCACCGCTCCCGGTCGAGAACCTCTCCCACGGCCGCGGCGGCCAGGGCGGGGAGGTTGTTGGTCTCGGAGAGGTGGTACAGCGCCACCCAGCGCAGGCGGTCGGTCATCAGCTCGGGAAGGCCGTCGGCGGCGTCATGGTTCGACAGGTGGCCGTGACGCCCGGCGATCCTCTGCTTGAGGCTCCAAGGATACGGCCCGTTGCGCAGCATGTCGAGATCGTGGTTGGTCTCGATCAGCAGCACGTCCAGATCCTTGAGGCGGCCCCAGGCGAGGCCGGTGCGGCAGCCGAGGTCCGCGACCAGGCCGATGCGGCGGCCGCAGGGGTCCTCGACCACGAAGCCGACCGGCTCGCTGGCGTCGTGCGGCAGGTTGAACGGCTCGATCATGAACCCGGACACCTCGCAGGGCTCTCCCGAACGGAGCAGCACCGCGGACCGGGCCGCCTCTTCCCCGAGGCGCGCGCCGCGGAGCGTGCCGCGGGTCGCGTACACCGGCAGCCTGTGCTTGCGCGCGAAGCGGTCCGCGCCCCGGCAGTGGTCCACGTGCTCGTGGGTGAGGAGGAGCGCGCCGAGGGTGGACGGGTCGAAGTCGAGCTTCCTCATCCGCCGCACCAGCTCGCGGCAGGAGAACCCGGCGTCGATCAGGATCCGGTTCGGGCCCGACTCCACGACCACCGAGTTGCCGCCGCTGCCCGAGCCCAGGACCCCGATGCGCAGCGGGGGTCCCGCGGAGATGCGCGGACGCGGAGCGCACAGCGGCTCTCCGAAGTCCAGGATCCCTTGCTGCTCGACGAAATGGGGCGCCACCGTCAGAGGGTACCACCCTTGGGGTCTGCCTGTCAGCAGGCCACTAGAAGCTGTATTCCCTGCCCTGCTCCAGGAAATCGATGTCCGGATTGCCCAGCTTCCGGACCTCCTCCTTGATGCGGTCCACGCACGGCGGCTTGAGGTGGTGGAGCAGGATCGGCACCCGCTTCTCCAGCTTGCACAGCTCGGCGGCCAGGGTCTGCGGCGTCAGGTGGAGCGAGACGTCGGCGATCGGCTGCAGCGAGTTGTCGAAGCTGGTGTCGATGCAGATCGCCTTCAGGTTCGGGGTGCGGTTGGCGATCTCCCACAGGCGCAGCGTGGGTCCGGTGTCGCTCGACCAGAGGATGGCGGAGCCGTTCTGCTCGATCAGGAAGCCGTGCGTGGGCACCAGGTGGTCCACCGGGATGGGCGTAAAGCTGACGCCGTCGAGCGTGAACGGCACCTCGCTCTCGAACTCGTTGAAGCGCACGGCCGGCAGCAGGTGGTTGGGCAGGCGGGTGAAGTCCGGCCAGGTCGCGTTGTTGAACAGGTACTTGCGGATGGCGTAGACCGTGGCGCCGGAGGCGTGGATGTCGATCGGCTTCTCGCTCTTGCCGTAGACGTTCTCGATGAAGAACGGCAGCGAGTTGGTGTGGTCCATGTGGGAATGGGAGAGGAGGATCGAGTGGACCTCGACCTGCTGCTCGATGGACAGGACCTGCGACAGGGAGCCGGCGTCGAGAGCGATGCGGCCGTTGACGAGCAGGCTCGTCATGCGGTGCTCCCGGCTTTCGCCGCCGTAGCCGCCAAGGACGTGAATCCGCATATATAGCAAGGATTGTATCAGGAGTCGTGCGGGAAGGAAGACTCCCTCTCCCCCGGTACCGGGGGAGAGGGGGAACGGGATCAGAACCTCGTACCGATCCAGAACGAGGTCCGGCTGTCGAGCTTGTCCTTGAGGTCCCACCTCTGGGCGAAGTCCCAGTTGAGGTCGAAGCCGAGGAAGCGCACGGTCACACCCCATCCATAGGCGGCGAGGCCGTCGCGGAGCCGCTTGGTCTCGGAGTCGTAGAAGTCGAAGCTCTGGAAGTCGCTGTACCAGGCGCCGCCCACGTCGAGGAAGACCACGCCGCGGATGCCCTGGAAGTTGAGCACCGGGGTGGCGATCTGGTCGATGAGCGGGAAGCGGTACTCGGCGTTGGCGAAGAACGCCCGGTCGCCGACCAGCGTGCGGTAGCCGACGCCGCGCACGGTGTCGTTGCCGCCGATGTAGATCGGGCCCGGGCTGTTCCCCTCGTTGGCGCCCACGAAGGCGCGGAAGGCCAGGTTGCTGCGCTGGGTCACCGCGAAGTACTGGCGGAAGTCGATGTCCGCGCTCGACGCCAGCGTGCCGCTCTCCTGGAGGTCGGGGGCGTAGAAGACGTCGAAGCGCCAGCGCCGGCCGGCGATCGGTCCGTAGCTCGCATACCCGGCGGAGTCGCCCGCCAGGGCGCCTGTGAGGATGGGGAAGTCGTCGCTGAACGTCTGGAAATCGACGTCCGACTCGCCGGTCTCCTCGTTGAAGACCGGCACCGGGACGTTGACCTTCCAATGGAGATAGCCGGCGCCGAGCTCGGCGCGGGTGTAGAAGGTGAAGGGGAAGACGAGCGAGCCGATGACACCGGTCTGCTGGAAGGCGGTCTCGATGCGGTCCGGCCGGCCCCGGAGGAAGTCCGACTGCACGTAGTACTGGCGCTCGTCGAAGGCGTGGACCTGCCACTGCAGGCGGTGGGTGAAGTCGCCGTAGAGGATGTCGAAGTTCTGGAAGCTCGAGACCGAGCTGATGTCGGCCAGGATGCGCCGGTTGCCGAGGTAGTCCGAGAAGGTCAGCAGCACGCGGCCGGTGTAGAGGTTGTCCTCGACGCCGGCGTAGGCCTGGGCGTCCTCCAGGAAGAACTTGAAGCCGCCGTACTTGTCGCGGTTGGCGTCGTCCAGGGTGACCTGGATGTCGGGCTCGAAGCGCGGCAGGTCCTGGGTCTTGGTGGGCTCGACGGGCACGGCCTCCTTGGTGGGCTCCTTGACCGGCTCGTCGACGCTGGTGACGTAGAGGCCGAAGTTCCCCTTCCAGAAGCCGGTGAAGACCAGGCGCTCGCCCTCCTCCACGTCCTTGAGGACGGTCGGCATGGAGGCGCCGGTCACCACGTTGGTGTACTGCTTGACCTCGCCCGAAGTCAGGTCGAGGCTGTAGATGTTGTCGCGGCCGTCGCGGTCCGAGGTGAAGTAGACGCGCTTGCCGTCCGGCGAGTAGACCGGGTCGTTCTCGTTCGACTCGCCGCCGGTGAGCTGGAAGCGCTGGCCCGGCTTGTCGAGGTCGATGCGGAAGAGCTTGCCGTAGCCGTCGCCGACCACCGAGACCAGGGTCATCGACTTGCCGTCCGGCGAGTAGACGGGCGCGCCGTCGTAGATCTCGTCGTTCGTGAGGTTGCTGATCTCCCGGCTCTCGAGGTCGAGGACGAAGATGTCGAACTTGTTGTCGCGCCAGGCCGAGAAGGCGAGCTTCCGGCCGTCCGGGCTGAAGGTGGGGGCGAGCGGCTGCTCGAGGTCGCCGAGGTCGATCATCTCGCGGATGCCGCCGTTGAGGACATCGAGCAGGAGCAGGCTCCGCGCCTTCTCGCGCTTGGCGAACACGGCGATGGTGTTGCCGTCCGGCGAGAACGAGATGTCGCGCCCCATCAGGCGGCCGAGGTAGGTCTCCTGGGCCACCAGGTACTGGTACTCGTTGGAATAGCCCTTGGTCAGGTTGCGGATCTGGATCCGCTTGCGCGCGTCGAAGAGGACGACGTCCACGTCGCCCGACGCAACGCTGACCGCGGCCACCAGGTCGCCCGAGGGCGAGGCCGTGGGCGAGGTCTCGCGGCTGTCGTTGCTGAATCCCTCCTCGACCCGGAACAGGCGGCCGAAGTCGCTCGGCTCGCCGGTCTCGACGAGCTCCGGCAGATATTTCTTGCGCAGCCAGCGCCGGAACTCGATGTCGAACTCCTCGGGCTCCAGCTTGAAGGCGCGCTGCACGGCGCGGTCCGGCCGCGCGCCCACCGTGTTGCGGATCTCATAGAGGAAGTCGAGGAAGCCGTCGCGGCCCCAGCGCTCCTCGATGAAGTCGAACACGGCATGGCCGAAGCGGTAGGCGAAGAAGCCCTGGAAGTCGACCCGGCTGATCGGCGGGATGCGGTCGTTGACCACCGCGTCGCGCAGGAACATCTTGTCGCGGGCGGTTTCGTCCTTCGCCATGTAGGACGCGAGGCCCTCCATGAACCAGGTCGGCGGCGAGGTGGCCACGGCCTTGGCCACGCTGCCCTGGAACAGCATGTGGTACTCGAAGATGTGGGTCATCTCATGGAGGATCAGCTCCATGAGCTCGCCGTCCGGCATGTCGATCGGCAGCACCATGCGGAAGCGGACCGGCGAGGCGAAGGCGCCGACGCCCTCGGGGATGAAGTTGAAGATGATGTTGTTCTGCTCGAACGCCGAGTGGGTGGCGTAATAGATGAGCGGGATCGGGTCCTTGATCTGGAAGTTGAAACCCCGGGCGAGCTGGTCGTAGGCGCTCTCGGCGAAGGAGACGACCTTCTGGAGGGACGGCTCCTCCTCCTTGTAGAAGTAGATGTTGAAGTGCGGAGAGCGATAGATCTGCCAGTCGAAGTCCCGGTACTGGATCTTGTTCTTGCCAAAGCCCTGTCCGTACCACTGCGGAGACGCCTGGCCGGCGGCGGGGCGCAGCGGCAGCAGCGCTCCGAGCAGCACCAGCCCGGCGACGGAGAGTCGGCTCAATGAACGGGTCAAGGAGAGCTCCTTTGCGGCCCTATTGGGTGAACAGGAGGCGCGTGGCCTCCACCTCTTTCTGGGTGAACACGTTGAGGATGCGGTCCTCGAGCGACAGCAGGTTCTCGAACATGCCGGCCAGGGGATCGGTGCCTTCCCCCTCGAAGCTCTGGAAATCCTTGAAGTTGTCCTGGTACAGGAGGTCGCCGGTGTGGCCGTCGTACACCTGCATCAGGATGTCGTACTCGAAGCCGGTCTGCTCGACCAGGACCTGGCGGTAGTAGGTCCGGCCGTTGAACGGCGAGACGTACTCCTGCATCTGGTAGCCGGAGCGGTCCTGGATGTCGAAGTCGAGGCCGCCCGCCAGGATGAGGTCGGCCTGGGTGCGCTCTCCCACGGCGCGCCAGAAGTCCTGCTGCTTGGCGAGCTGGGTGAAGTCGTAGACGGGGTAGTCGACCGGGCCGGGCTCGATGATCTTGAGCTCGGTCTCGCGGCGAAGGATCTTGAGCAGGTAGCGCTCGAACTCCTTCTGGACGTCGATGTCGCGCCCCTGCAGCCGGTCGGCCCCCTCGGCTTCCTGGGTCACGACCAGGAAGGGGGCGACGGCCACGGAGTTGCGCCCTTGCAGGTTGAGGCGGGCGCGCTGCGGCAGTTGCAGCTTCACCTCGACGCTGGCGGCGGACACGGGTGGCGCGGGCAAGGCGGCCAGCAGCAGGAAGGCCGCCACTGGCCAGGAGCGATAGTGCTTCATCTCACGAACCTCCAAAAGATCGGACCGGCGAAGAAACCTCGCGGCGCCTGACGCTCACGCGGGCGGCGGCGTGGGCATCGCGTCCGGAGGCGTATCCTCCGGCTCGGGCACCGCGGTCGGCGGCCCCACAGGCGCGGGGACGCCCACGCCCGGCGGCGGTACCGCGGCTCCGGGTGCCTGGCCTACCGTCGGCGTACCCGATGCGGGTGCGCCGGCCGGCTGGCTCCCACCGGTCTTCTTGTCCTTGCCCTCCTTGCCCTGGAACGCTTGATAGAACTCCACGAAACGGCCGTAATTGGCACGTAGCTCCCGATTGTTCGGATCGATCTGCAGCGCCTGCTTGTAATAGCCGAGCGCTTTCTCGTACTCCCCGGTGGCCTCGTAGGCCACGCCGAGGTTGTTGAGGACCCGCGGGTTGCGCGAGTCGAGGCTCTCCGCCTGGTGGAACCGGAACAGGGCCTCGCTCCACAGGCCGCGCCGCGCCATTTCGACGCCGAAGGCCAGTTGGGAGGAGGGTTTGTCGGGTCTGCCGTACCGGCTGCCGCAAGCGGTCAGGACGACCGCCAGGAAGAGAGAGAAGGTTGCCGCACGCTTCAAAATCGGTGTGCGCATCGGAAGGGTCCGACCCTCCACAACGACGGGGTGAGCATGATCGCCCAGGCTCCGAGGGACCTAGTATATACACGCCTCGCAGCGGACGATGACATTCGAGGGCCGTTTTCCGTCTCTTTATAGGGCAGACGAGAGATCTTGACGGAGGTGTGCCCTGAACACAGAGTCCTTGCTCATCGCCTTGAACGCCCATCCGCGCCTGTCGCGGCCGGCCCTCTACCGCATGGCCCAGGAGGCCGACCGCTGGCTCGGCTCCAAGGAGCCGGCCCCGGAGCTCGCCCGCGCCGCCGGCGTGCCGGAAACCCAGATGGCCCGGGCGCTCGCGCTCGCCGAGCGGCCGGAGGAGGTGGAA
>JACZDC010156537.1_pt1 | contig 10755 bp, 8 predicted proteins | sample 8641791 | NCBI WGS metagenome assembly JACZDC01 (sample SAMN15324613, study PRJNA640507) | soil metagenome | isolation source: intercropping peanut in the second line | place: China: Luxin town, Laibin City, Guangxi Province | collected 2019-07-25 | depth 10cm m
CCCCTCTCCCGGTCCGCCCGAGTCCACCCGCCCCGGGAGAGGGGGAGACTTGCACGGAAGGCTACACGCAGCGGTTCTCGCAGTAGCAGGTCGAGCCGATGCAGTAGCAGAGCGTGCACGTGCCGTAACGCTGATAGCACTGCTGCCACTGGGTGGCCGGGCAGGTCGCCGCGGCGGTCGGACCACCGCCGAGGTCCGGCTTGGCCGTCAGAGCGGGCGCCGGGCACATCAGGGGCGCAGCCGGCTGGGCGCTGTTGAGGAGCGGGGCCGTCGGGGTGGGAGCGGGCTCGGCGAAGAGTGTCGCGCCAGTGAGCAGCAGGACCAGGAAACAACAGAGACTGAGAATCGTTCTCGCGCGCATCGGTTTCTCCTTTCAGGACGAAGACCTGCATCTGCTGAAAGGGGTGCCCGAAGCCCGGCCGGGCGAGCCTGTAAGTCTCCCCCTCTCCCGGGGCGGGTGGACTCGGGCGGACATGGGCCGGCCGTAAGGCCGGTGAGGGCCGGGGCGTGAGGGCTCCTACACCAGCTCCGGATCCCGCAGCAGCTCGTCCAGCAGCTTCCTGAGATTCGCCGCCGCCACCTGGGCCGCGATCAGCACGTCGTTGTGGTCGATGACCGCGTCGGTCATCCCTGCCGCCGGGTTGCTCACCATGGAGAAGGCCAGGCAGCGCAGACCCATGTGGCGCGCGGCGATCACCTCCAGGACCGTGGACATGCCGACCACGTCGCCGCCGAACTGGCGGAGCATCCGCACCTCGGCCGGCGTCTCGTAGCTCGGGCCGGCGAGGCCCATGTAGACGCCTTCGGTGAGCGGCACTCCGAGGCGCTCGGCCGTGCGCAGCGTCAGCTCCCGGAGCGCCGGGTCGTAGGCGTTCGACATGTCCGGGAAGCGCGGACCCCAGTCGCCTGGGAGCTGGCCGCGCAGCGGGTTGAGCCCGGTCAGGTTGATGTGGTCCTTGATCAGCACCAGGTCGCCCGGCTTCTGCTCGGGCTGGAGACCGCCCGTGGCGTTGCTCAGGATGAGGACCTTGACGCCAAGGAGAGCCGCCAGGCGGACCGGGAAGACCGTCTCGAACGCGCTGTAGCCCTGATAGGAGTGGAGGCGGCCTCTCTGATAGAGGACCGGACGGCCCGGGACCGGCTCCAGGACCACGAATTCATGCGGGTGGCCTTCCACGGGATGGCAGGAGAAGGGGAGGAAGTACTCCAGCGCCAGCGGTCCGCGCGTGGCTTCGCCCAGATCCACGGCCAGGCCGGATCCGGAGACCACCGCGACCTTGGGTCGGGGCCAGCCCAGGTTGTCCCAGGCGTCGACCGCGTGCTTGAGCTGGGTGGCCAGCCGGCCTTCCTCGCCCGGCTCGTCCAGGGGGACGTCGTCAACGATCTCGTCGTCGTTCATGGCCGGTATCCTATTCTTCGTCCCCTCTCCTCGGATAGGCTATCGCGCCATGTCCGAGCTTGACGACCAGATCCAGAACCGCCGCGAGAAGCGCCAGCGCCTCGAAGAGGCCGGCATCCCCGCCTACCCGCACCGCTTCGAATGGGACCTGGAGCCCGCCGGGGTCAAGGCGCAGCACGGCGAGAAGACCGCCGAGGAGCTGGAGGCCGCCAACCTCCGGCTGCGCGTACCCGGCCGCGTCCGCTCGGTCCGCAAGCAGGGCAAGCTGGTGTTCGCCGACGTCCACGACGGCAAGGAGAAGCTCCAGCTCTTCATCCGCAAGGACCGGCTGTCCGAGACGGCGGCCCTGGTCCTGGACAACGTCGACCTGGGAGACGTGGTCGGCGCCGCGGGCCAGCTCATCCGCACCCGCACGGGCGAGATCTCGCTCATGGTCGACGACCTCGTCATGCTCTCGAAGTCCCTGCGGCCGGCGCCGGAGAAGTGGCACGGCCTGGCCGACGTCGAGGCCCGCTACCGCCAGCGCTACCTCGACCTCGCCTCGAACGAGGAGTCCCGCACGGTGTTCGAGACCCGGGCGGCGATCGTCAAGACCCTGCGCGCCTATCTCGACCGCCACGGCTTCCTGGAGGTCGAGACCCCGATGATGCATCTCATCCCGGGCGGAGCCACGGCGCGGCCGTTCCGGACGCACCACAACACGCTCGACCTGGAGCTGTTCCTGCGCATCGCGCCCGAGCTGTTCCTCAAGCGGCTGCTCGTCGGCGGCATCCCGCGGGTCTACGAGATCAACCGGAACTTCCGCAACGAGGGGATCTCGACGCGCCACAACCCCGAGTTCACGATGCTCGAGTTCTACTGGGCCTACGCGGACTACCGGGACATGATGGACTTCACCGAGGACATGCTCTGCGAGGTCGCCGAGACCGCGCGGCAGGTCCAGGGTCGGGAAGCCCTGACCTGGCAGGGCCAGCCGATCGACCTCGGCCGTCCCTGGGACCGCCTGAGCATGCGCGACGCGGTCACGCGCCATGCCGGCATCCCGGCGGAGAAGCTGGAGACGGTCGAGGATCTGCGCCGGGCTCTGGAGGAACGTGGCCTGGACATTCCGGCCGCCGGTACCTACGGGCACCTGCTGATGGCGCTGTTCGAGGAGACCGCGGAGGAGCACCTGGTGCGGCCGACCTTCATCACCGACCACCCGGTGGATGTCTCGCCGCTTTCGAAGCAGCGCCCGGACGATCCGCGCTTCACAGAGCGCTTCGAGCTTTATATCGCCGGCATGGAGATGGCGAACGCCTTCAGCGAGCTCAACGATCCCGACGTCCAGGCCGACCGCTTCCGCCAGCAGGTGGCGGCGCGCGAGAAGGGCGACGCCGAGGCGCACCTGTTCGATCACGATTACATCCGCGCCCTGGAGCACGCCATGCCGCCGGCCGCGGGCAACGGCATCGGCATCGACCGCCTGACCATGCTGCTCACCGACCGGCAGTCGATCCGGGACGTCATCCTCTTCCCGCTGATGCGGCCCGAATGAAACAATCCTTACTGTTGCGGAACCTGTCTTTCCCCTGGGTGCTCGCGCTCCGCTATCTGCGCAGCACCCGGCGCGATGCTTTCGCAACCTTTTTGTCCGTGGTCGCGGCCTGCGCGCTGGCGATCGGCGTGTTCGCTCTGGTCGTCGTGCTGGCCGTGATCTCCGGGTTCCAGAACGCGCTGCGCTCGGACCTGCTCGGCCGCACTCCGCAAATCGAGATCGAGCTGCCGGCCGGTTTCGATCAGGACGCCGCGGTCGCGGCCCGCGACACGGTCCGGCGCGTGTCCGGCGTGCTCTCCGCGCAGCTCCAGGTGCGCGGCGGCGGCTGGCTGGTGGACGAGGGCAAGGTCCAGGCCGTCGAGCTGGTCGGCTTCGAGCGCGAGGTGCCGGGCTCGTTCCCCGGCGCGGCCGGGCAGCGCGAAGGCCTCTACGTGCCGAGCTCGCTCTCGGCGCGCTGGGCGCTCACGCCCGGCCAGACCCTCGAGGTCGTCTCGCCGCGGCCGACCCTGACTCCGTTCGGACCCCAGCCGCGCATCCGCAGCTTGCGGCTCGACGGCACCTATCAGAGTGGCCGCACCCAGGAGGAGCGCGAGCGCGTGGCGCTGCCGCTCGCCGTGGCCGAGACCCTCCTCGGCGGCAACGACCGCCGCATCGAGGCCGCCGCGAAGGATGCCGACTCCGCGCTTCAGGTGGCCGCCAGCCTGTCTCCGCTCCTGCCGAAGGGCAGCGTCGTGCGCACCTGGAAGGACCTGAACCGGCCGCTCCTCTTCGCGCTGCGGCTGGAGAAGGTGCTGATGTTCGTGGCCGTGTCGCTGGTCGTGCTGGTGGCGGCGCTGGCACTGGTGGCGGACCTGGCGCTGATCGTCTCCAACAAGCAGTCCGAGATCGGCATCCTGGGTACGATCGGCGCCACGCCGGCGACGCTGCGCCGCGCCTTCGTGCTCCTGGGCGGCCTGATCGCCGGCAGCGGCATGGTGGTCGGCACCGTCCTGGGCGTCGGCGGCGCCTGGGTGGCGGACCACTACAAGCTGGTGCGGGTGCCGGGCCGGGTCTACTTCCTCGACTACGTGCCGTTCCGGGTCGAGCCCATGGACCTGTTCCTGGTGCTGCTCGTCACCTTCCTGCTGACCCTGGCCGCGGCCTGGTACGCGGCGCAGCGCGCGGCGTCGCTCGATCCCATCGAGGCCATCCAACGATGAATTTGATCCCGTTCCTCCACCCCCTAGCCCCCTCCTCCGGGCCGGAGGAGGGGGAAATCTCATGAGCGTTGCCATCCGCGCTCTCGGTCTCCACAAGACCTACCAGGACGGCGTCCGCCGGGTGAAGGTCCTGAACGGGGCGGACCTGGTGGTGGAGCCGGGCGAGATCGTGGCCGTGGTCGGACCGTCGGGCTCGGGCAAGTCGACCCTTCTGCACCTGCTCGGCGCGCTCGACCGGCCGGACTCGGGCACGGTCGAGATCGGCGGCACGAAGCTGGAAGGGCTCGCGGGCGCGAAGCTGGCCGCGTTCCGCAACCGGACCATCGGCTTCGTGTTCCAGTTCCACCAGCTCCTGCCGGACTTCACGGCGCTGGAGAACGTCATGCTGCCGGGCCGGATCGCCGGCCTGGAGCCGCGCCAGGTGCACGACAACGCCCGCCAGCTCCTCCTGGAAGTCGGACTGGAGGAGCGGCTCGACCACTTCCCGAACCAGCTCTCGGGCGGCGAACGCCAACGGGTGGCTCTCTGCCGTGCCCTGGCGCTGGAGCCGCCGCTGCTCCTGGCCGACGAGCCCACCGGCAACCTCGATCCGGCGAGCGGCGAGCACGTCTTCCGGCTCCTGCTGGAGCTTCAGGCGCGGCATGGGACGACGGGCATCCTGGTCACGCACAACCCCGGAATCGCGGAGCGCTGCACCCGGACGCTCATCCTTGAGAATGGTCATCTCCTCCCCGGGAATATCTCCTCTGCGGCCCCTCTTTAATCGAGGTAGGGCATCCTGTCGGCTGTGGACGGACCGCCGCCGGTCAGGGCGCGGGGGTATGGTAGAATCTGGCAGCTTGGAAAGACAGCGCGCCAGGATGTTACCAACCCCGCTTACCTCGGGATTTGGCGCAGCGCAGCTCCCGGGAACGAGAGGCAGACTGCATGTTTGAGAAGTACAACGAAAAAGCCCGAAGAGCCCTCTTCTTCGCCCGCTACGAGGCCAGCAAGCTCGGCAGCCGGGTCATCGAGTCCGAGCACATCCTGCTGGGCATCCTCCGGGAGGGGGAGGAGACGGTCACCGAGATCTTCCGGCGCTTCCAGGTGAAGCCCGAGGACATCCGCCGCGAGATCGAGGGCGAGCGGGTGTTCGTGGAGAGGATCTCGTCCACCGCCGAGCTCCCGCTCTCCGAAGAGTCCAAGAAGATCCTCGCCTACGCCTCCCACGAGGCCGAGAGCATGCTCCACGCCACGGTCGGCTCCGAGCACCTGCTCATCGGCATCCTGCGGGTCGAAGGCTGCACCGCCATGCGCATCCTGGCCCAGCACGGCTTCGACGTGTACACGGTGCGCGAGGAGGTGCTCTCGATCGCCAAGGAGCGCGAGGCCTCCCAGCAGAAGAAGGAGCTTCCCTTCCTCTCCGAGTACGGCCGCGACCTGACCTCGCTCGCCGCCGAAGGGTCGTTCGACCCGCTGATCGGCCGCGAGGAAGAGGTCGACCGGATCGTCCAGATCCTGTCGCGCCGCACCAAGAACAACCCGATCCTCCTCGGCGAGCCGGGCGTCGGCAAGACCGCCATCGTCGAAGGTCTCGCCCAGCGCATCATCGAAGGCAAGGTCCCGATCTTCCTCGCCAACAAGCGCATCGTCGCGCTCGACCTCTCCCTGATCGTGGCCGGTACGAAATACCGCGGCCAGTTCGAGGAGCGCCTCAAGGGCATCCTCAAGGAGCTCAAGGAGAGCAAGGAGCTGATCGTCTTCATCGACGAGATCCACTCCCTGATCGGCGCGGGCTCGGCCGAGGGCTCGCTCGACGCGGCCAACATCCTCAAGCCGGCGCTGTCGCGCGGCGAGATCTCCTGCATCGGCGCGACCACCTTGAAGGAGTACCGCAAGTACATCGAGAAGGACCGGTCCCTGCTGCGCCGCTTCCAGGCCATCCAGGTCAACCCGCCGACGCCGGAGCAGACCCAGGAGATCCTCGAGGGGGTCAAGGACCGTTACGAGTCCTTCCACAAGGTCCGCTACCGCCCGGAGGCGCTGCGCACCGCGATCTACCAGTCGAGCCGCTACATCACCGACCGCCACCTGCCCGACAAGGCGATCGACGTGCTCGACGAGGCCGGCGCGCGGGTCAAGCTGCGCCGCGTGCGCGACACCCAGAACCTGCGCCGGCTGGAGCAGGAGATCCGCCAAGTGGTCAAGGAGATGAAGGTCGCGATCTCCGACAAGGACTTCGAGCGTGCGGTCTACCTGCGGGAGCGGGAGATCGAGCTGCGCGAGGACCTCGAGAGGATGAGCGTCGCCACCGACGAGACCGGCGTCCTGGAGGTCACCCGCCACGACGTCGAGGAGGTCATCTCCTCGTGGACCGGCATCCCGGTCGCCGCCCTCCAGAGCGAGGAGGCCGAGCGCCTGCTGCGCATGGAGGACACCCTCCGGCGCCGCGTCGTCGGCCAGGACCGCGCCATCAGCGCCATCAGCCGGGCCATCCGGCGGTCGCGCCTCGGCGTCGCCAACCCGCAGCGTCCGGTCGGCTCGTTCATCTTCCTCGGCCCCTCGGGCGTCGGCAAGACCGAGGTGGCGCGCCAGCTCTCCGAGTTCCTGTTCGGCAGCCAGCGCGCCATGGTGCGCTTCGACATGTCCGAGTACATGGAGAAGCACGCGGTCTCCAAGCTCATCGGCTCCCCGCCGGGCTACGTCGGCCACGAGGAAGGCGGCCAGCTCACCGAGCGCATCCGCCGCCAGCCGTACTCGCTCATCCTGTTCGACGAGATCGAGAAGGCGCACCCTGACGTGGCGAACCTGCTCCTCCAGATCCTGGAGGACGGCCAGCTCACCGACGCCTACGGCAACCAGGTCGACTTCCGCAACACCCTGGTGCTGATGACCTCCAACATCGGCTCCAAGCTGGTGCTGCGCGGCGGCCGGATGGGCTTCGGCGAAGGCAACTCGCAGGAGAGCTTCGTCAAGCTGGAGGAGGAGATCCTCGGCGAGCTGCGCCGCACCTTCAGCCCCGAGTTCATCAACCGCATTGACGAGGTCATCGTGTTCAATCCGCTCGGCGAGATCGAGCTGCGGTCGATCGTCGACATCCTGCTCGACGACGTCAACACGACCCTCGGCGAGCGCGGCCTCAGGGTGGAAGTCTCGACCGACGCCAAGGAGTGGCTGCTCCAGAAGGCCGGCGTCGAGCCCTCCACGGGCGCGCGGCCGCTGCGCCGTACCATCCAGCGCTACATTCAGGACCCGGTCTCCGAGATCCTGATCCACCAGCATGGGGAGTCCATCGGGCGGATCGAGGTGGATCTGGAGAACGGCGCGCTGGCCTTCCATCACTTCGCCCCGGAGACCCCGGAGATCCTTGCCCCGCACTGAGATATTGTCCGCAACGGCCCGCCCACCCCGGGCGGGCCTTTCCGGCGGTCTGCCCGCCGAGAGCGAGGACACGACGAGATGAAGCCGTTGCATACCCGGCTCCTGGCCCTGCTCCTGTTGCCGCTGATTCTGACGGGGAGCATTCCGGTCGGAGCCCAGGACGCCACGCCTCCAATGGTGAGTGCGGAGAATGTTGCAGGCTCTGACCTCCAGGGACGTACCATCGAGTCCATCGAATTCCGCGGTCTCCAGTCGCTGACCGAAGAGACCCTGCTCTACTACCTCGGCCTCGAACCGGGACAGACGCTCGACCCGGCCGGGCTCAACCGCAACCTCAAGGAGCTTTGGGACCGCAGCCTGGTGGACGACATCCAGGTCGACGCCCAGCCCGCCGGTACGGGATCAACCGCAGGGGTCAAGCTGACCATCACCGTCCAGGAACGGCCGGTCCTGCGCTCGATCGAGTACCAGGGCCTGAAGCGCATCTCGAAGACCGACATCCAGGACAAGCTCTCCAGCCAGCGCATCCGCGTCCGCGAGGGTGAGCCTCTGAGCCTCGGCGAGCTGCACCGCGTCAAGGCGCTCATCGAGGAGATGTACTCCGAGAAGGGCTACCGCTTCGCGCAGGCGCGCTTCAACGTCGAGGACGTGGCCCCGAACGAGAAGAAGGTCACCTTCACCGTCGACGAAGGCAACCGCGTCCGCATCGCCGACATCCAGTTCGAAGGCAACCAGGTCTTCTCCGACATCCGGCTCCAGCTCGCCATGAAGAAGGTCAAGGAGAGCGGCCTCATCACCCGGATCATGAAGAAGGACATCTACGATCCGGCCAAGCTCCAGGAGGACCTGGACAAGGTGCGCGACGTCTACCGCGGCGCCGGCTACAAGAACGCCGTGATCGGCGAGCCGCGCATCGAGGTGCGCGCCCTGAAGCCGAACGCCGCCCAGGTCAAGGACCAGAAGCGCCGCATGTTCATCACCGTGCCCATCGAAGAGGGCGAGCGGTGGAAGCTCGGCGAGGTCACCCTGGAAGGCAACAAGGTCTACACCGACACGAACCTTCTGCGCGTCTTCAAGGGGCGCAAGGAGTCCTGGCTGCGCGCCAAGATGGTCGACGAGGGGGTCAAGTCGATCACCGACCTGTACCACAACACCGGCTACATCTATGCCCAGGTCGAGCCCGAGCTGGTGGAGAAGCCGGACCGGGTGGCGGACCTGGTGGTGCACATCCGCGAGGGCGAGCAGTTCAAGGTCGGCCGCATCGAGTTCCAGGGCAACGAGCGCACCCAGGACAAGGTGCTGCGCCGCGAGCTGCGGCTCTACGAAGGCGGCGTGGTCAACGTCGGCGCGGTGCGCAACAGCGTGCTCAAGGTCAAGCAGCTCGGCTACTTCGAGCTCGACCAGGAAGACCCCGTGCAGATCGAGCCCAACGTCGAGACCAAGACCGTCGACCTGCTGTTCAAGGGCAAGGAAGCCGACCGCACCGAGCTGCAGTTCGGCGGCGGCTGGAGCGAGCTCGACGGCTTCTTCGGCCAGTTCGCGGTCAACACCAAGAACTTCCTCGGCCGCGGCGAGCAGGTCGGCGTCTCCTTCCAGAGCGGCCGCTACCGCGACTTCTTCGACCTGTCCTACTTCGTCCCCTGGTGGCTCGACCGCCCGCAGACCATCGGCCTGCGCGTGTTCGACCAGAACGTGAACTACACGCTCTACTCGGACACCCAGCGCCTGCTGCGCAACAGCCAGGGCGCCGTCCTCACCTATGGCCGCAACTACCGGCTGTTCCAGTCGGTCAGCATGAGCTACAACCGGTCCAAGTACGAGGACGAGCAGCAGATCGTGATCCCGCCGCTGCTGCCGGGCGAGACGCCGCCGCCGACAGGCCAGCCGCAGCCGGGCGACACCGTCACCACCAAGTACACGATCGACAACTCGTCGCTGCGTCCGCTCTACGTCTTCGACAGCCGGGACAACCCGTTCGAGCCCACCCGGGGCCAGCGCTTCTCGCTGGGCGTCGAATACGCGGGCGGCTTCCTCGGCGGCGACAACTACTTCCTCCGTCCGGAGCTGGCCTACAGCGCCTTCGTGCCGGTGAGCAACTACCCGACGCGCACGGTCGCGGCCTTCAACGTCGAGGCCGGCCTGGTCAACGCCTACGACGAGAAGAAGTACCCGCTGTCGTCGCTGGAGCGCTTCTACCTCGGCGGCGAGAACAGCATCCGCGGCCACCGCTTCCGTTCGATCTTCCTGCGCAAGCCGAACGGCGACCCGGTGCTCGACAAGGACGGTGTCATCAAGGGCGGCGACAAGTACCTCCAGTTCAACCTGGAGTACCACTTCCTCCTCGGCGGACCGTTCCGCATGATCCTCTTCGGGGACGGCGGCAACGTCTACGACGAGGGGCAGTCGATCAACCTGTCGCGGCTGCGCTACACGGCGGGAGCCGAGTTGCGCGTCCTGCTGCCGGTGTTCGGAGCGCCGCTGCGCTTCATCTACGCCCTCAACCTGGACGAGCAGCCGAAGGACAGTTTCGAGGACTTCCAGTTCAGTATCGGTACGAGCTTCTAACATAAGGAGAGAAAGACCCATGTCCAGCCGTTTCACCCCGCTGATCCTGGGGTTGGCCCTCGCGGCCGCCCCCATTGTTCCGGCGTACGCCCAGGCGGCCGCGCCGGCTCCGGGCGGTGCGATCAAGATCGCGGTGATCGACACCGAGAAGATCCTGCTCAACTCCGGCACCGGCAAGAAGGCCCTGGCCGACCTCAAGAAGCTGCAGGAGACCAAGGAGACCGAGGGCCGCACCAAGCAGCAGGAGATCAAGGATCTCCAGGCCAAGCTCACCGACGGCCGCCTCTCCCTGTCCCAGGACAAGCTGTCCGAGATGGAGAAGCAGCTCGAGGACAAGGTCGTCTCGCTGCGCCGCTTCCAGGAGGACGCGAACGCCGAGCTGACCAAGAAGCGGGACCAGGTCCTCGCCCAGATCGACCAGAAGGTGATGCCCGTCATCAACCAGATCGGCAAGGACATGGGCTACACGCTCATCTTCCGCAAGTTCGAGAGCGGGCTGATCTACGCCGACGAGGCCGTGGACATCACCGGTGCCGTGATCCAGCGGCTCGACGCCGCCGCTCCCGCCGCCACCCCGGGTAAGTAACGCGTGGCTCATCGGCTCGCCGAGCTGGCCGCGCGGGTCGGCGGGAGGATCGAAGGGGATCCGGGGCGCACCCTCGAAGCGCACCGGACCCTGGAGACCGCCGGTCCCG
>JACZDC010054136.1_pt1 | contig 10745 bp, 9 predicted proteins | sample 8641791 | NCBI WGS metagenome assembly JACZDC01 (sample SAMN15324613, study PRJNA640507) | soil metagenome | isolation source: intercropping peanut in the second line | place: China: Luxin town, Laibin City, Guangxi Province | collected 2019-07-25 | depth 10cm m
AACTCCGTGTCCTCGCGAGCCGCTTCCAGTGAGAGGTCGCCGGTGGCCGTCTTCAGCGCCGTGTTCAGTACCTGCAGCTTGGGGCTGGAGCCCCGGCTGCGTGCTGTGTCACCTGCGTACTTGGGCAGTCCGCAGACCATGCCCGCGCCGGCGAGCAGTTCCAGGTAGTGCGCCAGGGTCGTGGTGTTGCCTGCATCCTGGAGCTGGCCGAGCATCTTGGTGTACGAGAGCACCTGCCCCGAGTAACGGCAGGCCAGCTCGAACAGCCGGCGCAGCAGCGCGGGGTTGTCCACCCGCGTCAGCAGCAACACGTCGCGTGAAATCGACGTCTCGATGAGGCTGTCGAGGACATAGCGCGACCAGCGGGTCGGGTCGGCGATCAGCGGCGCTGCCCCCGGGTAGCCGCCATAGAAAACGAATTGCTCCAACGACCAGCCGAATGCGGCCTGCATCTCGGCGAGGGACCAGTGCGACAGCGCAATGGTCTCGAACCGGCCGGCCAGGCTTTCCGTCAGTCCCTGGGCGATCAGCAGCGGCGCGGACCCCAGAATCACCACCTGCAACGGTCGCCGGGACCGCGTGTCTTCGTCCCACAGGCGCTTGACCGTCTCGGACCACGCAGGAATCTTTTGGATTTCGTCCAGCACCAGCACTGCGCCACGTGGGTTGGCTGCTTCCAGCCGCGCAGCTTCCCATTGCTGGCCGATCCACTCCGCGCCACGTAAGGTCGGTTCATCCGCGCTGGCATGACGCACCGGCGGATCCAGGCCGGCCGTAGCCTGCTGCACCAGCGTGGACTTGCCTACCTGCCGCGGGCCTGCCACCACCTGGATGAAGCGGCGCGGCTCACGCAAGCGTGAGGCGAGAGTGCTGGCCTGCGGGCGCTGGTAGGGGGTCGCGGGATTACTCACCACGTTGAGTATTTTTACTCAGTGTATTGAGTAAATCAAGAATACCCTCGAGCCTCTCTAGGCGGCCTCCCGAAAGGTAAGCAGGCGATCCCGGTAGTACTCGTATTGCTGGCGGCGGGCCTTGAGCTCGGCAGGAAGGCCAATGGAGAGGTCGTTCACCAAGGCGTCAAATTTGTCGAGGATGGCGACGATGCGGGCCTGTTCCTCGAGTGGCGGGGCGGGAATGGCGATCTGGGCCAAGCCCTCAGCGGAGATGCGTTTGACCTTGGCCCGCGCGACATGGCGATTCTTCTGATCGTGGAATGCGGAGGTCTGAAAGCAGTAAGACACGAACTTGGGATTCATCGAATGTCGGAAAATGAAGCAGTCGTCGTGCACCGCGACCTGCTCCGTCCCTATCCAGGCAACAGCCTTGCAGACGTCCTCCACCGTCTCACCAACTGCCGCAATCACTACATCGCCAGGAAGCGCAAATCGGAGCCGCGAAGCCATGCCCGGTCGGACACTCGAAAGCGTCTTCGTAGCAGATGTGCCGTAGTGCGTGTAGATCTCGCCGTAGTGAATGCTGCTGATGCCCTCTGTCACCATGTCGTCCTTGGTGAATCTCCGACCGCGGATGAAGCTGCCCAACTGACCCAAGGGAATGAATCGCGTGCCAGATTCATGCTCAGCGAAGCTGAGCAGCGCGTCGCGGTAGTACTTGTACTGCCGTCGACGCGCCTCCAGCTCCGCCTCCAGCTCCGCCTCCAGCTCCGCCTCCAGCTCCGCAAACTCATCCAGAACACCCGCGATTTGCCGCTGAATCTCAAGCGGCGGGACAGGAATGCGAAATTTCTTTATCGCGCTATCTGCAATTGCAGGATAGCTCGCTCCCTGTTCGTTCCTTTCCACATAGGATCGAAATGCTGCCGAGCCCAGAAAGTGAAACAAAAAGTTAGGAAGCAACGCAGACGGATCGGGTCTAAGCACACAATATCCAGTGCTGCAAATATCTCCATCGTGCTCGCGGGCGATAAGTGCGTATCTCCCCAACCTCGGGCGGGTAGTCCCGAAGATGACATCGCCTGCTCGAACAACTTGTTGCGCTCGGCTAGGCGCGGTCTCCTTCGTTATCGTCTGCGTGCTTACAATCGCATGCCTGACGATATCTACTGATGCGAGATCGATGTACTTGCGCGACTCTGGAGTTTCTGCAGTCCAACGTACATTCAAAACCTGACCGACGATACTTCCAAGCTCCCGATGCGTGGCTGGTCGATCCAATTTCCAAGGAGGACGTATCCGCCCATTCACGTATCGCCACCTTCGAGTTCAGCAACGATCGCGTCAATGCTCCTGCGTAGTTCGCATTGGCGGGTCACGATGATTGCGATTTCGCCGTTGAGAGTCCGGATGTCTACGGGGGCTTCAGTGCTTCTCTCGTCGATGTAAGAAGACACTGCGATGTTGTAGTCGTTCGCCGAGATTTCCGTGTTTTCAACCAACTTTGAAAAATAACAGCTATCTTTCCGCTCTATAAATGCCTGCAAAACCCTTTCTCGATTGGTTTCGGTCAGGCGGTTCTTATTACCATTGCGTACGAACTCGCCGGAGGCATCGATGAACAGTGTCCGATTGTCTAGCTTTGACTTCTTCAACACGACGATGCAGGTGGCGATGGTTGTGCCGAAGAAAAGGTCTTCTGGCAGCTGAATCACCGCATCGACGTAGTTGTTATCGATTAGATATTGCCGGATCTTCTTTTCGGCCCCGCCTCGATAGAGCACGCCCGGGAATTCGACGATGGCCGCCGTGCCATTCACCGCCAGCCACGACAGGATATGCATCGTGAACGCCAGATCGGCCTTGCTCTTGGGTGCCAGCACCCCGGCCGGTGCGAATCGCGGGTCGTTGATGAGCAGCGGATTGGAATCCCCCTCCCATCTGATCGAGTAGGGCGGATTCGACACGATGGCTTCGAATGGCTCGTCGTCTTCATGCGCCGGATCCGTCAGTACGTCTCCATGCGCGATGCTGAACTTCTCGAAGTTGATATCGTGCAGGAACATGTTGATGCGGCACAGGTTGTACGTGGTCAGGTTGATTTCCTGGCCGAAGTAACCCTGCCGCACCTTGTCGGGCCCCAGTACCTTGGCGAACTTGAGCAGCAGCGAGCCGGAGCCGCACGCCGGATCGTAAACCTTGTTGACTTCGGTCTTGCCCGCAACGGCGATCCGCGCCAGCAGCTCCGATACCTCCTGTGGCGTAAAGAACTCGCCGCCCGACTTGCCTGCGGACGACGCGTACATCGTCATCAGGTACTCGTAGGCGTCACCGAAGGCGTCGATGGTGTTGTCGGAGTACGTGCCGAGATTCAGGTCGCCGATGGCATCCAGCAGCTTCACCAGCTTCTCGTTGCGCCGGACGACGGTAGGGCCGAGCTTGCTGCTGTTGACGTCCAAGTCGTCGAACAGTCCTTTGAAGTCGTCTTCGCTGGCCGCGCCGATGGCCGAACCTTCGATGTCCTTGAAAACCCGTGAGAGGGTTTCATTCAAGTTGGCGTCGGCGCGCGCCTGTCGTCGCACGTTGGCGAACAGGTGCGACGGAAGGATGTAGAAGCCTTTCTCTGCGATGGTGGTTTCCCGGCCTTGCTGAGCCTCGGCATCGCGGAGTCTGGCGTAGTCGAAATTCCGGTTGCCCGATGCGCGCTCGTGTCGGTTCAGGTAGTCGGTGAGGTTCTCCGAGATGAACCGGTAGAACAGCATGCCGAGCACGTAGCTCTTGAAATCCCATCCATCGACGCTGCCGCGGAGGTCGTTGGCGATGCGCCAGATGGTCTTATGCAGTTCCGCGCGTTCGGCTTCCTTGGGGCTATTCACGCTACGCTGGTTTCTGCAGGTCCTGGATAACCGCACCCAGGAAACGTACGGCTTCGCCACCCGTGACGCAGCGATGATCGAAGGTCAGCGACAGTGGAATGCGACGATGCGCTTCGATGCCGCTCTCGGTGGCCACCACATCGCGCGAGATGCGTCCGGCGCCGAGCACGGCCACTGCTGGTGGCACCACCACCGGCGTGGCATAGCGTCCCGCCATCACGCCGAAGTTCGACAGCATGAACGTGAAGTCGCGCAGATCAGAGGGCGGCAGCGTGCGATCGCGCGCGCCGGCCTTCAGGCGGTTCACCTCGGCGCGCAGTTGCGCGGCATCGCGATTGCCCACATCGCGGATCACCGGAACGAGCAGTCCGTCAGGCGTATCCACCGCGATGCCCACCTGGATGTGATGGAACAGCCGCCGGCCCTGCGTGGTGCCGTCGAACCAGGCATTGAGTCCCGGCTCGGCGCGGCAACCGGCGCCGATGGCGCGCAGCAGACGCACGGTGTAGTCGCCGCCCTGCTGCCAGCCTTCGATGTCCGCGTCATCGCACACCGTGCATTCCATGACGTTGTCACGGGCCAGGGTCATGCTCTGCGACATGGCGCGACGCAGGCTGCGCAGCACTTCCAGCTCGCTGGTCTCGGAAAGATTGGCCGCGGGACGCATGGCGCTGGTGGCCACGCCGAGGCGACCGCCGCCAGGTGACTGCGAAGCACCGAGCACATCATCGATCGTCACCAGGCCGTTGGCGCCGCTGCCGACGATGTTTTCCAGGTCCACATTCATGCGCCGCGCCAGTCCGCGCGCCGCCGGCACCGCGCGCACGCGTCCGCGGCTGCTGCGTGCCGTTGCGGCAGGTGCTGCGGTCAGCACTTCATCGCTCTCGGGCATCTGCCCCACCACGCCGCCCTGCGCGGTGGCTGGCTGCGCGGCATGCGCGCTCTGCCGCGCCGGCGCGGCGGCAGGGGCTTCCTCGCCCTGAAAGTCCACCAGCGGCGCGCCGGTGGGCACGGTGTCGCCGGGCTTGCCGTGCAATGCGGTGATGACGCCGGCAAAAGGCGCGGGCACTTCCACCACGGCCTTGGCGGTTTCCACCGCCACCATGGGCTGATCCACGGCCACGGTATCGCCGACGGCCACATGCCAGCGGACGATCTCGGCCTCCTGCAATCCCTCGCCCAGGTCGGGTAGGTTGAATCGTTTCATGGCGAATCCTGCAGCGTCTGCCGCACGGCATCGGTGATGCGTGCGATGCCGGGAATGTAGGCGCGCTCCAGCGCGAAGTAGGGCATGACCGTATCGTAGCCGGTCACGCGCACGATCGGGGCCAGCAGGTCATACAGCGCCCTCTCGGCGACCGTGGCGGCAATCTCCGCGCCCAGTCCGATGTTGCGCGCGGCTTCATGCACGATCACCAGGCGGCCGGTGTGCGCCACCGATTCGAGAATGGTGTCGTGATCGATGGGCGAGAGGCTCGACAGGTCGATGACCTCGCAGCTGATCTTTTCCTGCATGAGCTGCTCGGCGGCGCGCATCGTGTCATGCACCATGGCGCCCCAGGTCACCAGCGTGACGTCGTCGCCTTCGCGCAGCACCACGGCCTGATCCAGCGGCAGCGCCCCGCCATCGTCGACCACGTCCTGCTTGGCGAGCCGGTACAGCCGCGTGGGCTCCAGGAACATCACCGGATCCGGATCGCGGATCGCCGCCAGCAGCAGACCATAGGCGCGCGCCGGCGATGAAGGACACACCACGCGCAGTCCGGCGTGATGACACAGCAGCACTTCGAGACTTTCGGAATGATGCTCCGGCGCGTGAATGCCGCCGCCATGCGGCATGCGGATGACGACCGGGCAGGTGAGTCGACCGCGCGTGCGGTTGCGCAGCCGCGCCATGTGATTGGCGATCTGGTCCAGTGCCGGATACAGAAATCCCATGAACTGGATTTCGGCGACCACCTTCAGACCCTGCGAGGCCATGCCCACGGACATGCCGGCAATCAGCCCCTCGGCCAGCGGCGTGTCCTGCACGCGCAGCTTGCCGAAGCGCTGCTGCAGGCCCAGCGTGGCGCGGAACACGCCGCCATTGACGCCGATGTCCTCGCCGATCAGCACCACATCCGGGTCATCGGCCAGCGCGCGGGCAAGCGCAAGGTTGATCCCTTCGACGAGCGTAACGCGGGGCATGATCTAGTGCGCTTCGCCGACGCCGTACTGGCGCGCGATGTCCTGCTGTTCGCTCAAGGCCGCGGGTGGGCGCGCGAACAGATGTTCGAAGATGAAATCGACGCCCGGTGTGCCGCGGTTCTGGTAGCCCTGCACGGCGGCATCGATCTGCGCCGTGCAGTCCTGGCGCAGCGCGGCTTCGCGGGATTCATCCCACCAGCCCTGCTGCTCCAGATAGCGCCGCGTGCGGATCAAGGGCTCGCGTTGCCAGGCAGCTTCCAGTTCGCCGGCGGGACGATAGCGGCTGGCGTCGTCGGCGGTGGTGTGATCGCTGAGGCGGTACGTGACGGCTTCAACCACCGTGGGGCCGCCACCGCTGCGCGCCGTGGCGAGCGCCTGCTCCATCACAGTGCGCACGCCGATGACATCGTTGCCATCCACCTGCACACCGGGCACGCCATTGCCCAGGCCCTTCTGCGCAAAGGTCTGCGCGGCCGTCTGTTCCGAGGCGGGCACGGAAATCGCCCAGCCGTTGTTGACCACCACGAACACCACCGGCAGCTGCTGCGCGCCGGCGAGATTGATCGCCTCGTGGAACGCACCCTGCGAGGTGCCCCCATCGCCGATGTACGCCACCGCGCAACGCGCCTGCTGGCGGATCTTGAACGCCATGGCCACACCGGCGGCGTGCGGGGTCTGCGAGCCGATGGGCACGCACCAGGGAAAATCCTCGCGCGGACCTGCGAAGTTGCAGCCGCGCTCGTCACCGGCCCAGTACGTGAGGATCTCGGTCAGCGTGACACCGCGCCAGACCTGCGTGCCGTATTCCCGGTAAACCGGGCAGAGCACATCTTCGGGCCGCATCGCCGCGCCCACGGCCACATGCGTGGCCTCGTGGCCGGTGCAGGGCGCATAGGTGCCCAGCCGGCCGGTGCGCTGCAGGTTGATGGCCTTGGTGTCGAACAGGCGGCACAGCACCATCATTTCGTACATGCGTCGCATCTGCGCGGCGTCGGTCGCGAAGGGGGGCAGTTCGCCGCAGACTCTGCCTTCGGCGTCGAGCAACTGCTCATGGCCGATGGCAAACTGCGCAACCGTTTTCAATACTCCTCCCCCATCGGACCTAGTGCGGATGCAAAGAATAAACCTATCAGGTTCGGTGGGCGAATCTCCAGAGGCCCGCCTGATGCGTGTCCGGACATGACCCCCGCGCGCTCGGCTGGCGCCCTGGCGGCAGTCACTGCCTTCTTCATCTGGGGATTGTTTCCCTTGTTCTGGCAATTGCTGGCTGATGTGCCGGCGCTGCAGTTGCTGGCGCATCGCGCGGTATGGTGCGCGGTGGCGGTATGGCTGCTGCTGCTGGTACGAGGCGACATGAGCTGGCTGCGCGGCCTGACGCCGCGGTTGCTCGGTCTTCTGGCAGCGGGCGGCGTGCTGATCTCGGTGAACTGGGGCGTTTACGTGTGGGCGGTGGTGAGCGGGCATGTCATCGACACCAGCCTGGGTTATTTCATCACGCCGCTGGTCAGCGTGGTGATCGCGGTCGGCATCCTGGGCGAACGGTTGCAGCGGCTGCAGCAGGTTGCCGTGGTGCTGGCCGCAGCAGGCGTGCTCTATCTGGCCTGGCAGCTGCGCGCACCGCCCTGGATTGCGCTGGCGCTGGCGCTGTCCTTCGGCACCTATGGACTGGTGCGCAAGCTCGCGCCATTCGATTCCTTGCACGGCCTGGCCATCGAGAGCGGCGTGATGCTGCCGCCGGCGCTGCTTTACCTCCTGTGGTGCGAGCACGGCGGACAAGGCGCCTTCCTGCACGGACACTGGCGCGATGATCTGCTGCTGATCGCCGGCGGTCCGATCACGGCGGTGCCGCTGGTGTTGTTCGCCTATGGCGCGCAGCGCGTGTCGATGCTGGCGCTGGGTATCATGCAGTACGTGGCGCCGTCGGTGGCGTTGCTGCTGGGCATCTGGGTGTTCCACGAGCCCTTCGGAGGCGCGCGCCAGGTGGCGTTTGGCTGTATCTGGGCGGCGCTGGCACTGTTCAGCGTGCACGCGCTGCGCAGTTATCGATCCGCGGTCGCTGCGCCGAGATAGGCGGCGCTGCGCATTTCGAGCAACCGGCTGGCGGTGCGCTCGAAGGGACCGCGCAGTCTTTCGCCGCGGTAAAGGTGGGTGGGCTCCGCTGCCGCGGACAACACCAGCCGCACGCGACGATCGTAGAGCTCGTCGATCAATGCGATGAAGCGCCGTGCCGCATCGTCATTGCGGCCGTCGAACAGCGGCACGTCCGCGAGAAACAGCGTGTGGAATTGCCGCGCGATGGCGATGTAATCGGCTGCCGCGCGCGGCCCTTCGCACAGCGCGGCGAAATCGAACCATGCCAGGCCGCCCGCATGCCCGCGCGTGGCAATCGACCGTCCTTCGATCAGGAGTTCCGGCGTGGCATCGAATCCGCGCGCACCGGCCAGTTGCGTGAACAGTTCCTGCATCCGCGCCGGCGTGCCGGCGTCGCCCGATGGCAGATAGGTCGAGGTGTGCTGCAATTGCCGCAGCCGGTAGTCGGGGCCTGCGCCAAGCTGGACCACGTCGAGCTGCCGCTCGAGCAGCGCGATGGCCGGCAGAAAGCGCTCGCGCTGCAAGCCGCCTGCATACAGCCGCGACGGCGGCGTGTTGGAGGTCATCACCAGAACCACGCCGCGTTCCAGCAGTGCGGTGATCAGTCCGTGCAGGATCATCGCATCGCCAATGTCCTGTACTTCGAATTCATCCACGCACCACACGCGCGCTTCCGCGGCGAGCTGCGCGGCGAGCAGGTCCAGCGGCCGTTCACGGCGTCGCAGCCGCGCCAGCCGCGCGTGTACTTCGCGCATCAGGTGCTGGAAGTGCAGGCGCCGGCTATGCGGCACCTGCCGCTGGAACAGATCCATCAGCCAGGTCTTGCCGCGACCCACCGGGCCCCACAGGTATACGCCCCGGCAACATTGTTCGTAGCGCGCGCCACGCCACAGGTGCAGCAGGCTGCGCAGCTTCATGCGCAGCCGGCGAAGCGGATCGGAGGCCGCAAGACAGTCGGCAAGCTCCGCCAGGCGCAGCGCCACGGCAGCCTGCGCAGCATCTGCAGAGCGCGACTCGGCCTGCAGCGCGCGCTGGTAGCGCGCGGTGAACGATTCCGCAGCGATCAAGCCGGCGATTCTTGCGGCGCGGGCAGCGAGAACAGCACCGCGCCGGGCAGGCCGGAGTGCCGTCCGGATACATCCGGATGCCGGCTCGCGAAGTCCGCAGCAAGCCGTTCCACCAGATACACCGAGCGATGCTGGCCGCCGGTGCAGCCGATGGCCACGGTGAGATAGCGACGGTTGTTGACGCGAAACTCGGGGATGCGTGCCTCGATGAAGCGCGTGATGTCGGCCAGCAGCGCATCCACTCCGGTCTGGCTGGCCAGATAGCGGGCCACTTCCGCGTCGCGGCCCGTGAGGCCGCGCAGTCCGGGTTCCCAATAAGGGTTGGGCAGCGAGCGGGCATCGAAGACGAAATCCGCGTCGCCGGGAATGCCGTTCTTGAAGCCAAAGGACTCGAACAGGATGGACATGCGCTGCACGGCGCGTCGTTCCACGCGGTTGCGGATCATTTCACGCAGTTCGTGTACGCCCACATGCGAGGTGTCGATGATGAGGTCGGCGGCCTGCACCACAGGATCGAGCAGGTCGCGTTCCTGGTCGATGGCTTCGCGCAGTCCCTCGCTGCCGCGGCTGAGCGGGTGCTTGCGGCGCGTCTCGGCAAAGCGCCGCAGCAGCGCTTCATCGGTGGCCGTGAGGAACAGCAGCTCGCAGCCGATGCCGGAGGCGCGCAGCTCCTGCACCAGGGCCGGCACGGTGGCGATCTCGCTGCGCGTGTTGCGGGCATCCACGCCCACTGCGGTGCGCTGGTAGAGATTGTCGCTGCTGCGCACCGTGTGCGAGACCAGGGCCTTGAGCAGCGCCGCGGGTATGTTGTCGACGCAGTAGAAGTCCAGGTCTTCGAGCATGTGCAGGGCCACGCTCTTGCCCGAGCCGGACAGTCCGCTGACGAGTATCAGGCGCACGCTGCCAGGCACGTATGAATGCGCCTACTGGCGCGCGGCGCGACGCCCTTCGTTGGCGTGATGGTCGCGCTGCTTTTCCTTGTGCTTGATCACGCTGCGGTCGAGCTTGTCGGCGAGCAGGTCGATGGCGGCATACATGTTGCTGTCGACGGCGTCGGCGTGGATGTTGCCGCCGCTGACGTGCACCGTGGCCTCGGCCTTGTGCTGCAGCTTGTCCACGGACATCACGAAACTCACGTCGATCACATTGTCGAAGTGGCGCCTGACACGTTCCAGGCGCTTCTCGACATAAGCGCGCATGGATTCGGTGATCTCGACATGATGACCCGTGAGTTTCAGCTGCATGATGCTCTCCTTACGGTTCAGGGCGATGCGGCCCGCTTGCGTTCATTCGATGGCGCGATGTCCATGGATTCACGGTACTTGGCGACCGTGCGTCTGGCAACCGGGATACCCTCCTTCGACAGCAGTTCCGCGATGCGGCTGTCGCTCAGGGGGGTGTCCGGGCTCTCGTCGCGGATCAGCTTCCTGATCTTGGCGCGGATGGCGGTGGAGGAGGTGCCGGAGCCGTCGCTGCTCTCCACCTGGCTGGAAAAGAAATAGCGCAGCTCGAACACGCCGCGCGGCGTATGCATGTATTTGCCCGACGTGACGCGCGACACCGTGGACTCGTGCATGTCGATGGCCTCGGCGATGTCGCGCAGGATCATCGGGCGCATGTGCTCTTCGCCC
>JACZDC010119697.1_pt1 | contig 10704 bp, 25 predicted proteins | sample 8641791 | NCBI WGS metagenome assembly JACZDC01 (sample SAMN15324613, study PRJNA640507) | soil metagenome | isolation source: intercropping peanut in the second line | place: China: Luxin town, Laibin City, Guangxi Province | collected 2019-07-25 | depth 10cm m
AATAATGACGGGGCGGTGACATGCGGCACAGTGACTTCCAGCGCTTCGCTCGTTGTGGCTGCCGCTGGAGTTCTCTCGTTCTCTACTCGTGCCAGGATTAAATCTCCAGCCGACGGGCAAGTTGATCTAAGGAATGCGGCAGACACAGATTTTGCCAACTTAAACAGTAGTGGTGTCGCCATCAAGCAGGCCGCAAACGGGAAAGCGGGCACGTTTACCCTTGTCGCCGGTTCCGCAGTCGTTTCGAATACTGCGGTCACAGCCAACAGTGTCATCATTCCGACAGTGAAAACCGCCGGCGGCGTGAGAGCCGGGAATCCCGACTGTGTGCCTACTCCCGGAGTGGGATTTACCGCGACCGGAGGCGGGAGCGATACGTCCGTTTACAACTACGTAATCATCGAAGCAGCCCCTTAAGGCCCTTGAAATGCAGGGACTTATCCGCTATGAACACGCCGGAAATGGCTCCTAAATCTCTGGACAGAACTGTCTCGGGCGCGTTCCGGTTTTTCGGATCGGCGTCACCCACCGCCAAAGGCGCGGCTCTCTTCGCCCTCATCTCATTTCTCGGGATTGCCGGTATACTTTGGATCGGCAAAGATGCCTGGGTTGAAGTTCAAAAGAACAGTGCCAAGGTGGACTTGCTGGTGGAGAAAGAAGAACATTGCCAGCACCGGCTCCAGGAAGTGGAATCCGCCAGTAGGTTACGGGATGCCAGCCAGGAATTGAAGATCAACAGCCTACAGAAGCGCGTCGAGGAACTGGAGGCCAAAGAAACCGCGATGCGATGACAACGGAACAAATCAAGGCACTCCAGAGGCGGATCGGCACTACGCCGGACGGATTCTTTGGGCCGAAGTCCATCGCGGCTTGCCAGGCCCACCTCCGGAAGCTGATGCCGTCTCCGAACCCGTGGCCAAAGACGGATCAGGCTAGCCTCACGAAGTTCTACGGGAAACCGGGCGATGAATCCCAACTGGTGGCGCTCAACGTCTCTGGTCTTGGGGTGAAGTATGACGGCAAGACGGTCAACTCGATCCGCTGCCATCGAAGGGTGGCGGATTCCTTGCTGCGGGTTCTCCAGTCTCTCTCCGAGACGCATCCTGAAATCCTTGCGGAGTATGCCGGGGTTTACAACAACCGGCCCATGCGTGGAGGCTCTACCCCGTCGCTGCATGCCAGAGGAGCGGCCATCGATCTAGACCCAGACAGCAACGGCAACAGCACGCACTGGCCGACGAAGGCCACGATGCCGATTGAAGTCATGGAGGCGTTTGCCAGGGAGGGGTGGCTTTCAGCGGGGGCTTTTTGGTCGAGGGATGCCATGCATTTCGAATGCACGGCGTAGTCATTCGGATTCTCCCGTAGGCGAAGGACACGGCGATGCGGTAGGCTCTGGGATCAGCTTGTATTTCCAGTCGTCAACAATTCCCGTCTCCCAATCGCGGGTTTCCTCGGTGACGACCAGCCTATAAATACCATCCTGACAGGAATGGAGGTTGGTAATGTAATTGGCAAAATCCTCTGCTCCAACGCATGCGCAGTCCTCTTCCATGAAGTCTATCCCAGAGCTTTTCCGGGCGAGCTTTTTTAAGCGCCGCGCATAGACCAGCCCCTGGTGTTTGTTGTAGAAGGCATTTGTGGTAAGTCTCACCACCAAAACGGGGAGTTCCGCCTTCACCCCTGCCCCTCCCCCTGCTGCGGCGGCGTGAGCGGGCCGTAGAAAACGCCCGGATAACTCCTTATGCCGAAGCATCCATTTACAGTATAGACGGCCCAAGTGTCATCATGGTGGAAACGGTTAACGCGAACCATCAGGAATTCATTTTCCCCATTTACATTATACCAGTAATACCCCGGCTCCGTTATTTCCTCCGCCCTGAGAGGCCGGGCCGGGGGAAGGGCGTCGATCTGCTCTATAACTAATGTTAAGGCAGCCTGGAATCCAGTTTCGACAGACACGCTGGTGTCGTTGTGCTCTCTGATAAACGCGTTTTCACGCAGGGAAGACATGCGAAATTGGATGTCAGCCCACTCCCGCAGGCGGGCAAGCTCGGGGTTCATGGCTTCTTTTTTGTTTTGGGGTTCTTTTTCTTAGGCCAGCGCATCAAGGAACTGACTTCTTCCAGCTTGTTCTCCACCCGCGTTAATTCATGCAAAATCGCATTGAGGCTGTGGCGGAGCTGGGAAACCCGATATTGAGCGATGGTCAATTCTGCCTTTGCGGACCGCTTTTCGGCGCTCACGGCTGCACCTCCTTCTGCGCCTCCGCGAGGAAGGCGTCTGCCAATAGAAAAGCGGTTACGGCAGAGTTCCGGCAGAAATCCGGTATTTCTGCAGCGGCTTTAGGGAGGCCTTGGTTGGCGATTGTTATCGTAATTCCCTCCGGAAAAGCCGCGAGGGCCGCTTGCAGGCGGAGGCTGCGGATATCGGGAGCCGGGCGGGTAACGGGGGCGCTCATAAGCGCGTTGTATGCTTCTTCGGTCATGGTGTTAAGTTGCGGGGTTATTCGCGGGATGCTTGTTGCTTCCCAAAAGCGATGATGGCGGCTATCAGCCTTTCGGAGTTGCTGCTGAGAAGCGCTTCCTCTGCCGGCATGGGCGCAAGGAACGGAGCTAGATGCCGCATGACTTCGGGGGTGAATGTTTCCGGGAAATCCTTCACAGCCTTCCGAAGAGCACCGACCCGGCAGGCAACATTGCACATCAGATGAGGGGCGTATCGGATAGGATCGTCTGTATCTTGGAATCGTTTCATGGCGCACCACACTACGCCCGGCGGTGAGGGATGCAAGAGGAAATATTATTGATCGCCAAGAATAAGTGTTGACAGCCATCAATCCCCGCGCAGAATGTCCGCATGGCAAACAATGAAACCATGGCAGTCAGCCTGCCGTCATCCCTTGCCGGACGAACCCGCGAGCATGCCGCAAAGGAGGAGCGGTCTGTTTCTTTCGTCGTCCGTGCAGCTCTGGAATCCTTCCTCCCGAAACCCGCCGCCAAGCGCGGCAAGACCATCAGAAAGGGGGAGAGGGTATGAGGCGTCAGATTCCGTTCACCTTGTGGACTTACAACTTCATCGAAGGCTTCCCTCTCCGCAGGTCCGAGGCATACCTCCATGCAGACGCAATGAATTTAGGGGTGATTGGGTTGGGAAATACAATCACTCGGTGGGGATTCTGGCACGCGTTTACCGGCGGAACTGTGGTCAACACACAAGACAGGCGAAGAGTATACCCGATCACCCGCCATGGAGACTGACCGATGAAAATAGAAATCGAAAAGAACATTCCGTGTCCATCCAAAAGCAAGTATCCCTTTCAAGATATGGAAGTTGGGGATTCGTTTTTTGTCGAGGCAGAGCCGAGAAATATACAGGGGGCGGTCGCCTACTATCGCAAACAAAGCGGCAATTCCACGGCATTTAGTTGCCGGGAAGCCGTCAAAGACGGGAAGAAAGGATGCCGCGTATGGAGAACCAAATGACGGACCTTGACTCCGCCCCCGGCTGGGACTTCACGCCGGACGAAACCTATAACCCCCGGCCCCACGCCTTCGATTGCGACTGCGATCATTGCATGGGCGAACCGGAAGAATAGAAAACAACACACCATGACGAAAAAGCTTACCAAAATACTCACAGATTTCCCGGAACTGGACGCAGCTGTGCGGGAGAAGTTTCCTGGGATTGAGTGTGAAACGGCTTACTCCATCATCGAAATGGCGCACGTTACTAACTACGGTGCAGAGGGAGAAGAGAAAGTGAGAGTCGAAATGTTCATTGCCGGGTTCATGGCGGGGAACAGAGAATTAGCAGCCCGGATTTCAGCATGACACTATTCCTCTACTTCATGCTGACGGACAACCATTTCGGGTGGGACTGTATCGCGGTCATCATCTGGATTTTTCACCTCGCCTATCATTCCGACAACTCATGATACTCCTCTTGTCCTTCGCCCTCGCCGGGGTGCTCTGCTCTCCGGGGCTCCGCTACCGGATCGCCCGTTACCGCGCCCGCCTCAAGCGCGAGGCCCGCATGTCCGCCAAAGCCAGAGCGTTCAGCCCGCTGCTCATCGCTCAGGAGCGTCTCACAAATCGCACAGTAATCCTCTCCAGAATCAAAAAGCCATGAAAGAAATCGACGAAATCCAATCAGGTCTAGCTCGCATTGCCGATCAATGTATGACTGGACGTAGCAAATATCCTGGAATGACCTTCGAGGAAGGCATTCGAATCGCTTTGGAATGGGTTCTGGATGAAGAAGGTGAAATTGAAGACCCTACTCTTGAATAGTATGAACCTGCCCTCCCAACTCCGCCTCGCTGCGGAGATTATTGAGTCCAACAAAGCGTGGGAAATATTCATTCTTGATGAATGGATTACCCCGCACGAAAGCCACCTTCCTTTATATTACGTAAACATCGGAGTCCCAATCCGCCTCGCGCCCGCCGCTGGCCCCGTCCCGCCGGAGGGCAGTTCGATTGAAAGGAAAGCACGCGCTTTTGAAATCCTCATGGAGCTTTCTAATACGGAAGACGATGATGGGGAGTTTGCGGTGACTCTGTTCTACAATAATTCTCAGGACGGAGCCCATGTTAAGAACTCCAAGGGAGAAACCATTTCGGAGTGTTACGAATTGAGCGATTCGGATGACACTGATCCTGAACAATGGCCTGAAGAGCAGTTCCTGCGGGCGATTGAAAAACTCGCCATCCCGATCCCCGCGCAGCCCGCGACGGAGTATGGATGCATTGATCCGGAGGAGTTGAAAGAGGGAGACTGGTATCAATGGCGCAAACGAGGAACCGAGAATTGGCGCGGTCCTTGCCAACTGATATTTCCTGAGGACGGCGATCTTAGTAAGCTTGCAGGTTGGAATGAGTTCCGCCGCTGCGCCCCTCCTAAGTCGGAGCCGCTTCCCGCCACCGAAACAAGGCGCGTTCCGCTCGGGCATGAGGATGTCCCGCCGGGGAGCGTGTTTCAGATTACTGAAACAGACGAAGGATTCAGAACCCCTGTTTTGGTTTCTCCTCAAGGAGTTGTCCTCCTCCGCAAACGTGACAAGGACGATGACATTGCGTTCAGGGCGGTCCGTTTCGAGGAATTGATGGAAATGAACGCAAAGATCAAACGCCTGGGCTCAATCGAATGGCTCCCCTGCTCCAAGACCGAATCCTAAATTTCACCATACCATGACTCAAGAAATCACTACAAAAAACGACATCCGCTCATTCCTCGCCGGGGACAAGTTCAAGGAACAAATTGCCCTCGCTCTGCCCCGCCATATCAGCCCTGACCGTTTCGCCCGTGTCGCTCTGACGGCCCTGACCCGCACGCCGAAGCTGATGGACTGCACACGGGAGAGTCTTCTCAAGTGCCTGATGGACTGCTCCGCGCTGGGGCTGGAGCCGGACGGGAGGCACGCTCACCTGATCCCCTACGGCAAGGACTGCACCTTGATCTGCGACTGGAAAGGCCTTGTAGCGCTCGCCCGGCGCTCCGGCAAGGTGGCACTCTGGGGGAGGGAAGTCGGCAAAGAGGCGGACACCTTTGGCTGGGACAACGGCATTGTGTCCCGCGGCATCAACTGGAGGGGCGACCGAGGAAAGGCACAGTGCTATTACTCTCATGTCCGGTCCAACGACGGCACCGACGACTACGAGGTGATGACGATGGAGGAAGTGAAAGCCATCCAGAAACGCAGCCGGGCGGGCAGTTCTGGACCGTGGGTTACGGACTTCGATGAGATGGCCCGTAAGACTGTCCTGCGCCGTCACAGCAAGCGGATCACGCTGTCTCCGGAGTTTGCGGACGCCTTGGAACGGGACGATGACCGGATCGTGGAGCGCCACGTGACAGGCCGCACAATCCCGGCGAACGTGCCCGCGCTCTCCCCGGCAAAGAAGGAGCAGGATGACTTCATCCCGGAGCCTGCCGCACAGGAAATCCCCGCAGAGGAAGAGGAGGGCCTTGGACATGACTGAGGTCGAACAATACCGGGCCCTGCCGCGGGAGTCCTACAGCAGTCTGAAATGGCTCCTCAAGTCCCCGCTGCACTTCAAGGCATACAAGGAACGCCCGCCGGAAGTAACGCCAGCGATGAGGGCCGGAACCGCCGTGGACGAGGCTGTTTTGTCCGGCATCCGCAAGCCCATCGCCGTCATGCCTGCCGACATCGCTGCGCTGGAAGGCAAAGGCAGCCTCACGGCCAAGAGAGCGTGGAAACGCGAGCAGGAGGCCGCTGGCGCTCAGGTTTACACTGCGGAGGAGGCTGAACAGCAGACCCGTATGATTCGGGCGCTGGACGAGTCCAAGGACTTCCAGTCGCTCCTTAAGATCATGCCCGAACGGCAGAAGCCGGTTCTGTTCGAATACCGCGGCGTCCCGCTGAAATGCCTTCTGGACATGGCTGGGTATGACGCGATGGGCCATCGATGCTTCGGCGACCTCAAAACAGCACTGGACGCCTCCCCCCGTGGCTTCGGGCGCATTGCCTACAACCGAGACTATGACCTGCAATGCTGGCTCTACGGGCTGGCTCTGCAATCATCTGAAGGTCTGGAACTGTTCCCGAACCCTTCCTGGGCTGTAGTCGAGAGCGGCCCGGCTCCCGCGGTGTCGCTGTTTGCGGTCCCTCCGGAGGCTCTGGAGAGCGGCCAGCGCAAACTTGACCTCTGCATCGACAGACTGCTCCGGATCATGGAGACGGGCGAATACCCCGGCTACGGCACCGGCTGGCAGCTCCCCGAATGGCCCCACTATGCAACCTCCACCCTCCCCACCGATGCAGACGAATCCTGAGTGCCCTCATTGCGGGGCGAAGATAGAACACCTTTCGCCTACCGGCCAGCATGCCACTTACGAGTGTGGCACTGTATTCAACGGGTATCCGGATAAGCCGGAAATCAAAGTGCAGGATTCGTGCTACGAGCGCCAGATTTCCGCGCTCCGGCAGCGCCTTGAGGCCGCCACCGAACTCCTCCGGGAAATCCGCGACGGGGAGGTGAATGCAGAATGCGAGGCGGACAAGTTCCTCCGGGATCACGAGCCCAGCGAACTGTCGAAGCTCCGGCAGCAGGTTTCTGCATGTCTGACCCGGATGGAGGTTTCCGCAGCGGAGCAAAACCAGAGAGAACAAGACCTGATTGCAGCAGAGCAGCAGACCGGGAAGCTCAGGGAGGCGCTGGAGGCTTCCAGCCGCGTATCCAACGAAATACTCACGCTCGAAACGCCGTCTTATGGCGAAGAAAGAAACGCCCTGAATGAGATGCGTGAAATGGTCGAGGATATCGACGACATCATCTCGAAAGCCCTCCGCCCATGAAATTCTGCGTCGATTGCCGCTGGTTCCGACCGCATTCCGAGCATTGGGCTTTAGAAAAGTGCGCCCGACAGTGGCATAATCATGTGGACGGAACTCCTGTGCACGAGGGAATCCACCTCGCCGTATGGACTGCACGCCACCACTACTGCGGCCCCTCCGCCGCAGGCTTCGAGAAGAAGGAGGAGCAACCTAATCAATACCATGACCAAAGCATCTGAAACCCAGGTAGGCGGAGATCATTACCGCCTGTTCAAGATTCAGCCGGTGGACTTCATCGGCGCAAACAGGCTCCCCTACGCGGAGGGCTGCGTCATCAAATACGTCTGCCGCCACCGCGCCAAAGGTGGCCGTCAGGACATTGAGAAGGCCATCCACTACCTCCAGCTTATTCTGGAGGCGGAGTATCCTGTTGAACCGGATTTGTCCTGCTATGTGTGTAGGGCGACATTGAGATATGCTGGCGAAGAACACGAATGCCCCGGATTCCAGCCAGAACCCCCCGAGGAGCGCCAGGTGTGCAGGTGGATCAAATGTGTAACGCCCGGATGGGCGGAGTGCCCTCATGCCTTGGAGGGAGTCGAATCAACAACGACTTCACCAGTTCCCGAAACGTGCCCCGTCTGCGGCAAACCTGTCCGGATCGAAGGATGAGCGCCGTATCCTTTTTTGTCGCCGGGACTCCAAAGGGGCAGCCGAGAGCGCGCGCTTTCATCCGAAATGGCCGGGTTGCAATGTATGATCCTCCTGACGCTGACGTATGGAAGAAAGCTGTGCGCACGGCGTGGCTCGTGAGCCGTAGCAAGAAAATCGAAGGCCCTGTAAATATAGCCTTGGACTTCTTCTTTAGGCGGCCCGCCAGCCACTTCGGGACTGGAAAAAACGCTGGAATAATGAAGGAATCCGCCCCGCGCCACCACACGCAAAAGTGTGACATCGACAACGCCGCAAAACTGATCCTTGATGTGCTCACCAAGTGCGATGCATGGATAGACGATTGCCATGTTGTGAAGATGATTGCCGCGAAGCAATGGGCAGAGGGGATGATGGAGTCCGGGTGCCAAGTGCAGATATGGCCCGCGTAAGAACAACTAGTTACAACACAAATAAATGAACCTGCGCGAGAAGCAAATCCGGCCCGGCGACAGAAGGCACGAGATCATATCTGACCGCTCTGAGTCGAAGCAGTTCTCCATCCGGGAGATTGCTCTAGGTGTGTGGGAAATCCAAAGAGAACGGGAGGAAATGAACAGGACGCTCCAGGTAGAACCCGGAACGTCCCGTCGCAACGTGTATTTGCTGGCGAGCGCCCTTGTTATGGGCGCTCCTGAGTCGTGGGCACGCTCGTTGATCGCTCCGACGCCTCTATAGAGGGCGACAGGCGCGTTACGGTCATGGCGATGTATATTCTTTTGCCCATTTCAGGTCGTCAGCGAGGTCTTCCTCGCTGTAGTTCCGCTCGATCTTGCGGGCGGCAAGAAGCGCCTCGAAGTCGTGCCGCAAAAGGCCGGACATATGAGCAGCCCGGCCCATAGACGCCTCCCCGCACTGATACGCGCCGATTGCGGCGCAGATGTCCTTGGCGGCATTGTTGACTTCGTGGAGCGATTCCCACTCTGAGTCATCCGCTGTGGGGATAGCAGCATGTAGCGCATCAGTAAGAACCTCGTCCAGTGTTCCGGCGGCGAAGTCCTCTATGGCCTCGTCGGAAACGGTGGAAAGATGAGCCGCGACGGGATTGGTGAATGTAGTTGTCATGGATGTGTAGTGAAGATTAGACCCCGAAGTGCCTCCGGATGCGGCGGGCTACGCCGGTATAGCCTGCACGTTCGATCATGTATGCGCAGTCTGAGATTTCCTCAGCAGTGTGCATGTGGTCGATTTGGTTCTTGGCCTCTCTGAACGTCCGCGGCCCGTAGTAAACGTTGCCGTGCTTGTCGGTAGGGAGTGGGCGGGTGGTTGTCATGGTGGGTTGGGGTGGGTTATAGAATTTCGAGAAACCAACATGGTATGTCAGTTTTGTTTTGTGGTTTCCAGGCGCTCCCTTTAGGGGCGCGGAGAATGGTCACTTCGCACATGCCGTCCGGAGCGATGGTGTCCACAGATACCACATGTTTTCCGAGGAAGCCGGAAGCCCGGATTCGGGCGGATGCTCCCGCGGCAACCTCACATCGCCCCGACCAGTCACAATATGGATGAGTTGGTTTCATGGTGTTGTTTGGTTGTGCCGCACCATAGCACGGCTCCGGATAGGCGTCAACAAAAAGATTACTTTTTCTTTTTGTATTGTTTGACGGTGTGACCCATCGCTTCCCGCTTACGCCTGTAGTACTCGTTGGCAGAAGCTAGATTCTTGCGGTGGCAAACCTCGCACATGCTCCCTTTTACGGCCAATGTGGACGTATGCGTCCGGCAAAAACCGGCAGCTACCCGGACTTTCTGGAACAGATACTGTCTGCTGGGTGTCTCGTATGGAGATTTCATTCGATCAACCATAAGTCCAGAAAAGGCAGACGTCAACAAAAGCACTCCGGATGCCGGTGAATCCCGATTATTCACCACCAGGTTGATGATGTTTAACCCCGGCACCCGGAGCGCTGCCGGGGATCACTGTCGCCCGCGCAGGGCACGCCTGCACCATCCCCGCGGCTTTGCAAGTCAAACAGCAACCGCGGCGGGTTCACCCCGTTCTGATTTGACTTCTGTCAGGAGTGCGGTATTGATGCGGCGTCCGGGTTAAAGCTGTGGTGGCTCCGGACAACATTCAGGAACAACCAAGCATCCCTTGGTTTCAGTTTAGCCGCCCTCGTTTCTGGGGACACCACCGGTCTAGACTGAAATCAGGGGATTTTTGTATCCAAGCATCATGGCGAAAAAGCCAATCAAACTCCGTATCGATGTTACTAAAATCCTGAAATCTGCCCTGTTTAAGGGCGACAAAGGCACCTACCTCACATGCGCAGTCTGGGAGAACCGTGACGGCGAAGGCAAGTATGGAGACACGCATTACGTGGTCCAGGAATTACCGCGGGAACAGAGAGAATCCGGCGAGAAGGGGCCGATTATCGGGAATATGACCCTCCCGGAGCCGGTTCGGGTAGAGGAAAAGCCCATCAGATACAGCCCTCCGAAGAGGTCCGGCCCCGCCGATGACGATGATTCGGAAATCCCATTTTAATCCTGGATGAGCATCAGAATGTTCCAGGATGTCAAGGCTTCCGGCATTGAGCGCCCGAACGACAGATTCGTCGCGCTCATGCTGGCGGACTTTTTCAATGACCGGACAGGCCGGTGCGACCCCTCGGTCAAGACGCTGGCGGACATCACCCGCCTGGGGGAAAAGACCGTCCGCAGGAGCCTGGAGCGTCTTGAAAAAGAGGGGTG
>JACZDC010013643.1_pt1 | contig 10694 bp, 11 predicted proteins | sample 8641791 | NCBI WGS metagenome assembly JACZDC01 (sample SAMN15324613, study PRJNA640507) | soil metagenome | isolation source: intercropping peanut in the second line | place: China: Luxin town, Laibin City, Guangxi Province | collected 2019-07-25 | depth 10cm m
AACAAGAACCGCTACATCGGCCGCACCTTCATCATGCCGGGGCAGGAGCAGCGGCTGAAGTCGGTGCGCCGCAAGCTGTCGGCCATCGACTTCGAGTTCCGTGGCAAGAACGTGCTGCTGGTGGATGACTCCATCGTGCGCGGCACCACCTCGGCGCAGATCATCGAACTGGCGCGGGAGGCCGGAGCCCGCAAGGTGTATTTCGCCTCGGCCGCGCCGCCTGTGCGGCATCCTTACGTCTACGGCATCGACATGCCCGCCGCTTCCGAGCTGGTGGCCGCCGGTCGCGATGTGGAGGAAGTGGCGCGTCAGATCGGGGCAGACTGGCTGATCTACCAGGATCTGGAAGATCTCGTGGCCGCCTGCCGCCACGACAATGCCTCCATCACCGAATTCGACACCTCCTGCTTCTCGGGCGAATACGTCACCGGTGATGTCACGCCGGAGTACCTGCAGCGCCTGGAGCAGGAACGTTCGGATGGCGCCAAGTCCCTGCGGCGCGACAGTCCCCTGAAAGCCGTGAACTGAAAAAAAGCCGAAGCGTCCATGCGCCTGCTGCTGATCGTCCAGGATGCACGCTTCCGCTCGCTGATCCGGCATCACGTCACCTGCGAATGGCCCGATGCGGACCTGGTGATGCGCTCGACGCGCGCGCCGGGACGCCTGCCGCCGGAATTCCTGGCGCAGGGTTATGACGCCGTTTTGATCGATCAGGCCTGGCTGGGCGGACATGGGCTGGCCTGGCTGCAGGAGCTGGCCGCGCGCCGCGGCTTTGCTCCTGTGGTGTACCTGGCGGAGCAGGGCGATGATCAAAACGCCCGTGAGGCGCGCATCTTCGGTGCGTTCGGCGTGCTCATCAAGCAGCGCTTCGCGCACGAGACGCTGATCGCGGTGCTGGCCGAGGCGGCTCGCGTGCAGCAGCGCGCGCGGGCGGACTGGCGCGTGTCTCCCGAGGCCGAGCGATCGCGGCGCTTCGGCGCGGTGCGCATCCCGGGTTACCGCTGTGTGCGCCGGCTGGCGGGCGGTTCGGTGTCGCAGCTCTACGTCGCCGAGAGCGAGAAGGCTGGCTCGCTCATCGTCGTGAAGGTCACCCCCTCGGTGCGTGATGAATCCGGCGTGGACCAGTCCTTCGAGCGCTTCCTGCAGGAATACGAGATTGCGCACCGGCTGCATCATTCCAGCATCGTGCGCTGCCATGAGCTGGGCGTGGCAGACGACCATGCCTACCTCGCCATGGAATATTTTCCCGAAGGGGATCTGCGACGGCGCATCCGCAGCGGCATTTCACCGGCCGATGCGCTCGACATCGCCGCGCAGATTGCCGGCGCGCTGGCAGCGCTGCATGAGGCAGGAGCGCTGCATCGCGACCTGAAGCCCGGCAATGTGCTGATGCGCAGTCCGCAGCGCATCGCGCTGTCGGATTTCGGACTTGCCAAGCACGCGGCCATCGATATGGAGATCACCGATCCAGGCATCATCTTCGGCACGCCGCATTACATGAGTCCGGAGCAGGGCCACGGCGAGCCGGTGGATGAGCGCAGCGACCTGTACAGCCTGGGCGTGATCCTCCACGAGATGCTGGCAGGCGAGAAGCCGTTCACCGATGCCAACCCCATGGCCATCATCTACAAGCACCGCCATCAGCCGGTGCCGAAGCTGCCGCCAGCGGTGCAGCAGTGGCAGCCCATCATCGACACCCTGCTGGCGAAGCGTCCGGCAGACCGCTACAGCACCGCGGCGCAGGTCGAATCCGTGCTGCAGCAGGCGGCGCTGCAGGCGCGCTCGGCTGCGGCATGAGTTCGCTGGAAGGCGAGGCGCCGCCCGTCCTCAAGGCGGCAACGCCGGTGGCCTGGGCGGTGCACGCCGCGCGCCACTGGCAACCATTGCTGGCCGATCACGCCAACTGCGAGAAGAAGGCGGCCTCTACCGCGCTGGCGTTGATGTTTGCCTATCCCGAGGATGTGACGCTGTGCCAGGCACTGGCGCGACTGGCGCGCGAAGAGCTGCGTCATTTCGAGCAAGTGCAGAAGCTGATGCAGCGGCTGGGCGTGCCGGTGGTGCGCCTGTCGCCGGGGCGCTATGCCGGTGCGCTGCGCGCACGGCTGTCGACCAACGAGCCGCAGCGCAAGCTCGATCTGCTGCTATGTGGAGCGCTGATCGAGGCGCGATCCTGCGAGCGGTTCGAAACGCTTGCACCGCATCTGGCGCCGCCACTGGCGGATTTCTATGCCGAACTGGCGCGTTCGGAGCGGCGCCACGCGTCACTGTACCTGCAGCTTGCGCTGGCGGCGCAGCGCGATGCGCAGCTGGGTGCCGCGCAGGTGCACGCCCGGCTCGATGAACTGGCCACAGTGGAAGCCGCGCTCATCCTCAAGACCGATCCGGAATTCCGTTTCCACTCCGGCGTGCCCGAAGAGGCAACCGCGGCGTGAGGGTGCTGCGTGCGGCAGTGTGCGCGCTGCTGCTGGCGGGCTGCGGTAGCGCATCGCCACCCGGTGCTTCGGGTTTGCTCTCCGGCGCGCAGATTGCCGGGCGCGTGGCTTCGGGGCATCTGCATCGCCAGCTCACGCTGTCACCGGGCACCATCGATCCGGCCCTGAATCAGGATGTGGCGGCTTATGCCATTGCCGATGATCTGTTCGAAGGCCTGTTGCGACTGGATGCCCAGGGCAACGCGGTGCCGGGTGTCGCTTCGCGCTGGCAGGTCAGCCCTGACGGTCTGACCTGGCGCTTTCTCCTGCGGCCCGAAGCGCTCTGGTCGAACGGCGATCCAGTGACCGCGCAGGATTTCGTGTTTGCATGGCGGCGCGCGGTGGATCCGGCAACGGCATCGCCCAACATGCAGCAGTTCGCGGTCATTGCCGGTGCCGCGCAAGTGGCGGCGGGCAGGGCGGCGCCGGAGGCTCTGGCCGTGCATGCGCTGGATGCGCACACGCTGGAAGTGCAGCTGGTGGCGCCGACGCCATACTTTGCGTATCTGCTCACCAGTTGCTGGATGATGCCTGTGCATCCGCCAACGGTGCGGCAGTACCAGAGTCGCTGGACCGACCCCGCGCACATGGTGAACAACGGTGCCTTCCTGCTGCGTGCGCGCGCCACCAACGGGCCCATCGCCATGGTGCGCAATCCGCGCTACTGGGATGCCGCCGCTGTGCGATTGCAGGCAGTGACCTACCATCCCTTGCCCGACACCGCCGCAGCCACCGCGCGCTTCCTCACCGGCGACATCGACGTGGCGGACCGCTTCCAGATGGATGACATCCAATGGTTGCGCGCGGCGCTGGGCAACGCGCAGGTGCGGCTGGATCCGGCCTTCGCCACCTATCTGTTCGCGATGCGCGTGGATCAGCCGCCGTTCAATGACCTGCGACTGCGACGCGCGCTGAGCATGGCGGTGGACCGCAAGCTGATCACCGACAAGGTGCTGGGCGGCTGGTATGAACCGACTTCAAGTCTGGTGCCGCCGCTGCCCGCATACGCGCCCGTGCCGCCCGAATGGGCGCAATGGGATGACGACACGCGGCATCGCGAGGCCAGGCGTCTGTACGCGGAGGCGGGATACTCCGCGAAGCATCCGCTGCGCGTGGAACTGTGGTATCCCACCTCCGATGCGGATTCACGCCGCATCGTCGAAGCAGTAATGGCGATGTGGCGGGTGAACCTCGGCGCTGAGGTACAGCCGGCTGGCGAGGAGTGGAAGGTGTTCCAGCAGAACCGCGCCATCGGCAAGCATGCGCTGTTCTTCTATGCCTACTGGGGTGACTACCCCGAGCCTTCCACCTTCCTGAATGTGGCGCTGCCCGGTGGGTCGTACAACGTGATGCGGTATGACAGCGCCACCTATGCGCAGGCGGTGCTGCGCGGCGCGCAGGCGTCCGACGAGGATGTGCGTTTTGCGGCCTACCGCGAGGCCGAGGTCATCCTGAACCACGATGCGGTGTACATCCCGCTTTACTTCTACCGCACGCGGCATCTGGTGCGCAGCTACGTGCGCGGCTGGAGTCCCAATGCCATGGACCGGCATGCCTCGCGCGACCTGTACCTGGCCGCGGATCCGGCCCAGTGATGGCGCGCTTCATCGCTGGCCGCCTGCTGGCCGCGATTCCCACGCTGCTGGCCATCATCACGCTGGCCTTCGTGCTGTTGCGTGCTGCGCCGGGCGGGCCCTTCGACGCCGAGAAGCAGCTGCCGGCGTCGGTGCGCGCCAGCATCGAGCGCGCCTATCACCTGGACGAACCGCTTCCCGCGCAATACCTGCGCTATCTCGGGCAACTGCTGCGCGGTGACCTCGGACCTTCATTCCAGTATCGCGACAAGCAGGTCAATGAACTGATCGCCGAAGGATTGCCGGTGGACTTCGCCATCGCCTTCTGGGCGTTGCTGCTGGCCTTCATCGTGGGTGTGCCATGGGGTGCGGCAGCGGCCTGGCGCCGCGGCGGATGGCTTGATCGTGCGGCCGGCATGCTTTCGCTGGCGGGCATATCCATTCCCGTCTACGTGACTGCTCCGCTGCTGATCCTGATCTTCGCGGTGAGCCTGCACTGGCTGCCGGCGGGAGGTCGCGGCGAGGGTGAGCTGCGATATCTGGTGCTGCCGGTGCTCGCCATGGCGCTGCCCTATGTGGCCTACGTGACACGCATCGCGCGCGCGGGCTTCATCGAGACCTTGCAGCAACCCTACATCCGCACCGCGCGCGCCAAGGGGCTGGCGCCGCACATCATCCTGTTCCGGCATGCGCTGCGTCCGTCGCTGGTGCCGCTGGTGGCCTTTCTGGCGCCGGCCGCCGTCGGCGCCATCACCGGCTCCATCGTGATCGAAACCACCTTCGGCCTGGAAGGCATCGGCCAGTTCTTCGTCAAGGGCGCGATGAACCGCGACTACACGCTGGTGATGGGCGTGACCATTCTCTATGGCGCGCTCATCGTGCTGGCCAATCTCGTCGTGGACCTGCTGCAGGCGCTGCTCGATCCGCGAGTGCGGTTGCAGTGAAACCCTTGCCGCGGGCCAGTCTGGTGCTGCTGCTGGGCATTGCGCTGGCGGCGCTGATCGTGCCCTGGCTCTCGCCCTTCGATTACTACACGCCCGATTGGGATCACACCAGCCAGGCGCCGCAGTGGCAGGGTGGGCATCTGCTGGGCACCGATGAGCTCGGCCGCGATCTGCTCGTGCGCCTGATGTGGGGTTGCCGCATCTCGCTGCTCGTGGCGCTGACGGCCAGCCTGATCAGCCTGGCCATCGGCGTGCTGTGGGGCCTGGTGGCGGGCTACCTGGGCGGCCGGGTGGATGCGGTGATGATGCGCGTCGTCGATGTGCTGTATTCCGTGCCTTTCACGCCCTTCGTCGTCGTGCTCACCGTGCTGTTCGGTCGCGACCTGGTGCTGCTGTTCGTGGCCATCGGCGCGGTCTCATGGCTGGACATCGCGCGTGTGGTGCGGGCGCAGACGCTGGGTCTGAAGGGCCGCGAATTCGTCGTCGCGGCCGAGGTCGCCGGTCACACGCCGTCCACCATCATGCGAAGGCACATCATGCCCAACCTCATGGGCGTCACACTGGTCTGCCTGACGCTGACCATTCCGGCCATCATCACCACCGAGGCCTTTCTCAGTTACATTGGACTGGGCGCGCAGTCGCCGCTCACATCGCTGGGCGTGATGCTGGCTGATGGCGCGGCGCAGTTGCGCTCGCGACCCTTGCTGCTGGTCATGCCGGCCGTGCTGCTGATTGCGCTCGTGTACGCCTGCAACCGTCTGGGCGATGCGCTCCGGGATCGTCATGCCGGCTGAGCCGCTGCTTGCTGTGCGCGACCTGTCGCTGCACCGCGCGGATGGCGCGCCGGTGTTGCGCGAGCTTGATTTCGATGTGCGGCCGGGCGAGATCGTCGGCGTCGTCGGGCAGTCCGGTTCGGGCAAGTCGCAACTGCTGCTGAGCCTCGTCGGACTGGCCATGCGGGATGCCAGGCTCAGCGGCAGCGCGCGCTTCGGTGCGCACGAACTGGTGGGTGCGAACGAAGCTTCGCTGCGCGCGCTCCGCGGGAAGCAGATCGCCATGCTGTTCCAGGATCCCCTGCTGTCGTGGAATCCCTGCCTCAGGATGGGAGTGCAGCTCACCGAAGTGCTGCGAGCGCAGGGTGTCGACGTGCGCACGGCGCGCAATCGCGCGGTGCAGGCGCTGGCGCAAGTCGAACTGGCCGAGCCTGAGCGATTGCTGGATCAATATCCGCACGAGCTTTCCGGCGGCATGCGGCAGCGGGCCATGCTGGCCATGGCGACGCTGGCCGGCCCCTCGCTGCTGCTGGCGGATGAGCCCACCACCGCGCTGGACCCGACCACGCAGCGCAGGGTGTTGCGGCGTCTGGGCGAGCTGCGCGAGGGGGGGCATGTCCATCCTGCTGGTAACGCATGACCTGGGAGTGGTCGCCACCATAGCCGATCGTGTGCTGGTCATGGAGCGGGGAGTCATCGTGGAGCGCGGCGATGCCGCGCGGCTGTTCAGTGCGCCCACCAGTGAATACGCCCGCACATTGCTGAACGCTGCACGCGAGCTCGAGGGCCTGCCATGTCTGTCCTGACGTCGGTGACGTCGGCGGAACACCCCTCGACAGCGGCGCCGACGCCAGCGCCGCCGCTGCTGGAGGCCCGCGACCTGAGCGTGCGCGCACCGACCGATCACCGCTGGAACAGGACGCCGCGCACGCTGCTGCACGACGTGAATCTCTGCGTGCATCGCGGCCAGACCCTGGCCGTAGTCGGCGAATCCGGCGCCGGCAAGTCAACGCTGGTGCGCGCGCTGCTCAGGCTGCAGAAACCCGCCTCGGGACAGGTACTGATCGATGGCCAGGACCTGGCCATCCTGGCTCCCGCCGAACTGCGCGCGCAGCGGCGGCGCATCCAGATGGTTTTCCAGGATCCCATCGCTTCGTTGAATCCCCTGTTGTCCGTGCTCGAGGTGGTCACCGATCCGCTCAGGCCCGGCGCGGCATCCATCACGGGCGCGCTGCGTGAAAAGGCGCTGGCTCAGTTGCAGGCGGTGGGATTGGGCGAGGAGTATCTGGGGCGTCGCGCCACCGAGCTGTCGGGCGGGCAGGCGCAGCGCGTCGCGCTGGCGCGCGCGCTGATCACCGAACCCGAGATGCTGATCTGCGACGAACCGGTGTCGGCGCTGGATCTGGACCTGCGTTCGCAGGTGCTGCGCCTGCTGGTTGAGCTGCGTCGCAGGCGCTCGCTGGCGCTGCTGCTGGTCACCCATGATCTGCACGCCGCCCGCATTCTGTGCGAGCAGACACTGGTGCTGCGCCAGGGCAGGGTGGTGGAACAGGGCGCCACGACGCAGTTGTTCGCCCGGCCCGGCGCGGACTACACGCGCGAGCTGCTGGCCTCCATGCTCAGCGTCGATGCGCGAGGCGGCGCGAGTCGCAGCGGCTGAGGGATTCCATCGTCGCCAAGGGCGAGGTAGCTGCCCTCGTCATACCAGTCACCCAGCACCACCCTCGTCGCGGGCCGGCCGTCCACTTCAATGGCATGGTTGGCTGGCCGGTGCGTGTGGCCATGCACGAGCAGATCTGCAGCGCCCAATCGCAGCAGGCTGGCTACGGCATCGGCGCTCACGTCCATGATGCGCTCGGGCTGGCCCTGGGTGTGGGCGCGGCTGCCGGCACGCGCCGCGCGCGCCAGGGCGCGACGCGTCCCCAGCGGCAATGACAGGAAGCGCCGTTGTGTCCAGGATTGCCGCGTGAATTGGCGGAATCGCTGATACCTCACATCTTCCGTGCACAGCACATCACCGTGCGAAAGCAGCACGGTGCGCGCACCCAGCTGCACGCGCACCGGATCGGGCAACAGATGACAGCCGCTGCGCCGCTCGAAGCCTGTCCCCAGCAGAAAATCCCGATTGCCGCGCTGGACGTAGCAGGGCGTCAGTGCGGTGTAGGCGCGCAGTGCCTCGCAGATGGCGTTGCGCGCGGGCTCGTCGTCGTCGTCACCGATCCAGGTTTCGAACAGGTCGCCGAGTATGTAAAGCGCGCGCGCGCCGCGCGCCTCGCCCCGCAGGAAGTCCATGAACTGCGCCACGGCACGCGGGGCCTCGCCATCCAGATGCAGATCGGAAACGAACAGATAGCGGCCGCCGGACATGCATCGAATATAGTGCAGGGATGCCGGAAAGTCCTGCGGCGCAGCGCCATCACAGGTGTTTCGCGTAACATTCGCCGATGCTCCACATCCACAATTCCCTGAGCGGAAAGCTCGAGCCGTTCAACAGCCTCGAACCCGGCAAGGTCCGCATGTATGTGTGCGGCATCACCGTCTATGACTTCTGCCACATCGGTCACATGCGCATGATGGTGGCCTTCGATGTGGTGCAGCGCTACCTGCGTTACAGCGGCTATGCAGTGAACTACGTGCGCAACATCACCGACATCGACGACAAGATCATCCGCCGCGCCGCGGAGAATGGTGAATCCATCGGAGCGCTGACGGAGCGTTTCATTTGCGCCATGGAGGAGGACGCGGGCCGGCTGGGCATCGAGCGCCCCGATCATGAGCCGCGTGCCACGCAGCACCTGCCGCAGATCATCGCGCTGATCGAAAGGCTCATCGCGCGCGGCCATGCCTATGCCGCGCCCAACGGCGACGTGATGTATTCGGTGTCCAGCTTCGATGGGTACGGCAAATTGTCAGGCAAGCGCCTGGAAGATCTGCGATCGGGCGCCCGCGTCGAAGTCGACGTGACCAAGCGCGATCCGCTGGATTTCGTGCTGTGGAAACACGGCAAGCCCGGGGAGCCGAGCTGGTCCTCGCCCTGGGGCGAGGGGCGCCCGGGCTGGCACATCGAATGCTCGGCCATGTCGATGGCCCTGCTGGGCGAGCACTTCGACATCCACGGCGGCGGCATGGACCTGAAGTTCCCGCACCATGAGAACGAGATTGCCCAGAGCTGCGGCGCCACGGGCCACGCCTTCGCCAACTACTGGCTGCACAATGGCTTCGTCAACGTAGACAGCGAGAAGATGTCCAAGTCGCTGGGCAATTTCTTCACGCTGCGAGAAGTGCTTCCCGCGCTGCGCCACCCGGAAGTGCTGCGCTATTTCCTCGTCGCCAGCCATTATCGCGGTCCCATCAACTACACCCTTGAAAATCTGCAGCAGGCGGATGCAACGCTCGGCGGCCTCTATACGGCGCTGCGTGGCGCGCCGGTGGGGGCGCTGCCCGCCGATGCCGACACCTGGCGCGCCGAATTCCGCGCGGCGATGGATGATGATTTCAACACGCCCAAAGCTTTGGCCGTATTGCAGCGTCTGACCCGCGAACTGAATGAAGCCAAGGCGCAAGGGGATACCTGCCTTGCGCGCGTGGGTGAACTGGTTGCGGTGTTCCGTGAACTTTCGGCGGTGCTCGGCGTGTGCCAGCTCGATCCCGAGCAGTGGTTCCGGCTGCCCGCGCCGCGGCGTGATGCGCCCGACCCTGCCGCGACGGCCTGGGGCGACAACGCCATTGAAGTGGCGATCGCCTCGCGGCTGGCGGCGCGCAAGGCACGCAATTTCAAGGAAGCCGATCGCCTGCGTGATGAACTGGCGCAGGCGGGCATCATTCTCGAGGACAAGCCAGACGGCACCACACTCTGGCGCCGCAAGTAGCGTCAGAGTGCAGGCAGGAGGCTGGCGCTATCGCGGCGGCGGCGTCAGCGGCTGTTCCACGCCGCGGCTGGTATTGGCGAGTATGCCTTCGCGGAACTGATACGCCTCGAGCGTGTTCTGGATCAGCATGGCGATGGACATGGGGCCAACACCACCGGGCACCGGCGTGATCCATGAAGCCCGTTCGCTCGCGGCGGCATATTCCACATCGCCCACCACTTTGCCCGACGGCAGGCGGTTGATGCCCACGTCGAGCACCACGGCGCCGGGCTTGATCCATTCGCCTTTCACGAACTCGGGCTTGCCGATGCCGGCGACGATGAGATCGGCGCGCCGCACATGGCCCACGAGATCCTTCGTCTGGCTGTGGCAGATGGTGACGGTGGCGCCTCGCATCAGCAGTTCGAGCGCGGCAGGGCGGCCCACGATGTTGGACTGTCCCAGCACCACCGCGTCCATGCCCTTCGGATCGATGCCCGCGTGTTCCAGCATCTTCATGCAGCCATAGGGCGTGCAGGGACGCAGACGCGGCGTGCGCTGCGCGAGCAGGCCGAGATTCTCGGGACTGAATCCGTCCACGTCCTTCTCGACGGCGATCGTATCGATCACGGCCTTGCTGTCGATGTGCTTCGGCACCGGCAGCTGCACCAGGATGCCGTCGATGGCCGGATCGGCATTGAGCTTCTTCACCACATCGATCACTTCCTGCTGCGTGGTGGTATCCGGGAGCACGATGACGGGGGAGTGCATGCCGGCGGCTTCGCAGGCCAGGTGCTTGTTGCGTACGTAGATCTGCGAGGCTGGATCCTGGCCCACGATGACCACGGCCAGGCCGGGTACGCGCTTGCCCGCGGCCTTGAGCGCCTCCACCTGCCTCCCCACGTTGTCGCGCACCGTCTGCGAAATCGCCTTGCCGTCAAGCAATCTTGCCGTCATTCCCTTATCGCTCCCTTGCAAAAACGGGCGGTAGGGTATCATCGGCACATCGGGGCGTGGCGCAGTCTGGTAGCGCATCTGCTTTGGGAGCAGAGGGTCGGAGGTTCAAATCCTCTCGCCCCGACCA
>JACZDC010075396.1_pt1 | contig 10607 bp, 6 predicted proteins | sample 8641791 | NCBI WGS metagenome assembly JACZDC01 (sample SAMN15324613, study PRJNA640507) | soil metagenome | isolation source: intercropping peanut in the second line | place: China: Luxin town, Laibin City, Guangxi Province | collected 2019-07-25 | depth 10cm m
ACCCGGCCGGGACGAATCGGTCGCCCGCGGGCCGGGGGGGGGACCGGACACCGCCGGGAGAGCCTGGCCCAGGGCTTCCGGGTCGAGCCCCCGCCCGACCCGGACGGCCGCCGCCACGTTGTAGGCGGCGGCCTCAGGCGCCAACCGGTCGGAGAACCAGAGAGCCTCCTGGCCGGCCGAGAGCGGATGCTCGCCGAGCGAATCCCCTATCGCCATCGCCATCGCCAGCACCGCGTCCTGTCGCGGCGCACCCCATCCCGCCAGCACCTTTTCCGCGACGGAAGCGAGGCTCACCCCCGAGAGGAGCCAGGCGAGGGAGAGCGGAGCTCCGGACCTCTCCTCCACCCCCGCCTTGAGCTCGACGGCGGCCAGCGAGTCCAATCCGAGCTCGGTAAGGGGCCGGTCCGGCGCCAGCCTCCCGGGGCCGAGGCGGAGGACGCTCGCGGCCTCGGCGGCGACCAGCGCCAGGGCGGCGGCCCGGCGCGCCTCCGGGTCGAGCGTCCCGAGATCGGCGATATCGACGATACCGGCGATCTTGCCAAAGCTGGCCGGGGAATCTGCCGGCGGATCCTCGCCTCTCGCAAGCGCACTGCGCCCGACCACGGAAAGCCTTTCCGCGAGGTACTCCATCCGGCAGGCCTGGCGCCGGACCTTGCCGCTGGTCGTCTTGGGGAGAGTGCCGCTGCGCAGGAGGACGACCTCCTCGACCGCGACCTCGTGCTCGTCGGCGACGGCCCTCCGGACGGCCTCGGCGAGGGCCTCCGGATCGGGTGCCTCCGCATGGCCCTGATAACCGCGCTCCATCTCCTGCACCACCACCAGGCGCTCCGTGCCGTCGCGCTCGATCGAGAAGGCCGCTCCACTGTCAGGCCGCAGGGCCGGATGGATCTTTGACGCCGTGCGCTCGATATCCTGCGGGTAGTAGTTGCGTCCGCGCAGGATGATCAGGTCCTTGAGTCGTCCGGTCACGAACAACTCGCCGCCGGAGTCCAGGAACCCGAGGTCTCCGGTGCGCAGGAACGGCCCGTCGCCGTCCGCCGAGTGGGCTCGGAAAAGGCTGTTGGAGTCCTCGGGCCTTCCCCAGTAACCCGCCGCCACGCTCGGCCCCGAGATCCAGATCTCGCCGATCCGGCCGGCCGGGCATCGCTCCCCCAGGGCCGAATCCATCACCGCGATCCGCTGACCGGAAGACGGTCGGCCGCAACTCACCAGGGAGCGGGCGCCGGCCTTGCCGGGGACGGTCTCGACGGCTTCGTGGCCCGCGAGCTTCTCGCCCTCGAAGGCGCGCACCACCGGATCGCCGGCGGGGTCTCCCCCGGCCACGAAGAGTGTCGCTTCCGCGAGCCCGTAGCAGGGAAGGAACGCCTCCCGGCGGAACCCGCAGGAGGCGAAGGCCGTGCTGAACCGTTCCAGGGTCTCGGCGTGCACCGGCTCGGCACCGTTGAACGCCACGCTCCATGAGGAGAGATCCAGCCCGGCGCGCTCGTCCTCGCCAATCTTGCGGACGCAGAGGTCGTACGCGAAGTTGGGCCCTCCGCTGGTCGTACCCCGGTAGCGGCCGATCGTTTCCAGCCACAGCCGCGGACGCTGGAGGAAGGCCAGGGGAGACAGCAGGACCGCGGTCGCGCCGGTGTGGAGTGGCTGCAGGACGTTTCCGATCAGCCCCATGTCGTGGTAGAGCGGGAGCCATCCAACGACGACCGACTCCGCCGTCTGGCCAAATCCGCGGCGGATCGCCTCCTCGTTGTGGAAGAGGTTGCCGTGGGTCACCACGACGCCCCGCGGGTCCGAGGTCGACCCGGACGTGTACTGGAGGAATGCCGGGGCGGACGGCTCGGGATCAGGACCGTCCCAGGACTCTCCGCCCGAGACGACGTCTTCGATCGCCAGCCAATCGCTCCCCTCCAGTTCGGCGATGCTCGCACACAGGGCTCCCGCGCCGTCGACGATCGCAGTGGGCGCCAGGACGAAGCGGGCACGGGCGTCACGGACGATGGCCTGGAGACGCGGCTGGCTGCGGCGGGGTCGCGGCGGATAGGCCGGGACCGCGATCACCCCGGCGCGCAGGCAGCCGAGGAAGGCGACCACGAAATCGAGCCCCGGAGGGAAGAGCAGGAGAGCCCGTTCCCCGCGGGCTTCCCGGCCGTCGAGGGCGGCCGCCACGGACCGTGTGCGACGGTCCAGCTCGCCGAGGCTCAGTTGGGCGGCTTCGTTCCCATGGCTGTCGAGGAAAAGGAAGGCGCGCCGTTCAGCGGTCTCCCGGCTGCGATCACGAAGCGACTCGATAAGGCTGCGAGGCTGCATGACTGGAACCACACGGACATTGAACAAGCTGCCAAAAGCACCAGCATTAAGGCTATTGCAGAATACTCTATTTTTTATAGTAGGACAATTCTCAGATCCGGCCGGGAAGTCGCCGGAGCCGCCCGGCCCGTTCGCGCGCCAGGCGCAGAGCCGTCTCGCGGCGGTCGCTTTCTGGAGGGGAAGATGTAAGAGTCGTGGCGCTCTTCCGGTTGCGGACAGCGTAAAGGTTGTACCGGTCGGACCCCATGTAGAGGTCGTCCTGCTCCAGGGCGAGGTTGAAGCCCCGGGATTCCAGATCCCCCCGGATCTCCGCCAACCGCCGGCCGATGTCATGCACTTCGGCGGCGATCTGTTCGATGCGGTACCAGTCGAGCTCCGTGATCCCGGCGAGCACCTGCGCCTCGCTCTTTTCGACGTCCACCTTGAGCAGGTCGACGCGCTCGACGGACTCGTCCCTGAGAACGTCACTCAAGGTGCGCAGAGGGCACTCGAAGGTCTCGGTGCGCAGGCGCTCGGCAAAGAAGTCTTCCGCATGGTTCAGCAACTCTTCGATGCCCGGCACGCCGGAGCGCCGCCGGTTCTCGACGATCGCTTCGAGGGCGGCCCGTTCCTCCCGAGCGTCGGCATGGAACGAGGACATTCCGGTGGTGTTCGGGTAATACGTCAGGGAGGCCGTTCCCGGGCGATCGGAGAGGCCGAAAGGAAACAGCCGCACGCGCCCGCCAAAGCCCTCGGTATTCCTCCGCAGGAGCTCGAACAGGGGCGGCGCCGGCTCGAAGGCGTAGACCCGCGCCTCAGGGAAGTTGTGGAGGATGAACAGCGTGAACATGCCGATGTTCGCCCCTACGTCGAAGACACAGCCCTCTGGCTCCAGGGTGATGCCATGGCGGATGTAGATCCGCTTCTCGAAGATGTCGTCGTAGAACTGGTCCAACTCGCCACGGCTCTGGTAGGCGACAGACAGACCGTTGGGCAGCGTGGCCCGGCGCTCCGGCACCCTCATCGGCTTTTCTTCGTTCCTTTCTGCGGCTCTCGCCGTTCTTCAGGCAGGGCGTCCGGCAACTCCGACTCGAGCCGCAGCAGCCGGGGGTACCGGGAGAATGCCGCAACCGTCGCCATGACGAGAAGCCCGAGAAGAATGAGGAGAAGAGCGATCCCGCGTCCCTTCCCCACTCCGATGAGCCGACCGACGCTGCCGGCGAGCGGACCATTCGGCGCGAGCAGCGGCTCGAAGACCCGGTCCGCCAGAGGCCCGGCCATGAGATAGCTCAGCGGCAGGGTCGACCAGGCCACCATCCTGCGCACCGCGAAGACCCGGCCCTGCAGGTCCGGCTCCACCTTGGACTGCCAGAGGGCCTGGCTGCAGCCGAGCAGCACCGGCATGGTGAACATGAACACGAAACCCGCAGCGGCGATGAGGATCGCGCTGGGCCACAGCCCTCCGACCACGAGGATCGCGCCCTGCAGCAACAGGAAGCCGAGAATGCCCGAGACCCGCCGCGCGGGTCCGCCCCACACGCTCATCAGCAGACTGCCCACGAGCATGCCGGAACCAGCCACGGACAGCACGCGGCCCAGCACGGCGGCCGACGTGAAGGAGAGGACCATCGGAGTCACCAGAACCTGCATCATCCCCATGCTCAAGTTGGTCGCGGCGAGCAGGATCAGCAGCGACAGAAGACCCGGCCTCTGGCGGATGAACGGCCACCCTGATGCAGCTTCGCTCAGCAGGGAGCCGCGCGCCGCCAGTCCCTCCGCCGTGACCTCGGCGCGCGGCACGTGGACGGAGAGGAGAGTGGCCACCGACACAAGGAAGGTTGCGAAGTCGATGAGCAGGACTCCCTTGAGCCCGATGCTCACCACGAGAGCTCCGGCGAGCACCGGGGCCAGGAGACCGGAGACCGCCTGCCCCATCTGCGCCAGGCCGGCGGCGCGTCCGAGGTGCTCCCGGGGGACGAGGAGGGTCGTGGCGGCAGAAAAGGCCGGCCACTGAAGGCTTCCGAACGCCGAGCTGAGAGTCAGGAGGAGGTAGATGTGCCAGAGCTCCAGGCGGTCGTGCCAGAAGAGGAGCGCGAGCACCAGGGTGGCGCAACCCGCGCCCATGTCGCTCAGGATCATCGCCCGGCGGCGGTCCCAGCGGTCCACCAGCGCGCCCGCGATGGGGGACAGGAGGATGCCGGGCAGCGTCGTCATCAGGGTGATGAGGGCGAACCTCGTCGCCGACCCCGTCCTCTCATAGACCCAGACCCCGAGAGCGAATCCGGTGAGACCGGTCCCCAGGGCCGAAACCACCTGCCCCGCCCAGACGGTGAGGAACGCTGCCATCTTCCGGACGAGAGGACGGTCCCTCTCGATGAAGAACGGGTTCGATTCGTTCGCCTCGCCTCGTTGCTCAAGCATTCCGCAACGGATTTTAACAAAAATATGCTGAATCTAGACTCAGGCGGGACTTTCGACCGTCCGGTGGGCCTGCTCGGTGGCGGCCACCGCCGGCAGCTCCACGACGACGGTCGTCCCCGATCCCGGCTCGCTCTCCACCCTCACCCGCCCTCCGTGACCGCGAGCGATACGGTCCACGATCGCCAGTCCGAGCCCGGTTCCTCCCTTGCGGGTCGAGTAGAAGATCTCGAACACCCGCTGCCGCTCCTCGGGCGGGATGCCGACGCCGTTGTCCTTGACCGACAGGGCAACCATGGCGCCATGGCGCGCGGCGGCCAGCTCCAGCACCGGTGTGCGGCCCGTCTCTTCGGTGGCGGCCAGGGCGTTCTGGGCGAGGTTCAGAAGGAGCTGGTTGATCTGGCCGGGGTCCACCCGCACGCGCGCGCCGCCGCTCGCGTCGTGGACTTCCACCCGCGCGCCGCGCTTCTGGATCTCGCCGGCCAGGACCTCCCGGACCCGCTCCAGCGGCCGGACGGCCGGCATCTCTTCCATCTCCAGAGGCCGCGGCTTGGCGTAGGCCAGGAAGTCGCTGACCAGCCGCTCCAAGCGGCTCAGCTCCGAGCGGGTGATGGCCAGGAGACGCTTCCCCGTCGGCGCCGATCCGCCCTCCTCGATCTCCTCCTCCAGCATCTGCATGTTGAGGTTGAGCGAGTTGAGCGGGTTGCGGATCTCGTGCGCGAGACCTGACGCCAGGGTGCCGATGTAGGCCATGCGCTCGGCCTCGGCCGCCTGCAGCTCCAGCCGCCGCGAGCGCTGCAGCAGCAGCCAGACCGCCGTGAGCGCCGACAGCAGCAGCGTCATCGACACCACGCCGATCACCACCGCCTGGCGGAGCAGCTCCCGGCGCAGCACCTCGATCCGCTTCGAGAGCTCCACCGGGCTCAGACCGATGCGCAGGAAGCCGATGTTGTCGCCGATCGGCACCTCGATGTCCGGCACCTCGAACGGGATGACCGTGTCGTGGACGATCGTCTCCACTCCGGACAGGCCGGACCGGTTGTCCCGCAGCTCCGGCGAGACCGGCGTCGCGCCGGTCGACACCTGGGGCACGCCGGAGACCGGCGGCTTGGCGCGGCTCTGCCCCTCGAAGACGAGCACGCCGTTGTGGTCCAGGATCTTCACGGTGCGGACGATCTCGCGCTCGCGCAGGATGGAGTCGATGTAGGTCTGGGTCTCGCGCTCCACGGCCACGGCCGTGTAGAGGTCCTTGCCCTGCTTCTCGGCCCGGCGGGCGATCTGCTTGGCGAGCCCCTCGGCCTCGGTCCGCGTCTCCAGCAGCACGCGCTCGATCTCGCGCTGCGACAGCGAGCGGAAGATCAGCCAGCCGAACAGGGCGATGTCGAAGAGGACGAACAGCCCGAAGACGAGGAAGCCGATCAGCAGACGGCGCGACAGCACCTGGTTCGAAGCCCTGTTCATGCCGGTCCAAGGATACCACCCGGCCGTTTGACCCCCTGAAGCGGAGTCGAGTAGGATCGACCGGCCTTCCGGAGGCCCTGACCATGCTCGCCAGATCGGCCCGATCCGCCGTCCTGCTCGCCGCTTCACTCTCGATCCTCGCCCTGACCGGCTGCGGCAGTCCGGGCGAGAAGACCGGAGAGACTCCGCCGCCGCAAACCCCGGCGAGCACCGCAGCTCCCCAGCGCGGCGGCACCGCCGTGGTGGTCTGGAGCGCCGCGCCGACCGGGGTCAACGAGGTCACCACCCAGGGCACGGCCATCACCACGGAGGTCATCCGCCAGCTCTTCCTCCATCTGTTCGAGGAGCAGCCGGACTTCGAGGTGCATCCGCCGACCCTGTCGCCGCAGCTCGCCAAATCCTTCGACTGGTCGCCCGACCACAAGGTGCTGACCTTCCACCTGCGCGAGGACGTGGTGTGGAGCGACGGCGTGCCGGTGACCGCGGACGACGTGCGCTTCACCTGGCAGGCGCACACGAACCCCGACGTGGCCTGGGGCTCGGCGTTCATGAAGGAGCACATCAAGGACGTGGAGGTGGTGGATCCGCACACCGTGCGCTTCCACTTCAGCCGCGTCTACGGCAAGCAGATCCTCGACGCCAACGAGGGGGTCATCCTGCCGAAGCACGCCTGGGAGAAGCTCCCCTTCTCCAAGTGGCGCGAAAGCGCCGACTGGTTCCTGCAGAACCTGGTCGTCGACGGCCCGTTCACGGTCGCGAGCTGGCAGCCGCAGCAGGACGTGGTGCTGGTCCGCAACGAGCGCTACTGGCGCAAGGACAGGCCCTACCTGGACAAGGTGGTGGTCCGCAACGTACCCGACACGGCGAGCCAGATGACGCAGCTCTTCAGCGGCGACGTCGACTTCATCCCGCAGGTCCAGACCAGCGACATGGCGCGCATCCAGGCCGACCCGCGCCTGGAGCTGATCCACTACTGGTTCCGGAACTACATCTGCGTCGTCTGGAACCTGCGCGAGCCGCAGTTCGCCGACGCCGACGTGCGCCGCGCCCTGACCCTCGCCATCGACCGGCAGACGATCGTGGACACGATCTTCCCGGACGGCACCGGCCGCATCGCGGTCTCGCCGATCGTCCAGAGCGTGTGGGCCTACGACCGCACGCTCAAGCCGTATCCCTACGATCCGGCCGAGGCGCGCCGCATCCTCGAATCCAAGGGGTGGAAGGACACGGACGGCGACGGCGTGCTCGACAAGGGCGGCAAGCCGTTCTCCTTCGTGCTGCTGAGCAACGCCGGCAACCAGCAGCGCAACGACGGCGCGGTCATGATCCAGGACCAGCTCAAGAAGGTCGGGATCAAGGTCGAGCCGCGGGTGGTGGAGTTCAACTCCATGACCTCCGACGCGGCCGAAGGCAGGTTTGACGCCATGGTCTTCGGCTTCGCCATCGACACGAGCCTCGACATGACCGCCCAGTTCGGCAGCGGCGCATTCCAGGAAGGGAACTTCGGCGCCTACAGGAGCCCCGAGTTCGACCGGCTGATGCTCGAGGCCCTGGCCAAGCCGGACATCCGGGACGCCAAGCCGATCCTCGACCAGATCCAGCAGCTCATCCATCGCGACCAGCCCACCACGTTCCTGTGGGAGTCGCAGCGGATGAGCGTGGTCAACCGCCGCATCCACGACGCGAAGCCGACCGTCCTGTTCTCGCTCTTCAACCTGGAAGACTGGTGGGCCGAGCCGGCTCGCTGACCGGAGTCGACGGAGTGTGATCCGCTACTTCCTGCGGCGCCTGGGCGTCTCGCTGCTGCTCCTGTACCTCGTCCTGACGGCGGTCTTCTTCCTGATCCACCTCGCCCCGGGCAAGCCCGACGCCTTCCTCATCAACGACCGGCGCCTGCCGGCCGAGCAGCAGGCGCGGCTGGCGCGGGTCTACGGCCTCGACAAGCCGCTGCCCGTGCAATACGTCCGCTGGATGGCCGCCACCCTGACCGGCGACTGGGGGACCTCGTTCACCTACCAGCGGCCGGTGACCGAGATGATCGGCGACGCCTTGCCGGCGACCCTGCTCCTGGCCGCCGCGGGCCTGGTGTTCGAGCAGGGGTTCGGGCTGATCCTGGGCATCGCCGCCGCGCGCCGGCCCGGCTCCAGGCTCGACCACCTGATCCGGGTCGTCTCGCTCGTCCTCTATTCGCAGCCGATCTTCTGGCTGGGGCTGATGGCGATCCTCCTGTTCTCGCTCGTCTGGCCAGTCCTGCCGGCGGGCCACCTGCGCTCGGTCGGCGCCGAGGATCTGCCGCCTTTCGCCCGCGCCCTGGACGTCCTGCACCACCTGATCCTTCCAGGCCTGGTCCTGGGCCTGTCGACCTGCGGCCAGGTGGCGCGGTTCGTCCGCGGCAGCCTGCTCGACGTCCTCGGCCAGGAGCACATCCGCGCCTCGCGCGCCAAGGGCCTCAGCGAGCGCCGGGTGATCTGGGTCCATGCCCTGCGCAACGCCCTGGCGCCGCTGCTCCAGGTCCTCGCCGTCTCCGCGTCGCTCCTGCTCGGCGGCGTGATCGTGGTCGAGGTCGTGTTCAGCTGGCCCGGCGTGGGCCGGCTCACGTTCGATTCCATCCTCAGCCGCGACTATCCGATGGTCCTGGGGACCACCGCATTCAGCGCCGCCATGGTCGTGATCTGCAACTTCGCGGCGGACGTGCTCCACGCTCTCGCCGATCCGCGGGTGCGCGATGTCTAGCCGCCTGCCGGCCGCGCTGCGGTGGGGGATCGGACTGTGCTCTCTGGTGATCCTCGCCGGTCTGGCGGCCCCCCTCCTGGCGCCCTACGACCCGGCCGAGCAGCTCGACCCTGTAGCCGCCCGCTTCCGGCCGCCGGGCACCGTGCTCGCCGCCGTCCATCTGGCTGACGGCGGCTGGCGGCTGGCGGACCGGGTCGAGCGCACGCCGGACGGCCTGGTGCTCGAACGGCTCGGCCGGACCGAGACCCTGACCGTCCCCGAAGTCGCGAATCTCACGCCGGACGGGGTGGCCGACCGCCGCGTCTTCCTCCTGGGGTCGGACAAGTTCGGCCGCGATCTTCTTTCCCGCGTGATCCACGGCGGCCGGATCTCGCTCGCGGTGGGCCTCCTCTCCGTGTCGCTCTCCCTCACTCTGGGTCTGGCCGTGGGCTCGACCGCGGCGCTGGGCGGCCCTGTGGTCGACGCGCTGTTGATGCGGATCGTGGACGCCCTGCAGGCGTTCCCCTGGACCTTCCTGGTCATCCTGCTCTCCGCGCTCTTCACGCCGTCGACCGGGACCCTGATCCTGGTGCTCGGCGCCGGGAGCTGGATGATGATCAGCCGGCTCATCCGCGCCGAGCTGCTCGGCCTGAAGCAGCGCGAGTTCGTGACCGCGGCACGGGCTATCGGCCAGACGCCGCTCCGGATCCTCGCGCGCCATCTCCTGCCCAACGCGATGACGCCGGTCCTGATCCGCACCGCGGTGATGATCGGCAACCTGATCATCCTGGAAGCCTCGCTCTCCTTCCTCGGCCTGGGCATCCAGCCGCCGACGCCGACCTGGGGAAACATGATCGCCGAGGGCCGCGAGGCGCTCTACAACGCCTGGTGGATCGCGGTCTTCCCGGGCGCGGCGCTCGCGGTCACGGTGGTTGCGTTCAACCTGCTGGCGGACGGCCTGCGCGACCTCCTCGACCCGAAAAGCCGTCGCGATCCTGCTATGCTCCCGCCCTCGTGAGCGAACCCGCCACCCGGCCCGTTGCCGGCCGCCGCGCTTCCAGCGTCGTCTTCCTGACGATCCTCCTGGATCTCATCGGGTTCGGGATGCTCCTGCCGTTGCTGCCGTTCTACGCGCTCAAGCTGAACGCGTCGCCGACCCAGATCGGGCTGCTCTTCTCCTCGTACAGCCTGACCCAGCTCCTGTTCTCGCCGGTCCTCGGCCGGCTCTCCGACCGGGTGGGACGGCGGCCGGTGATGCTGATCTCGATCCTCGGCAGCGCCGCGGCGCACCTGATGTTCGCCACCGCCGACACGTTCGCGCTGCTGGTCGTGGCGCGCTCGCTGGCCGGCGTGGCGGCGTCGAACTACAGCATCGCGCAGGCGTACATGGCGGACGTGACCACGGCCGAGAACCGGTCCCGGGCCATGGGCCTTGTGGGCGCCGCGTTCGGCATCGGCTTCGTGGTCGGGCCGGGCCTCGGCAGCGTCCTCGCCCTGACCCCGATGGGCGCGCCGGCGGTGCCGTACGCGGCGGCGGCGCTGTCGGCTCTCAATTTCCTCCTCGCCCTGACCTGGCTGACGGAGTCGCTGCCGCGGGAGGTCCGCGAGCGCTCCCAGGCGCGGCCGTGGGTCGACCCGCAGGGTTTCGTGCGCCTGTGGCACAACCCGCCTCTGCGCGGCCTGATGCTGCTGTTCTTCCTCGTGATGTTCTGCTTCTCGCTGTTCGAGGCGAC
>JACZDC010147862.1_pt1 | contig 10600 bp, 8 predicted proteins | sample 8641791 | NCBI WGS metagenome assembly JACZDC01 (sample SAMN15324613, study PRJNA640507) | soil metagenome | isolation source: intercropping peanut in the second line | place: China: Luxin town, Laibin City, Guangxi Province | collected 2019-07-25 | depth 10cm m
GAAGTCGGCGGAGATGCGGTCCTTGTCCTCCTCGGCGATGTAGAAGCGCAGGAGGATGTCGCGGTCGCGCGAGGTGCCGAGCTCCTCGATGACCTGCCGCACCAGGTCGGCCCGCTCGCGGACGAGGAGGTCGGAGAGCTGGCCCGAGCCGGACGATGGGACATCCGCCATGGCGTCGCTGTCGGGATCGGTCTTGCGGCGGCCGGCCTTGCGGTAGTGCTCGATGGCGAGGCTGCGGGCGATCTGCGCGATGAAGCCGGGGAGCCGCGACGGTTCGCGCAGCTCCCCGTTCCTCAGCTTCTCCAGGACGAGGCGGAAGGTGTCCTGGAACAGATCCTCGGCCTCGGGCCGGCCGTTGGTGTGGCGGTCGAGCAGGATCGCGATGCCGCGGCCGTAGACCTCGATGAGGCGCTCCTCGGCCCTCCGGTCTCCCGACCGGATCCGCGCCACCAGCGCCTCCGGTGAATCGGTGTCGACGTGCGTATCCAGATGCGCCCTGCCTTGGAGGTGCGCATTCTAGCAGACGCCCGGGTCCGGCTCCTCAGACGGGGTCCGGCTTCGGCGGCGTGTCGTTGGCGCCCCAGACCGCCACCTGGTCCGGATCGCCGCGCAGGGTCGAGCCGTACAGCGAGACGAACGGCCCGGCCTCGCTCGCCCCCTCGGCGACCGAGAGATAGATCCGCAGCGGCAGGCCGTCGTTGTCGGCGCCGATCCAGCGGAGCTGGCCGTCGATCAGGACGAGCGGACCCCACTCCTTGGAGGTGGAGTAGACGGTCCAGCTCTCGTCCCCGACCCGCTCGTAGATCGCGAAGCCGGTGCAGACGTGCCCGTCCTCGCCGACGTAGGGCGCCGGCGTGCCCAGGTCGCCGGTGCCGATCACGATCTTCCAACCCCACTTCATCACGAGGTCGACGCCCGTGATCCAGTGGATGTGCCATTCGCCGGTGAAACGGTTGATGTTCGCAGCCATGTTCTCCTCCTTTTGGATACCGCTCCTCCGGGTAGTGGGACCGGAGTGCGGACGATCGCAGTCAGCGCCAATCGCCTTGCAGTACGAAGCCGGCCCAGAAGTACGGGTCGCGCCAGCGCCGCTCGCGCCGCAGCGAGAGCTGGGCCTCGCGCAGCGCCGCGGCCGGCGGCCGGCCTTCAATCCACATCGCTCGGTAGAAGCGGGTCATCAGCTCCGCGGTGGCCCGGTCCTCCACCTTCCACAGGCTCGCCACCAGCCGCGTCGCGCCGGCGTGGAAGAAGGCCTGCGTCAGGCCGGACAGGCCTTCGCCGCGGACCTCTCTGCCAAGGGCCGTACGGCACCCGCTCAGCACCACGAGCCCGGCGTCGAGGCGCAGGCCGTAGACGTCCCGCAGGCGCAGGAAGCCCTCGCGCGGCCGGCCTTCGGCGTCCACGGTCGAGAGCGCCAGACCGGACCGCGCCGGGTATTCGGCGTCGATCACGCCGTGGGTCGCGAAGTGGACGGTGCGGAACCCGGTCAGCCGGTCGCCCCGCACCGCGTCGAGGCTGGCGCCGGCGCCCACGGCGAGCCGGACCTGGTCGGGAGGGGCAAGGGCGGCGATGGCATCGGCTTCTTGTCGAGAGGCGGGCAGCCGCGCGAAGGTCGTGTCCTTGGGATCGAAGAGCGGATCGGCCACGATCGCGGCCAGCCGCGGCGCCTCGGGACGGCCGGCCTGCTCCTGGCGCAACAGGGCCAGGGCCGAGACCGACGGCAGGGAGACGACATCGTGGCCGTCCAGAAGTGGGACCGGTGCGGCATCAGGAGAGGCCGGAGCCGGCAGCGCGCCGAACGGCAGGTAGTGGAGCGCGCCGTCGGCCACGATCACCAGCCGCTTGGTGCCGAGACGGTCGGCCACCGGTCCGAGAAGGAGCCGGCTCAACTCGGCGGCCTCTGCGGTCTCGGTCGCGCGGTCGGCGGCGTCGTAGGCGCTCAGCCGGTCGTGGACCTGGCGCGCGGCCTCCTCGATCTGGCCGCGCGGTGGGAGATCGAAGACATCCAGCGAGGACGAGGTCACGGCGAAGAGATGGCTTCCCGATTCGCCGAGCGAGTAGCTGAGCAGGAGCGTGTCCGGATCGAGGAGCGCCTGGACCTCCGTGGCTCCGATCGGACGCGCGGTCTGCTCGTGGACGCCGGCCTCGGCCAGCAGCTCGAGGAGCGTGCGGGCGCGCGCCCGTTCGCCGGCTTCGAGCGCGGCTCGGTCGCGGCCGGCGCCGGGCGCGGCGCGGTGCATGCGGACCAGGAGATCGATCAGGATCTCGTAGGCGTCGTGAAGGGTGGCGGCGAACGACGAGCGCAGGTCGGGATCGTCGATGCGGGTGCGTAGCGACTCGACCAGCTCCACCGAGGCGGCGGCGTGGCCGCGGGCCGCCTCGATGCGGCCCAGGTCACGCTCCAGCCGGGCGAGCGAGGTGAGCGCGCCTGCCTCGATGATCGGTACGCGGCCGGTATGGGCGAGGCCGATCGCCTGGTCGAGGCTCGCCAGCGCGGCCTCGGTTTGGCCGAGGCGTGCCTGGGTCTCGCCGCGGGCGCGCAGCGCGTCGGCCTCGGACTGGACGTCGCCCACGGCGCGCAAGGCCACGAGCGCGGCGTCGAAGGAGGCTAGCGCGGCGGCCGGCTCTCCCAGGGACAACTGCGCGCGGCCGATCCGGCTTCTCGTGATCCCTTCGCCTCGCCGGTCTCCGGCGGCGAGTTGGAGCGCCAGCGCCTCCTCGTGCAGCGCGATGGCGCGCCGCGGGTCGCCGAGCAGCCGCCAGGCCCGGCCGAGGTTGGTCAGGGCGGACGACTGGCCTTCGCGATCCGCGGCCTCGCGCCAGAGCGCGAGCGCCTGTTCGAAGCGCGGCAGGGCCTCGCGCGGCTCGCCAAGCTCAAGATAGGCCGCTCCCAGGTTGAGCAGCACGCGCGCCTGCCAGCGCCGGTCCTGAAGCGCGGTCACGATCTCCAGTGCCTGGCCGTAGCTCGCCAGCGCGTCCCGGAAGTCGCCCATCTCGCGATGGAGCACGGCGATGTTGTTGAGCGCCCGCGCCTCGCCCGCGCGGTCGCCCACCGAGCGCACCAGCGCCAGCGCCTCCTCGTAGCGCCGCAGCGCCGTCTCCGGCTCGCCGAGCACGTCGAGCGCCCGGCCCGAGCTGGTCAGCGCCGCGCCGAGGAGCGCCGCCGCCTTCACCTCGCGCAGCCGCGGCAGGGCCTCGGAGTAGCAGGCGACCGCTTCCATGAGGCGCCCGCGCGGCAGATCGCTCGCGCACAGGTTGCTCCGCGACACCGCCTCGCCGTAGCGGTCGCCGATCTCTTTCTGGACCGCGAGCGCCGATTCGAACGAGGCGCGGGCCTCGTCCATCCGGCCCAGGAGCCAGAGGTCGAGCCCGATCTCGTTGCGCGTCGCCGCCTCCCAGAGCCGGTCGGAAGGCTGCCAGAGAGGCAGAACCTTCTCGCCGATCTCCAACGCCTTCGCCGTGTCGCCGGTCAGACGCGCGAGCACGGCCGCGGCGTAGAGCGCCCGGGCTTCTTCCACTTTCTCCTCCAAAGCCTGCCAGAGCCCGGCCGCGGCCGTGGCTTCGGCGAGCGCCTGCCGGCGGGCCTCGGCCGTGCCTTCCAGGTAGCGCTGGCCCAGGCGGCTCATGGCAGAGGCGGCCTCGATACGCCGGGGATCGGTCAGCTCCTCGACCCGGATCGAGAACCGGCCGTCCGGAGCCCCGGCTTCGCGCGCCTTGACCGTGATCGTCTGCGCTCCATTGGATGTCACCACGAGCGTTTCGACCCCCTGGCGGTCGAACGGCGCGTCCACAGTGATCTCACCCAGCCCGACCGTGACGTCGATCCCCTGCTGTTCGACCGAGACGAGCCACGTCCGGCCGGCCGGCAGGTCGACGGCGAACGTCCTCGTGCCGCCGGATTCCAGCGGGTTGCCGGCAGAGGCGAGGAGCACGAGAAGACGGAGCAGGGCTGTGATCGCGACGATGGCCGGATGATACCCCACCCACGTCACGTCGGGCGGCAGAGCCAGGAGTACGACAGCCCGAGGCCGAGCAGGAGCAGACCGAGACCGCCGAAGGCCGGCAGCAGGTGGACCAGGCTCGTGTAGCCCACGTCGAGATGGATGCCGAGCGCGGCCGCGTAGGCCGAGCAGCCGGCCACGAGCAGCGTCCACCACAGCCACGCCGAGCCGTTGCGGAAGCCCCAGAGCACGGGGAGGAGGAACACCCAGCCGCTCGCGAGCAGCATGCCGCCGAGCGTGGCGCGGTCGTGGGCCACCAGCGGCACCAGTCGCGCATGCGCCGAGGTCAGCGCGTGCGCCGTGGTGTGCATGAACTCCAGGTCCTCCTTCACGAACACGCCGGTCACGCCGATCGCCGAGATCGTGGCGCCGGCGCCGAGCAGGCCGAAGCCGTGGATGACCAGCAGGAGCTGGCCCCAGAGGCCGCGCCGCCACGCGCGGGTGCTCCGCAGCTCCGGCGCCACCTCCGGCCTGTACGTCCCGAGCCGCGAGTGAAGCGCCATGAGAAGGAACTGGAAGAGCACCGCGGTCACGAAGGCGTGGAACGTGTCGAGATAGCCGAAGCCCAGGAACAGGAAAAAGCTTGCGAATCCAGTGAAGGCGGAGATGAAGATCGACTGCTGCGCCCAGTGAAGCCCGCGGCGCACGCCCTGGAGCGAGAGGCCCAGATACATCGCTCCGATCGCGACCATCGTCCCGGCGAGGCTCACGCGGTCGTGCGCCATGAAGTCGAGCAGCCGCGGGTTGATCTCCGTCAACTGGTGCGCGTAGAGGCCGACGAACGCCTCGTCGTACGGCAGCACCACGCGCGTCATCGCGATCGCCAGTGCGAGCAGGCTGCCGAACAGCATGCCGGCGCCCATCAGCGCGGTCCAGAACCAGGTCCTCTCCGTTGCCCGCTCCGGTGCCGGCACGGGCTCGGCGCGGGTCGATTCGAAGAGCAACGCGTCGTTGATCCGCTTCGGCAGACCCGGGCCGGTGAAGACCACGCCGCTGTCGATCTCGACCAGGTCGGCCCCGGCGGCGCGCATCGCGAGCGCGTCCTCCGGTTCGTGGATGCCGCCGGACGCGATGATGAAAAGGTTTTCATGCCGCTCCCGCCAGCGGCGTACCTGCGCCAGCGCGGGCTCCCGGGCCGGCAGCCCGATCCTCCGCCCACCATCCGCGGCCGCCACGCTGCCGTCCACGAGGAGACCCATCACGCCGGCAACGCCCGCGGGCAGCGGCGCGTCGAAATTCAAATCGGCCGGCACGCACAGCAGGACAGGACGCGAAGTCCTCGCGAGCACCGCCCCGATCTGATCCCACGTCTCCAACGCGAAGAGATCGACGTGCTCCGACAGCTCCTGGACGCAGCTCGCATCGCGGATGCGGGCGATCAACGGAAGTCCGCTACGGGACGCCTCCGCGAGGCGCGGCAGGGCTTCAGACATCGCCAGACCCGGCGAAGGATCGGGAAACCAGATCGTCTCCCCAGGCTCTCTCCGAATGGGCGTCCCGGCCGAGCTTGGACCTGAAATGATCGGACCAACCTCCAGAAATCCGAAGCCGAACCGGGCGAGCGCCGGCAGCGCCACCGCCCGACCGTCGAGCCCGGGACCGAGGCCGACCGAGGTGGGGAAGTCGATGCCGAGAAAGGACCGGCGCAGCCGCGGGTCCGCCCGCATGTGGCCCAGGAAGTCGATGACCGCCGGGCCGAGCGGCAGGCGCGCGAGCCGGCCCATGAAGCCGAGCGTGAAATCGCGCGCCGCCACCGCCGGCAGGCGGAACAGCAGGGGCTGCGTCACGGTCCTGTAGAACCAGTCCGGCATCGCGCCCCCGGTTCTTCAGCCCAGCCTGCGGAGCGCCTCTTCGAGCCTGGGGAGCGCCGCCTCGATCTCGGCCACGGAGGCGGCGCCGACGCTCATGCGGAACCAGCCCTCGTCCTCGGTCGAGCCGAAGGCCTGGAACGGCACGAGACCGATGCCGGCCTCTTCCAGAACGTAGCGCCGCACGTCGTCGTTCGTACGCAGCCGGTCTCCGAAGGGGTGGATGCGCGCGGTGAGATAGATCGCGCCCATGGGCGGAATGCTGTCCACCGGCAGGCCCCGGCCCTTCATGGCCTGCATGCCCGCGTGCAACTTGTCGAGCCGGAGTTGAAGCTGTCCCAGGAGCACGGAGTGATAGGCGCGGATCGCCTCGGGATCGTCGAGCAGGCCCACCGTGGCCACCTGCTCCGGGCGCGGCGCCCAGGCGCCGATGTGGCCGAGCACCGCCGACATGCGGGAGATGACGTCCACCGGCCCGATCCCCCAGCCGACCCGCAGCCCGGTGGCCGCGAAGCCCTTGCTGATGCCGTCCACGAACACGGTATAGCGCGTGATCTCCGGGATCAGCTCGGGCGGCGTGAAGTGCTCGGTGTCGCCGAAGCGCAGCATCCAGTAGATGTGGTCGTACATCAGGTAGAGCGGCCGCTCGCCGCTGCGCTGCCGCGCCTCGTTCTCCGCCATCACCATCTCGCAGATACCGAGCAGGACGTCGCGCCCCATCACCGTGCCGCTGGGATTGAGCGGCGTGTTGAGGCAGAGCAGGCGGGCTCCGGCGAGCTTGCCCTCCAGCATCCTGCGCGTCGGCAGGAAGTGGTCCGCGGGGCCGCAGACGATCGGCACGCCTACGCCGCCCACCATGTGCGTGTAGTGGTTGTTGTTCCAGCTCGGCACCGGATAGACGATCCTGTCGCCGGGGTCGCAGAGCGTCCGGAAGATGCAGTAGATGATCGGCCGCGCGCCGCCCGCGATGAGCACCGACTCGACGGGGTAGCGCAGTCCCAGGTCGCGCTCGTAGAGCCGGGCCACGGCCTCGCGGAGCGGAGCGATGCCGCTCGACGGCGGATAGTTGGTCTCGCCGTGCTCCAGGGCCGCGTGGATGCCGGCCGCGAGCTTCTCCGGGATCGGGAACTGGCTCGACGCGAAGTCGCCGACCGTCAGGTCGCAGATCGGCCGCCCCGAAGCCTTCAAGGCCCGGATTTCCCCCGCGATGCGGAGGATCTCCGAGCCGATCAGGGCGGCGGCCATGGTCGAAACCCGGCCGGATGGGGAGGGGCCGGCATCCTGGGCCAGCCCGGACAGGTCGAGGTGGGCTCTCGTCATCATACGGAGAGACTACGCCAGGACCGGCCCAGGGTTCCAGCCGGGACGCGGTTGACGGGCGTCTCTTCAGAGGAACTCGATGTGATTCCGCATGTCGGTGGGCTCCAGGACCTGGTAGATGAGCATCAGGCCGTGGACGATCTCACCGATCGGCGTCTGCTGGGGCGCGTACACGATCCCTTCGTGCGGATGACCTTCAGCGGCCAGTCGCAGGAAGTCGTCATCCTGGGTGAAGACGACGCGGCCCTCGCTCCGCGCCCGGCGCAGGTGCTCCTCGTCCGAAGCCCCGAGAAGATCGGCGTCGGGCACGGACAGGACGTCAACGCCTCTTTGGCGGAGGCCCTTGATGACAGCGCGGTGGACGTGCTCGTCCGTGTAGAAGCGGATCCGTGGGTGGGCCATTCAGGCGGTTCGGGAGAGCTTCTGCCACAGCTTGGAAGGGGTCCGCTGGCGCAGCTCCTCGGCGAAGGCATGGCCTTCGTCGATTGCCTGGTCGATCTCGGCTCGATGGTCGAAGTAGTAGGCGAGCGCTGCGTGGACGTCCGACAGCGAGAGGTCGTACTCGGCCGCGATCTCGTCGACCCCCTTGCCCATCCGCTCGTGCCAGACCACGATGTCCTGGACCTTGATGCGGCGGCCGACGATTCGGGGCTTCCCTCCGGCGACGCCGGGGGTGAGTTCGATATGCTGATTCGAAATCCGGGTTGCCATGGACCAAGCATAGTGCAAAACGGAGCCGAGGGGCTCATTGACAGCCGGGAACCTCACTCCTACCATCCCGCTGCGTCCAGCCGAAAGGAGATGCCCATGATTCTGTGCAGGAGAGGCCTTGCCGCGTTGACCCTGCTGTCTCTTTTCGGTTGCGGAGACTCCTCCGCGCCCGGACCGGCACCGGCGCCGCCGGAGCCGTCCGCCACCCCGGCGGCGACCGCTCCGGAGCCGGCCTCGGCGGCGGTGACCGACCCCTTCGGCTACTACTTCCTGGAGGAGTCTGACGCGCTGCCCGATTGGGCCAAGGCGATCGATCATCTCCACCTGTCCACCTTCGACATGAAGGATGGCAAGGAGGTCACCGTCCCGCTCTACGGCTTCTTCCGGATGAAGGACGAGGGCCGCGCCGACATCAAGCTCGTCGATCCTCGCATCGAGGGACTGCATCTGACCTTCACCACCCAGGAGGTCGACGGCGTCTCGTTCGCGTTCGAAGGCGACTTCCAGCAGCCCGGCAGCATGCCCGAGGTCCAGCCGCAGGGCGTCGCCCTCAAGGGGACCCTGCGGCGGCTGGAGAAGGGCGCGCCGGCCGGATCGCTCGACGCGAGCTTCATCTACTCCGCGGGCGACTGAGCTCGCGCCGGACTGCCTGGGATCACCGGCAGCACGATGTGCGACGCCCGGCCCTCCTCGCGATAAAGGATCAGCCGCGGCGCCGGCTTCTGCTCGGGCGTCGTGGAGTTCGCCTTGTCCGCGCCGGTCACCGTGACCCGGATGCGGCTGCCGGCCGGGAAGATCTTCGAGGTCGGGAAGAGGTCGAAGGCCATCTCCACCGGCTTGTTCTTGGGCAGGACAGCCCGGTCCGCGGCGAATCCCCGGTGCCAGGGCATCCCCAGATAGTCATATCCGGGATCTGCCGTGGCCCGGTTTGATGCTCGCAGCACGCCCTCGGTCACATAGTGGGAGGCCCCCTTCGCGTCCACCTCCTCCAGGTAGACGAAGAGGTCGGCGTCCGGCACCTCCGCGGCGAGCCAGATCCTCACCACCGGATGGCCCGTCACCTCGACCGGCGCGGCGAGCGGCGGCGTCGTGTAGGAGAGGCCCTTGGCGTCGTTGGCCGAGAGGTCCTCGGGCCAGGATTTCCGGAGCGACCAGCGCGGCGCAGGGAAGACGCTGGCCGAGTAGTCCACGGTGAGCGTGTCCTGTCCCGCCTTGCCAGGCGCGCCGGGAATGAGTTGGCCGTCCGGCGCGAAGTAATAGGAGGTCAGGCGCTGCTCCGGCAGCGGCCACTGGCGCGCCGAGCGCCAGGCCTGGTCCTCGGGCGCGCCCATGGTGTAGTAGTGGACGGGCTCCTCGTCCTCGATGCCGTTGCGGATCCCCTTGAGCCAGCGGTCGTAGAACCGCAGGTGCTCGGCGGCGAGGTCGAGCCGGTCGTGCTGGGTGTGGGTCCACGGTCCGATCGTGATCCGCTGCGGGTTCTTCAGGTTGTGGAAGAGGATCGTCTGGTCGCGCACGTAGCGGTCGGACCAGCCGGCGAGGTGATAGATCGCCACGCCCGACTGCTCGATCCCGGCGCGGTAGCTGATCGGACTCCAATCGAGATAGGGCCGGATGCCCGTCTTCGGATCGACGCTGTCGCGGAAGGGGAGGCGCGAGGTGAGCTCTCCCATGTCGACGTTGGCGCGGTGCTCGGCGATCGCGGCCTTGAGGAGCGCTTCGCCTTCTGGGCCGTCCACGGGAACGGCGGGGTCGTCCAGGTCCATCTCCCGCACGGCCTTGGCCCATTCCGCGATGAAGTCGGCATGGTTGATGCCGCCGGTCCAGATCAGGGCGTACAGGTCGGTCATCGCCACCTCCGGAAAGATGGCGGCGAGATGCGGCGGAGCCTGGCCGGCGAGCATGTATTGGGTGATCCCCAGGTAGGAGCGGCCGTACATGCCGATCTTGCCGTTCGACCACGGCTGGATGCCCAGCCACTCGGTCACGTCGTAGGAGTCCTCGGTCTCCCGGCGGTTGAACATGCCTCCGAAGGTGCCGAAAGAGGCGCCGGCGCCGCGCACGTCCACGGCCGCCACGATGTAGCCGTGCCGCATCACCTCGGTCAGCCACGGGAAGGTATCGAGGATCGTCAGGACCCGCCCCTTCTCCTCCTCCCGGTCGATGAAGGCGCGGCGGTAGCGGTTGGCCGTCCAGATCACCGGCAGCGGCTCGGAAGCGAGCATGCCCTCGCGGGTAGGGATGAACAGGTCGGCCGCGAGGCGCGTCCCGTCGCGCACCGAGATGAAGAACGAGCTGCGCTTCCAACCGTCGTAGGTCGGCTCCGAATAGCCGTGGTACTCCCCGAAGCGCGAGACGCGGGTCTCCGTCTGGGCGAAGCCGGCGGCGCCGGCGAGAAGCGCGGCCAGGGCGAGGACCGCCGGGCGGAAGCTCTTGGGAATCCTGAACATGCCGTCATCCTACCCCGGGAGGCCGTCGTCCGCGCTGCTGAGAAAACCTGCCCGCGAGGCGCCGCACACCGGTTTTTCTCAGCGGAGCCTCGGGTTTTCTTAGCTGATTGGGAGTTTGTCGCTAAGAAAAACTCATCTCTTGCTGAGAAAAACAGGAGGCCCGCTGCGAATCGCCTGTTCTCTGGTGAGAATCTAGACGCATTCGCTGAGAAAAGGAAGGTATCCGCTGAGACTCGACCCCGCGTGGCTGAGAAAAACCCGTGAGTCGCTGAGAATCGGGGCGGATTCTCAGCCGCCGCCGCGGGTTGAAACC
>JACZDC010079846.1_pt1 | contig 10596 bp, 9 predicted proteins | sample 8641791 | NCBI WGS metagenome assembly JACZDC01 (sample SAMN15324613, study PRJNA640507) | soil metagenome | isolation source: intercropping peanut in the second line | place: China: Luxin town, Laibin City, Guangxi Province | collected 2019-07-25 | depth 10cm m
CGACCTCGCGCACCCGCTCCGCCAGCTCCGCGACCGTGGTGCGCTCGCCGCGCGCCACGTTGTAAGCCCGGCCGCAGGCTTCCATGGGCGCGCCCGCGGCCAGCAGGTTCGCGAGCACCGCGTCCTCCACGAACGTGAAGTCGCGGCTCTGCGACCCGTCGCCGTAGATCACCGGCGCCTCGCCCGCCAGGCAGGCGCGGAAGAAGCGCGGGATCACCGCCGCGTAGGGCCCCTCCGGCGTCTGCCGCGGACCGTAGATGTTGAAGTAGCGCAGGCCGACCACCTCCATGCCGAAGCACCGGGCGAACACGTCCGCCAGCTCCTCGTTCATCGCCTTGGACGCGGCGTACGGCGAGATCGGTCTCCCCTCCCCGCCTTCGCGCTTCAGAACCGACTCCGCGTCGCCGTAGACGCTCGACGACGAAGCGTAGACCACGCGCCGGACCTTCTCATCCCGGGCCGCTGTGAGCACGTTGGCCGTGCCCGAGACGTTCACCGCCACCGAGGCGGCCGGATCGGCGATCGACCGCGGCACCGAGCCGAGCGCCGCCTGATGAAAGACATACGCCACGCCCGCGCAGGCGGATCGGCAAACACGGATGTCGCGGATGTCGCCTTCCACCAACTCCACGTCGTCCACCAGGTTTTCGCGCCGGCCGGTCGAAAGGTCGTCCAGCACCCGCACCCGCGCGCCGCGGGCGAGCAGCGCGTCGACCAGGTGCGAGCCGATGAACCCGGCCCCACCGGTGACGAGGACGCGCACGCCGTCGAAGTCCGGGATCATCTATGCCTTCACCACGTTCGGACGACCTTCACGGAAGACCCCGCGCGTGTCCACGACGAGCGGCGCGTGGCGCGCGACGAGGTCGTAATCCACGGCCGCATGGTCGGTCACGACGATCGCGGCGTCGCACCCTTCCAGCTCCGCGGGCGTCAGCGGGACCGACTCCAGGGCCGGCAGATCGGGCCACGAGCGCATGGCCGGGGCCGCGGGCACGTGCGGGTCGTGATAGCGCACCTCGGCGCCGAGGCGCAGCAGCCGGTCGAGGATCTCGAACGCCGGGCTCTCGCGCGGGTCGTCGATGTCGCGCTTGTAGGACAGGCCGAGGACCAGCACGCGGCTCCCCTTCACCGCCCGGCCGCGATCGTTGAGCGCGCCGATCAGCTTGTCGATCACGTACTCCGGCATGCGGACGTTGACCTCGCCGGCCAGCTCGATGAAGCGGGTCGCGACCCCGTACTCGCGCGCCTTCCAGGCGAGATAGAACGGATCGAGCGGAATGCAGTGGCCGCCCCAGCCCGGCCCGGGATCGAAGCGCATGAACCCGAACGGCTTCGTGGCCGCGGCGTCGATCACCTCCCAGATGTCGATCCCCATGCGGTCGTAGACCACCTTGAGCTCGTTGACCAGCGCGATGTTGACCGCCCGGAAGATGTTCTCCAGCAGCTTCGACGCCTCGGCCGTGCGCGCCGACGACACGCGCACCGTCTGCGGCACCACCTGCGCGTAGAGCGCCTGCGCGAGATCGCCGGACACCGCGTCCACGCCGCCGACCAGCTTGGGGATGTTCGTGGTCGAGAACTTCGGATTGCCCGGGTCCTCGCGCTCGGGCGAGAAGGCGAGGAAGAAGTCCTCGCCGCAGCGCAGGCCGCCGGCGCCGAGGCGCGGCAGGAGCAGCTCCTCGGTCGTGCCGGGGTACGTGGTCGACTCCAGCACCACGAGCTGGCCGGCGCGCAGGCGCCTGGCGATCTGCTCGGCCGTGGCGCGCACGTAGCGCAGGTCGGGCTCGCGGTGGCGGGTGAGCGGCGTCGGCACGCAGATGAGGATCGCGTCGGCCTCCGCCAGGCGCTCGAAGTCGGCGGTGGGGATCAGCCGGCCCGATTCGGTCTGGGCGCGCACGCGCGCGGCGTCGAGGTGGCGGATGTAGCACTCGCCGCGCAGGAGGGTCTCCACCTTGGCCGCGTCCACATCGAAACCGAGCACGGGAAAGCCCTGCTCGGCGAACGCGAGAGCGAGCGGCAGCCCGACATAGCCGAGCCCGATGATGCCGACCCGGGCGGACCGTCCCGTGATGCGCGCCCGCAGCGCGGAGGCTGTCTGAGATTCCGTCATGTCGCTCCCTGCTACCTGTTCCACGCCGCCCGCCGAGGGATGACCCTCCTGGTCTGTCGAAGAGATTGGGGGGAGACGGACCTGCGTCGGTCGGGCTAACTCCACGGGCGTCAACCACTTCGCTGCGGTGATTCGGGTGGATTGTCGCAGAAGGGCGCAAATGAAGCAACCGGGACGCTGAAACGCTTCCCGCCTTCCGGTCACCCTGGTTTGCTAGACTGTCGTCACCACCCCGGATGCGAGACCCTTTTCCGCCGTCCTGAACGGAGGATGTACTCATGTTCGCGAGCGCCCCGCTTCTCGTCCTGAAGAGAAAGATCCTGGCCCGAGTGCTGGTCAGCCTGTTCCTGCTCCCCATGACCCTGGTCTTCGCCTGGGGCATCTACGCCTCGCTCCAGCCGCCCCCCGACAACGCCAGCGCGACCCTCGACCTGGTCCTCGGCCTGCTCTGCGGCGTCACCTTCGTGCTCGTGATGATCAACGAGTCGGGCCGCGTCTCGACCCTGTACCCGGAGGGGATCGAGCAGATCAAGCGCGGCCGGACCTCCGAGCTGCGCTGGCCGGACGTCACCGAAGTCTGGTTCCAGGCGCTCAAGGTCCAGGCCGGCGGCCTCATCGGCTATGCCATCGGCAAGGCGCTGGACCGCCGGCGCCAGGGCCAGCCCCTCGACGAGCGCAGCACGAACATCTCGGTCCGGGTCCTCGGACGCAACGGCGAGAAGATCCAGCTCACCTCCAGCGACAAGGGCGTCCTGCAGGCCTACGAGACGATCCTCGCCCACGTGAGCCCGCGCCTCCTGGAAGAGGCGAAGCGGCGGGTCAACAACGGCGACACCGTGACCTTCGGCAAGATCTCGGTCTCGCTCCGCGGCATCGCCCTGGGACGGAAGGACCCTGTCGCCTTCCACGAGATCGAGACGCTGGCGCTCTCGGCCGGCAAGCTGCGCCTCAAGAAGAAGGGCGCCTGGCTCGACTCGATCTCACTCCCGGTCAGCAAGATCCCCAACCTCCCCGTCCTGACCGAGCTCTACGCCCAGCTCGCCGCCGGCCCCGTCGACCGCAGCAAGCTGCAGATGGGCTCGAACCTCGCGGGACGGATGATCGTGGCGGGCTAGCGGTTCAGTCGCCATGCCGTGGTGCGTGCTGCAGGAACATGCACCATAGAGAGGCGTCACCGAGGCTGCCCTGGCCGGTCACGGCAAAGCCGGCGCGCTCGTAGAACCGGACATTCGAAGGATTCGCCGTCTCGAGGTAGACACCACTGGACAGCGGATCGGAAGCCGACAGGTCGCAGAACGACTTCAACAGTTGCGTCCCGATGCCGAGGCCATGCAGGGTTGAATCTACGCCGATCACTCCGAGATAGTAATGCGGTACCGATGGCTTGCTCGTCTCCGCGATCCCATCGTAGATCGCCATGCGATCGATCAAGCCGGGAATCGCCATCTCGAAGCGGTCCCAGTCTTCCGCGATGGCTTTCGGCCATGCCGGACGCGCAGTCGTGTATCCCATCGCGCCGCCCTGAATGCCGGCTTCGCCCCGGGCCACCAGGACCGGCATGTCGAGAGCGATGCGCGCCCGCATCAACAGCGAGAAGAACTCCGTCACACGGTTCGGGTAGCTCGGACCGAATTGGAGCAGAAATCCCGTGATCGGATCTTCCGCGAACGCCGCGGCCAGGCAGCCTACAGCTTGATTCAGGTCGGAAGGGGCAGCGGCAGTGATTTGCATGACGCCACTCTATCAGGCCGGGCCGCTCAGCCGCGTCTCCGGAAAAGGGCGCTGAGAACGTACAGAACGCCGACCAGACCGACGATCGCCAGGGATAGGAGGATCAGCATGTCCCTTCAGCCCTCCTGGACAACCGGACCGATCACGAAAATCGAGTTGCCGAAGGGGTCCTGGAATCCGAAGGTGCGAGCGCCCCACGGCTCATTGATGGGAGGACGGTCTATCTCCACCTTCTGCCGCCATTCCTCATAGTAGGAGTCAGCGCTGCTCACCCGGAGGGAAGCGCAGGCGTTGCGTCCATGCCCGGACATCGGGCAGTCGATCGTGAGCTCGATCGTCCCGCGCTCCAGGCCCAGGATCCCGTCCTTACCGTTCTCAGTAGCTTCGAACTGGACCTGAAACCCGAGCTTGTCGACATAGAAGCCCTTCGCGACGCCGAGATCGTCCCCCGGTAGGATCGGCACAGAACGCTCGATCATGAGTCCTCCGATCACTTGAGACCAGCCCTGTCACTCACCGGTTGGGCGACACGCCATCCGCTACAGGTGCAGGACAATGAAGATAGGAGTCCAGCGGGACGCAACGCTCCTCCCCGGCGCAGAACCTTATCTCAGGGGACGAAACGTTACTTCCCGGCGCAGAACCTTACCTCACGGCACAGAACGTTACTTCCTGGCACAGAGCCTTACCGCACGGCACGGAACGTTCCTTCCCGGCATGGAACCTTACCTCATGGCAAGGAACGTTCCTTTCCGGCACAGAACCTTACCTCACCGGAAGGAACGTAACTTCCCGGTACAGAACCCTACCTCACGGCCAGGAACGCTACTTCCCGGCACGGAACCTTACCTCACGGCAAAGAACCTTACCTCGCGGCAGAGAACCTTCGTTTGCGACAGAGAACCTTACGAGCCTTGCTTCGGTCGATGATTCAACTCGTGTGACGCTCTACGAGTTGTCGTCCCCGATCCACGAGTCGTAGCCGTCTTCGAGCATGTGGTAGCGCCCATGCGCCCAGGTGTAGAACTCCTGCCAGGTCCGCAGCGCGCCCGCGCCTTCGACCTGTACGACAGTGCCCGCCTCGACGGTGCGGCGAATCGCCCGGAGCTCCTCGACCAGGGCGCCCCAACTCGTGGGCCGCCCACTCGGGGAGCGCGCCTCGTACAGCTCATCCAGCTCTTTGAGCTCTTCAGACGAAATCGTCTTCATGATCCTCTGCTCTCCTGGCCTGTTTGAACCCTGGACGGCAGTATCTCATCCTCTCGCGCAGATTCAGGGACCCTGGCGCAGGAGGGCGGCGAGCTCGTCGGCGTGGGGGTAGTCGCGGCGGACGAAGACCCAGTAGCGGTCCCAGCCGGCGAAGTCCCAGTCCGTGACGTGGCGGTAGCGGTCGGCGAAGCCAGGCGTGGTCACCACCTGCCAGGTGGAGCCGGCTCCGGTGTGGTCCCTCTCCGGAGAGGTCAGGACCTTGGCGTATCTCGCGCGGTCCACGGCTCTCGGTCCGTCTCCGACCTGGAGGACGAGGTCGCCGGGCTGGATCGTCTTCGTGAGATAGAGGTCCTGGAGGATCAGGAGGTCGGGGTTGCTCTTCTTCAGATACGCGTGCGTGAGTCCGTCGTGGGCCACGGTCTCGTCGGCGAGGCCGATCAGGTCCAGGGTGCGCAGGCCGGAGAAGTAGGGCATGGCGCCGATGTCCCCGGTCGCCAGGAGCGGCGGCGGCTCCAGGGTGGCGGCCGCGGCGAGCTTGTGGCCGGTCGGGACGAGGGTCCGGTCGATGGCCGTGAAGTAGGTCCGAAGCCCGGAATACTCCCGGTACATCTGGTAGCCGAAGACGAGGAGCGCCGCGGACATCGCGAGACCGTAGACCGCGAGGTCCACCCGGCGATTCGGAGAGAGGGCGCTGGCTCGCAGGCAGGCGAGGACGATCAGCGGCAGGGTCGGGATCAGGAAGCGGTAGCCGTCGCCCAGAATGGGATTCAGCTTGACGTAGGCGAGGCAGAAGGCGAGCGCCGGCAGCGCGAGGATCAGGAACGCCCGGTCCCGGAGCAGCCGGGAGAGGCCCGCGCGCCAGGCCGCGAACGCGAGGAGCAGCCAGGCCGGCGTGAGCGCCAGCAGCCAGGTGCGGACGTAGCCGAGGCCGGAAAGCAGTCCACCCTGCTTGATGTAGAAGGTGTTCGGCAGCGGATAGCCGAACCACTGCGACTTGACGTGGGTATAGACGGCGAGCGCGGCGGCGAAGGCCAGGAAACCCTTGACGATCCGGCTCCGGTCCGACCTGGTGATCCAGAACCGGATCGCCCAGACCGGCAGGACGAAGGCCAGGGCGTCCGGCCGCACGGTATAGGAGAGGAAGGAGGCCGCGGCCAGCGCCGTCTCATTGCTCTGGGTCGGCTCCCGCAGGGCCAGCCCGGCGACCACGGCAAAGGCCAGGACCTGCAGCTCCGTCTCCAGGCCGTGGAAGGCGTTGAACGCCAGGTAGGGGTTCATGGCCAGGACGAGGACCGTGAAGAGCGCCGCGACCTTCCCGTCGTCTCCCGCGACGTCTTCGGCCAACCTGGGCAGGAGCAGGGCGATCAGGAAGGCCCAGCAGGCGAGGCCGAACACGATCATCGACTGGTGTGGAGGGATCCGGAAGACGCTTTCGACGAGCGCGCCGATCGTCACCCACGCGAAGCTGGTGAAGCCTTCGACCGGGTCTTGTCCCGGGTTCCAGGTCAGACCGTGGCCGGCGGCCCAGTTGTGCGAGAAGCGGAAGGCGATGTAGGAGTCGTCGAAGACCCAACCGTGAAAGAGGGCTCTCCAGACGAAGAGAAGAAGGACCGCCGCGAGCGGCGGCCCTATCCTCATCCCCCGCATCGCCTCAGCGCGCGGCGAGCGCGGCCTCGCGCCAGGCGATCTCGGCCTGGATCTGCGGCAGCAGGGCCGGCGGCGCCGCGATCATCCGGGAGAGCTTCGGCTTGGGCCGGTTGAAGCGCCCCTCCTCCACCCCGCCGTCCCCAATCACCACCACGCCGCCCGCGGCGCGCACCAGGGCCACGCCCGCGGCCACGTCCCACTCGTGCTTGGGAGTCAGCGTCCAGGTGGCGTCCGCGAGACCCGCGGCTACCAGCCCGAGCTTGTAGGCCACCGAGCCGGTCGGCTTCAGCACGAAGGCGCCGTCCCGGTAGCCCTGCCACTCGCCGCGCTTGACCTCGCTGCGGCTGGCGACCACGGTGCCGCCCTCCAGCCGGTCGCGCTGGCTCACGCCGGCCGGCCGGCCGTTCAAGGTCACGCCCATGCCCACGGCTCCGAGGATGGTCTCGCCGGTGGCCGGGTTGCAGATGCCGCCCGCCACGGGCTCGCCGTCCACGACCAGGCCAACCGAGACCGACCACTCCGGAATGCCTTCCACGAACTCGCGCGTGCCGTCGAGAGGGTCGACCACCCAGACCCGGCTCCGCTCCAGGCGGACGTGGTCGTCGGTGGTCTCCTCGGAGAGCCATCCCTCCCCTTCTTGCGGCAGCAGGCGGCGGAGCACGGCGTCCACCTGGGTGTCGGCCTCGGTGACCGGGTCGTCGCCGGACTTGCGGCGCGCGGCCACCTCGCCCGGAGTGAACCGGGCGAGGACGGTCAGGGCCTCGGCCATCGCGGCCTGGATGCGCTCCAGATCCGCCGCCGCTTGTACCTGATAGCTCACTGGGCCACCATGCTGGCGCCGACGTACCCCTCGCGCTCCAGGAAGAGGAGGATCTCCTGCGCGGCCTCCTCGGGCGTGAGCTTGGTGGTGTCGATCACCACGTCGGCGTCCGCCGGCTCCTCGTAGGGGTCGGAGATGCCGGTGAACTCCTTGAGGATGCCGGCGCGCGCCTTGGCGTAGAGGCCCTTGCGGTCGCGCTCCTCACAGACCTCCAGCGGCGTGGACGCGAAGACCAGCACGAAGCCGCCGCCGGGCTCGACCGCCGCGCGCACTTCCTTGCGCACGCTGTCGTACGGCGCGATCGGCGCGCAGATCGCGATGCCGCCGTTCTTGGTGATCTCCGACGCCACGAAGCCGATGCGCCGGATGTTGATGTCGCGGTGCTCCTTGGAGAAGTTGAGCTCCGAGGAGAGGTGCTTGCGCACGATGTCGCCGTCGAGCACCGTCACCGGCCGGCCGCCCATCTCCATGAACTTGACCAGCAGGGCGTTGGCGATCGTCGACTTGCCGGAGCCCGACAGGCCGGTGAGGAAGACGGTGAAGCCCTGCTTGTGCCGCGGCGGATGGGTGCGGCGCAGCTCCTCGGCCACCTCGGGGAAGGAGAACCAGGTCGGGATCTCGCGGCCTTCCTGCAGGCGGCGGCGCAGCTCGGTACCGGAGATGTCGAGCGTGCGCGCGCCCGGCGGCACCTCGTCGGCCGGCATGTAGGTGTCCATGTCCTCGACGTAGGTGACCATCTGGAACGGCACCATCTTCACGCCGAGCTCCTCTTCATGGGTGCGCAGCAGCTCCTGGGCGTCGTACGGGCCGTAGAACGGCTTGCCCTGCGAGTCGTTGCCCGGACCGGCGTGGTCGCGGCCGACGATGAAGTGGGTGCAGCCGTAGTTCTTGCGGATGGTGGCGTGCAGCACCGCCTCGCGCGGGCCGCCCATGCGCATGGCGAGCGGCAGGAGCGCCAGCTTGGCCGTGTGCTGCGGATAGCGGCCGAGCACCGCCTGGTAGCAGCGCACGCGCGTGTAGTGGTCGAGGTCGCCCGGCTTGGTCATGCCGACCGTGGGGTGGATGAGCAGGTTGGCCTGCGCCTCCTTGGCGGCGCGCATGGTCAGCTCGCAGTGCGCCCGGTGCATGGGGTTGCGGGTCTGGAAGGCCACCACCCGGCGCCAACCGGCGCGGGTGAGCTCGGCGCGCAGCTCGGCCGGCGTCTGGCGGAGCTGCCGGAAGTCGTAGTGGACCGGAAGCTGGATCCCCTCCAGCCGGCCGCCGACGCAGACCGGGTTGGACTTCATGAGAGCCGCGACGCCCGGGTGCTTGGGATCGTTGGTGCCGAAGGTCGCCGCGGCGCTCGCCGCGGGGTCGAGGTCCCACAGCTCCTCGACGTGGAGGGCGGCCAGCATCACCCCTTCAGGGTCGCGCAGCGCCAGCACGCCGGTACCCGGGCGCACCTTGTCGGCCAGCTCGCGCGGAATGTCGAGCAGGATCGGGATGGTCCACAGGGTGCCGTCCGCCAGGCGCATGCGCTCGCAGACCGAGTCGTGATCGGCGCGGCCCATGAAGCCGGTGAGCGGCGAGAAGCCGCCGTTGAGGATCAGCTCGACGTCGCAGATCTGGCGCGGGGTGAGGTCCCAGGACGGCCAGTCGCGCGAGGCGGCCTTGAGCTCGGCGGCGCGGTCGGCGTCCACGAGCAGGTTGACGAGCTCGCCCCCGTGCGGAGCGATGAGATGTCCAGCCGGGCCGTCGGAGGCCCGGTCGCGGTCAGGTGTAGGAAAGGCAGAGATAGTCATCAGCAGTGATTCCCTTCAAGGTAATGCGGTAAATGGGGGCGCAGACCGGTCCCATGGACCGGCGAGGCGGGTCCCAAACCTGTATACAAGAAGGGGACCAGTAACAGTGGTGCCGGTCAGGGCCTGGAGGGGGACGCCTCGCGCGGAGTCCGGTCGCCGATCACCACGCCGAGCAGGCTGCCGGCGGTGGCGAGACCAGGAGGCAGCCAGGCCAGGCCGCAGGGACCGCACTCCTCGTCGGCCCGCTTGACGCCCTGCGGGTCGATGCGGATCTTGACGCCCGGGCAGAGGAAACCGATGATCCGCTTCTTGTACTGGCTCGCGGCGGTCTCGCCGACGATGAGGTTGTCGGCCACGCCCTGCTCCTTGGCCGTGAGCTGGACCTGGCAGTCGCGCACCTTGGCGGTGCGGACCATGGACTGGCTGAGCATCTTGCCGGCGGGGTCGACCACGGCGCCGTAGAACTCGACCTCCTCGTTGCGATCCTCGGGCCGCGGCAGCACGGACCAGTAGCGGCCGTTCGGCTCCACCTCCAGGGGCACCCAGTAGAAAGCGGGCTGTCCCTTCCAGCGGAAGTAGAGGCGCGGCGACTGGCCCACCGCGGGATCGGGGATCACCGAGGCCTTGATCACGCCGTTGCCCTTCCGGGGTATGCACTCCGGGTCGACGAGCGAGACGGCCTGGGCGTGAACCGTACAGGCCAGCAGCAGTCCGGCTGCGAACAGGTGGCGTGCTTTCATCATCAGGCTCCTTCGGACGATTCTATTCTATCCGAGAATCTTCTTGGCGTACGCGTCCACGTAGGGGGTGCGCTCGAGGTTGGGCAGCGAGCGCTTCAGGATGTCCGCCGCCTTGGCCGGGTCGCCGGACTCGTAGAGGGCCACGGCCATGTAGAAAAGCAGCTCCGGCTGGTCGGCCGGCGGCTCGCCGCCGCGCTGGAAGTAGCGCGCCGCGTCCGCCCAGCGCGACACCCGGTAGGCCGCCTCCGCGGCCACGTGCTGTGCCTCGACCGACTCCGGATGGGCATCGGCCACGACGCGGGCCACGTCGAACGCCTGGCGCAGGTCCTTGGCGCTGGCGGTACCGGACAGCACCTTGCGCGCGCGGCTGAGGCCGTCTCGCTCTTCGGCGCTGAGCGGCCGGGGACCGGCCGGCTGGCTGACCACAGGCTGGCTGGCCACGGGCTGGGGCGCGGTCGTTCCGTTCCCGGTCTTGCCGTTGCCGGTCTTGCCGCCGGACGGCGCGTTGGCCGGCGGAGTCGCCTGGGGAGAGGTTGTCTGGCCGCGGCGCGAGCG
>JACZDC010048686.1_pt1 | contig 10570 bp, 10 predicted proteins | sample 8641791 | NCBI WGS metagenome assembly JACZDC01 (sample SAMN15324613, study PRJNA640507) | soil metagenome | isolation source: intercropping peanut in the second line | place: China: Luxin town, Laibin City, Guangxi Province | collected 2019-07-25 | depth 10cm m
AGGTGCCGATGAGCGACTCCTTGAGGCGCTGGCCGGAGGGCGTGTTGCTGGTGAGCTCGCCCAGGAGCCCCTCGCCGCGCTCCATGCGCCCGAGGATGGTGGAGAGCGAGGCCGAGATCTCGACCACGTTGTCCATCACGTCCTCGCCCGAGGCGAGCAGCGCGTCCACGTTGGTCGGCTGGGCGGCCGGGATCTCGCCTTCGTTCGGAATCTCCGGGAAGCCGGGCGCGCCGATCGTCAGGTCGATGTACTTGTCGCCGAGCAGGCCGAGGGTCTTGATGCGCGCCTGGGAGGCGCCGGCCGCGGCCTTACCGGCGACCGCGGCGTCGATCGGGCCGCGGATGCGGGCGGCGTACTGGTCGTCCACGCGGATCCAGACCTGGATGCTCTCCTCGGTCGGGTTCTGCGGCAGCACCACCTTGTGCACGGTGCCCACGTCCACGCCGTTGAGCTGCACCGGGCTGCCCGGCTTGAGGCCGCTGACCGAGCCGAACTGGATGTAGTAGTGGTTCTTGTGGCTGAAGAAGTTGTTCTTCTCGCCGATCAGGAATACACCGGCGCCGAGCACCGCCAGCGCGGCCAGGATGACGAGGCCGACCCGGAAAGCGCTTCCGCTACGCGGCATGTTCGGTCTCCTCCTTCCCCGCCAGGAAGTCGCGGAGATCCTGGTGGTCGGCGCCGTCGGCCTGCTCCCAGGTGCCGAGGAACTCGAACTTCCCTTCCACCAGGTAGGCGAGCCGGTCGCCGACCCGGCGCGCCAGCGGGATGTCGTGGGTCACGACCACCGAGGTCACCCCCAGGTCCTTCTGGATCGAGTTGATGAGGCCGCCGATCGTGGCCGAGGTGACCGGATCGAGGCCGGTGGTCGGCTCGTCGAAGAGCACCACCTCGGGATCGAGGGCGAGCGAACGGGCGAGCGCCACGCGCTTGCGCATGCCGCCGGAGAGGTCCGAGGGAAACTTCCGCTCCACGTCCTGGTCGAGATTGACCTTGGCGAGCTTCTGGCGGACGGTCTCGGCGATCTCAGAGGCCGACGCCTTCGTGTGCTGGCGCAGCGGAAAGGCTACGTTGTCGAACACGTTCATGGAGTCGAACAGGGCGCCGCTCTGGAACAGCATGGCGATGCGCCGGCGCAGCGGGAACAGCTTGCGCTCGTCCAGGGCCGAGATCTCGATGCCGTCGAACGTCACCGTGCCGGCGTCCGGCTTCTCCAGGCCGTTGAGCTGGCGCAGCGTGACGCTCTTGCCGCTGCCGGACCGGCCCAGGATGACCAGGCACTCGCCGCGGAGCACGTCGAAGTCCACGCCGTCGAGCACGACCCGGGGGCCGTACCTCTTGACCAGGCCGCGGACTTGATACAACGCTTCAGACAAGTCGATCCCCTCTTGCTCGGCTCACGCCAGGATGTAGAAGATTTTGGTCAGGAAGAAATCGGAGACCAGGACCAGGATGGCCGCCAGCACCACAGTGTTGGTCGTCGCCCGCCCCACCCCGTCCGCGCCACCCCGCGTGTTGAGCCCATTGTAGCATCCGACGATCGCGATAAAGTACGCGAAGAAAAAGGACTTGGCGACTCCGCTCCCGACGTCGCCGAAGGTGAGCGAGTCGAAGACGTCGTTGAAATAGAGGCCCGCCGGCAGGTCGAGCGTGGTCACCGCGATGATCAGGCCGCCCAGGATGCCGAGCGCGTCGCCGAGGATGGTGAGCGCCGGCAGCATGATCAGGCTCGCGGCCAGCTTGGGCACCACCAGCTTCTTGACCGGGTCCGACGCCATGGAGCGCAGCGCGTCGATCTGCTCCGTGACCTTCATGGTGCCGATCTCGGCCGTCATGCCCGAGCCGATGCGGCCGCCGACGATCAGCGCGATGAGCACCGGGCCGAGCTCGCGCACCAGCGACTTCGAGACCACGGCGCCGATGTAGTACTTGACCCCCAGGCTCGGCAGGCTGAGCGCGGTCTGGAGCGCCATGACCATGCCGGTGAAGATCGTCGTGATGCCGGCGACACCCAGCGAGCGGACGCCGATCTGCTCCATCTGCCGCACCCAGAGGCCGATCTCGTACGGCGGCTTGAAGAGCGCGGCGAACGCGTGCAGCGTCAGGAAGGCGAGCTGCCCGGTCTCTTCGGCGATTTCGCGGATCTTCACGAGCGAATCGGCAGCCAGAAGACGGCGTGGGAGATTCCGAAGGCCAGGTCGGCCGCCGCCATGGGGTAGAGGCCCGGCACTCCGCGGGCCGCCGCGAGGAGGATCACCAGGCCGCCCAGCAGCCGCCCGCCGATCGCCACCGCGAGGATGCCGCTGTACCGGCGCGGGTCGCGGGCGGCGATGATGTAGAGAGCCGCGAGCATCAACAGGAGCACGGCGATCACCCAGAGGTAGAACGCCCCCTCGGGCAGCGGCGGCAGGGGCAGCTCGAACACCTTCGCCGCCGGCTCGGGAACGAAGCCCAGGAGCAGCGCGAACACGGCGTCCCAGACCGCGCCGAGCACCAGGCTCACGCGCAGCAGGGTCAGGAACCGGAAGCGCCGGGCGAAGCGGGCGGTGATTTCCGTACGGCCACTCATGCGGGGGGGATTCTATCAGGGTCGGTTCTCCGGTCTGGACCAGGCGCGGCGAGCGGGAGAGAATAGGCCCGCCCATGGCTACGATCCCCTCCCAGGAGCGAACCCGGACCGCGCCTGCCGCCTGGCTCACGGTTCTGGGGACGATCGCCGGCAACGCCTTCATCCTGGCCGGGAGCTTCGTCTTCTCCCTCGTGGCCATGCTGGTGAGCTGGCTGCCTCCACGCGGCAACTGGACGTTCGGCGTCTCTCGCCTCTGGTCGCGCTGCCTGCTCACCGCGAGCGCCGTGCGTCTCTCGGCCACCTACGACCCGGCGCTGGAGCCCGGGAAGAGCTACGTCTTCCTCTGCAACCATCAGAGTCTGTTCGACATCCCGGTCCTGCTCACCACCTGTCCGGGCCAGGTGAGGATGATGGCCAAGCGCAGCCTGTTCCGCATCCCGTTCTTCGGCTGGAGCCTGTATGCCGGCGGTTTCATCCCGATCGACCGCGGCGACCGCAGCACGGCCCGCAACAGCTTCGCCTCGGCCCTGGCCCGGATCAAGGCCGGCACCTCCATCCTCCTGTTCCCCGAGGGCACCCGGTCGATGACCGACACCCTGCTGCCGTTCCAGCGCGGCGGCTTCCTCCTCGCCATGAAGACCGGCCTGCCGATCGTGCCGGTGGGCATCCGCGGCAGCCGCGAGGTGCAGCGCAAGGGGAGCTTCGCCATCCGGCCGGGTCCGATCGAGATCCACTACGGCGCGCCGCTCTCGGCCGCCGACTACGGCGTGCGGCGCAAGGCGGAGCTGATCGCCGAGGTCCGGCGCCAAGTGGCGAACCTGGCCGGCCTCAGGCTGCCCGAAGACGAGGGCGGAGCGGCGGAAACCTGATGGTACGATGGCTGTGGAGCCGGCTTTTCCGCCGGTCCGTGAAAACTCGCAAGGAAGCGTCCGACATGGCAACCGATCTAGAAACCCAGGCCTGGGAGGCCTTGAAGGGGGTCAAGTTTCCGGGCATGAGCCGGGACATCGTCTCCTTCGGCTTCGTCAGCCGCATCAAGGCCTGCGCCGGGCAGGTGGCGGTGGACCTCCAGATGGCCACCCACAACCCCGCCGCCGCCGAAAAGGTGAAGGAAGCGGCCGAGCAGGCCCTCCGGGCTCTCCCCGACGTGGAGGAGGTCCGGGTCAACATCAATGTAACCAGGCCCGCCACCCGCGAGGAGGCGGCGCAGAAGGCCATCTCCCAGGACAGCACGCTGATCCCCGACGTCCGCCACGTCGTGGCAGTGGCGAGCGGCAAGGGCGGCGTCGGCAAGTCGACCGTGGCCGCGAACCTGGCGGTCAAGCTCGGCCAACTCGGCTACAAGGTCGGCATCCTCGACGCCGACATCTACGGTCCTTCGGTGCCGACCATGTTCGGCATCACCGACAAGCCGCGGGTGGACGGCAACCGCATCATCCCCTTCGAGAAGTACGGCATCAAGGTGATGTCGCTCGGCTTCATCCTGGAGACCGACACGCCGGTGATCTGGCGCGGTCCCATGGTGATGCGGGCCATCGAGCAGATGCTCGGCGACGTCGAATGGGGCGAGCTCGACTACATGATTCTCGACCTGCCGCCGGGCACCGGTGACGCCCAGCTCACCGTCACCCAAAAGGTGCCGCTGGCCGGCGCGGTGATCGTCACCACGCCGCAGGACGTGGCGCTGATCGACGCCCGCAAGGGCCTCGCCATGTTCAAGAAGGTCAACGTGCCGGTGATCGGGATCATCGAGAACATGTCTTCCTTCGTCTGCCCGCACTGCGGCGAGGTGACGGACATCTTCAAGCGCGGCGGCGGCGAAAGGACGGCCGAGATCCTCCAGACGGCCTACCTCGGAGCCATCCCGCTCGATCCGGAGATCGTCCTCGGCGGCGACGCCGGCGTGCCGATCGTGGTGGCCAAGCCCGACGGTCCTCACGCGGAAGCGTTTCGCAAGGTCGGCGAGGCTGTTGTCGACGAGGTAGCCCACCAGAGCGAGATGAAACCGAAGCTCTCGATCGTGTGAAAGTCGCCGTCATCGCGGATTCCCACCTCGGAGGGCCCGGCGGACCGGCCGGGCCCTTCATCGAGCAGCTCCGGGAGCTGCGGAAGCAGGGGTGTGAGCGCCTCGTCCTCCTCGGCGACATCTTCCAGGTATGGATCGGAGATCCGAGGTTCGAGACTTCGGATATCAAGGCCGTGGTGGAGGCTCTCCGGGATCTTCGCCGCCAGGGAATGAGGATCGACTACGTCGAGGGCAATCGCGACTTCTTCCTGGCCGGCAGCCCCTATGCCGACGCCTTCGACGGAGTCGTCCTGGAGACCGCCTTCGAGTTGGATGGCGTACGCTATTTGGCGGTCCACGGCGATGGCCTGAACGACAAGGACCGGCAGTACCGTTTCTGGCGCTGGCTCTCGAAGAGCGCGCCCGTCCGCTTCGGGGTCTGCCACATTCCCCGGCCGCTGGCCCACCGCATGGTCCACTCCACCGAGCAGCGTCTCTCGCAGACCAACTTCAAGCACAAGAGAAGGCTGCCCGAGGAGGCTATCCGCCGCTACGCCGAGCGCCGCCTGACCGAAGGCCACGACGTGCTCCTCCTGGGCCACTTCCACGAGCCGCAGGTGTGGAAGGTCCAGGGCGGGGAGGTGCGGTTGCTGGACGCTTGGTTCAAGAGCCGGCGGGTGGAATGGCCGGGGCACCTCACCCCCTAGCCCCCTCTCCCATCTCCCTCCCGCCCAGCCCCGGGAGAGGGGGAACGCATGCCAGCCGTTTGCCTCGATCCGGCAAGATCGCCCCAGAAACGTTCCCCCTCTCCCGGCGGGAGAGGGGGCCAGGGGGTGAGGTCTCAGGATAAACTCCCCCGGCCATGCGGATGCGGGTCACCATGGTCGGCAGCGGAACCTCCACCGGCGTGCCGGTGATCGGGTGCCCGTGCAAGGTGTGCACGTCGACCAACCCGAGGAACCGGCGGTCGCGGCCCGGGCTCAAGCTGGAGGTCACCGGCGGTGTCATCCTCGTGGATACGCCGACCGACCTTCGCGAGCAGGCGCTCCGCTTCGGGCTGCCGCGGCTCGACGCGGTCCTCTTCACCCACGCCCACGCCGACCACATCTTCGGGTTGGACGACATCCGCATCTTCAACTTCCGGCAGCGCAACGCGATCCCCTGCTACGGCTCGGCCGGGACCCTGGCCGCCATCCGCCGGACCTTCGCCTATGTTTTCGAGCACACCCAGGAGGGCGGCGGCAAGCCGCAGCTCGACCTCCTGGAGGTTCGCGAGCCCTTCCGGGTCCTCGGACGTGAGATCATTCCCGTACCGGTCTGGCACGGCGAGATGGAGGTCTTCGGCTACCGCCTCGGACGCTTCGCGTACGTGACCGACTGCAACCGCATCCCCGAGGAGAGCTTCGAGCTGCTCGCCGGGGTCGAGGTCCTGATCCTGGACGCCCTGCGCTACCGGCCGCACTCCACTCACTTCTCGGTGGACGAGGCCCTCGCGGTGGCGGAGCGGATCGGGTCGAAGCGGACCATCTTCACCCATCTCGCGCACGAGATCGACTATGGAGATCCCCAGGTAGCGCTGCCGCCCGGGGTGGAATTCGGCTATGACGGCCTCACACTCGACGTCGAAGCATGATCCTATCGAGGTCCCCGCGGGCCGCAAGGTGTCCGGCCGCCTGCGAGTGCCGTCCTCGAAAAGCCTGACCCACCGCTGGCTCAACCTGGCCCTCCTCTCGCGCCGGCCCATGGTGGTCGAGCGGCCCCTCCTGGCCGAGGACACCCGCCTGTTTCTGGCCGCCCTCGGCCGCTGCGGGTTCCGGGTGGAGGAGAGCGGCGACGACGTGCGGCTGGAGCCGGGAGATCGGCCGGACGGCGAGATCGAGATCCTCTGCGGCAATGCGGGCACCATGCTGCGCTTCCTGGTCGCGACCCTGGCCGTCGTGCCCGGGACTTGGCGCCTGGACGGCGTCCCGCGCCTGCGCGAGCGGCCGGTCCGTCCCCTGGTCGAGTCGCTGCGGAAGCTCGGCGCTCGCATCGAGTACTTGGCCGCCGAAGGCTACGTACCGCTGCGGATCGAGGGCGGTACCCTCGGAGCCGGCACGACCTATCTGGATGCTGGAGAATCGAGCCAGTATCTCTCGGCCGTCCTGATGGCCGCCCTCCGCGCACCGGGGGAAGTCACGGTCGAGGTCAGCGCGCTCACCTCGGGACCTTATATAGATGTCACCCTGGCAGCCGTCGAGGCCGCCGGAGGCCGCATCGAGCGGCTAGGACCGAAGACCTGGCGCGTCCACCCCTCGGACCTGCGCATCGACCGTGCAAGGGTGGAAGGTGACTGGTCGGCCGCCTGCTACCCGGCCGCGGCCGCGGCGCTGACCGGAGGCAAGGTCCATCTCGACGGTCTCGTCCGCGATTCCAAGCAGGGCGACCGCGGCTTCCTCGATCTCCTCCTGAAGATGGGCGCCGAAGCGGACTGGCGGGAGGATGGCCTGGAGGTCCGGGGAACCGGAACCCTGAGAGGGATCGAAGCCGACCTCTCGACCATGCCCGACCAGGTGCCGACCCTGGCCGCCCTGGGTCCGTTCGCGGCCGGCCAGACCCGCATCTTCAACGTCGCCCACCTGCGGATCAAGGAGAGCGACCGCCTGGAAGCCATGGCCACCGAGCTGCGCAAGCTCGGCGCCGAGGTGGACGAAGGCCCGGACAGCCTCCGCATCCCCGGCATCTGGTCCGACGCGACCCCGCCGTCCGGTCCCGTCCTGATCGATCCACGAGGCGACCACCGCATCGCCATGAGCCTGGCGCTCGCCGGCCTGCGCCGGCCTGGCGTGGTGGTCGGCTCGCCGGAGGTGGTGGCGAAGTCGTATCCGGGCTTCTGGAAAGACCTGGAGGCGCTGCTCCGAGGCTGATCCGAAGAACCGCCCCTTCCCTCAACCCCGTCCTTGGTCTAAGATACCCCCAGTTGTAAGCAGTTGCAGATCTGTCTCTGAACGCTCGGACTCGGCGGGTGTCATGAAGAAGACGATTTCCGTCTCGGCCTGGATCCTTTTCGCGCTCTGGCCTGTGTTCGCCTCGGCGCAGGTACGCCTCGGCGTCAGCTCGGAAGGGCGGAGGATCATCTACAACGAAGGCGTCGCGGATCGGGCCCGGCGGCTCTCCGACCGGCTTGTGCCGATCCCCAAGGCCGACATCCAGATCGCCATCGATCGCCACAGCGAGGCGCAGAGCCTCGATCCCATGCTGGTGCGGGCCTTGATCCAGGTCGAGTCCGGATACAACCACCGGGCGCGCTCCTACAAGGGCGCCATGGGTCTGATGCAGCTCATGCCGGCCACGGCGAGCCTCTACAGCGTCGACGACCCCTACGACCCGGACGACAACGTCCGCGGCGGCACCCGCTACCTGCGCTTCCTGGTCGACAAGTTCCCCGGCCGCCTGGACCTCGCGGTGGCGGCCTACAACGCCGGACCGGGCGCGGTCCAGCGCTACGGCGGCGTCCCGCCGTACCAGGAGACCAAGGACTACGTGCGCCGGGTCCTCGCTCTCTACAACGGCGGCACCCAGATGAGCTTCCCGCCGTCGACCAACCCGTCCGGCACCGCCTCCACGATCGTCCCCGGACGCCGCAAGCCGTACATCACCCGCAACAGTCAGAACCGTATCGTCGTCACGACGGCCTTCGACTCGAAGCGGTGAGCGGTTCCGACGTACCGTTCCCCGCGGCGGTGGCATAGAATGCCCCGGTTTGCCGAGTCGCGCCTACGATGCTGAACCTCCCGAACCTGCTGTCGATCTTCCGGATCCTCCTCGTGCCGCCGCTCGTGGTGGTGCTCCTCACCAAGTTCGAGGACAAGGAGTGGTGGGGCCTCGGCCTGTTCCTGCTGGCCGCCGTGATGGACTTCTTCGACGGCTACCTGGCGCGCCGGCGCAAGGAGGTCACCCGGCTCGGGACCCTCCTTGATCCGGCGGCCGACAAGATCCTGGTCTCCGCGGCGTTCATCTCGCTCGTCGAGCTGAACCACGTCGTGGTGCCGGCCTGGATGGTGGTGGTCATCATCTGCCGCGAGTTCGCGGTGACCGCGCTGCGCAGCTTCGCGTCCGCCGAGGGGCTGGTCATCCCGGCCGGCTTCTCGGGCAAGGTCAAGACGATCGTCCAGATCATCTCGATCGCGCTCCTCATCATCTACAACCAGCTCGGCGAGTTCCGGCACCTGGCGCCGATCTCGCTCTGGGCGGCCATGCTGCTCACGGCCTACTCGGGCATCGAGTACTTCGTCCGCTTCGGCAAGCTCATCCTCAAGGGCGAGGTGCCGATCCACCTGTTTCCCCCGTCCGGTCCGAGGCAATAGATGGAACTTTCGTACCTTCAGCGCCTTGCGCTCTTCGCGAGGCGGCGCTACCGCGCGGTCTTCGTGGCTTTCGGCATCCTGATGGGCCTGTCGCTCGTCCTGATCCTGCGGCTCCGTTTCAACACCGACATGCTGAGCCTCCTGCCGCAGGAAGACCCGGCGGTGCGGACCTACGTCGAGACCCTCAAGGACTTCGGCACGAGCACCTATCTGCTGGTGGCGATCCGCATCCCTGAAGGCGCGGTGGTCGATCCCTATGAGACCCTCGCCGACAACATCGCCGGGCGGTTGACCGCCCTGCCCGACTTCAAGACCGTGCAGCACAAGGTGGGCGACCCCCAGGAGCTGCTTCAGACCTTCTTTCCCAAGGCTCTCCTGTTCCTCGACGAGGCCGGCCGGAAGAAGCTGGAGGAGCGGCTCACCGAGGAAGGCATCCGCGCGCACGTCAAAGAGATGAAGCGCCAGATCCTGACGCCGCAGGGTCTCGCAGCCAAGGAGCTGCTGCGGGCCGACCCGCTCGGCCTGGCCGATGTGTTCCTCGGCCGCTTGCAGTCCCAGCGCGGCACGCTCAAGGTCGACTGGACGAGCGGTTACTATCTCTCGGGCGACCACAGCCTGCTGCTGATCCTCGCCGAGCCGGTGAAGCCGCCGCAGGACATCCCGTTCGCCAAGGCCCTGGCCGCGAAGATGGACCGCATCGTGGACGAGGAGTCGGCGAAGTGGGAGGAGATCGCCGGACCGGAGATCAAGGTGCCGCAGGTGGTGATCGGCGGCCCTCACCTGACGGCGCTCGGCGACGCCGAGCTGATCCGCCAGGACATGGTCATGAACCTGGCCACGGTGGTGCCGAGCGTGCTGCTGTTCTTCTGGTTCACCTTCCGGCGGCCGAGCACGCTGCTCTATGCGATGTTCCCGCTGCTCTGCGGCCTGCTCCTCACCTTCGGCTTCGCCAAGATCGCGGTCGGCTCGCTGAGCTCGGCGACGAGCGGCGTGGCCGCGCTGCTGGTCGGCCTCGGCATCGACTTCGTGATCGTCTCCTATGGGCGCTACATCGAGGAGCGCCAGCAGGGGGCCGGGCTGGACGAGGCGCTGATCGGCATGATGGGCTCGAACGGCCGCTCGGTGCTGGTCGGCGCCGTGACTACGACGGCCACGTTCTGGGCCTTCACCTTCACCAAGTTCACCGGTCTGCGCGAGATGGGTCTGCTCACCGGCACCGGCATCCTCTTCTGCGTCGGCTCGGTCTTCCTGCTGCTGCCGGCGCTGCTGGCCTGGAGCGAGGACCGGCACAGCCGCCGCAAGACCCAGCCCACCCTGTTCCTGCACAGCTTCGGGTCCGAGTCGCTGATGCGCTTCTCCCTGCGCCATCCGCGGCCGACGATCCTCGCGGGCATCCTCATCACGCTGGCCTCCCTCGCCCTGGCCGTGAACATCGAGTTCGACGAGAGCATGAAGACCATGCGGCCGAAGGGCAACCGGGGTATCGAGGTGGCGGAGGAGGTCGGGAAGAAGTTCGGCTCGGGGTTCGACTCGATGTCGGTGATCCTGACCGGCGATTCGCCCGAGGAGGTGATCGAGCTGTCGGGCAAGGCGGCGCAGCGGGCGCAGCGGCTGGTGGACACGGGCACGCTCTACGGCTACAGCGGCGTGACG
>JACZDC010058778.1_pt1 | contig 10560 bp, 10 predicted proteins | sample 8641791 | NCBI WGS metagenome assembly JACZDC01 (sample SAMN15324613, study PRJNA640507) | soil metagenome | isolation source: intercropping peanut in the second line | place: China: Luxin town, Laibin City, Guangxi Province | collected 2019-07-25 | depth 10cm m
CTCTGCAGGAGGCGGTTGTCCTCGTTCCTCCCGCGTCCGCCGCAACCCCATCATCTGGCAGGCTCGTGTCTGAACGCACACTCGAAAGCCACAGCCGCCGGTACCATCAGGAACGCGGCCAATCGCGCCCATGCACCTCGATGATTTAGTACAGCGACGAATAAAGCCGGCAGGCCGACCAATGACTTGCCGCTCGTCGTCCGCAAGCTAAGCCGCGACGCGCTACGGTCGAGCGTGGCACGGACTTCGTGGCCGAGTAATCGGCGCATGCCTTCGAGACCGAGAGTTCTGCCCGGCCACACCAACTCTGTGCCTGAATGTATTGCAGGGCGTGTCAGCACCTGCATGGCCTCGATCATGCGTGCGAACCGTCTGGATGTCGTGGCAGGCAGTGCAACCAGCTCTGGTCGATATGCCAGATCCTCCGGCAACCGCAGCGACCACGCCAATCCGACCTTCCGCAGCGCCATCAGCGTCCACCACCCTGGATCCCACTCATTCCTTTTCAGCCCGAGGCGCGCCGACGCCGGAAACGCATGATGGTTGTTGTGCCAGCACTCACCCATCGTCAGCAGCGAGGTCCACGGCACGTTGTGTCCCTGCACGGCGGCGCCGCGCACTTCGTGATGCATGGGGCCGTGGTTGTGCGCGAAATAGCCGATAAGCCAGTGGCCGAAGACGCCCGCGGTCACTCGCGCGCAGACGCCATACACCACGAAGCTCCATCCGCCCCAGGCGTAGAAGATCACGGCGATGGGCAGCTGCTGCCACATCCACGTGCGCTCCAGGAGCCGATAGAAGCGGTTGGATGCAATGGCTTCCTCGACGCGGATCGGCGGTGGGTTCGAGAGCTTCAGCTCGCAGTGCAGTTGCCACCAGGCGTCGGTCCAGAATCCGCGGCCATGCCGCAGGAAGGGGTGGCAGTCGGGCAGGCGCTGCGCGTAGTCGCGCAGTTCGTGCTGTTTCAGCAGGCCGATGGGTCCGGCCAGCCCCACCTGCACGCCCAGATAGACCAGCGTGTATTCCAGCCACTGCGGACACTGGAAACTGTCATGAATCAGTTTCCGGTGACTGCCGAGCGAGTGGCCGAATAGCAGCACGATCCCGGTTGCGACAATGAACAGCAGCAGGGCGCTCCAGCGGAACAGCAGGACGCCACCCACGAGCGCCACCGTCGCATTCGCCGTGAACCACAGCGACAGGCTCGGTGACCAGCGCACTTCGCCCTCCAGCACGGATCGATGGTCCACCGCCTGCACGCGATGCCAGTCGAGATTGGGCACGGGCGCTTCCATGTGCACTCCTTGGGTCTCAGCTCCTGGACCGGGCTCGCGCAAGCCTTCGCGACTCGCGCTTCAGCGGACCCGCAGTCGGACACAGCTCGAAGGCAAATCCCGTGAGCGTGTTGACCAGGTTCTCGGGCGTGAGGCTGTAGTAGACGAGCTGGCCGCGGCGTTCGCTGCGCACCAGGCCCGCGGCCTCGAGCACGGAAAGATGACGCGACACCGTGGGCGCGCTGGTGCCGAAGCGTCGCGCGAGATCGGAGGTGGTGAGCTCGGTCTTCGAGAGATAGGCGAGGATCTCGCGCCGGGGACGCGAGGCGAGGGCGTCGAAGATGCGGTCGATCTGCATCAGGCGTTCTCTGGCGTCCAAGTGAACTCGGCGGTCACGTAACTCGTTCTGAGCAGCAGAAAATAGAGCGTCCAGACGAGCATGAAAAACCCCAGGCCAACGAATAAGCCGATGAAGCCGGCGACGAAGCCGACTATCGGACCTGCAATGCTCCAGGAGAAGGCTCCGACTACCACCGCCAAGGCTGGGGCAAACAGCGGCGGCAGCGATATTGTGAAGCCGAGGATGTCTTCGAGTCGCGTGGCGCGCTTGATGCGCGAGCATGTCCATACCGCCAGTGGCAGATAGACCGGCAAGGTAGCCAGCGACAGAAAGGCGGCGCCGCGGATGCGATCGATCAGCAAGGCCGGAACCGCCAGCGCAAACGGCAGCCCCAGACTCCAGCAGAAATACCGGCGCGTTCTCATGGCTGCACCTGCATGATTAGCTAATGTGCTAATCTTGCAATCATGGAGGCAGCCGGTCAAGCCGTGGAGAGCTGGTTTGGGCCCGCCTTCGCGCATTTGCATCCATTGCTGCAGCAACTGCACCGTCAGGGCGGCGATCTCAGCGGACAAGTGACTGTCGCCTATGGCAAAGGACTTGCAGGGCGGTTGGGAAGGAGTGTGGCAGCCAAGCTGGGTCTGCCTCCGCAAGAAGGCAGCATTGCGCTCTCCGTTCACATCCATTCAACGCGGCATGCCTTGCACTGGGTTCGCGCGTTTGGTGCGGGCCAGAAAGTCACTTCGGTCTTTACACCTGTCGGGTCATGGCCCGACGGACATTGGGTCGAGAGTGTAGGTGGCATCCGCGCTGAACTACGCGTGGACACCTCTGGCGGAGGCTGGCGTTGGGTTCCGAAGCGCACCTCGATCTATGGTCTTGCAGTGCCACGATGGCTCGCACCGCAGCTGGATGCTTTCAAGCGCGTCACAGAGGCTCAATACCAATTCGCCGTCACCGTGTCGCATCCACTTCTCGGCACCCTCTTCGCCTATAGTGGGACGCTGGCTGCAACATGAAATCATTGAATCGCCACGCTTGTGACGGTCGTCGCAATCCTCCTGATGTTCGGGCTCTCGCGAAGCTGATCACCTGCGGTTGCTTCGGCAACGATATCCGGCCTACGAAATCTCACTGACGAGTCGGCCTCGGAATATGGGCTATATTCCAGAGGCCATGGACGCTCCTACGGAAAGCACGGTACAGGCTCCGCAGCGTTCACTGCGCACGGTGCGAGCCTATCTGCTGGCCATTGCCGCTCCCGCGGCGGCCCTGCTGGTGCGCTATCTATTCTCGTTCTGGACGGGTGACCGACCGTTCCAGATTCTCTTTGTCGTACCCATCATCCTCAGCGCCTACGTCGGCGGTCTGTGGCCGGGTGTGCTGGCCACCGCGCTGTCCGCGCTCGCCATGGACTGGTTTGCGATACAGCCGGTTCACAGCTTCGCCATCGATCAGTCTTTCGAAGTGGTCTACTGGTGCCTGCTGGTTCTGGTGGGTGTGCTGGTCAGCATCCTCAGCGGCGCGCTGCATCGCTCGCGCGCGGACAATCGCATCGAACGTGAACTGCGCGGCCGCGCCGAGCGCGCATTGTCGGAACTCGACCGCAGCCAGCAGCTCGTCACGGCGATCGTCGATAATTCCCCGGCGCTGATCTACGTGAAGGATCTGCAGGGCCGCTATCTGCTCGTCAATCGCAGCTACGAAAAGGTGTTCCGCGTCGACCGCGCGGCGACGATCGGCAAGACCGACTACGACCTTTTCGCGACGCCGGATGCTGATCGTTACCGCGCCATGGATCAGCGCGTTGCTTCAGCCAACGCCACACTCGTCGAAGAAGAGTCGGCGCAGCTGGACGGCGGCATGCGTACCTTCATGTCGGTGAAATCCCCGCTGCGCGACGCCAACGGCGTGGTGTATGGCGTCTTCGGCATCTCGACGGACGTCACCGATCGCCTGCGGGCCGAGGAAACCACCCGCCGCTACGCCGCCATCGTCGAATCCTCCGAGGATGCCATCATCAGCAAGGATCTCGGGGGCGTCATCACCGCCTGGAACCGCGGCGCCGAGAAGATCTTCGGCTACGCGGCCGATGAAGCGATCGGACGGCCGATGCTCATGCTGTTCCCCGCGGAATTGACCGACGAAGAGCCCGGGATCCTCGATCAGATCAGGCGTGGCGAAAACGTCGATCACTTCGAGACGGTACGCCTGCACAAGAACGGCACGCGCATCGACGTGTCGATGACCATCTCGCCGTTGCGCGATGAGCGTGGCATCGTCGTCGGCGCCTCCTCGATTGCACGCGACATCACCGAGCGCAAGGTCGCGCAGGAGGCGGTGCGTCAGTCCGAGGTGCGCTATCGCACCCTGTTCGACACGCTGATGGAGGGTTTCTGCACCGTCCAGATGATCTTCGATGCACAGGGCAAGCCGGTGGACTTCCTCTACCTCGAGGTGAACCCGGCCTTCGAGACGCAGACGGGACTCAAGGACCCTGAAGGCAAGCGGGTTACCGAACTCATCCCCAATCTGGAGTCCCACTGGTTCGAGACGCTCGGCAGGGTGGCCTTGACGAGTGAGCCGGTGCACTTCGAGAGCGAAGCGAAGAACCTGGGCCGCCACTACGACTTCTATGCTTATCGTGTCGGCGACCCGGAAAGTTCAAGGGTCGCGATACTGTTCAATGACGTCACCGCGCGCAGGACGGCCGAGATCAAGGCGCACCATCAGCTCGTACGCCTCGAGCTGCTCAACCGCATCACGCAAGCCATCGGCGAGCGCCAGGACATCCAGAGCATTTTCCAGGTCACCATCCGGACACTGGAAGAAGACCTGCCGGCCGACCTGTGCATCATCTGTCTGCACGATGCCAGCAGGCACCGTCTGGTCGTGAGCAGTGTCGGTACGCACAGTGCGCCGCTGGCCATGGCGCTGGCGTTGAACGAGCAGGCGCCCATTTCTGTAGATGACAACAAGCTGGGTGAGTGTCTGCAGGGCCGGCTGGTCTACGAGCCGGACCTCACGACGTGTCCGGCGCCACTGGCACAGCATCTCGCCGAGGGCGGCCTGCGTTCCGTCGTCGGCGCGCCGTTGCTGGTCGAAAGCCAGGTGTTCGGCGTGCTGATCGCTGCGCGTCAGCAACCGCACGCCTTCAGTAGCGGTGACTGCGAATTCCTCTACCAGTTGAGCAAGCACGTGGCGCTGGCGGCGCATCAGGCGCAGCTCCACGCGGCGCTGCAGGTCGCATACGACGACCTGCGCCAGACGCAGAAGGCGGTCATGCAGCAGGAACGCCTGATGGCGCTGGGCCAGATGGCCAGCGGCATTGCGCACGACATCAACAACGCCATATCGCCCGTGGCGCTGTACACCGAATCTCTGCTTGAGACGGAATCCAATCTCAGTCCGCGGGCGCGGGGTCACCTCGAGATCATCCAGCGCGCCATCGAACACGTCGGGCAGACGGTCGCGCGTATGCGCGAGTTCTACCGGCCGCGCGACAATCTGTTGTCCGTCGCTCCCGTGGAGTTGAACCGCCTGGTGCAGCAGGTCGTGGAGCTGACGCGCGCGCGCTGGGGCGACATGGCGCACCAGCGCGGCGTGTCCATCGAGATGCGCCTGGAACTGGCGCCGGATCTTCCTGCGATCATGGGATCGCAGGGCGAACTGCGCGAAGCGCTGACCAACCTGATCTTCAACGCGGTGGACGCCATGCCTGACGGCGGCCCGTTGACGGTGCGCACCACGCACACCGCGGACGCGAAGACCGTCATGCTGGAAGTGATCGATGCGGGTGTGGGCATGGACGAAAGCACGCGCCGCCGCTGCCTGGAGCCGTTCTTCACCACCAAGGGAGAGCGCGGCACCGGCCTGGGGTTGGCAATGGTCTATGGCACCATGCAACGCCACGGCGCGGAGATCGAGATCGACAGCGCGCCCGGCAAGGGCACTACCATGCGCCTGCGCTTCGCCGCCTCGGCGGGTTCGGGCGCCAACGCCGCACCGCCGGTGCAGGCACCGATCACACCGACGCGCATCCTGGTCGTCGACGACGATCCCCTGGTGCTCAAATCGCTTTGCGATGCGCTTGAGAGCGATGGCCACCAGGTCACCACGGCTAACGGAGGGCAGGCGGGCATCGATGCCTTCCGGGCGGCCCTGGCACAGGACCAGCCGTTTCCTGTCGTCATCACGGATCTGGGCATGCCCCATGTGGATGGGCGCAAGGTATCGAGCGCCATCAAGGCGGCGGCCGCGGACACTGCAGTGGTGATGCTCACCGGCTGGGGGCAGCGCCTCGTCGCGGAGGGCGATGTTCCCCCGCACACGGATTGCGTGTTGAGCAAGCCGGCAAAACTGCGCGAGCTGCGCGAAGCGCTTGCGTCGCTGCTCTCCGCCCGGAGTCGCCGCGGTGTGGCGCAGGCGGAGTGAGTGGCCGAGCCGTAGTGGCGCTTCCCGTCACCAAGCGTCCGTCGAAGCCGCGCAGGTCGCATGCGCCTGCACCATCTGCGCATCTAAACCCTGATTTTCACGGTGGGACCGCTAACTGACGCACATAAGCGGTGCTTCTGCTTGCACCGCCGCAGGGCGCTGTTCAAACTCCCCACGTGCGCCGCAACTCCCGCAAAGACGTGCCCGTAACGACCAGCCGCCGCAGCCTGCTGGGCATGGCGCTGGCCGCGCCCGTGCTGTGGGTAGGCGGGGCAGGGCGGCGCACCTGGGCAAATGGGCTCCCCGCGACGCGCGAGCTTTCGCTGCTCAACACCCACACCGGTGAATCACTGCTGACGCGGTACTTCGAGGCGGGGCAATACATCCCGCAGGCACTTTCCAAGCTCAACCATCTGCTGCGCGACCATCGCTCCGGCGACGCGCACCCGATCGATCCGCAGTTGTTCGACGTGCTGTTTCATGCGGCCGAGCGCAATGCGCGCGCGCCGCAGTTCGAGATCATCTCGGGCTATCGTTCGCCGGCCAGCAACGCGCAGTTGCGCTCGCGCAGCAACGGGGTGGCCGAGCACAGCCTGCACATGGAAGGCAAGGCGATGGACGTGCGGCTCGCGGGTGTGTCATGCGCGAAGCTGCGTGACGTGGCATTGTCGATGTCCTGTGGTGGCGTGGGCTACTACGCCCGCTCGAACTTCGTGCACCTGGATACGGGCCGCGTGCGGGCGTGGGCCGGTTAGCCCGGCTGGTCCAGCCCGTACACGTCTTCATAAAACCGCACCTCGCCGTTTTCGAGCGCGAGGGCCGTGCCATACACCATGTACACACGGATCGGCCTGGCAAGCTTCACGCGTAAGGTGTGATCCGATTCAAGCATCGCCTGAATGCGTGCCAGCGGCCATGCAGGCTCGTCCTGCAGCGCGAATCGAGCCAGTGCCGGGGGATCGGCCACACGCACGCACCCGTGACTGAAGGCGCGGCGCGGGCGTGCAAAGAGCGCGGTGGCGGGCGTATCGTGCAGATAGATCGACAGCTCGTTGTTCAGGATGAACTTCACGCGTCCCAGCGCATTGTCGGGGCCCGGCCGCTGCCGCACGCGGGCCCTGCCCGATGCGAGCGCGGCGATGCCAGCTTCATCGGCCGCCAGCAGCGCTCCGCTCGCGCTGACGATCTCCATATGATTGCTCTGGAGATACTTCGGATTCGCGCGTATCTGCGGCAGCAATTCGTTGCGCAGGATGCTGGATGGGACGTCCCAGTAGGGATGGAAGATCACATCGGTCAGCTCTGTGACCAGCGTAGGGGTGCGAAGTCGCTTTTCATTGCGACCCACCACCACGTCCATCCGCAACATCTGCGACTCGGTGTCCTGCGCGCTGTGCAGGCCGATCAGCCTGAACTGCGGAATGTTGATGAACAGGGTACGCGGCCCGGGATTCTCAGGCAGCTGCTCCCAACGCAGCAGCGTGCGCTCGATCTGCTTCACGCGCTGCGCCAGGGGCGTGGTAAGCGCGCGATAAGTGGCCGGACCGAGCACCCCGTCCTCCGTCATGCCGTGCCGGCGCTGGAAATTGCGTAGCGCCGAACTTAGTTGAGCATCGAGCAAGCCTGGGGATGCGATCGCAGCCGGTTGCGTGAGATCGCCCACCGCCGTGAGGAGCGCACGCAGTTTCTCGCTGCCGGCATAGGCCTCTCCAGGATGGACCGAGCGCACCGCCGGTTGTGGCAACTGGGTCAGGGTGGCATCGGCCGCCAGGGCGCGATAACGCACGAGCGCCTGCTGCAGCAGGCGGTAATGCGGCATCGAAGTGGGTGCCATGTGCGCGTTTACGGGAGTCGAGAGCGACAGGGCAAGCAGCGCCAGCCAGCCGACTCTGCAACGGGTGAGAAATTGTTCAACCGCGCTCATGCGCTCGATCCACCGACGGTTCCGGATGCTCAATCTATCAAACTGCCCTGACGTCGGCGACTTGACTCTGTTCGATAATTAGCCAATTATCGAACTATGAGCAAGGTCTTCAAGGCGCTCGCCGACCCCACGCGGCGGCAGATCCTGCAATTGCTGAAGCAGCGGCCGATGACGGCCGGTGAAATCGCAGAGCATTTCCCGACCTCCAAACCCACGCTATCTGCTCATTTCGCCGTGCTGCGCGAGGCTGATCTCGTCGGCAGCGAAAAGACTGGCAAGAACATCACCTACTGGCTCAACGCCTCGGTGCTCGAAGAAACGCTGCTGGCTTTCGCCGGCGCGCTCGACCTCAACGTGAAATCCGGCCGCGCGGCGGCGCGCAAGCTGTCCCCAAGGAGAAGCTGATGCCCGACACCACCCTTCCCATGACCGACATCGGTCCGTTCATGCGGCGCCACGATCGCCTCTCACGGCGTTTTTTCATCGTGCTGCTCACCGCTAGCCTGCTCGCCTCCGTAGCCGCATGCTGGTATGGCCTGACAGTGTTCGATTCGCCTCGCGCCTTTCCTGCGCCGCTGTGGTTCGCGATGCTTTTCTATCCCTTCCCGATCGCTTTTCTCATGGTGGTTGGCTGGGTCACGTCGCGCAAGCGCCGCACGCAGCCAGACGGCAGCTTGCGGATGCATCCAGTCGACGCGCGCGGCACGATGCGGGTGGCCAGGGCCGGGGCCGTGTACGCAATCGGACTCAGCGCGATCATGCTGGTGAGCCAGGTCGCCTCATTGCAGAAGGTGTTTCAGGCGCCACAGTTGCTGAACGATCTCGGGGCCTGGTTCACCTGGCGCGCGGTGCCCGTAACGACGGGCATCCTGCTCGTCTGGTTCGGAAACGCGTGGCCCTTGATACCGACATCCCGTGGCACCGATCACAAGTCAGTGACGCAGAAGAGATTCAACCGCACGCTGGGCTGGATATTCGTGCTGCACGGCCTGTTGTTCGTGCTGGGCGGTGTAATCCTGCCGAGGAATCCGCCGATATACAGCCTCGGCATCGGTGGCACCGGTGCATCGATGATGCTGTGTGTGATCGTCTGGGGCCTCATGCTCCACCGTGCCACGAAGAATCCGGGCAGCCCAGGGCACCCGGACTCAGCCCTGCCGCTGCATTGAGGCTCCGATGATTCACTTTGGCTCCTGCCTTTGCGGACAGGTGCGCTTCGAGATCGAAGGGGACTTCGAGCGCTTTTTCTTTTGCCACTGCCAGCGCTGCCGCAAAGGCACCGGAACCGCGCACGGTGCAAACCTGTTCAGTTCGTCGGCCAAGGTCACCTGGCTCTCAGGTCGCGACAGGATCAATCAATACAACGTGCCCGACAGTCGTCATTCCCGTACGTTCTGCGTCACCTGCGGCGGCGCGCTGCCGCGCGAGCGCCCCGGCATGCTGGTGGTGCCTGCCGGCAGTCTCGATACGGACGTACTCACGCCGCCCACGGCGCATATCTTCGTCGCAAGCCGCGCGAACTGGGACAAGAGTCTCGAGTCCGTGCGGGCCTGTGACGAACTTCCATCCTGAGCGTGAGGAGGCTCATGAACGGAGTCATCGTCTGAACCACGCAATGGTGTTGAAGTCCGCAACGCTCCTCGGACTGTTGCTCATTGCTGGCTGCGCCGCAAATCCGCCCATTCAGGGCGCCAATCCAATCCGGCTCCCGCCGGGCATCAGCTATCGCGAGCACCTGCAGACCTATCGGGTCATCGGTACCGATCGCGCCAGCATTGGCGAGGGAATCCGTGCACTGCCCATCGATGGGCAGCGCTTTGCCGGAAGCTACAAGTGGAATCTGGCATGGCGCTATCAGACGGTCGCCAAAGATGCGATCTGCTACATGTCGCATGCCACCGTGGCAATCGACGCGACGATTACGCTGCCGCAATGGCCGGCGCCACCCGACGTGGATCCGGCATTAGTCGACGACTGGAAGCGCTACACGTCCGCACTCACCACGCATGAAGCCGGTCACCGCGAGCTGGTTCTTGCGGGTGCGAAAAGCGTGCAGCGCGCGCTGCTGGATGTGGCACCGCAGCCCTGCGGCTCGATGCAGGCCTCGGCGAAGCAGGCGGCGCAGTCACAGATGGAGGAGATCCGGAAGGAGGATGCGCGCTACGACCAGACCACACGTCACGGTGCGACCCAGGGCGCGGTATGGTCAGGCATCACGCCTTGGTGGCAGTCCCCGTGAATCCGATCATTCTCTTTGCCAGTTCCCGCCGCGACGGCAATACCGGCGCACTGGCCGACGCGATTGCGAAAGGGCTGCGGGCAGAAGTCGTGGACCTCTCCGCGCTGCAGATCTCCACCTACGACTACGCGCACCGCAATCGCGACGACGACTTCGAACCTCTCATGGCGCGAGTTCTGGACTGCGATCCGATCATCTTCGCGACGCCGATCTACTGGTATTCGTGTGCGCCGCCCATGAAAGTGTTCCTGGATCGCATCACCGACTATCTGGATCTGCCGGACTTGCTCGACGCCGGTCGACGTCTGCGCCGCAAGAGAGCGTATGTGGTCTGCACATCCGTCCGTGA
>JACZDC010075020.1_pt1 | contig 10520 bp, 8 predicted proteins | sample 8641791 | NCBI WGS metagenome assembly JACZDC01 (sample SAMN15324613, study PRJNA640507) | soil metagenome | isolation source: intercropping peanut in the second line | place: China: Luxin town, Laibin City, Guangxi Province | collected 2019-07-25 | depth 10cm m
GCGGGTGTAGCTCAGTTGTTTAGAGCGCATCCTTGCCAAGGATGAGGCCAGGGGTTAGAGTCCCCTCACCCGCACCAAATGGGAATTATCGGACGCTTTGGCGTCCTTTTTCTTTGTCGCTAAGGTGATAAGAGGGCTTATTTTAGGGGTGTAAACTTTTTTATTTTCGTCTAGATAAAAACCGTCCGGAAATATAACTTGTTTGCACCTCATCCTGTTTTCGTGGGACATTTCGAGAAATTTATTACTGCCCATATTACTAATAAAGTTGAGGGCAAACCTTAAGAATTCATCTTTATCGTTTTCAGCGTCGGTCTTAAGCTTTTCAAGCTGATCTTCAATTAAAGCGACCTCCTCCTTTTTCTTTGAAATAGCTTGAAGTATCTCTTCTTTAATTAGCGAGTTAGCGGGGTTGGTAGCCGCTTCTACTTGTTGACTAATAGATTTTTCGAGAGAAGAAATTTTAATTCGGAGTCTTTTAATTTCTTGCTCGGCTTCACCTTCTTTTTTGCTCCAGACAGCTTCAAGGCCTTCTATTAAGTCTTCAATACCTTGATTCGTAATCCGGTACTTTTTGAACTGGCGCTCTATCTCTGAATGTAAATCATGACGCAGAATACTTCTACCGCAGGCACGACAACGATATCTTTCATAAACCTTCTTGTATTTACCGTTCGTATGATCGAAGCCTACTACACGACCGTTACGTTTATCTAAACAATTATCGCAAACGACTATATTATTAGCTGGGTATTTTGGATTTCCGTTTTTGCGAGGCCCCGACTGGTTCTTGGGCTTACTATCCATAATTTTAATAAGCTCCTGGTGTTGCTCTTTTGTAATCAATGGTTCGTGAAGTCCGTGTTCATTACGGACTTTTACCTGTTTATCAATATCTAGAATGCCGGCATAAAACGGATCTGTAATAATCTTCCGAAATTTATCCATTTTGTAGCGTGAATGACCATCTTTCATAAAGTTGCTTTTATTCAGGTTAATGAGACCTTGGGATGGACTTGTTTGGTACGTAGCAATGTCTACAAGCACTTTTTTAAGCGCATGCCCACGAACAGGATGAATTTCAGGTACGCCCCTCTCACGGCCCTTCATATAGCCTGGTTTGGGAACAAATGTCCAACGTCCTTCTTTCAGTGCGGCAGTTTGACCATTAATTGATTTTCTTTGTCGTTCTTCATTGCTACCTTCCGCCACAAAGTACTTCATAAATTTCATAAGCTTAGCCTGCATATCATCACTATTTAAGTCATCATCAGATGCATACCAAACACGTACACCTATTAATTTGAATTGCATCGCAATATAGAATGCTTCATCAACGGATCTCATGAATCTATCAGGCTCATCTACGATTAAATATTTCACCCCTTCTTTACGAGTACAATATTCAAGCATTTCTTTAATATCTTTACGCTCAATATTATTGCCTCGCTTACTTGAAACGCTACCTGACCACCACCCGTCCTCTGGTATAACTACGCCAAGCCTTTCTGCGGCTGAAAGCACGTTGAGCCTTTGTCTATTTAGACTATTATTTTGTAACTGTTCGTCCGATGAAACACGACAGTTGGCAATTGCGAGCACTGGTTTAGGCATATACACCCCTTACTAATATTAGAGGGAGCTTCTTGGACAAGGCCAGTGTACGGCCTATAGAAACTCCCACTACTATCAATAAATTAATTTTCCTTATTTTGTACACTGTTTTGTCCATTTATAAGTTTACCTTTTTTCTTCTTCTCAACAAAAATATCGTAAATCAGTTCAGCAAGCTCAAGTGCATTATTCTTCCGTTTCTTATTGGCTAATCTTTTGTTATTTCGTGAATTCACACAATCATATAAACAAAAAGGTTAGATTGTGAATTCACGAGATATTTTAAGGTGTAATTTTATATAAAATAAAAAACTTTTGTTTTAATCTTGAAGACTTCCAAGCCCATTGCTCTGTATTTTATAGCTTTATCAATTCTATGAATTGCGGCTAACACAGATTTTTCTGTTTTTAGTCCGTCAGTTTCCTTTTCGAATTTACCAGCAAGCTCCGAAGGGTAAAACTTTTTTGACTTTTTGGGCAAGCCACTGGATTTTTTGAATATATGACGAAGCAGAACCGCTTGGTTGCCTTCGAACTGTATTTTAAAAAATTCTGTTATATAGAGCTCATCCGTATTGTGATCAAATCTGAGCTTAATAAGCTCACTGCGTACAAAAGTATAATGACTCACATCTTGCTGGAGGGCTTCTATTTTAGCGTCAAGTAAATCAAATTTTAAATCCAGGTCTAATACCTTGTCATATACCATTCTAAGTAGTTGTTCGGGAGTAATTTTCCGAGTGTAGTCGTCTTCAGCCATATATTTATTAAACACTAAATTCCAAAAAATTTTGTGCGAGTACTAGGTACAGAAAATGAAAAAGTAAAAGAGAAGGTGGGGGTAGCAAAATATATTCAATCATTAATGATTGAATAATTTAGCCACGCCTGCACGTCGTCGAACATAGTTTAACGACATGCCTGCTTAGAGTGTCATCGCACAATGATTCATTGGTGCGACGCCTAAGAACATAGGGGGGGGGTGGCTTAAACACATAGAGACAGAGCAAGTTATATTGAAAATAACAGTAGTCGTCGTTTAATCATTCCTGTTATAATGCCCGTGTCGACACTAGCAGTATTTTTTTATGCTCTTTGAGAGTAGTTTGCGCTAATAAATGGGCAACCTCTCGAAAGCAGTTAGCGCAAGTTACTGTTGGTGTCGACAACCTAGAGGGGTTGTCCTTTTTATTTTGGACGACTTTAACATAGATAAGGAGTCAAATGATAAATAATATCTTTCAAGCAGTTGGCGGAACTATAGCGGTACTTATTTTAATTGTCATGGTTTTAGCCTATGTAGGTAGCTCGCCTTCACAAGCTTCATTAAATGAAAATATGCTCACTTCAGCATATCTTGAAAAGAATCAAGAAGATTATGTTAAATGTAAAAATTCAGTTGGCGGTGAAGGCGATGCCTTGATTGGTTCAGTAGTATGGGCAAATCTTAGTAATTATTCTTTAGAAAAACTAAGCTCCATAGAAGATAATTACAAAGCACAAATTAAACAGCAATGCGATAAACCTATTGCAGAGTATGAAGAAAATTATGCAAAACTTGTTAAAAATGAAAACGAAATCGCTGAATCTTCTAAGTCTTTACTGGATAAAATAATAAAAAGTAAACCGACCGTTGATAATACAAAATTATCAAAATATAATCCTGAGACTTCTAAATTTACAATCGGTAACCCGCTTAATAATTTAGTCTTTACGAAAACCGATGTGGAAACTTACTTTAATAGGCAACTATGAAATTATCAGAAGAAGATTTAAAAGCATTTGTTAAATATTTTGAGTTATTAATAGAAATTGAAAATAGTTAGATAGTAACTTAATCTATTAAGGAATATAATTGGTGTTTTTATGAAATTATTTCAATTGTCAGTTAATAATTACAGATGCATTAGGGGCGGTATTGAACAGAATACTATTAAGTTTGATGAGTCTAATACTATATTCATTTTTGGTCGCAACAATGTAGGTAAATCGAGTTTCTTGAAAGCTTATCAAGCCTACTATGAAAGTCTAGTGAAAGACGAAGACTTTTCGTTTTGGAAAGAAGGTGAGGAAAGAAAAAATATAGAAATAGAGCTTTGTCTTAAAATCGAAGAAGATAAAGACAAAGCACTAATAAATGCAGTTTCGAATGGAAAATATGATAGCCTTAGTAAATTTTTAGAAAATAATATTTTAAAGGTAAAGCGTTTGTGGGCTGATTCTAAAACTTCAAAAAATTTTACCTGGGACCCTTCTGAAAATAAATGGATTGAAAAAAGTTATGGTGGCATAGGATTAGATCGAGTATTTCAAAGCATGCTTCCAAAACCTTTGCTAATACAGGCTATGCCCTCAGAGGATCAAGTGAAGACTGTTGTAAATGAAATACTCAAAGAAATTGCTGAAGCAAAACTAACTAAGGCACAAAGCGATGCCCTTGACAAGGCTAAAGAAACAATTAAAAAACTGCAAGACGAAGTTTATGATAAGCAGACAATAAAAAAATATGAAGAACAGGTAAATAAAGAATTTAATAAACTATTTAAATCCTATAAGATTGCAATTGATGATGGCACATCTAACGTGGCCTATACAGAGAATAAATTAGGCAAAAAGTTCGAGATTGATTTTAAACACTCTCAAAATAATCAAACCACTAGCTATGAACGTATGGGGCATGGGGCTGTTAGGATGGCTATTTTCTTACTCATGCTATTGCGAGATGAATTACGTGGCCATGGCATAACTCAAAAATCACACATAGTTCTTTTTGAAGAGCCCGAATTATTTTTGCATCCTACTCTTACAAAAAAATTGAGAGATCTAGTTTACGAAGTAAGTGCAAAAGATATGCCGTTTCAAGTTCTTTGTGCTTCTCACTCTCCTCAAATGATTGACATTACAAAAGACGATAGCTCACTTGTAAGAATGATTAAAGACGAAACAGGAACTAATTTGTATCAAGTAGAAAAAGTTGACTTAAAGAATACCGAACAAACCACACTAGAGGATGTTAAGCAAAAAGTACATGAGTTATTAAGATTTAATCCATTTGTGTGCGAGTCGTTTTATGCTGACGAGGTTGTTCTAGTTGAGGGGGATACTGAAGCCATAATTCTTAGAGCTTACCAACAAGAATTTGAAACAAAAGAAGCATTTATTGTAAATTGTGGCACTGTGAATAACATACCTTTTTATCAAAAGATGTTTTCCAAATTTAATATTCCATATAGTCTCATTTGCGATACTGACCATAGGTCAGAAGGAGATTCCAGTGACACCAACAAAACAGGTTGGGATGAAAATTACGAGCAGCCTAAATTCACAAGCCATATTCAGCAGAGTATTGCCACCCAATATGAAGTTGATAAAGCTACGGGAGTTGCACAGAAATTTTTTGTCTGTGCTCCAACTTTTGAACCTCACCATCAAACTTTAGAAGAGCCTTATAAGTACGAAAGAAATCCTGGAGGTAAAACTGTATCCGCAAACCAATATTGGGAGAAAATAATTGTTAATAAAGAAGAAGATGGCTTCAATAAAATACCTATCATCAAATACGCGAATTCTATATTGCTAGATAAATAATGTATCATTTGTGACAATTGACCGTTGCGTTAAGCAGCTTTGTGCTTAGAAGTTGTTTCCAGGTACACATCTACAGTTATATTGTTATTTTTCCCAATATCTCACGGCATCACTATTTTAGGCTTCCAAACATATCATCGATAATTTCATCTTCAGAAGGTATGTGCTGAATATTTGGATTTCCACCTGAAGACGATGAGGCGCCTGTCCTAGGATAATGGCGAGGAATAGCATCATTCTCATAGAAACTAGAACCATCTTCCTGTTGAGCTAGATCATGCATTCGGTCACTAATAAGGTCCTGTAGCCTGCCTTCATCTAAATTGTAATTCTCAATAATCCATTTTACGTTTTCGAGATAATCTTCTACTTCCTCATCTTCTAGTGATTCTATCGTACACTCTAGCGCAAATTCCATACAGGTAGTTACATCCACTTCTTCCAATACGGCCTCAAAGGCATCTGGATAATCCACTTCAGCATAATGAAACCTTTCGACCTCGTCTTCGTTTGCAATATGATTAACAGCGATAGTTAATGCTTTTTTAACTTCATCCTTTGATAGTTGTGGCGAAAAATAATCTAATAAATCCATAATTTCACTTGTATATATAATGTGTTGAGTATATTTGCCTTTCAGAAAATCTTTAAATATTGATAGCATATAATTTTTGATTTCAGAATTATTTTTCAAGCCTAAAACGAAGAGCACTTTGTTCATTCTATCTAGTAATTTTGGTGTGTAATTTAATCTAGTTTTCAGCTCAACCATAGCGTTCCCAGAAACAGCAGACCATCCCAGAGAATCAAACTCACTGATAATTTTTTTCGTGATTGCTTTTTCAATCTTATCTTCCATTACTATTTTTCCGGACCGACTTAAAAGTGAGCTATTTTTAGTAATAAAAACCTCAGTGAGCTGATTTAGATATAACGCACTCTCAATTAAAGGAACTAGATCTATTTGATGCCTGCCTTTGTAGTAATCTTTAAGAAAATCGTAGATAGATGGGTTCTGATAGTTGACTAGTATTGTATTCTCGTCATCTACCTGAGATGTAGAAAGAAATGTACCATCAAGTTCTTTTAGAGCTTTCTCAACTTTAGATCGAGAAATCATACCTCGTTTTTTGTAAATATATTCCAGAGATGCCTCTATAAGATCGTTAAGTTTTATTGGAGCTGTGGCTGTAAGAGTAACTTCAAGTATTGATTGAGCATTTTCTGATATTTCATTTTCATATATTTTTTCCCAAATACTGTTAGGGTTATCAAAATAATCTATTAAGGCGTTGGGGAAATCTTCGGGCTTCAGAGATTCCCAAGGCTTCTCTTTTAAAATAGTCTCTATAAGCCTAGGATTGTACTTCTTGTGATCAACAAGCGATCTATATACTTTTTTATTTAAAAATATGTCGATGTATTTTTGAGGTATTTCAGCAGAAAATAAATGGTTGTAAAGTATTTGGGCCCTAACTAATTTAGTATATTTAGATAAATCAATTATGTATTTACTGTTTTCAAAATTTTCATCCTCAAATAAACGAAAATCACCTTGAGCTTGTTTAAGTATGTATTCTCTAGTGGTCATAATTAGTGCTGATTTTTTTGATGAACGTATAATTTTAATAAATTCTAAAAGCCTATTGTCTTCATTTCTGCTTATTTTGTGCTCAAGATAGTTAGTTCCTAAGAAGTCATCAAATAAAAAAAGCTGTTTTTTGTCTTTCTCGTATAAATCATATGCTTCGTCAATACCACCAGATAAGAAAATAAATTCCTTAAAGTCTTTTTCTCCTAGTAATTTGTAAACCAGCATTCGAGCTAACGTAGTTTTACCTATTCCAGGCAGACCAGAGATAACAACAAAGTGATTTTTATGCAGAAGCTTGATTGCCTCACTAAAGCTTTTATTTTCTGCATATGTTTTTAGATTTTCTTTAATATTTTTAAGTTCAAAATTGGACTGATTAAGGACTTTAGAATGTAGAATATTATTTAATACAGCGGTGCTAGACATCCACAATTTATAGTGTTTCTTTTCAACTTCAGGATTTTTACCGATAAGGCTATTGAGTTGCTCTTTACCTAAAATATCCGAGGGTGTCTTTATGTATGGGTGTAATAATTCTGCTATTTTCTTCTTATGTTCTGGATTAAGAGAAACAGTTGTTGTCAATATATATCTCTTCGGATTAAGTATTTTTATTTTTGAAACTTCCTTCTTAAGATTGCTATGAAGGGATGTAAAATTTTTATAACGTTTGCACTGGACGATTAAGGTATTTTCTTTATTTTTTGAGTAACGAAGATCTATGCCTTTATCTCTGCCGAGGCCAAAAATCTCTAAATCAATTTTGAGCTTTTTTTCAAGTAAATCTTTTGAAATATTTTCAAATTCAACAGGCGAAAGTACTAGTAAATCATAATCTGCCATTCTTACACTTAGGTTAACATACCCAATCAGGATGCCATTAGGGGTACATTTATTTTCTAATATATAAATGCCATACTTAGATTCATGAATCGTAAGGTGAATCGCGGTTTGCGAGCATTAATCAAAAATGATGTATACCTGCTTGAAAACAATATCAGTGAACGCTCTATAACTCACAAGTTAGCCGAATATTATCAGGATATATATCCATTATGGAATGTAGACTGCGAGTTTAATAAAAACCTAGAGTTGCCAAAAGGAGCAGAATTTAATCCGGAAGATTTTCTACATAGAATGGCAGATTTATTAGAGATGGATAGTCTTTACGGTACCGGGCATAAGTATGTGACCATGCTCCGAGAGGGAGGAATAACACTCGAAGAAATTCATGAACTTCGTAGGCAATTACGACTACCGGGAAGGATAAGATACGATGATGAATTGGATGCAATTTACTTTTTACTAAAACAAGGGGGCAAAGAATTTTATATGCGTATTTACCCCGATATCATAATTCACAAACGAGGCACAAGAAATAACCATATAGTTATTGAAGTTAAGAAAAGTTCAAACTCGGACAACTTAGCTAAAGGTTTTGATTTAGCAAAATTAATAACCTTAGTTACGCATTCAGATTACAAATATAAAAGGGGTTATTTCATTGAGGTTCCGACCAAAAACAATAAACGATATCACGATAAAATAACTAATCATAAAAGTTTTAGTTTCGAAAAAGAACCCATGGAAGAGCGAGTTTACAAGGTACGATCAAAATCTATAATTTGATTATGACTTAATGTGGCCACTACTTTATTAAAATATGATTGATTCAAACAGATTATTTAAAACTACATTTTCTAAAGACTTAACTGAAGATAGCAAAACACTTGCAATGCGTTTATTTAAAAAACAAAAATCAAAAAGTAAGGCTCTAGATAAAACAAAAAGAGGTGAATATATACATCAGGTACTTGATTCATTTTCTGAGCTTAACAGCATAGTCGATAATCTTGATATGGCGGAGATATTCTTGAAATCTTATTCTGTCTCAAAGGCTTGGAGAAACAAGTACGACCAAAATCATTACTTCACATATCACTATGAAATATGGATTATAAATGCCATAAGATTCTATGAACGATTGCTAATACTTATCAATAGTGTCTACTGGCTTGAAATAGATCATAGAAACATAACCTATAAAGAAGTTGTAGCCCATAAGAAATTAAAAAATACGGATACCTTAAAAGTCCTTAATCGGGTACATGGCGCTCTGAGTAATTTACAAGGTTTAAAAAATAGTGTCTTCCATAGATACATTTATACTGATAAAGAATTGGGAGAGATTACAAGATACAACTTTCTTGCTAGGAATAGCGAGGGTAAGGAAAAGGAGCAGTTCAGCATCATGGCTAAATTGAAAATGAAATATATGTATTTACCGAAAAAAAAGAAAGAAGTTGAAAATAACAATAAACAATTAATGAAAGCTGCCGATGCTTTAATGGAAACGTTTGACAGACCATACGCAAACCATCGAGACAGTTTATCCGATAAGTAAGTTATATATATGGAAATCCCTTCTCTTATTTAACAACTGATTGACCGTAGATATTCCATATAAGGAATAGCAAGCACTTCTCTCCAATGATTCATTTCACTCCTAATTTCGTGTAAATTTTTTTGCAGGTAGTGCACCAAAACAATAAAGAGCTTTCAGTCATATTGTCCAATTTAGATTATTGCTGTGATTAGTAGAGCTTATCGCAGCAAAAGCTTTAGGTGTGGGTTAGCTAACAGTCTTTAGTGTACTTACGTCTGAGGTATAGCTTGGAGAAATAGTTGCCTGGATTCATCGTTTAATTCGTGCGCATCAGCAAAAGCAGTCGCTATTCTATTAATTACATCAGCTGAAGGGTTTATTTTCCTTCCTTTCCGTAATCCTGATAAGTATCCTGGTGATATTCCAGCGGCTTTGGCGATATCTCTTTGATGGGTACCATCTGGTAGATTCATTATCTGATTTAGTATCCATGCCTGAACAGGATGAGCATTAACAAGGGGGGATACTACTAGAATTAATTCTTCTTTTCTTTTTTCTCTTGGTTTGGGTGGCTTATATTCTAGGCCTCTCATGAGGGCTTGTGCCTCAATCCATGTTTCCGTAAAGGCTTCAATCTTATCTAGTGCTTTGCCAAACTCTTTAATTACAGGCTCCAACATGCTCTCGTCTTTAGTAAATACTACCTTTGCGACTTGTTCTGTTGCCTTTTGTTCCAAATAACTTACTGCATTATCACGCATTTGATTTTCAAGTACAGCAATATCATAGACCTCATCCTGCGATAGGTCACGCCATCCAAGTATATGTTCTTTAGTATTGAAGTTTTCCATTATATTATTAATTACATATATTTTAAAGTTTTGCAAATCACTGGTTTCTAATTTTCCGTAGCGTCTATGGCTACCGTTTGAAATACATTAACTATGTTGCGTCAGTTGGGAATTATCGGACGCTTGAGCGTCCTTTTTGTTTTAGCCTAAATGCTAAACTTATAGAGCATATAACTTTAAAAAAGGAGTAGATAAAATGGCTAAATATATTGATGGATTTGTACTGGTAATACCAAAAGGTAAAGAAGATGAATACGAACAAATGGCAAAAATGGGGCGGGACTCCTGGTTGAAGCATGGCGCGCTTCAGTACTTTGAATGTAGAGGGGACGACCTCAAGCAACAGGAAATGGGCGACCTAAAATCGCGGGCTTTTGCTGAAATGGCCGGGGCGTCAGCTGATGATAATGTATGGTTTTCTTTTATTGTCTTTAATTCTAAAGAGCACCGGGACGAGGTAAACAAAAAAGTCATGGATGAAATGAAC
>JACZDC010105182.1_pt1 | contig 10506 bp, 9 predicted proteins | sample 8641791 | NCBI WGS metagenome assembly JACZDC01 (sample SAMN15324613, study PRJNA640507) | soil metagenome | isolation source: intercropping peanut in the second line | place: China: Luxin town, Laibin City, Guangxi Province | collected 2019-07-25 | depth 10cm m
ACGGTCACGCGGCTCTGGTAGGCACCGGCCGTGTGGACCAGCTTGGCGGCGGCCCGGGCATGGAGGCCCAGGCGGTTCACGATCTCGGTATCGCGCTCAATCATGCTTCTTCTCCACCGGCACCGGAGCACACCTTTCGACCCTCTCGTCAGCGCACTTGGAGCCCGGAACCATATCACTCACCAGGCAGAGGCTCCTCTGCCCCTTGGCCTGCAACCATTTCGCGACCTCGGAGAGCTCGCCGGTCTCGACGGACTGGCAGGCGAGCCGCAGGACCATGGGCAGGTTCACGCCGGTCAGGATCTCGACCTTGCCGGGCTGGTGGAAGAGGCTGGCCACGTTGCACGGGGTGCCGCCGTACATGTCGGTGAGGATGAGGACCCCGTCTCCCTGGTCGAGCCGATGGAGGGCCGCCGCGATCTGCGCCCTGGCCTCGTCGACCCCGTCGTTCCAGTCCAACGACAACGCTTCGAAGGCGGAAAGGCGGCCCGAGATGGTCTGGGCCGCTGAAAGCAGCTCTCGCGCGAGGCCGCCGTGCGTCAGAATCAGTTTGCCGATCATTTCCTCTCTACCCCTTCTCATCCTCATAACGCGCCCGGCGAGCGCTTCATTCGCGCCTCGCCCCGGTCACCGGGAAATATCGCGATGGATGAGCCGGGCCGGCCAGCCCGCCTCTTCGAGTGCGGTCCGCAGCCTCTCGCCCACTGCCACCGACCGGTGCCTCCCTCCCGTGCAGCCCACCGCCACCGACACGTAGCTCCGGTTCTCCCGCCGGTACCGCGGCAGCAGGAAGAGGAGCAGGTCGGCGATCCGCGCCACCACATCCTCGAAGTCCGGCTGCCGCAGCAGGTATTCCTGCACCGCCGTATCCTGCCCCGTCTGCTCGCGCAGCCCCGGCACGAAGTGCGGGTTGGACAGGAAGCGCACGTCGAACAGCAGGTCGGTCCCGTAGGGTATCCCGTGCTTGAAGCCGAAGCTTACCAGGGATACGACCATTCCGGGCTCCTCGTCCGGATTGCTGGCGAAGTCCCGGTACACCTGGCTGCGGATCTCGTGGATCGACCAGGTGGTCGAGTCGAACACCATGTCCGCCTTCGCCCGCAGCTCGGCGAGCAGCTCCCGCTCGCGCAGGATGCCTTCGATCACCGCCTTGTCCGGCGCCAGCGGATGCGGCCGCCGGGTCTCGGAAAACCTTCGGACCAGGATCTCGTCCGAGGCCTCCAGGAACAGCAGCGTCGGCTCCACCTTGCCGCGATCGATCTCGTTGAACAGCCGCGGGAACTCTTCCGCGAACCCCGGCGCCCTGACGTCCGTGACCACGGCGATGCGGTCGTGCCCGCGCACCAGCTCCAGCGGTTTTTCTAGAAACTGCTTTAACAAAGGCAGCGGCAGGTTGTCGACCGTGTAGTAGCCGAGGTCCTCGAAGCACTTGGCGACCACGCTCTTGCCCGAGCCCGAGAGGCCGGTGATCAGCACCAGCCGCGGGCGCGTTCCCGGAGACCCGGAGGGATCAGCGGGAGGGATTTTTCCGGTTCCGCTCAAGTTGCGCCTCGAGCTTCCGCGCGAACTCCCGGGCCGAGTGATGACCCTGGAGCTTCAGCACATGGTTGCGGGCCGCGATTTCCACGAGGATGCTGACGTTCCGGCCCAGAGCCACGGGCATCCGGATGTAGGGACAAGGGGTGTCCAGGATGTTGAACAGGGTCTCGTCGAGTCCCAGGCGGTCGTAGTGCTGGCCGGGCTGCCAGTGCTCCAGCTCGACCACCAGGTCGATCGAGGTGCGCTCCCGGACCGAGGCGAGGCCGAAGAGGTCCTGGACGTTGATGATGCCGATCCCCCTCAGCTCCATATGGTGCCGGAGGGGGCCCTCGCTGTAGCCGATCAGCTCGCCGTTGGGATAGCGCTTGATCGTCACCTTGTCGTCGGCCACGAGGCTGTGGCCGCGGGTGATGAGGTCGAGCGCCGACTCGCTCTTCCCCACCCCGCTCGCGCCGACCATCAGCACGCCGATGCCGTAGATCTCCAGCAGCACGCCGTGCATGGAGGTCGACGGCACCAGGTGGTCTTCGAGGAAGTAGCTGATTCCTTTGATGACCGTCGAGGACAGCGCGGTCGACGAGAGCACCGGCACCTCGCGCACCTGGCAGCTCGCCAGGAGCCCGGGCAGCGGGTCGATCCCCTTGGTGATGACGAAGACCGGCACCGGCAGGCTGGCGATGGTGTCGAGCCGCTGCTGGCGCTCGGCCTCGGGCAGGGTCTTGAGGTACTCGGTCTCGCTCTCGCCGATGATCTGCACCCGGCCCGGCTTGATGTAGGGGTAGTAGCCGGCGAAGGCGAGGCCCGGCTTCTGGACCCGGGGGTGGGTGATCTGGTTGTCGAGGTGCGACTCGCCGGAGAGCACCGCGAGGTGCAGGTAGTCGAGCTCCTCGCTGAGCAGCTCGGAGACCTTGACGTGCGCTTCCGCAGCCATCGCAGCCATCAGGTACCCTCCTCCTCCAGGAAGCGCTGGATCTCCTGCGGGTCGCGCAGCGCCAGGAGCTTCCCGGCGTGGCTGCCGGACTTGATCCAGCGCGAGATCATGGCGAGCACCCGCAGGTGCTCGGCCGGCGAGGACTCGGGAGAGACCACCGCGAAGAACAGTTGGACCGGCTGGCCGTCGGCGGCACCGAAATCGATCCCCTGCGGCGCCAGCCCTAAGGCCAGGACCGCCTGCTTGAGCCCTGGCATCTTGCAGTGCGGGATGGCGATGCCCGCGCCGATGCCGGTCGAGCTGAGCTGCTCGCGCTCGCGCAGGCGCCGGAAGAGGTCTTCTGCGTCGCGCACCACGCCGGCCTGGGCGATCCGGTCGGCGAAGGCGCGGAGCACCTCCATCGAGTCCTTGGCGGTGAGGCCGGTGAGGATCAGCTCCGGACGCGTCAGAGACCCGAGGCCCACGGCGACGCCCTAGAAGATCTGCTTTCGGTCCGTGGAGGACGGGATGCTCAGCTCGTCGCGGTACTTGGCCACGGTGCGGCGGGCGATCTGGATCCCTTCGCGGTTGAGGATCCGCATCAGCTCGCTGTCGGACAGCGGGCGCTTCGGGTCCTCGGCCTGGATGAGCTGCTCGATCTTCCGCTTGACCGTGAGCGAGGAGATGTTGTCGCCGTACTCCCGGTCGATGCCGCTGTGGAAGAAGAACTTCATCGGGAAGAGGCCGCGGTGGGTGTGCATGTACTTGTTGGAGACCACGCGGCTGACCGTGGACTCGTGCATGCCGATGTCCTCGGCCACGTCGCGCAGCACCATGGGCCGCAGGTGCTCGATCCCCTTGTCCAGGAACTCGCGCTGCTGCCGGATGATCGAGGCCGCCACCTTGTAGATCGTGCGCTGCCGCTGGTCGAGGCTCTTGATCAGCCACACCGCGGAGCGGATCTTGTCCTTGATGAACTGTTGGGCTTCCGACTGCCGGCCTTCGCTCCTCATGGTCTGGAGCATGCGGCGGTAGGCGCGGCTGACCCGCAGGCGCGGCAGGCCGTCGTCGTTGAGCTGGATCACGTACTCGTCGCCGACCTTGCGCACGAACACGTCGGGCTCGATGTAGTGCGGCCGGTCGGTGCTGAACTTGCGGCCCGGATGGGTCTCCAGGGTGCGGATCAGCTCCAGGGCCTCTTCGAGCTCGGCGAGCTCGACGCTGAGCTTCTTGGCCACGGCCGGGAACTGCCGGCGCAGGAAGAGGTCCCAGGCCTCGGCCACCATGCGGCGGGACAGGGAGTCCTGCGGGATCTCCTTGATGTCCATCTGCAGCAGCAGGCTCTCCTGCAGGTCCTTGCAGGCGATGCCCGGTGGGTCGAGGCTGCGCACCAGGCAGAGCGCCTGATGGACCTCTTCGAGAGTGTAGCTCTCGCCGTTGGTGTAGCCCTGCTGCTCGCCCATGTCCCGGATCTCCTCCGGGGTAGCGACCAGGAAGCCGTCGGGGTCGAGGTTGCCGATGATCAGCTCGGCGATCTCCCGCTGGCGCGGCGTGACGTCGGCCATGTGGAGCTGCCACAGCAGGTGGTCGTAGAGGTCGGCCTCGCGGCTGAGGCTGTTCTCGATCGGCGGCTCCTCGCGCTCCTCCATCATGGAGGACTGGCCGGAGCCTTCCCAGTAGTCGCCGAAGTAGGCGTCGAGGTCGATGTTCTCCATCGACTCGGTGTGGTCGATCGGCTCGGGTGCGTTGGCGTCGGCCTCGGGCGTCGTGGCCGCCTCGGCGCGCTCTTCGGGCGTCGGCGCCTCGTCACCCTCGACGATGTCGCTCGACTCCTCGAGCACGGGGTTCTCGACCAGCTCCTGCGTGAGGAGCGTGTCGAGCTCCATGCGGGTCATCTGCAACAGCTTGATCGCCTGCTGGAGCGACGGCGTCATCACCAGCTTCTGGGCAAGCTTGAGGGATAGTTTCTGCTCTAGCGCCATTCCGACGACCTGATAGTCCTAACTAGAGGGTGAACTCTTCTCCGAGGTAGATCTTCCGGACCTGCTGGTCCGCCGAAAGCTCGCCGGGCGACCCGGCACGCAGGATCTCGCCGTTGTTGATGATATAGGCTCGATCCGTTATTTTCAATGTTTCCCGCACGTTATGGTCGGTGATGAGGATGCCGATCCCCATCGACTTCAGGTGACGGATGATACCCTGGATGTCGAGCACCGCGATGGGGTCGATGCCGGCGAAGGGCTCGTCCAGGAGGATATACCACGGGCTGATCACGAGCGCACGCGCGATCTCGACCCGGCGCCGCTCACCGCCCGACAGGGCGTAGCCGCGGCTCTTCCGCACCTTGGCCAGGCCGAAGTCCGCGATGAGCTGGTCGATGCGCCGCTCCTGCTCCGCGTGCGACAGGTCGAGGGTCTCGAAGATCGCCCGCAGGTTGTCCTCGACGCTCATGCGCCGGAACACCGACGGCTCCTGCGGCAGGTAGCTGATGCCGCGCTGCGCCCGCAGGTACATGGGTAGCTCGGTGATGTCCTCGTCGCCGAGGAAGACCTGGCCGGCGTCCGGCGTGGTCAGGCCGACCACCATGTAGAAGGTCGTGGTCTTGCCGGCGCCGTTCGGCCCGAGCAGGCCGACGATCTCGCCGGGGCCGACTTCGACCGACACGTCCTTGACCACGGCGCGGCCGCGATAGACCTTGCGTAGGCTCGTGGTGGAGAGCTTCTGCGTCCTGTTTGCCGGGCTCATTCCTGACTCGACCCTCCGCCCCCGGGCTTCGGCGTGGGCGTGGCGGCCGGTGTCGGAGCCGGAGGCGCCGTGCCTGTCGCCGTATCCTTGCCCTTCACCTCCACCTTGCCTTCGTCGACCAGGTAGATGACCCGCTTGCCCTGGACCTGGTTGCCTTCGCGGTCCTTCATGGTGACCTTCTCGCCGGTCACTTCCATGCGCCGCGTGTCGAGATCGTACACCGCCTTGTCGCCGGTGATCAGCCGGCCCATCTTGGGATCGTTCATCTTGGCGTCGCCGGTGCAGGTCATGACCTCGGCCTTGTTGTCCTCGCCCATCTCGACGTCCAGGCGGTCGCAGGTGAGAGTCTTGCCCTCCTGCACCACGCGCACGGCGCCGGTGTAGTTCAGGTGGCCGGCGCCCTTCTGGTAGGTCATCTCCTGGGACACCACTTCGACCGGGGACTGCTTGCCGGGCTTCGCGGTACCAGACGCTTTCTTCCCTTGAGCGGCGGAGGTCTGCTTGTCGGTCGGGATCCAGATCGTCTTGACGCCGCCGGTCGCGGTCAGCCGGTCGGTCTCCTGCTCGCCGCGCAGCTCGGTGGTGAGCATCAGGTTCTCGCCGCGCCAGGCGCGCACGTCGCCGCGGAACAGGAAGGACGACGGGTTCTGCCGCCAGAGCGCCTCGCGCGATTCCACGAAGACCGGTCCCTCTCCCTGCCCGAGCGGCGAGCCCGCGAGGTCCGAGTCCGAGGTCTTCTCCATCACCGCTCTCACGCCGCCGACTGCGTTCAGGATCTGGTTCTCCACGTTGTAAAGGACCCGCGGCGCCGTCATGCGTCCGCGTTCGCTCACCGCCTCGACCGGCTCGCCGAAGAACTCGCCGCGGCCGGTGTCCATGTCCAGCGAGGCACGGTTGCCGGTCGCCCGCGTCTTCTGGTCGTGGAACACGACCTTGTTGATCAGGTTGACCGCCGCGAGCTGGCCGTCGGGCCGGAAGCTCGCCTGGGCGCGCATGCCGTTCGCCCGCCGCACTTCCTTCCCTCCCGCCGCGCGCGAGGTCTCCCGGATCTCGACTCCACCGAAAGCCTCAGCTTGCGTAAGCACACCCTGTGCCAGCATCCCCTCGATCTGCAGGCCGGTGAGCGTCCGGGTCACGCCGGCGCCGGTCGTTTCGATCATCGCGTGGTTCTTCTCTCCGCCTTCGAGCATCACCTTGCGCGGCTGGTTCTCGACGTCCGGCTGCATCTGGACCGCGAGGTCGCGTCCCGTGAAGCGGACGACCGCCATCTGCGGGTTGTCCCCGGATCCCGCCAGCCGGCCGGACACGTTCCAGTGGGCGTTGACGAAGTTGAGCGATTTCTCGTCCTCGGTCAGGAAGGCGCTCAGCCGCTGCGCCCGCACCTGCTCCTGGCCGCGCCGGAGCGTCGCGTTGCCCTCGACCCGCAGCAGCTTCTTCTTGCGCTCGTAGACCGTGCGCTCCGCCGTGAGCGCCAGCGGCACCTCGGCTTCGGGCAGGCTCTCGACGCGCGTGTTGCCGGCGAGCACGAACATCTCGTCGTTCAGGTTCACCCGCATCTTCTCGGCGCGCGCCACGTACTGGTCGGCGTAGCGCAGCGTCACGTCCTTCGGAGCGATCAGCACCCGCCCCTTCTCGCTGATGTGGAGCTGGTTGGTGCGCAGCATGAGGCCGGACGGACCCTTGAGGACGACGTCGCCCTGGAGCTTCCCCTCGTTGGCCTCGCGGTTGAAGCTCGCCTCCTTGCTCTCGACGTGATAGTCGCGTCCCTCTTCGTCGTAGAGGGTCATGCCGACGCCGTCGAGGAAGATCGTGCCGCCCTGGTCGGCCCGGATGCTGTCGCCACGGATGCGGAACACCGGCCGCTCGCGCTCCGTGAACGTGTAGTCGAAGTCTTCGCCGAGGAGCGCCGTGCCCTCCTTGGCCTGGGTGGGGTCGTTCTCGTCCAGCGGCTTGCGGATCGCCTGCTGCCCGGCCTTGCCGAACAGGAAGAGACCGGCCAGGCCGCCGACCACGAGGATCATTGCGATCAGGAGCAGCGTGCGCAGTCGGGTGACGTTCGATCGAGCCATCAGGCGGTCATTCTATGGGATGGTCTTTCCAGATGAAGACTACAGCGCGCGGGCGTCGACCAGCCGGAGCACCGGGCAGCCCTTCCAGGAATCCGTTTCGAGGTAGCCCAGGACTTCGAACGCGCCGTCGAGATCGTCCGCGCGCCCCTGCCATCCCCAGCCCACCAGCTCCACCACCGTGCCGTCCTCGCCGCGCGTGCGCGCCGAGAGATGGCCGCCGCCGAACGCCCGCGGCGCGCCGTCGAGCCGCAGCGGCCCGGTGCGCACCAGCGGCCGCGGGTTGCCCTGGCCGAACGGCTCCAGTCTTTCCAGGTCCTTGAGCAGCTCGTTCGTGACCTGCCGCGGCTCCAGCGTCATCTCATATTCATGCCGGCCGGCGAGCAGCGACGCCGGCCACTCGGCGCCGGCCTCCTGCCACTGTCGGCGCAGGTCTTCGAGGCGGTCGAGGCGCGCGGTCAGACCCACGGCCTGGGCGTGGCCGCCGAAGCGCTCCATGTCGTCGCGCCAGCGGTCGAGGAATGAGTGCAGCTCCAGGCCCGGGATGCTGCGGCCCGAGCCGGTCGCGAGATCGCCTTCGACCGCGAGCAGCAACGTCGGCCGGTGCAGCTCCTTGGCGAGCCGGCCGGCCGCGATCCCCACCACCCCCTTGTGCCACTCCGGGCTCCAGGCCACCAGTATCGGCGGGAGTGGAGGCAGCGGACCTCCCCCATTCACGAGCAGGCGTCGCGCCTCTTCCACCACCTTGGCCTCTTCCATCTGGCGCTCGCGGTTCCAGCCGTCGAGCTCGGCGGCCAGCGCCATGGCCCGCTTCGGGTCGCGGCTCATCAGTAGCTCCAGCGCCTTCTCCGCGTTGTCGAGCCGGCCCGCGGCGTTGATCCGGGGTCCGAGCCGGTAGCCGACGTCGGCCGCGGAGAACGGCGCCTTGACCCCGGACTGCTTGATCAGCGCCTTCAATCCCTCGGACCTCGGCTCGGCCAGCGCCCGCAGACCGAGCGCCGCGATCACCCGGTTCTCGCCATGCAGCGGCACCAGGTCCGCGATCGTGCCGAGGCAGGCGATGCGCAGCAGCCGCGCCGGGTCGACCTCCTTGCCGCAGCGGGCCGACAGCGCCAGGCAGAGCTTGAACGCGAGGCCGACCGCCGCGAGGTCGCGGAACGGATAGGTGCAGCAGGACTGCCGGGGGTTGATGTGCAGCGTGCCCGGCGGCAGCTCGCAGCCAGGGAGATGATGATCGGTGACGAGCACGTCCATCCCGGCCGCGAACGCGGCCTCGGCCGCGGTGGCCGACGAGCTGCCGCAGTCCGCGGTCACGATCAGCCGGCACCCCTGTTCGCGGGCGCGCTCCACGTGGACCGGCTGGAAGCCGTAGCCCTCGCGCAGCCGGTTCGGAAGGATCGGCACCGCGTCGACGCCGCACGCGCCGAGCACGGCGAGGAGGAGCGCGGTCGAGGTCACGCCATCCACATCATAATCGCCGACGATCGCGACCTTCTCTTTCAGGTCGCGGGCGCGCAGCAGGCGCTCGACCCCCTCGGCCATGCCGGCGAGGAGGTAGGGATCGTGGAGCTGGTCGAGCGAAGGATTGAGGTAGCGCTCGGCCGAGTCGGCATCGGTCACGCCGCGGCGGGCAAGCGCCACGGCGAGCCAGGGAGCGAACCCGGCGCGCTCCAGCTCCGAGGCGGCGTCCGGCACCTGCGCGGCAACCCACTCCATGAGGGTGCGCGCCTCAGGGTTCGTCGTAGACCCCGAGATTCCGGAAGCGGGCGTAGCGGCGCGCCACCAGATCGGAGGGGCTGAGCCGCAACAGCTCCGTGAGGGCTCCCTCGACGACGTCGCCGACGCGGCGGCAGGTGGCCTGCGGGTCGGTGTGGGCGCCGCCGGGAGGCTCAGGGATGATCGCGTCGACCACGCCCAGCTCGAGCAGGTCCGGCGCGGTGATCTTCATGGCCTCGGCGGCCTCGGCCTTCTTCTCCTGGTCCTTCCAGAGGATGGCCGCGCAGCCCTCAGGCGAAATCACCGAGTAGGTGGCATATTCCAGGATGAACACGCGGTCGCCCACGCCGAGCGCGAGCGCGCCGCCGCTGCCGCCTTCGCCGGTGACCGTGACCACGATCGGCACGCGGATCGCGGACATCTCCAGCAGGTTGCGCGCGATGGCCTCGGCCTGTCCGCGCTCCTCGGCATCGAGGCCCGGGTAGGCGCCGGCGGTGTCGATGAAGGTGAGGATCGGCAGCCCGAAGCGCTCGGCCGTCTTCATGATGCGCAGCGCCTTGCGGTAGCCGTCCGGCCGCGGCTGGCCGAAGTTGCGGCGGATGCGCTCCTTGGTGTCGCGCCCCTTCTGATGGCCGACCACGGCCACGCTGCGTCCACGGAACGTGGCAAGGCCGGAGACGATCGCCTCGTCGTCGGAGAACGCGCGGTCGCCGTGCAGCTCGACCCAGTCCTCCATGAGGAAGTTGATGTAGTCGAGCGTGTAGGGCCGGTCCTGGTGGCGGGCCACGAGGGTCTTCTGCCACCGCGAGAGGTTGCCGAAGACGTCGGCCGTGGACTTCTTGAGGGCGGTCCGGAGTCGCTCCAGCTCCTTCTCATGGCCGCCGCCGGCCGGATATCCCTCCAGCTCCTCGATCCGTTTCCGGAGGTCGACGAGTTGGGCGTCGAAGGAAGCGTCGGTGTTCTGCATGCCGCCGCGCAAGCTACCAAACCGGGGGGCCGAGGTCAACGAGACTTCGCGCAGGAAGGAGAATGTCGGCGCGCCGACATTCCGCCCCGCTGTGGCAACAGAACGTTCTCCACCGGCCGGGAAGCCTACTTTGCAACAGAGAACGTTAGGTTCTCCTGGAGAACCTGACTTTGTCCCCGAGAACGTTCGGGGATCGCAGAGAACCTTGAGCCGGTTCCGAGAAGGGTCCGTCGGCTCGGAGAACGCTACTTTGCGGCCGAGAGCGTTCGCCCACCGCAGAGAACCGTCGCTCGCGGCCGGGAACCTTCCGCTAGGCCGGAAACCCGACTTTGCAACAGGGAACGCTGAATTGCAACAGAGATCCCGATTTCGCAACAAAAAAGCCCTGATTGCAACGGAGACTCTTCTGCGTCCTGAATCGCCGTGCAACGTCACGAATCGTCCTCTCACCGCTCCCGCTCTTTGAAAAAGCCGCCGATGATCGACGCGGACTGTCCGCCGGTATTCAGCCGTCCCTTCGGGACGATGGGGGGCGACCTCTACGTCACGACATGCAGGGTCAT
>JACZDC010020661.1_pt1 | contig 10473 bp, 5 predicted proteins | sample 8641791 | NCBI WGS metagenome assembly JACZDC01 (sample SAMN15324613, study PRJNA640507) | soil metagenome | isolation source: intercropping peanut in the second line | place: China: Luxin town, Laibin City, Guangxi Province | collected 2019-07-25 | depth 10cm m
ATGCTCTGCTACGTCACCCCGAAGGAGCACCTCGGCCTGCCGGACAAGGAGGACGTGAGGCAGGGCGTGATCGCCTACCGCATCGCGGCCCACGCCGCGGACCTGGCCAAGGGCCACCCCGGAGCCCAGATCCGGGACAACGCCCTGTCGAAAGCCCGCTTCGAGTTCCGCTGGGAGGACCAGTTCAACCTCTCCCTCGACCCGGACACGGCGCGCTCGTACCACGACGAGACCCTGCCCCAGGAAGGAGCCAAGGTCGCGCACTTCTGCTCCATGTGCGGCCCGCACTTCTGCTCGATGAAGATCACCGAGGAGGTCCGCGAGTACGCCGCGCAGCAGGAGCTCGGCGACGAAGCCGCCCTGGAAGCCGGCCTCAAGGAGAAGTCCGAGGAGTTCCGCGCGGCGGGCGCCGAGATCTACCGCTGACGTGACTGGGAGCGCCGGCGTCCCGCCGGCTCAAACCAGGGGAGGGCGGGGGCGTCCGCCCTTCCGTTCGATCGGCAGCCCGTTCCTGCGCTGAGCTTCAGCTCCCGGCTGTCCGAACTGGTCCGGGCAGCCGGGAGTGCCACACGCCGGCGCGGCATAGGGCGGTGCAAGCCGACGTAGCGTTCTGGGAGCCGATGGAACGTTCTCCGAGCCGACGTAACGTTCTGCAGGCCGGCGCAACGTTCCATGAGCCGGCGGACGGTTCTACGGGCTGATGGAACGCTCTCCGAGCGGGTGGAACGTTCTATGGGCCGACGGAACGTTCTCCGAGTTGACGGAGCGTTCCACGGGCCGGCGGAACGATCTACTGGCTGACGGAACGTTCTTTAGGCCGATGGAAGGTTCTACGAGCCCACGGAACGTTCTGCTGGCCGGCGTAACGTTCCATGGGCCGACGGAAGGTTTCATGGGCTTACAGAACGTTCTATGGGCCGGTTTCAACCAAGGCGGGCATGCCTCCAAGGGTAGATTGCCCGCCTGAGCCTACGGCTCGAGTCGCCGGACCCAGGAGACAGCCGAGAAACCGCGGTCGTAGGAGAGGATGGTTTCGATCCCCTGTTCGCGCATCACTCCGAGGTGAACGCCGTCCCGGGTGGAGAGGCCTGGATATTCCTCCAGCAGGCGGCAGGCCTCGATCATGGAGCGATCCGTGATCGCGAGGACCGGGATTCCCAGATGGAGAATCGCATCAACCATCCGGAATCCGATCTCTGGGACCTTCAGGGTGCGATACCGATGCAGAATCTCCTGCAGGACCTCGGCGTTCGTGCAGGCCGAAAGCCCTTTCCCGGTGACGAGATCCTCAAGAAAACGCTGGCAGGGCTCCCGCTGAGGGCTCTCCTTGCCAGCCGCATACATGAAGATGTTGGCGTCGATGAGGATCAAGAGTAGCGGCCGGAGAGGGATTCCTGGATCATGGTCTCGACGGAGGCCACCGGCGCGTCGAGACCCTTGAGAGAGTCGAGCGCCTCGCGCGGGCCGACGGAGCCTCGAAGCGTCTGGTCGGCCTTCTCCCTGAGCTGGCGACGAGCCCATTCCGCCAGGGGCATGCCTGCACGGCGTGCTGCGGCCTGGAGGTAGGAGCACTCCTGTTCGCTGATGGGAATCTGCAGTCGCTTCGTCATACTCATGCATATGAGTATGACTTCCCCGTCGGAGCCCTGTCAAGCGTGAGGACCGGAACGGCGATACCGGCTTTCCCGGCTCGCGCGATTTCAGAGCAAAAAAAGAGGAGCGGTCGGAGGAATTGGACCGCTCCTGAATTCGGGTTGAAGGAGGTTGGTAAGCCTCTTCTATATATACAGTTGCCGCTGAGCCCTTTTTTTTGACAAAAATCCCGAAAAAAGTCCAAAAAGTTTTGGCGACCCCTGGCGGGACCGGGTCCGGGCCTGCGTATACCGGTCCGGGAGGGTCCCATGCCGAGCAGCCCGATCGACCTGTGGAGAGAGGAAAACCAGCGGTATCTCATGGCGGCCCTGGCCGAGGTGCGGTCCGCGCTGGACCGTCATGGGGCCGAAGGGGAGCCAGAAGAGGAGCCGTCCGAGCCTCCCGTCTGGGAGCACCCGGCGCCTCCCGCGCTGGAGGTGGTCTGCCAGCGGTTCGGCCTGTCGCCGTTCGAGCGCGCCATCCTCCTCCTTTGCGCCGGCATGGAGCTGGACTCCGGGTTCGCGGCCCGCTGCGCGGCGGCCCAGGGCGACCCGGCCCGCCGGTATCCGACGTTCAGCCTGGCTCTCGCCGCGCTGCCGGAGGCTCACTGGAGCGCCGTGTCCCCGGCCGGACCCCTGCGCTACTGGCGGCTCGTCGACGTCGGCGCCGGCTCCAGCCTGACCTCCAGCCCGCTGCGCATCGACGAGCGGGTGGTCCACTTCCTGACCGGCCTCGACCCCTGGGACGACCGCCTCGCCGGCACGATCCGGCCTCTCGGCGAGACTCCCGAGCCGATCCCGTCCCATCAGGCGCTGGCGGAGCGGCTCGCTTCCGCGTTTGGCGGTTCGGAGGAAGGACAGGTGCTGCCGGTCATCCAGCTTTGCGGCGACGATCCGGCGGCCAAGCGGTCGATCGCCGCGGCGGCCTGCGCGGCCCTGGGACTGCGGGTGCAGGTGCTCGGCGCGGCCGACCTGCCGACCGCTCCGTCCGAGCTGGCCGAGCTGGTCCGGCTCTGGGAGCGCGAGGCGGCCCTGTCCGGCAGCGCTCTCCTCGTGGACGCGGACGACCTGGACGGCGGCGACGCGGCGCACGAGAACGCGTTGACCCGCCTGGCCGACGAGGTGCGGGGCGTCGTCATCCTCGCCGTGCGCGAGCGGCGGGCGGTGCGCGAGCGGCGCCTGCTGGCCTTCGACGTGCCGCGGCCCGACCGCGACGAGCAGGGCGCCCTCTGGCGCGCCGCCTTGGGCTCCGAGACCGCCGCGCGGCTCGACGGCCAGCTCGACGCGGTGATCTCCCAGTTCCAGCTCGGCATCGGCGGCATCCTCTCGGCCGGCTCCCAGCTCGGTGTCTTCGGGGGGCTCGGCGAGACGAGCAACGGTCATTCTCTCTGGGACGCCTGCCGGGCGCAGAGCCGGCCGCGGCTGGAGGGACTGGCGCAGAGGATCGAGCCGGTGGCGGACTGGAACGATCTGGTCCTGCCGGCGGCCCAGAAGGACGTGCTGCGCGAGGTCGCGGCGCAGGTGCGCGGCCGGCGGGTGGTCTATGAGCAGTGGGGCTTCGCCGGCCGGGGCTCGCGCGGGCTCGGCGTCTCGGCCCTGTTCGCCGGCCCGAGCGGCACCGGCAAGACGATGGCCGCCGAGGTCCTGGCGCGCGAGCTGCGGCTCGACCTCTATCGCATCGACCTCTCCACGGTGGTCAGCAAGTACATCGGCGAGACCGAGAAGAACCTGCGCCGCGTGTTCGACGCCGCGGACGAGGGCGGCGCCATCCTGCTCTTCGACGAGGCCGACGCGCTGTTCGGCAAGCGGAGCGAGGTCAAGGACAGTCACGATCGCTACGCCAACATCGAGGTCAGCTACCTCCTCCAGCGCATGGAGGCCTACCGCGGCCTCGCGATCCTGACCACGAACCTCAAGGACTCGCTCGACCAGGCCTTCCTGCGGCGCCTGCGCTTCGTGGCCCAGTTCCCGTTCCCGGACCTGGAGCAGAGGGCCGAGATCTGGCGCCGGATCTTCCCGGACCAGACGCCGACCGAGGGGCTCGACGTCGAGAAGCTGGCCCGCCTGGGCGTGGCGGGCGGCACGATCCGCAACATCGCGCTGTCGGCCGCGTTCCTGGCCGCCGACGAGGGGACGGCGGTGCGCATGGCCCACCTGCTGCGCGCCGCCCGCAGCGAGTACGTGAAGCTGGAGCGCTCGCTCTCCGACGCCGAGACCCGGGGCTGGGTGAGCTGATGGGGGGAGACGGGAGGCGGGTCCAGAGAGCGAGAGCCTATCCTCCCAGGGTTGCGGGGTCCGGCCTGGCGCGGCAGACCCCGGCTCCCGAAACCGAGTCCGAGGCCGGACGCCCGCTCGAGCCCGCGACCCGCGTGGCCATGGAGTCCCGACTGGGGCACGATTTCAGCCGCATCCGCGTCCATACCGGTCCCGCGGCGGACCGCTCGGCGGCCGAGCTCGGCGCCCACGCCTACACCCTGGGGCTGGACGTCCACTTCCGGACCGGACGCTACCGGCCGGACCAGCCCGCCGGGCAGGCGCTGCTGGTCCACGAGCTGGAGCACGTGGTGCGCGCCGGTCCGTCCGGCCCCGCGGTGCCGCGGCTCGCTCCGGACCCGGCGGCGCCGGACAACCAGACGCAGATCCGCGCGATCCTCACCGCCCGGAAGCCGAAGCCCCAGGCGCTCCTCCGCTTCCTCGACGCCCACCCGGACGCCCTGCCGGTGGCGGAGACGCTGCTCGCGGAGGGCGTGGCCGGCTCGGCGACCGTCCGCATGCTCCGGGCGATGCTCGCGAAGTTCCCGGACAGCGAGACGAGGGTGGCCGAGCTCGTGCGCGCGAAGACCGACCCCCTCCGGCAGGACGCCCGGGGCAAGACCCGGGAGATGTGGGAGCAGTACAGGACGGCGGCTTTCGCCTACGCGATGGTGCAGTGGACGACGAAGCAGCGCGACGCGGAGAAGAAGAAGAGGCCGAAGCCTCCGCGCGGCTCACGGACGAGACCGGAGCCCTCGGCGCTGGAGCAGCAGTATGAAGCTTGGCGCGTGAAGGCCCAGGCCCGGTTCGACGAGCTGGCGGGCGCGCGCCCGGCCGCGCTCTCTTCGTCCAACTCCGCCGTCGCCTCCATGCTCTCGGCGGCCGAGCCTGTGCCGTTCGCCCAGGCCGACGTCCTGGAGGAGCTGGCGGACGAGATCAAGGACGCGTCGTCCCACGCCCGGGTGCAGCGCCTCGACACGTACTTCGACGTGCAGCTCCTGTCGCTCCAGGCAAGCCCCGGGGTCACGCGGCAGCTCGCCAGGGACCGGGCGACGCTCGACGCGAAGAAGGAGGCCGAGGCCAAGGCCCGGCAGGAGCGGCAGAGGCTGGACCCCGCCGAGCCGGGCTCGGGGATGTTCGCACCGCTCACGAGGTCGCAGACGCGGGCGCTGGACAAGGCGAAGAGGACCGAGAGCCGGGCGACCGACGCCAGGGAGAAGGCCGCGGCGGCGCTCACCTGGCAGGGCGCCAGGAATCCGGAGGTCAAGGCCTACCTGCGCTCGCAGGATCCCGCCGAGCGGGCGGCCGCCGAGACCCGGCTCGCCAAGGCGCGCACCGAGCGGGATGACAAGCTGGCCGGGTTCCTGCCGGACAGCGTCGACATCCCGGTGTTCGACCTCAACGCCCTGTTGCCCGACGACCAGCGCTGGTGGATCTACCACACGGCCCTGCTCAACATCAGCTCGGGCTTTCCCAGCTTTTCGCAGGAGCGGTCGGTCGCCGAGCTGGTCAGCAGCCGCTCGATCGTGGCGAAGAACCGCTCGGCGCTGGGCGTCGACTACAGCATCTCGATCGGCACCTACCACGGCCACGGCGAAGGGCAGTACGACATCCACGCGCCGGCGGGCAAGGACGTGCTGGCGGTGCGGCCCGGGACCGTGGACCTCCGCCGCGCGCTGGACTCGAAGACGCCCCGCATCTTTGAGCTCCTGGACACGAAGGTGCGCTCGGCGACGGAGATCGAGGCGTCGCACGGCGACGACGACGTCCTGGCCAAGCTGGTGTACGGATTCTTCGGCCGGGCCTGGAAGGACCCGAAGAAGATCGACGAGTTCCTCGCCGGCACCTCGACCGCCCGGCGTTCGCCGGACGCGAGCCGGGTCGTGGCCGCGCTGGTCTTCGAGAACACGCTGCCCGACAGCCCGGTCTCGGCCGAGGTGGATGCGGACCGGCGAGCGATCCGGGAGAAGCTGGAGGCCGCGCTCCACGCCGAGCTCGCGGCCCGCACGCCGAAGATCGAGATTCCGGACACCACGCAGATCCTCGCCTCGGTGGACGCCTCCGCCGGTTCCTTCGGCGGCGTCAGCATGGTCACGCCCGAGGCCGTCGAGATCTTCAAGGGCGTGGCGCCGGTGAGAGGGAAGAAGAAGCCGTTCACCAGGAAGAGCGACGTCTCCGGCGAGGTGTTCAAGGCGGTGACGAAGATCCTGCTGTCCGACAACGACGTGACGAAGGGCGCCGAGGATCTGATCCGCAAGCTCTGGCGCAGCGGCGCGGGGACCCGCAGCGGTCCGGCCGTGACGCTCATCCATCACTACAAGGAGGCGGGAGGCGGCCAGGAGGCCTGGATTGAGGTGGACTACCGCCACCTGTCCGGCGTCGAGCCCCTGGCGCGCGGCGCGGACGTGGCGTCGGGTACGTCCATCGGCAAGGTCGGCTCGTCCGGCAACGCGGTGAGCCCGCACATCCACCAGGCGATCCGCGTCTATCTGGTCGACCCGCGGTTGGACACCAAGGCGATCCCCAAGGACTACCTGGACCCGCTCGAGTTCTTCCCCTTCATCCTGCCGGGCCGCAGGCGGCCCGTGGCGGGAGCTCCTTCGACCGACGATCCGCTGTAGACATCTGGGAGGTGTACCCATGGGAGCTGCAAAAGCGGCGAAGGCCACCGCACCCGTCGAGAAGAAGACGCAGAAGGCCACGGGAAAGAAGACGTCCCAGCAGGGCGGCGGTCTCCGGCTCGTGACCTGGCAGCCGGGGTCCGAGACCGACGGCGGCCGGCCGCTCGAACCCCAGACCCGCCTCGCCATGGAGTCCCGCTTCGGCCACGACTTCGGCCGCGTGCGCATCCACACCGGCCCGGAGGCCGACCGGTCGGCGGCAGGGCTCGGCGCCCACGCCTACACGCTCGGGCTCGACGTCCGTTTCCGGCAGGGCCGCTACCGGCCGGACACCCCGGCCGGCCGGGCGCTGCTCGTCCACGAATTGGAGCACGTGGTGCGGGCGGGCGCACGGGGACCGGCGGTGCCGAAGCTCCAGCCGGACCCCGCGGCGGTCGACGCGGCGAAGCTCGAAGAGATCCTGAACACCTCGAAAAAGCGCAGGGAGGACTTCAAGAAGTACGTGGCTGCCCACCCGCAGAGCATCGAGGCCGCCGAGACGCTGCTCGTGCGCTGGAAGCCAGGCAGGAAAAACCTGGGGGAGTTGAACGAGAAGGCCGCGCTCCTCGGCATCCTCTCCCAGATGGACGGCAAGAGCGAGGCGCGAGTCCTGGAGAAGATCCGCCGCGAGACCGTGGAGCTGCGCCAGCAGGCCTCGGTGAAAACGGACGTGATGTGGAACAACTACCGGGGTGCCGCCTTCCGGTACGCCTGGCTGCAGTGGGCGACGAAGCGCCTCGCGGACGAGAAGCTGAAGCGCCTCCAGAGCGCCAAGGGTGCCAAGAGCGGGCCGGCCGCAATGGAGCAGCAGCTCGAGGTCTGGAAGGTGGAGCTCCAGCGGCAGCTCGACGCGGTGACGGCGGACAGGACCCGGCTCTTCACCGAGTACAGCGCCGCCGTCACGGCGATGGTGGACGCGGCCCGGCCCCTGGCCCATGCCCAGACGGACATGATCGACGACCTGACGAAGAGGCTGCACGGCACGATGTCCGCCGCGCGCCAGATACGGCTGGACACCTATGCGGACACCTCCCTGCTCGAGTTGCAGAAGACCCCCTGGGTGGCGTCCCAGCTCGGCCTGGCGAATCAGCGGCTCGACCAGGCGCGCAAGGCGGAGGAGAAGGCCAGGACCAACCGGACGAACCTCGAGTCGGCTCCGGCTCCGGCCACCTCGCCGACCCGCGCGCAGAAGGCGCAGAGCGAGCGCCAGCTCGCCGCCGCGAAGGCCGCGGAGGCGAAGGCGGTCGCCGGCCGGCAGGGAGCGGAGAAGGCGCTCACCGCCAGCGGAACGAACGATCCTCTGGTCCGGCAGTACCTGGAGTCGCAGGACCCCGCGAAGCGGGCCGCGGCCGAGAAGCGGCTGGAGCCGGCACGGAAGATCCGCAACCTCGCGCTCAAGTCGAGCGAGCCGAAGACGCACCTGTTCGCGCCCCTGGTGGCCGTCACCGACAAGGACCTGTGGTGGGTCTATCACGCGGCCCTGAACGCCATGGAGCAGGGGTTCCCCAACTACAACCAGGAGCGGACCGCCCTGGTCCTCGTCAACCTGCGGACGGAGATCGCCGCGAACCTCAAGGCTCCCGGAGTCGAGGGCGGCGCGCCGTTCACCACCTATCCGGACCATGGGCCCGGGCAGTACGACCTCCACGCGGGAGCGGGCGAGGACATCGTCGCCGTCCATCCGGAGACGATCGACCTCACCGACCTCTTCGACCGCGGCTCGTCGACCCGGCGCATCTTCACGCACGTCTCCGGCATCGTCCAGTCCGCGGACGTCCTCAAGGAATCCACCGCGAACGACGACGTGCAGGCCAAGCTGATCCACGGCTACTTCGGCTTCTACGAGAGCAACCGGAAGAAGATCGCCACCTACCTCGAGGGGCAGGGCGGCGCCAAGCCCGCGCCGGACGTCTCCCGGCTGCTCGGCGCCTTGATGTACGACAACACGATCGCCGGCCATCCCCCCTCCCCGGACGTGGCCGCGGACCTGAAGGACATCCGCGACAATCTGGAGGCCGCGCTCCACGTCGAGATGGAGAAGCTCGGGCCGTTCGATGCCAAGGTCGCGATCCTCAGGATGGCCAACGCCGGCTCCGGTGGAACCAGCCCCGCCAACACGGTCACCAAGGAGGCCGTGGAGGAGATCCGGAAGATCACGAGCAAGCCGAAAATGCTCGCCAATACCGCGAACGACTTGGTGTATGCCGCCGTCAAGCGGGTCGTCCTGGACGACGCCGCGATCTCCGGCGGGTTGGAGGCGCTGATCAAGAAGCTCCTGGACCAGGGCTTCATCGGGAACCGGAGCGGGCCCTGGGTCACGCTGCTCCATCGCTACAAGGAGACCGCGACGGGGGAGGAAGCCTGGATCGCGGTGGACTACCGCCACCTGCACAGCGTGAACGTGAAGAATTGGGAGGCGCTCGGGGCGCAGACCACGATCGGCAAGGTGGGGGTCTCGGGCAACTCGGTCACGCCGCACATCCACATGGCGATCCGGGTGTACAAGACCGATCCCCGGAATCCGAACGCCCTGTACTACAACACGCTCCTGCCCGACGAGTTCTTCCCGTACGGCCGGAAGAGGGCCAAGCCGTGAGCCCTCAGCGCGCGATCAGCGAGAACACCTCGCCGAAGACCGGGTGGAGGTTGGCGGCGGCGCCGACCTCCAGGCGCTCGATCTCGATCTCGAACGGCTCGGCCTCGATCTCGGGCAGGGGCCAGCGCAGGGTCAGGCGGTTGAGCCCGGGGTGGAGGAGCGAGGCCGGGACCGTGAAGGTGGTCTTCCTCCACCGTTCGTCGAAAAAGAGCGGCTGGAGCGGGGTTCCGTTGACGACCGGCTCGACCTCTCCCTCCTCCTGGTCGGGCAAGCGGGCGATCAGCTCGATCGCGACCTCGCGCGGGCGGTCCACGATCAGGCAGAAGGAGGACTCCGGCCACGGAGCCCGGCAGGTGCCGCGCTTCGGGATGTCTTCGAGGTCCAGGACTTCGGGATAGAAGCGCTCCAGCGGCTCCCAGTGGTAGAAAGGATCGGCGAGGTCGATGCCTTCCGGCCGGACCCCGTGGTTTTCGAGGAGCGCGGGCGGAGCCGGCCGGTTCAGGACGCGGAACAGGACCTCGAGCAGGTCGGCGTCCAGGTGGTCCCAGCGCCAGCCGTGCTGGAGGAGCAGGCGGTAGGGTGACGCCAGGTTGCGCTGCTGCGCCGCCGTGAGCACTGCCGGTCCGGCCGCGGACCGCGCCTCCAGCAGGTCGAGCATGGCCGACTCGACGCCGGGCGAGGCTGCGAGCGCCGCCCGGCACCAGTGCTCCAGGATCTCCTGCTTCGGGCCGACCGACAGCAGCCGGTGCGCCGAGTGGACTGCGGCGCCTAGTCGGGCCGTGGCCTCGGCCTCGGGTGGGATCTCCGGAGCGGGCAGACGGGCGAGGAGGCTCCGCCAGTCCTCGTCCCTCTCCGTCATGCCGGAGAGGCGCAGCACCTCGGCGGTCACGGCGGCCATGGCGACCTGGATGCCTTCGCGGGTCAGGTGGCAGTAGTCGAGGAACAGCCGGCGGCCGGGGAGAGGCGAGCCGGTGTGCTCGGCGAAGACTTCGCGCAGATCGACGCAGGTGAAGTCGTGCCGGCGGCACGCCTCGCGCAGCAGCTCGCGGGCCCGGGTGTCGGCCTGCGGCGCGGAGAGGAACGCCAGGGTGGGGTAGCGCGCGCTGTCCACCTCGGCAAGGCAGGCCTCGCGGGCGCCTTCCACGTCGCCCAGAGCCATCCGCGCCCGGGCCAGGAGGCGCCAGGTCGTCGGGCAGCGGCCTTCGTCCAGCGTCCGCATCCTCTCGGCGATCCGGATCGTCTCCGCGGGCTCGGCGTCCAGGGCCTCCCGGTACAGGCGATGCCATTCGGCGACCTGCGTTTCCGGCAAGGAGAGCACCGGCTGGCGGGTCTC
>JACZDC010108568.1_pt1 | contig 10453 bp, 7 predicted proteins | sample 8641791 | NCBI WGS metagenome assembly JACZDC01 (sample SAMN15324613, study PRJNA640507) | soil metagenome | isolation source: intercropping peanut in the second line | place: China: Luxin town, Laibin City, Guangxi Province | collected 2019-07-25 | depth 10cm m
CGCCTGGTCCTTCAAGGCCGGAGGCTCCTTTCCCATCGATGGTACCGCGGAGAACAGCAGGACAAGGGCCACAAGGATTCGGGCATGACGCATGGCTCGCCTCATATCCGTTCAGACACGGGTCGGGGGTCGGACGAAACTATCGTGTCACATCCGCCGCGCGCAGCGGGAGCCGGGTCGAGACGAGCAGACCGAGCAGCACGAACGCGGCGCCATAGAGGAGCGCTTTGCGGTTGCCTTCGACCGTGGCCGCGCGACGGGCCTCGGACATCTCCTGGCGGCTAGCGGGTGGCAGCTCGCTGAACAGCTCGCCGCCGCCGAAGGCGAGGTTGGAGGCCTGCTGTCGGAGCGTGGCCGTGATCCCAGGCTTGGTGTCGACCGGGATGCGCGGGTTGGCCGCCACCGCGTCCTCGAGGTTCCCCAGGATTGAGGTGAGGAGCACGGCGCCGAGGATCGCCGCGCCGAGCGCGGAGCCGATCTGCCGGAACGTGTTGGTGACGCCCGAGGCCTCACCCGCCGCCTCGACCGCCACCGAGGAGAGCGTCAGGTTGTTGATCTGGGAAAGAACCAGACCCAGGCCGATGCCGTAGAGAGCCAGCCCAGGGATCAGGTAGGCCAGCGGCGTATCGATGCCGAGCGTCCAGTAAAGCACGAGCAGGGCGACGACGTTCACGATCAACCCCGCCTGGACCAGCCGCTTGGCCGGGATCTTCTTCGACAACACCGCCGCGCTCGGCGAGACGATGAAGAGCAGGGCCGGCATCGGCAGGAGCGTGAGCCCGGTGTGGAACGCGTCGAGGTTCCGCACCGACTGCAGGAACACGGGCAGCGAGAAGATGATGCCGTTCTGGGCCAGCATCATCGTGCCCGTAACCGAAGCGCCCGCCACGAACGTCCGGTTGCGGAAGATCCCCATCGATACGATCGGCGTGCCGCCGCGGCGCTCCACGCGGATCTCCCACCACGCGAACACGGCGAGGATCAGGACTCCGAGCAGGATCGCGAACGGTACGAAGGAAAGGCCTCCAAGTGGAACCCCAAATGGCCGAGTCGCGTGAATCCATCCATACGACGACGATTCGATGATGCCGAACACGATCGAAAGAAGCCCGAGCGCGGAGAGGAAGACGCCGAGCCAGTCGATCGTCTTCCGGCGGGTCACCGGCTCGTCGCCGATGATGATCGATCCGAGCAGCAGGATCGCGACCACCCCGACGTTGATCCGGAACCCCCATCGCCAACTGAAGTGGGTCGTGAGAAACCCGCCGAGGATCGGCCCGATCGCCGAGGCCGCCGCGGCCACGCCGCCCCAGATGCCGAACGCGAGCGCACGGTCATGGCCCCGGTACTTCGCCATGAGGAGCGACGCCGTCGCCGGCATCATCATCGCGGCGCCGATCCCTTCGATGAGCGATTCGCCGAGGATGAGGGTCGGCACCGAATGGCTGATCGAGGCGATGAAGGAGCCGACCGCGAACAGGATCGCGCCCAGCTTGAACATCCGCTTGCGGCCGAAGAGGTCCCCGAGCCGTCCGCCGGTCACCGTGAGCGCGGCGAGGGTCAGCGAGTACGCGGAGATGACCCACTGCAGACTCTTGAGGTCCGTGTTCAGCTCATGGATGAGCGTTTCGAGCGACACGTTGAGCAGCGTGGTATCGATGATGACGATCGCGAGCGCCACCGAGAGCACCAGGAGGCTCCCCCACTTGCGCAGGCCGGTGGCGGTTTGAGGAGAAGAAGAGGGAGAGGGGTCGCGCAAAGCCATTGTCCCGATCGAAGCAAGCCGCGGGCCAACCGCTCAGGCCGGGCGGAGCCCTTCCAGCCAGGTCACCCACTCGTCAAAATGCGGGCAGCTTCGACGGATGGCGGAGAGCCCGATCCGTTCGATCGCCAGGGGACCATGGACAGTCTTCCGGTAGCGTGGCGCCAGTCGGGTGATGCGGGCTGCGGGATGGGTCTCGGGGCCGTCGTCAATCTCCTCGGGTGAGCGGAAGCCGGCCACCTCCTCGACAAGGCGATGAGTGAAAGACTCCTCCTCGGGAAGCACGGTGGAGATCGTCTCCGGCGCGGTGAGCAGGAGTGCTTCGAACTCATGCAGCGACAGGTAAGGGCGGAAGCGGTGGTCACCGAGATCGGACCTCAACGCCGCTTCAAGATGGGCTACCCGGTCGTAGCACGATCCTGCTCGCGGCAGCAGAGCACGGCCGGGAAAGTCCTCAGGCACGCCGTAGTAGTCGATCATGGTCGTGATGGCGGCGGCACTGCGGTCGGCCAGGAGATTCCGGAGGTCCTTGCGGACGGCGGCGTATCGAGCAATACCGCCCTTGAACTTCCGCCCATCCTTGACGCGCTTGGTCATGACAAGGACCGGCGTGAGATAGACGCCGAGTTCCCGCAGGTGAGGACCAAGGACCCGCTGAATGAAAGTCTCTTCCGTCTGTCCCTCTACCAACGTGTAGACCCGAATCAAGCGCCGGGCCTCCCGCCCAGAACATTCTTCTCCCAAAGCTCCCCGAGAGCGTAGTCGTCCATCCAGGACTCGATCTCATCCCGATGGAGGCGGCGAAAGACCGAAGCGTGATCGACACGGTCCAGAAGAAGAAGGTCCTCCGGCTCAAACTGATTCACCAGGGTCACTGATTGGGTCGCGACGATCACCTGGGATCGAGCCGCCGCCGATCGCAGGAGATCTGCTAGAAGATGAATGGCATAGGGATGCAGACCGAGCTCCGGCTCGTCCAGCAGGATCACGGAAGGAAGCTCCGGCTGCAACAGCAACGTTGCCAGGCAGATGAACCGGAGAGTGCCATCAGACAGAGCATGGGCGTTGAAATAGGTGTCGGAGCCCCGCTCCTTCCATTCGAGACGAATCTTGTCCGCATTGAGCCTGTCTGGTTGGAGCTGAAAGCCCGCAAAGAAGGGAGCCACGAATCTGATGATATCGACAATGTTTCGGAACTCGCTCGGCTGGGTCTGCTGGAGTCGGTACAGAAAAGCAGCCAGGTTGCCCGCGTCGGACCGCAGATAGCGATTGTCTCCCAGATCTCCCGTCTGCTTTACGCGCGCCGCAGAGCTTGTGTCATGAAAGTGATAGACACGCGACGCACGCAACGTCTCGAAGACGAACTGCATGGCCTCCGGATCCGCATTGTCTTCCTCGATCTCCTGGAGACCCGTCTCCTTATGCCCACCTCCCGCAGAAAAACCGACTCCTCCCTGAATGTATACCTTTTCCTGTGCGAAGGTCAGATTGTCTGTCGCCGTAGGCGCCAACGTGCAGACATAACCGTCCTCGCCAAACCACAGCTCGAGCTCCAACCTCTCGGTCAGCTTCCGTCCCCTGTGAAGGACCTGATCCGCTCCTCCAGCCTGGGCGACAAAGAGCTGCAACCGGTCAGCCAAGATTTCTTCCAGAAGCTTGAAAGTTCCTATGAAATTTGACTTCCCCGACCCATTGGCACCGATCAGCAGGTTAAGCGGACGCAGCTCGACCGTCTGGTCCTTGATCGATCGATAACCGGCAATCCGGATGCGGTCAAGACGAGGCATGGCGTGAGGAGACTATCACTCTGCCGGAACCACCACCACGCGGAACCCGATCAGCTTGTCGCGCAGGGTCGGGAACTCGCCGAGACGGGCGGCGCAGCGGTTCTCGGTGGGGGTGCCCAGATAGGAGCCCCCCAGGAGGACGCGGGCTCCGGGGCTCGCGGGGTCTTCGCGGCGGGCGCGGTCGTCGGGCTTTCCAGGATAGGGATAGCCGGCGAAGAGGCTCCGGGTCCACTCCCAGACGTTGCCGCCCATCTCCTCGCAGCCGTACGGACTCGCTCCGGACGGAAAGCAGCCGACCGCGCTGGTCTCGCCGATGCCGGTCTCCCGCTGATTGGCCCGGCTCGGGTCCATCTGGTTGCCCCAGGGAAACAGGCGTGCCGGCTGGCGATTGTCCTCCAGGGACGGGACCAGGGGACGGTCGGATGCCGGGCCGACCATCGGCGCGGCCGGAATTTTGATTCCTCCACGGGCAGCCTTCTGCCACTCGGCCTCCGATGCGAGGCGCACGGTCCAGCCGGGCTCCAGAACTCCGGCGTCGCGCCAGCGACCGGTCAGCCAGTCGCAGAAGGCCTTCGCCTCGTGCCAGGTGACCATGGCGACCGGCCTGTTCGCGGCTTCGGAGGCATCCAGTTCCTGGTTCCATTCGTGGAGCTGCGCCACGGTCACCGGGAAGCGCCCGATCCGATAGTCGTAGGGGATGTCGTAGCGGTGGAGCGGCTTCTCGCAGTCCTGCGCGATGTCCTCGGCGTCCTCGCTGCCGATCAGACAGGGGCCGGCCGGCACCAGGCAGAGGTGCATGCCGTCCACTGAAACCACCTCGGGACGGGGATCGCCGATCGCCGCCAGCGCCTGGCCGGCGGCGGCGCGGCGCGGGGCTTCGACACGGTCGTCCCTGAGGATCTTGACGAGCGCTTCGATCACGTTTCTCCGGCACGACCGGGTGACGCCGCTCGCTCCGGCGTCGGCCACGGCCTGGCCGGCGACCACCACGGCCTCGCCCACGGGTCCCGGAGCGCGGTGGATCAGCTCTTCGAGCACCGCGCTCGCCGCCTCGTCGCGCTGCTGGATGACACCCAGATAGCCGATCGACAGGAGCGTCACCTCGTGCCACGTCGCCTGACCGACGTGCTCCGCCAGCACCTCGACGACCGGCTCGATGCCCTGCTGCCCCTTCTGCGCCAGGGCCACGGCCGCCAGGTACTCCTGGAACGTGAGGTGGATGAAGCCGTACTGACGCCCGCCACGGTCGAGAAGCAACGCCGTGTGCTCCCGCACGTCCTCCAGGAAGTGCCGGGCCGCGGCCGACGGGTCCTCGTGCCGGCGCTCCTGGTAGATCCGCTCGAGCTCGCGCAGGAGGTCGCCCTCGCGCACCAGACCCACACCGGGCGACGCGCGATGCATCCAGAGCGCGAGCGGCGGCAGGATCTTCATCGTCTCCACGAGGTCCAGGTCGCGCCCGGACCGGCCGCCGAGGCTGCGCGCCAGGTTCCAATGTTTCAAAAGGGTTTCGACGTACGTCTCATAGAGATGGACACGGCGCTCGGGCAGCGACACGCCCTGCCGCTTCATCAACGCGAGAATCGTGAGCAGCAGCGGGTTCGACGCCAGCGACCGGACGCCAGGGTTGCGCCGGACCGCGGCCAGCAGCTCGTCCTTCTCCCGACGCGCCTCCAGAGCCGCGATCCGCGTCTCCCCGGCCGCGGCCTTCTCCACCGCCGAGGTCCATTTATCCACAAAGGACTCGATCTCCGCGTCGTCGAAGTCCACCAGCGTGCACTCGGCGAGACCTTCAGCGGCCGGCCGCACCTCGCGATAGCCCACGATGCGGCTGGTCAGCACGAACTTGTTGCCCGCCTTGCGATGGAAGAGATAGAACTCGCGCACCCGGTCCGCCACCAGATGCCGCCGCTCCAACTCCCGCACCTCATCGAGGCCGTCGAGGAAGAGGAGGACGCCGCCCCGGCCGAACGCCTCCTCCAGCATGCCTTCCAGCGGCAGCTCCACGCCGCGGTCGTGGTAGTAGCGGGCGATGAACGGGATGAGTGCGATGTCCCCCGCCGCCAGCGCCGCGGCGTACGCGGACACCGGCAGCAGCACCGGCAGACGCGCGCCGAGGCCGAGAGCATTGCCTTGGCCGGTGGCGAGCGCCAGGGCTGCGAACTTCACGAACGTCGTCTTGCCCGCGCCGGGATCGCCGAGCAGCACGAGGCCGTCGTTCTGCTGGAGCAGGTCGAGCACCGGCCGCGGCTCGCTCAGGCGACGCAGCGCGACTCGCTCCTCCTCGCACGGCGCGCGGCCAGCCACGTGGACGCGTTCCCACGTCTCCCCCTCCGGCGTGTCCACCCGGGCTTTCAAGGGAACATACATGTCGAGCAGCGGCAGCTTCAGCGGCGCGCGGTCCGACACGCCCATGCCGCGGAAATCGAGATAGCGGTAGCGGTCGACCAGATGCTCCAGGTAGCGCTCGGTGACGCGGGTCACGTCCGCCGGCGGGTGCCGGTCGCCGATCAGCCGCCAGAGCTCGTCCGGGCTCATGCGATCCGAGCCGGGATGGAGCACCAGGACCTCCTTTTGACCCGCGGTCCGTCGGCGCAGGCCCCACACCTGGATCAGCGCCAGCACGCCCGCGCCGCCCCAGAGGACGATCTGGACCAGCGCGGCCATGCCTTCGAGATGGCTGGAATGCGAGCCCGCGAACTCGATCAGCGGCAGCAGCCAGTAGGGCGCGGTGGCGCCGAGCACCAGCAGCACGAACACGAGCACGCCGAGGCCGATTCGGGCTTTCGCGGTCGCGTTGAGATGGGACGGGAGGAGGGACATGGGAGAGCCTGGCCTCTATTTTACAGCCGCGGGTCCACCGGCTCGCTCTCCAGGGCCAGGACGCCGAACACGCACTCGTGTACGCGGCGCAGCGGCTCGCGGCGCACGAAGCGCTCCAGGGCCTCGATCCCCAGCGCCAGTTCGCGGAGCGCCAGCGACCGTTTCGCGGACAGCCCCCGCGTGCGCAGCCGCTCCAGGTTCTCCGGCAGCGTGTACTCCGGACCGTAGATGATCCGCAGGTACTCGCGGCCCCGGCACTTGAGCGCCGGCTGGGCGAGCCCCTTGCGGCCCTCGGCCAGGAAGGCGAGCGGCTTGATGACCATGCCCTCGCCGCCGGCCTCGGTCATCTCCTCCCACCAGCGCACCGCGGCCGCCTCGCTCTCCGGGTCGGCCAGGTCCACGGTCCGGTGCCGGGTTGCGATCAGAACCGGCGAATCGACGGCAAGCCGGGCCAGTGTGGACATGTGCCAGAGGTGGTCCTTGTCCGTATGAACCACCCCCTCGGAGGCGAGCAGGTGGAACGGCGCGAGGCGCAGATCGGACACGGACGCGACCGGCCAGGAGTAGCGCCGGTAGGCCGCTTCATAGCGGGCCGAGAGGTCGCGCCGGGCGCGGAACCGCTCGGGCAGACCGTCCAGATCGAGCCCGCGCGCCGCCCCCTGTTCCAGCGCCGCCACTGCCTCGGGCAGCATTCCGCGCGCCGCGGCTCCTGCCGAGGCGTACTGATCGCGGATCAGCTCGCGCGCCTTGGCCGACCAGGGCATCAGCTCGGCGTCCAGGCAGACCCAGTCGGTCGCCAACTCGTCCCACAGCCCGGCGCGGTCGATCGCGTCGCGGACGATCGCGAGGAGCGGCACTTCCAGCTCCCGGTCCGGCCCGTCGAAAAAGCGCCGGCCCGTGCGGGTCAGGACGATGCCGAAGCCGTCGGCCTTCACTCCGAACCGCCGGTGCGCGGCCTCCTCGTCGCGGCAGACGATCGCCACCGCCCGCGAGCCCATGTGCTTCTCCTGGCAAACCACCGTGCCCACCCCCTCGCGGCGGTAGTGGCCGAAGGCCTGCGTCGGATGCTCCAGGTAGCCGGGCTGCGCCTGCGGATCGGCCGTCTCGGACGGCGACATGGTTGGCGGCAGATGGATCAGCCAGCGCGGATCGGCCGCGAACCGGCTCATCACCTCCAGCGCCGCAGTTGCGTTCTCCTCGCGGATCGTCACATCCCCGCGCAACCGCGTGGACACGATCCGCCTGCCCGAGATGTCCTGCAGCTCCAGCAGCTCGTCCTGCTTCTGCTGGGCGGAGAGCACCGGCTCGGCGCCCGGAGCGGGAACGAAAGGTTTCGACGGCTCGCGGTACGTGCGCCGCGCCGGCACCGACACCAGTTCGCGCTCGGGATAGCGCAGCGCCGTCAGATGCCCGCCGAACACGCAGCCCGTATCGATGTTGATCGTATTGTTCAGCCACTCCGGCCGATGGACCGGCGTGTGGCCGTAGACCACCGTAGCGTCGCCGCGATAGTCGGCCGCCCAGTTGTAGCGCACCGGCAGCCCGAATTCGTCGCTCTCGCCCGTGGTCTCGCCGTAGAGCGCGAACTCGCGCACGTGGCCCGAGGCGCGGCCCTGCATCTCGCGCTTCATGCCGGCATGAGCCACCACGAGTTGGCCGCCGTCGAGCACGGAATGGCTCACCAGGCCGTCGAGGAACGCGAGCACGCGCGCGCGGAATTCCGCCGGCTCCCGTTCGAGCTGCTCGATCGACTGCTCCAGCCCGTGCGCGATCCGCACTTTCTTGCCCTGGAGCCAGCGCTTGAGCTTGTCGTCGTGGTTGCCCGGCACGCACAGCGCCGTGCGCGCCCGCACCATGTCCATGACGATCCGCAGCACGTCGGGCACCCGCGGGCCACGGTCCACCAGGTCGCCGAGAAAGACCACCTTGCGGTTTTCCGGATGCCGCCAGGCGCCGTCCGACTCCGCATATCCGAGCCGCGCGAGCAGCTCTTCCAATTCATCGCCGCAGCCATGAATATCCCCGATGATGTCGAACGGCCCGGTCTCGTCCCGGCGGTCCGGCCACAGGCGCTCGCGCACGATTTCGACTTGATCGACCTCCTCGGGCGAGCGCAGGAAGAAGGTCCGCCGGATCCCCTCCTTCGGGAGGTCCCGCAGCGAGCGCTCCAACTGGCTGCGCTGCACGTGGCTGACGTGGGGAGGCATCTGCCGGTCCTGACGGAGACGGTTGCGCTCCTCGCACAGCGCGGGAGGCAGATCGAAGATGATCGCCACCGTCTGGAGATACGCCTCCTTCGCCAGCTCGACCAACGGCTTGCGCGCGGCCGACTGGGTGTTCGTCGCGTCCACGACGGTCAAGCGCCCGCGGGCCAGTCGGCGCCGGGCGATGAAGTGGAGGACGTCGAACGCGTCCGTGGTCGCGTTCTGATCCATCTCGTCGTCCGAGACCAGCGCGCGGCAACGGTCCGAAGAGATCACTTCGGTCGATCGGAAGTGTTTCGCCGCGAACGTGGACTTGCCACAGCCGGACGGTCCGACCAGGAGCACCAGCGACAGCTCGGGGATCGCGATTCTCATCGCACAGCGCTCCGGCGGGCGCGGATCAGGAAATCGTTCGCCCAGGCATAATCCGGCCGGTCCGGCAGCTTCGTCGCGGCGAACGCCGCGTCGAACCGTTCATGCAGCGCAAGCCTCCAGGCCTCGATCTCCTCCCAGGGCACTTCGCCGTGCTTGATCGCCAGCAATCGATCCCGATGAGCCGCATCCACCCGCACCGGCACGCGGCCTTCCGAAAGCACGCCGATGCCCGCGAGCTGCAGGCGGATCAGATGCATCGCATGCTTCCAGCGGATCTCGCCCACGGTGCGGAGATCCTGCTCCAGCTTCTTGAACTGGGAGATCACATAACCGTTGTACGTCTGATACACCATTTTCGACAGGAACCGGTGGCGCTCCGCGACCAGCTCTTCGGCCGGCGGACGGCAGACTTCGATGTCGTCGGTGTAAAGGCATTCGAGCACGTTCGGGTTCGCCTTGAGCGCCATGGTGAGGAACTTCCGGATCTCCCAATAGGTTTCGTCGGCCCCGGCACGATCGATCTGCTCCGGTACGCCGTAGAGCGACCAGTGCAGCTCCGCGGGTGGCAGATAGATGCCGCGGCGGTCCACGTCCGATCCCTCCTCGTTCAGGCCGTAGGCGCGCGAGCCGACCAGGCAGCGATAGATCACGCAGTCGAGCAGCGCGTCGTCCTCCACGCCGAGCGCTTCGAGATCGTCGCGCTGCTGGTGCTTGCGGACCGTAAGGTTATTGCGCTGGAGCGACACCTCCAGACCGTCCGGCAGGCGCACCCGGTAGGCGTGCGTGCCGTCGGCCGGCGCCTTGGCCACGACGCCGACCGCACCCTCCGGGCACAGCAGGGTGCCTTTCGCGTCCCGGATCTCGATCCGGCTCACGACCTGGGTGCCCACGGGAAGGATCAGATGAGGCCGCATCCGCTCAGCCACCGGCCGCCTCCCGCGTGAAGACCGCCATCTGCGTGGGCGCGCCCGCTTCGGGATCGACCGGTCCCACCGGCAGATAGCGCACGCCGTAGCCGTGGCGAGCGGCCATCCGGTCGCCCCACTCCTTCAGCTCGGCCCGGGTCCATTCGAAGCGATGGTCCCGATGGCGGAACCGGCCCGCGGGCAGGCGTTCCCACTTCGCGTTGTACTCGGCGTTGGGCGTCGTCAGCACCAGCGTGCCCGGCTTCGCATGCTCGAACACCACCCGCTCCAGAGCCGCGAGCCGGGGCGGATCGAGATGCTCGATCACCTCCACGAGCGAAGCCGCGTCATATCCTCCAGCCGCCGGTCGCGATAGACCAGCGAGCCATGGAACAGCCGCAACCGCTCGCGCGCCCGGCCCGGCAGCTCCGCGAAGCGCTGGCGCGCCCGCTCCAGGCCATGCCACGACACGTCCATGCCCGCGACCTCCTCGAACTGCGGATCGCGGAGCAGCCGCTCCAGCAGCCGCCCTTCGCCGCACCCGAGGTCCACGACCCGGCGCGCGCCGCTCGCGGCCAGCTCGGCCTGGACCTCCCGCAG
>JACZDC010009908.1_pt1 | contig 10398 bp, 7 predicted proteins | sample 8641791 | NCBI WGS metagenome assembly JACZDC01 (sample SAMN15324613, study PRJNA640507) | soil metagenome | isolation source: intercropping peanut in the second line | place: China: Luxin town, Laibin City, Guangxi Province | collected 2019-07-25 | depth 10cm m
AGCGGTCCTCCTCGACCATCTTCTGGAGGCCGCGCACCTGACCCTCGATCCGCCGCAGCCGCTTCAGGTTGCTGTCCTTGATGGCGGGGTCCACGCCGGCGGCCTTACGCTCTCCTTCCGCGTGCAGCCCGCAGCCGCAGCTCGCGAGGGTCTCCATCTCCGATTCCATCCCCAGGTCTCCTTTCCTCACGCGAACCGCGCGCGGCGCAGGCGGAGGCTGTTGGTCACGACGCTCACCGAGCTGAACGCCATCGCGGCGCTCGCCAGGATCGGGCTCAGCAGCAGACCGAACACAGGATAAAGCACGCCGGCAGCCACCGGGATTCCCACTACGTTGTAGACGAACGCCCAGAACAGGTTCTGCTTCATGGTCCGCATCGTCCGGCGGGAGAGCGCGACCGCGTCCGCCACACCCATGAGATCGCCGCGCATCAGCGTCACGTCGCTCGCCTCGATCGCGATGTCCGTGCCGCTGCCGACCGCGATGCCGACGTCCGCCTGCGCCAGCGCCGGGGCGTCGTTGATGCCGTCGCCCACCATGGCCACTACCGCGCCCTCCTTCTGCAGCCGGCGGATCTCCTCGACCTTGCCGTCCGGCAGCACGCCGGCCACCACCCGGTCCACCCCCGCTTCGCGCGCCACCGCCTCGGCTGTGCGTTGGTTGTCGCCGGTCAGGAGCACGACCTGGAGGCCCATCCTCTTGAGCCGGCCGATCGCCGCGCGCGACGTGGCCCGGATCGGGTCGGCCACCGCGAGCAGGCCGGCGAGCGCGCCGTCCGCGGCCACGTAGACCGGAGTCTTCCCTTCGGATGCCAGCCGCTCAGCCTCGGCGCGGAGCGGATCGACAGCCACCGCATAGTCCGTCAGGAGCGCCTCGTTGCCCACCGCCAGCGCGGCGCCGTCGACCACCGCGACCGCGCCATGGCCGGTCACCGACTGGAACGACTCGGCCGGCGAGAGCGACAGCTTGAGGTCCTTGGCATGGCGCACGATCGCGTCCGCCAGCGGGTGCTCGGATGAGGCCTCCAGGGAGGCCGCGAGCCGCAGCAGCTCCTCGGGGGTCCGGGGTGAGCCTGGGACGACGGCCACGTCCGTCACCGTCGGCCGGCCCTCGGTTACCGTACCCGTCTTGTCGAGAACCACATGGGTCACGTCGCCGGCGCGCTGGAGCGCCTCGCCTCCCTTGATCAGCGCGCCGAGCTCGGCGCCGCGCCCGGTCGCGACCATGACCGCCGTGGGCACGGCCAGACCCATGGCGCACGGGCAGGCGATGATCAGCACCGCCACCGCCGCCGCGAAAGCGCGCACCGCCGGAGCCGAATCGGCCGCCACGAACCAGACCACGAACGTGACGATCGCGATCTGGAGCACCACCGGCACGAAGACGGCGCTGATCCGGTCGGCCAGGCGCTGGATCGGCGCCCGCGAGCCCTGGGCCTCGCGCATGAGCTGCACGATGCGGGCGAGCATGCTGTCGGCGCCGAGCGTGGTTGCCTTGTAACGGAACGCGCCGGTGCGGTTGATCGTGCCGCCGATCACCCGGTCGCCCGCACTCTTTCCGACCGGCATGGACTCGCCGGTGAGCATCGACTCGTCCACCGCGCTCGTGCCGGACAGGATCTCGCCGTCCACCGGCACCCGCTCGCCGGGCCGGACGACGACGGTGTCGCCGCTCCGGACCTCCTCGATCGGGATGTCCACCTCCGAGTCGCCGCGCAGCACACGAGCGGTCTTCGGCTGCAGCGCGATCAGGCCGCGCAAGGCGTCCGAAGTCCGCATCTTCGCCCGCGCCTCCAGCGCGTTGCCGGCGAGGATCAGGGCGATGATCATCACCACCGCCTCGTAATAGACGTCGGGCTGGACGCCGCGCCGGAGAAAGAACCCGGGCGCGGCCGTGGCGAGCACGGAGTAGAGGAATGCCGCGCCCGTGCCCACCGCGATCAGCGTGTTCATGTCCGCCGAGTGATGGCGGAAGCTCTTCCAGGCACGGACATAGAAATGACGCCCGGCCCAGACCATCACCGCCAGCGAGACGAGCGCCATGGGGACCATCGTGAGCCGCATCGGGAGGAACATCGCGATCAGGCCGACCGCGCCGCTCGCCAGCGCCTTGGCGCGCAGGTCCCGGAATTCCTCTTCCTGGGCGCGGTCGCGGACCTCCTGCTCCTCGAAGGCGGTGCGTCCGGCTGCGGGGACTTCAGCTTCGTAGCCAGTCTCCCGGATCGCCTCGACCAGCGCCTCGGGCCGGGTCAAGGCCGGGTCGTACGTCACCGCGGCGCTGCCGGTCATCAGATTGACGCTTGCGTCCACCACCCCGGGCTGGCGCTGGAGCGCCTTCTGCACACCCGCCTGGCAGGCGGCGCAGGTCATGCCGCCGACCGGGATGGTCACCTTCACCGGTTCGGCCAGGGTCGTCGTCATCGCGCTCTCCTCGGAGCCAGGAAGAAGTACCAGTTCACCCAGGCCACCGCCGCGGCGCCGGCCAGGATCACGAGCCAATCCGTTCCGCTCATACGCCCGATCCGGCAACCTGCGGCTCGAAGCCGATCCGGTCCACCGCCTCCAGGATCCGGTCCGGAGCCACCCGCGACGGGTCGTAGCTCATCTCGGCCGATCCCACCTCCACCTTCCTCACCTCCACTCCGTCCAGCCCCGCAAGGGCCTTCTTCACACGCGACACGCAGTGGTCGCAGCTCATGCCGTTGATTTGAAGCGTCAGGTTCTCCACGTCGGTCCCTCCTGTTGCCACGGGGCCAATCCCCGTCATTCCTGAGAACCAGTATACCCCCCTCCCCTATTCCAGGCAAGGGTGGCCATCTTCCTCCGTGCTAGCATTCGCGGTGGAGCCCCTTGTCAAACCTAGATCCGACTGCCGCTGTTCACCGTGTCCTGCCGGCCCCTGACCGGGAGGGCGAGGAGCGTCTACGCGCGCTCTTCCGGGGCATCCCGATTCCTACGTATGCCTGGCTGTGGGCTGGCGGCGACTTCGTGCTCGTGGACTGCAACGACGCCGCCCTGGAGCTCACGGACGGCAAGGCCGGCGGCTTCCTCGGCTCGAAGGCGAGAGCCATCCTGGATCCCGAGTCCCTGGAGCTGCTGGAGCGCTGCTTCGCGGAGCGCGCCGAGCTACGGCGGGAGCTCCGCTCGTATCGCATGCTCACCACCGGCGCGGTGAAACACCTGTCGGCCCGCTACGTGTTCATCCCACCGGACGTGGTCATGGTCCATACCGAGGACGTCTCCGACCGGGTTCTTGCCGAAGAGGCCATCCGCGAGAGCGAGACCCGCTACCGGCTCCTCATGGAGCAGGCGTCCGATGCCATCTGGGTCGCGGGCGCGGACGGGATCTACCTGGACGTCAACCGGAGCGCCTGCGAGCTCCTGGGGTATACCCGGGAGGAGTACCTCCGCATGCACATCCGGGAGACGGTGATGCCGGAAGAGCTGCCGAAGACGGCGGAGACCGTGGCTTCGGTCCTCGCCGGCCGGACCGTGGTCACCGAGCGCCGCATGCGCCACAAGGACGGCTCGATCGTCATGGCCGAGCTGAGCGCCCGCCGGCTCGACGACGGCCGCATCGTCGCCATCGCCCGCGACCTCACCAGCCGCATCCGCATGGAAGAGGAGCTGCGCCGCATCCAGACCCTCTCCGCCATGGGCACCCTGGTCGCCGGCGTGGCCCACGAGGTGAGAAACCCGCTGTTCGGCATCTCGGCCACGCTCGACGCTCTGGACGCCCACGTCGAAGGCGGCCAGGACCTCGCCGAGCTGCCGCAGTTCGTCCAGGTCCTGCGCAGCCAGCTCGGCCGCCTCACCGGCCTCATGCAGGACCTCCTGGACTATGGCCGGCCGGCCGCGATCGAGCCCCATCTGCAACCGCTCGGTCCCGTGGTGGCGCGTGCTGCCAACGCCTGCGATCCGCTCGCGCGCCGGCGCGGCGTCGAGATCCAGGCCGTGGTGCCGGAGGGTCTGCCGCCGCTTCGGCTCGACCGCGACCGTTTCAGCCAGGCGCTCATCAATCTGGTCGAGAATGCCGTCCAGCACTCCCCCGAGGGCGGCGCCGTGGTTGTCGAGGCCTCCTCCCGGCCGGACCGCATCGAGATCGCGGTGCGCGACTCCGGCCCGGGCGTGGCCGCGGACGACCTGCCGCACCTCTTCGAGCCCTTCTTCTCGCGCCGCGTCGGCGGCACCGGCCTCGGGCTCTCCATCGTCCAGCGTATCGTCGAGGAGCACGGCGGACGCGTATCGGCCGCCAACCGTCCTGAAGGCGGCGCCTGCCTGTCCATCCGCCTCCCGCTCCCCGATGTATCGGCGATGCCGGTGGACGAGTAGCGAGGCCGGCCGGTGCCGAGGAACACCATCCTGCTGGTGGAGGACGAGTCGGGCGTCCGTTTCGGCCTGCGCAAGTTCCTGGCCGCCCGCGGCTTCGAGATCCTGGAAGCCGAGAGCTGCCGCGCCGCCGAGGAGCTGTTCCGCGCCTCCCGCCCGGATCTCGTCCTGGCCGACTACCTCCTGCCCGACGGCACCGGCATCGACCTGCTGCCGAAACTGCGCCAGGCCGATCCCGGCGTGCCGGTCCTCATCCTCACCGCCCATGCCTCGATCGACCTCGCCGTGCGCGCCATCAAGGAGGGGGCCGAGCAGTTCCTCACCAAGCCCGTCGAGCTGCCGGCGCTCCTGGTGATGATCCAGCGCCTCCTCGAAAACCAGCGCAACCGGCAGAAGCAACTCGCCGGCCGCAGCCGCAGCACCCGCGAGGCCGTCGACCCCTTCCTGGGAAACAGCGCCGAGATCCGCCGCCTCGCCGAGGCGGCCCGGCGCGTGGCGGCCTCGGACAGCCCGGTGCTGATCGAAGGCGAGACCGGTACCGGCAAGGGCGTGCTGGCGCGCTGGCTCCACGACCACGGGCCGCGCTCCGAAGAGGCGCTCGTCGACCTCAACTGCGCCGGGCTCACCGAGGAGCTGCTGGAGAGCGAGCTGTTCGGCCACGAGAAGGGCGCCTTCACCGGCGCCGCCGCGGCCAAGCCGGGCCTTCTGGAGGTGGCGCACCGCGGCACCGTCTTCCTCGACGAGGTCGGCGACCTCTCAGCCCAGGTCCAGCCCAAGCTCCTCAAGGTCCTGGAGGAGAAGCGCTTCCGCCGCCTCGGCGACGTCCAGGACCGGAGTGTGGACATCCGTCTGATCGCCGCCACCCACCAGCCCGTGGCGCAACTCGTCCGCGACCGCCGCTTCCGCAGCGACCTCTACTTCCGCATCAGCACCTTGCCGCTGCGCATGCCGGCGCTGCGCGAGAGGGTGGAGGACATCCTGCCGCTCGCCGGTCTCCTCCTGGAGCGCCTCGCCCAGGATCTCGGCCGCCCCGCGGCTCGCCTGTCCTCCGAGGCCGGCCAGGCCTTCGAGCGCTACCCCTGGCCCGGCAACATCCGCGAGATGCGCAACGTCCTGGAGCGCGCCCTCCTGCTCACCGACGGCACCGAGCTCCATCTGCGCGACCTCCGCTTCGACCCCCTCTCCGGCCCGGAGCCCGGCGCCCTCGACACCCGCCTCACCCTGCGCGAGCTGGAAACCCGCTACATCGAGACGGTGCTCCGCGAGGAGGGCGGCCGGGTCGCCGAGGCCGCGCTCCGCCTCGGCATCCCGCGCAGCTCGCTCTACCAGAAGATGAAGCAGTACGGCCTCAAGTCCCAGATCTAGACACCTGTCCAGCTCCTGGACGGATCGGCGCTCTCCGGCGCCGGTCCTGGCGCGGTCAAACCCAATGCGGGCAAACGTTTGTCTTCTCCCGGCCGCCGTGGCACCGGCCTTGCTGTCCGACCGTCCGCAACACGGAGAGACTTCTATGCCCTGCGACCCGATCCGCCAGCCGCAAGCCCCCTGGGAGATCCTGGAGATGGAGGAGCCCGCCGTCGAGCTGAAGGCGTCCCTCGAGTGGCGGCGGACCTGCGCCACCTTCCGCCGCGAGCTCGAGGCCGCGCCGTCGAGCCGATCCCTGACCGACCTCCTCCAACTCGGCGCCGCCGGCCTCGCCCGGCTCGAACGGCGGGCCGCGCAGGCCGGCCTGTCCGCCGGCGACCGCGCGCTCCTCGAGGATCTCCGCAAACGCGCCGCCGCCTGGCTGCGGGAGGAGCCGGCGGGCGATCCGGGCGTCGGCCGCTTCCTGTGGCGGGAGCTCTCCGACCTCGCGCAGCAACTGTGCCGTGTCGAGCCCCGCCCCGAGGTGAGGGAGCACGACCGCGACCTCCTGGCCCGGGCCGCCCACGAGCTCGCCCGCGCACGGTCCGGAGCCTCGTCGCTCCCACCGGTCGTCCGCGTCCTCCTCGACGGCCTCTTCGGACTCGACGACGAGCTCGACCACCTCCTCGAACGCCGCCGCGCGACGCCAACCGAGCTGGATCCGATCCTCGCGCGGCTCACCGAAGAGCTCTCCGCGCCCGGCGAGACCGTCCATTAGCCAGAGATCCGGGGATCGTGTGGCACAATGCGGGACCGGGACCGCGCATGACCCTCGAAGACCTCGGCTGGAACGACTTCTTTGCTGCCCAATTCGCCTCCTATGCCGGGGAAGGCCTGATCCCCGCCCGGGTCGTGGCGCAGCGCGGCATCAACCGGGTCTCGACGGGGAAGACCGAGTTCTTCGTCGACCTCGCCGGCCGTCTCCGCCACGAGCTGGAGATGCCGGGCAACGCCTCCGGCTATCCGGCGGTGGGCGACTGGCTGGCCGTGCGGCCGCCGACGGGGGAGGGGAGGGGCCTGGTCCACGCCGTGCTGCCGCGCCGCTCGCGCTTCTCGCGCAAGGTGGCCGGCCACCGCACCGAGGAGCAGGTCGTGGCGGCCAACGTCGACACCCTGTTCCTGGTCTCGGGCCTCGACGGCGACTTCAACCCCCGGCGCATCGAGCGCTACATGACCGCGGCTTGGGACAGTGGCGCGCAGCCGGTGGTGATCCTCAACAAGCTCGACCGCTGCGACGACCCCGAGCGCTGCCTGCTGGAGGCGCAGGCGGTCTCCATGGGAGTGCCGGTCCACCGCGTGAGCGCGCTGACCGGCGAGGGCTGTGAGGCGCTGCGGGTCTACTTCAAGCCGGGGCAGACCGTGAGCCTCCTCGGCTCCTCGGGCGTGGGCAAGTCGACCCTGATCAACCGCCTGCTCGGCCGCGAGGCGCAGCGCACGGGCGCCGTGCGCGAGGACGACGACCGCGGCCGGCACACCACCACCCACCGCGAGCTGCTGGTGGTACCCGGGGGCGGCCTGGTCATCGACACCCCCGGCCTGCGCGAGGTGCAGCTCTGGGAGGCTGACCAGGGGATCGAATCGGCCTTCCCGGACATCGAGGAGCTGTCCGAGTCCTGCCGTTTCGGCGACTGCCGGCACCAGGGCGAGCCCGGCTGCGCCGTCGAGGAAGCGGTGGCGGCCGGAGACCTCGCGCCCGAGCGTCTGGAGAGCTACCGCAAGCTCCAGCGCGAGCTGCACCAGGTCCATCTCCGGCAGGACGAGATGGCCCGCCTGCGCGAGAAGCAGAAGACCAAGGTCCTGCACAAGGCCCTGCGGGACCACTACCGCCTCAAGCCGCGCGGCGACTAAGCCGCCTCTGCGTAATTTCAGTCCCGTTAAGATGAGCCCCAAGTAGTACTTGCGGGCGCTGCGTGTGATAAGGTAGAGGTCTCTCAGGTAGCAGTGAGAACCGGATCTTGGCCTTGGCCGGCGTCCGGGCCGGAAAAGTAGTTGAGGGTAGGTCTGAATGTGGTCTGCGTCTGCGCCCAGTCCTCTGTGGCGTCTTTTGTTGTGTCTGTGTCGTCTGTATTTCTATATTGCTTCTCTCGAATGTTTTCCCTGGTGCGTGGGTCCCGTCGGGACAAGTAGGAGATCAGTATGAGCCTTTTTGCCCCCCGCCAAATCCGAATCGGCCTCTTGGTGCTCGCCCTCACAGCGTTGATCCTGCCAGCAGCTGCCCAAGCTCAGGTCGGTTCCCTGGTCTTTTACAACCTCACTGTCGCTCCCTGCCGGGTGATCGACACGCGCCTCAGTCCCCCGAACCTTCAAGCCGGAGTTCCCAGGACCGTCGACGTCGCAAATGTCTGCAGCGTCCCGACGGATGCAGTGGCCATCGCGGTCAACGTGACGGCCGTGGATCCGGATCTGAGCCCGAACGTTAACGACGTCGGTTATCTGACCCTCTATCCGACCGGGGTTACGGTGCCCTCGACCGATCCGCCGATCGCCGCGCTGCCCTACTACCATGGCTTGCGGCGCAATCGGGCGAAGGTGCTTCTCATCGCCCTCGGCTCGGACGGCAAGATGATCGCCAATGCCACGGAAGGTACCGTGGGCCTGGTCGTCGACATCACCGGCTATTTCCTCGGCGCCAAGGCCGTTGCCGATGCGGCGACTGTGAATGAAGATGCGCCGGCGACCACGATCAATGTCCTCGCGAATGATCTCAATCCCAATGCCGATACGCTGAGCATCAGCGCGGTGACGCAGCCCGCCAACGGCACCGTCGCGATCACCAATGCCGGCGCGGATCTCACGTACACGCCGAATCCGGACTACTGCAACAATCCGCCAGGCACGACGCTCGATACCTTCACCTACACCCTGAGCCCCTCCAACTCGATCGGGACCGTCTCGGTCACAGTGGATTGCCAGAACGATGCACCCACTGACATCGCGCTCGACAGCAGCGACGTCCCGGAAGGCCAGCCGCCGGGAACCCCAGTCGGCAACTTCTCGACCACGGACGCCGACCCCGGCGACACCTTCACCTACACCCTGGTGGGAGGGGCGGGCTCGACCGACAACGCCTCCTTCCAGATCGTGGGCAATCAGCTCCAGACGGCGGTGGTGCTCGATCTCGAGACGCAGGCGACCTACAGCATCCGTGTGCGGAGCACGGACGCCGGCGGACTGTTCTTCGAGAAGATCTTCACCATCACCCTGGGCGACACCAACGACGCGCCCACCGACATTACCCTGACGCCGTCGTCGGTCCCCGAGAACCAGCCCGCCGGCACCACGGTCGGAACGTTCTCTACCACCGATCCCGATGCGGGTGACACGCACACCTATACCCTCGTCACGGGCGTGGGCGACACCGACAACGCGTCGTTCACGATCGTCGGCAACCAGCTCCAGACCACGGCGGTCTTCGATCTCGAGACCAAATCCAGCTACAGCATCCGAGTTCGGAGCACGGACTCGGGCAGCCTGTTCTTTGAGAAGGTCTTCACGATCACAGTCACCAACGCCAACGAGGCGCCGACGGATATCGCCCTGAGCGCCTCCACAGTCGCCGAGGGGCAGCCTTCGGGCACGGCCATTGGCACGTTCTCCACGACCGATCCGGACGTGGGCGACACGTTCACCTACACGTTGGTGGCGGGCGTCGGCTCGACGGACAATGCTTCCTTCCAGATCGTTGGCAACCAGCTCCAGACCGCAGCAGTGCTCGATTTCGAGACGAAGCCGAGTTACAGCATTCGGGTGCGGAGCACGGACTCGGGCGGCCTGTTCTTCGAGAAGGTCTTCACGATCACGGCCAGCGACGCCAACGAGGCGCCGACGGACATCGCCCTGAGCGCGACCACCGTGGCCGAGGGCCAGGCTTCGGGCACGACAGTCGGCACGTTCTCGACGACCGATCCGGACGCGGGTGACACGTTCACCTACACCCTGGTGGCGGGAGCCGGCTCGACCGACAACGCGTCGTTCACGATCTCTGGCAACCAGCTCCTGACCGGGGCGGTTTTCGACTTCGAGACAAAGTCGAGCTACAGCATCCGGGTTCGGAGCACGGACTCGGGCGGTCTGTTCTTCGAAAAGATCTTCACGATCACGGTCACCAACATCAACGAGCAGCCGACGGACATCGCCCTGAGCCCGTCGTCGGTCAACGAGAATCAGGTGTCCGGGACCACGGTCGGTACCTTCAGCACGACCGATCCGGATACCGGCGACACCTTCACCTACACCCTGGTGGCGGGCGCTGGCTCGACGGACAACGGGTCCTTCACGATCGCCGGCAACCAGCTCCAGACGGCGGCGGTGTTCGACTTCGAGACGAAGTCGACCTACAGCATCCGTGTGCGGAGCACGGACGCCGGCGGTCTGTTCTTCGAGAAGGCCTTCACCGTCACGGTGAACAACCTCAACGAAGGGCCGACGGACATTGCGCTGAGCAACGCGACCCTGGCCGAAAACCAGGCCTCCGGCACCGCGGTCGGGAACTTCTCGACCACCGATCCGGACGTAGGCGACACGTTCACCTACACGCTGGTGGCGGGCGCCGGCTCGACCGACAACGCGTCGTTCACGATCGTCGGCAACCAGCTTCGGACGGCGACGGTGCTCGACTTCGAGACGAAGTCGAGCTACAGCATCCGGGTTCGGAGCACGGACTCG
>JACZDC010133800.1_pt1 | contig 10388 bp, 6 predicted proteins | sample 8641791 | NCBI WGS metagenome assembly JACZDC01 (sample SAMN15324613, study PRJNA640507) | soil metagenome | isolation source: intercropping peanut in the second line | place: China: Luxin town, Laibin City, Guangxi Province | collected 2019-07-25 | depth 10cm m
GCAGCAGGACGGGCAGCAGGTCCTTCGCAGGCACGAGGTTCACGCTCCAGCGGCGGCGCATGGCGCCGAGCACGCGATCGGCCGTGCGCGACTTCATCGGCTTGTAGGCCACATCGAGCGGAAATCCCAGCACGGCCGCCATGGCATACATTCCCCAGTCCCAGTTGGACTGATGCGCCGCCAGCAGCAACACTGGCCGGCCACGCTGCAGCCATTCACGCAGCAGTTCCACGTTGCTGATTTCCACGCGCGCGCCCAGATCGCGCGCATCCATGCGCGTGGCCGCCAGCATCTCGGCGGCCATGTCGCCGAAGTGCCGGTAGTTCGCCACGGCAATTTCCCGCAGCTCGCGCGCGTCCCTCTGCGGGAAGGCGGCGCGCAGGTTTTCGCAGGTCACCTTCCAGCGAAAGCCCAGCACCCGCGTGCACCACGCCAGCGCACCGAACAGCGCGTACAGCGCCGGCAATGGCAGGCGCGCCAGCAGCTGCAGCCACCATGGAAACGCAGCCTGGACTGGCGGGGAGGCACTCATGAAGCGGGCATATTAGATGCTATGCTTTCGCCGCTTCCAGCCTGCCAACAACAACACGGGGTCGCCTGGGCCATGAACGAAATCAAACTGCATATCGGTGGTGCGGACGTCAGTGCAAAGAACGGCGCCACCTTCGAACGCAAGAGCCCCATCACGGGTGCCGTGGTATCACGCAGCGCCGCGGCTTCGGCCGATGACGCGCGCGCGGCCTGCGATGCGGCCGCCAAGGCGTTTCCGGCGTGGTCGGCGCTCGGACCCAACGCCCGCCGCAAGGTCCTGATGGATGCGGCCGGCAAGCTGCGCGCGAAGAGCGGCGACTTTTCGCGTCTGTGTGTGGAGGAAACCGGCGCCATTGCCGGCTGGGGCCACTTCAACACCGGCTTCGCAGCCGCGTTGCTTGAGGAAGCCGCCGCGATGACCACGCAGATCACCGGCGAAACCGTGCCTTCGGATCATGCCGGCACCGTAGCCCTGGCGTTGCGCCAGCCCGTGGGCGTGTGCGTGGGCATGGCGCCCTGGAATGCGCCGGTGATTCTCGGCGTGCGCGCCATCGCCATGCCGCTGGCCTGCGGCAACACCGTGGTGATGAAGGCATCCGAACTGTGCCCCGCCGTGCACCGCCTCATCATCGATGCCTTCCTCGAAGCCGGTCTGCCACCGGGCGCGGTAAATTTCATCGCGCACTCGGCCGCTGATGCACCCGCCGTGGTCGAAGCGCTGATCGCGCATCCCGCCGTGAAGCGCGTGAACTTCACCGGCTCCTCGCGCGTGGGCCGCATCATCGGCGAGATCTCCGGCAAGCACCTCAAGCCCTGCCTGCTCGAACTGGGCGGCAAGGCGCCGCTGCTGGTGCTCGACGATGCCGACCTCGATGAAGCCGTGGCCGCCGCGGCCTTCGGCGCCTTCATGCACCAGGGCCAGATCTGCATGTCCACCGAGCGCATCATCGTCACCGCTGGCATCTACGATGAGTTCATGAAGCGCTTCACAGCCAAGGTGAAGACGCTGCAGGTGGGCGATCCCACCAAGGGCAACTTCCCCATCGGCGCCTGCGTCGACGCGAAGACCGTGGATCACGTGAAGGCATTGATGGCCGACGCCACTGGCAAGGGCGCGAAGATCGTCACCGGTGGCAATGGCTCCGGCGGCGCGTTCTTCGAGCCCACCGTCGTCGAAGGCGTGCAGAAGAACATGCGCATCTACGGCGAGGAATCCTTTGGCCCCATCGTGGGCGTGATTCGGGCCCGCGACGTGGATCATGCGGTGGAGCTGGCCAACGATTGCGAGTACGGCCTTTCCGCAGCCGTCTTCAGTCGCGACATCAACACTGCGCTGTCGGTGGCGCAGCGCATCGACTCGGGAATCTGTCACATCAACAGCCCCACCGTGCAGGATGAGGCGCAGATGCCCTTCGGCGGCACCAAGGCCAGCGGCGTGGGCCGTTTCGGTGGCAGGGCCGGCATTGCGGAGTTCACCGACCTGCGCTGGATCAGCATCTCCACCGCGCATCGGCACTACCCGATCTGAAAACCGCGCGGAAGTTCCCGCCGGGTTAAAGGATTCTTCAGGTCATGTTCAGGGGGCGGTTTGTTAGAATCGCCCCGCTTTTCCCTACTTTGGGCTTTCGCCCCGGAGACGTACGTCCATGTCCGTGTATCGCCCTGCCCGTTTGCTGGCCCTGGCTGCCCTGACCACTCTGGCTGCTCCCGTATTCGCCGCCGACAAGCCGGATATCGAAAACGGCAAGACCATCTTCGAGCAGCGCTGCGGCATCTGTCATGCCGTGAACAAGGAGCCGGGCGGCCCGGTGGCCGGTCCGAACATGGTGGGCCTGATCGGTCGCAAGGCCGCAAGCGAACCCGGCTTCAGCATGTACTCGCCGGCGCTGAAGAAATACGGCGTCACCTGGAGCACCAAGACGCTGGATGAATTCCTCGTCATGCCCATGCAGAAGGTGCCGGGCACCACCATGCCGATGATGCTGCCCGATGAACAGGAACGCGCCGACGTCATCGCCTACCTGATGACGCTGAAGAAGTAAGCGTCAGTTACACGAAGTCAGCGAGTTGACCCAGGACGTCAGCAGGGCCACACCTGCTGCGTCCACAATGCGTGGCTGCAGCGGCGGCATCGAATTGCTGTCGGTGCGGCTGGGGCGTGCCACGATCAGCGACCGGCTCGCCGCGTTCGCACCACCCACTGCAATCCGCCGCGCATCCGCGATACCCAGATCACCACGCGTGGGCGCCACATCACAGGCGTGCGTATCGGCCAGCGGCGTGGTGTAGCGCAGATCCATGTCCACCGGCGTGGGACCATTGGGCCGGTGGCAATGCGAGCAGTTGGTGTGCAGGTAGGCACGCGCCCGCTCCGCCAGCGTTCCCGAAGTTCCGAAAGGATCAGGCAGCACAGGCAATTGCTCAGGAGGCGCCGGTAATGGCGCCGAGAACAGGCCGATGGTGCTGAAGGTCTCGAGCTGATTGGCCGTGCGGCCCGTCGAAGCATAGGCAAACGAACCATTGAGCTGCGGAATTTCCAGCCCCAGCGAGCGGCCGGCCGCGCTGCTGTGGCAGAACAGGCACTGCGTTTCGCTGGGGAAGTGCCAGGTCTGCCCGGCAACCTGCACGCTCTTGCCGCCGATCACCCGCGTGGCATCGGTGCCCTGTGCATTCCATTCGTAGGTGTAACCCGCCCACTGCCCGTCGTTGTGACGCATCAGCAGGCGCGTCTCCACCAGTTGCGGACCGATGCGGAAATTCTTCACCAGCACGGTGCCGTTGGGCAGGTCGAAATCGCCATCCTGGCCGACCGTGATCTGCTGGCCGTCGGGCAGCGCGAGGAAGCGCGCCTTCACGGCGCCATCGGACCAGAACGGCGCGTTGGGCCCGTAAGGGATGAGGCCGCTGGCCGCCTGCGCGGGATTGGCGGCATCGACACAGCCAGTGGCCGACAGCATGGTGGGAATCTCGCGGCCCGTGGTGGCGCCAGCGCGCAGCTTGTGCAGCGTGCCGCCCATGTTCACCACATAGATTTCGCCGCTGGCATCCTGCGCGAAAGAGGAAATGTTCAGGCCCGAGTCGAAGCCGGTGCTGACCTGATGAGTGGGAGGCCGCACATCGCGCGCCACGGTCCAGATGCGGCCCGAGGCGAAGTCACCGAATACATACTGCCCGTTGAGCGCGGGAACCGTGCTGCCGTGATAGACGTACCCGCCGGTGACCGCGCTGCCATAGCTGTGGCTATATTCGGCAACGGGATCGATGGCGCTGCCGGCGTTGGTGCCGCAGGCCGCATCGTAAGCGTGAGCGCCCTCGCGACAGCGCCAGCCGTAATTGCCGCCCTTGGTCACATGGTCCACTTCCTCCCAATCGCCCTGCCCCACGTCCGCCACCCAGAGATCGCCGTTCTCGGAATCGAAACTCCAGCGCCACGGATTGCGAAAGCCGTAGGCGTAGATCTCAGGACAGTTGGCCGTGAACGCGCCCGTGTCGTTGTTGCATGGCGCGCCACCGGCGAAGGGATTGTCCGCGGGAATGGAATAGCGGGTGCCGGGGCCCGAATTGGCATTCACATTGATGCGCAGCACCTTGCCCAGCAGCGTCGACAGGCGCTGGCCATTGCCGATGGCGCCGTGCACATCGCCGCCACCGCCGCCATCACCCAGGCCGATGTACAGGTAACCGTCGGGGCCGAAGGCGATGTTGCCGCCATTGTGATTGGCCTCGGGCTGGTTGACCTGCAGGATCACCCGGCGGGAGCCCGGATCCAGTGTCTGTCCGCCATCGCGCGTCTGGTACTCGACTACTCGCGATACCAGTTGCGAGGCCACGGTTTCGGTGTATGACAGATACACGCGCTCATCGGTCGGGTAATCCGGATGGAAGGCCATGCCCAGCAGGCCGCGTTCGTCATTGACATTGGAAGGATCGGCGGCGATCCGCGAACTCACGTCGATGAATACCCGCTTGGTGGCCACGTTCGGCTGATTGTCGAATGCATAGACGATGCCGGTCTTCTCCACCACATACCAGCTCGCGGTGCTCTTGGGCTCTTGCAGCATCAGCACGGGCATGGAGAACGGACTCACGCCGGCAAACACCTGGTCCAGTGCCAGCGGTATGGTGCTGGCGGGCGCATCGCCCGCGGGGCAGCTCGTGTTCAACGGACGCACATCCAGACCGGAGGTCACCGGCGGCGCGCCCGCCGCGAGCGTGGTCACGCTGGCTGCCGCCGATGCCGGCGACTCATTCGCCGGACTTGCGGCATCGAACGCGCGCACGGTGTAGCTGTATGCAGGGGATGCCGTCAGTCCGGTGTCCACGTAGCTGGTGCTCGTGACCGTGGCAATCGCGGTGGCGCCGCCATCGCGGTAGACATGGTAGCCAGCCACACCGCTGCCGCTGTCGGTGGCCGCGGTCCAGGTCACCTGCACCTGGGTGTCGGTCTGCGCCGTGGCGGTAACACCCGTGGGCACGGACGGTGGCGCGGTATCGGCGTTGGCGGTCGTGCCGCCGCCGCCTCCACCGACCGGAGTCGGCTCCTCGGTCTTCTTGCCCATGCAGGCCTGCAGCGAGGCCAGCACGAATAATGCACAAGCCGTTCGAATGAGCACGTTCACTGTGTTTCCCCGCCTGACTCCTGTCACATCAGCACAGCACAGCCCGCCGATGGCGGTCGAGTGTGCGTTCCAGGCGACAAAAAAAATCGCCCGATCCGCATCATGCCGGACCGGGCGACAGGGGGAAGCGTTCCGAAAGGATCAGAACTTCAGGTTCAACCCAACGACATAGCGACGACCAATCTGGTCGTATCCTCCTGCGCTCTGCGCTCCTATGCCCTGGTTCAACACCAGTGCCGGATCGCGGTCGAAGAGATTCTGCACGTTGCCGAACAGCTCCAGTTCGCCTTCGCCCATGGGGATGCGATATGCCAGGCGCGTATCCCAGTACACCGAACCGCCCGTGTGATTGTCAGCCACCCAGACCGTATTGCCGCTTGCCGGCGGCACATTCCAGGTCGAGGACGTGAAACCACCGTTGTTGTAGCGCCCGTTGACGTTCAGGCTGAAAGGTCCGTTCAGGTAACTGAGGCTCAGGTTCACCTTCTTCGTGAACAACTGCGCGGGCAGGCTGCCCGTGTTGTCGATCTTCACGCCGAAGAAGTTGGTGGTGGACTGTTCGATCAGGTAGCTGCCGAACATGCGCGCGCTGATGCGCTCGCTGCCGCCGAACAGCGTGATCGGCCGCGAATAACCCAGCTCGAAGTCGACACCGTTGTACATCGACTTGTTGATGTTCTGCTTCGACTGGTTGATGAACACGATCAGGTCGGTGCCGCTGGAAGCATCACGCGTGATGCGCGCGCACTGGTCCTGGTCGCCGTTCAGGTAGCACTGGTCCACGATCTGCTGCACCGAGAACGATTCGATGGCATCGCTCAGCTTCACGCGCAGCCAGTCCACCGACATGTCGAATCCGGGCAGCCAGTCCGGACGATAGATCAGGCCGACGGTGATGGTGTCACCTGTTTCCGGACGGATGGTGGGATCGCCGCCCGACACGATGGTGATGCCATAGCCCGTGGTAGAGCTGTTGACCGGCGGACCGCCCGCAGGTGCCGTCTTCTTGTCCACGACATTGGCCGCACCGCCAGTGCGGTCGAAGCGATCGGAGATATTGCCCGCACGCACGTCATGCGAGTAGGTGCCGCGCAGGCGCAGCTCGCTCGTGAGTTGCGCATCAAGGCCGCCCTTCCAGGACCAGATCTGGCCGGATCCTTCATAGTCCGCCCAGCGCACCGCGCCCTGAAAATTCAGCTGCTTCATGAAGGGCTTGTCCTTCAGCAGCGGGAACACGGTTTCGTTGAACAGTTCCTTGATGTCGTACGCGCCCCGGATGAAGGGCACGTTGGAGAACTGCGTTTCCACCAGGTTGGTGGCCACGCCCTGCGGAACGCCACGCACACCGATTGCGCCAGCCGGGCGGTATCCGGTGCTGGTCTGCCTGGCCAGAACAGCCGGGGTGCACTGCGGGCCGAACGTGGCTGCCGCGCCGGTGTCGTTGCACCACACCGGAAACCAGTTTGGATCCGCAGCCGGATTGCCCTGTGGCGCCTGCACGCGCTGGTCGACGGCCTCGCGCCGATAATTCGCACCGAACGCCGCCTGTACGGGGCCCGCCCAGCCTTCGAACAGGTTGCCGCTGGTGGTCAGCTCGGCCACGCGCTGGTTCAGCTTGGTGAGACGATGCTTGGCCTCGTCACCGATGTAGGAATACGGCGCCCCATACGTCTGGCCACTGGCGATCCAGGGATTGACGGTGACCGCAACACCCGGATCGAAACCCGTGATCCAGTCGACCGCTGCCGCCGAAGGCGCGCCGCGTCCGAACAGATCGAGCGGCACGCAATCGGGCATCTGGCCCGACACCACCGTTACCCGGCACTTGATCGTTCCGTTGGCGTCGCGCACGGCGTCCGCCGCGAGGAAGACGCGGTCCTGGCGTATGCCGCCCGCCTGCTCCCAGTCGATGTCGGTGGTGCCGTACTGGAGATAACCGTCCACCGCCCATCCATCCATGAAGCCGCCGGTCTGAAGCGTGCTTTTGAAGCCCACGGTGCCTGCGCTCATCGTGGCGTGCTGGCTGGTCTCGCCAAAGGGCGCATCGAAGTCGCTCATCTGGCGGTTGAGCTGCAGCGCGTTGATGTTGTTGGTCTGCATGTACGTGGCGATCGACGCCGGCAGGAAGGCGTTGTCGCGATAAATGGTCATTGAATGCAGGCCCGGCAGCGTGCCGCCACCGAAGTTGCCGATGAGGCCTTTGCGCTCCAGCAGCTGCTTGCTGTAGATGCCCTGCACATAAACGTTCAGGTTGTCCGTGACGTCGTAGTCGGCGTAGGCGAAGGCATTGCTGCGCTGGCTGCCAGGCAGCAATACGTTCAGCACATCGTTCAGATCCTCGCCACTGCCGCCGGACTGCACATTGCCGCCATATACCTGGCCCTGATTGAAGGCCACGGCCTGGCCGCCAGGGTTGAAGGTGATTTCGCCCAGGCCCGCCACATACGCGCCACCGGGAACGTTGGCGTTCTTCGGATTCAGCACGCCGTCGATGGACCAGACGCTCGAGCGCAGGTTGCAGGCTGGAATCAGCGAGGGATTGGTCAGCGACGTGCCGGTTCCACCGTTGGCCGGGTTCTGTACCAGTCCACAGCTCTGGTACCAGTCGCGGTCACCGGTGTAATTGATGGCCGACTGCTTCGAGTGGGAGGCCGAAAACAGGATGTGCGCCTTGTCGCCCAGCGCGTGCCCCACGGCGGAGGAGTATTTCTCGTTGGCGCCATCGCCGCGGTCGGACTGGCCGAACTGCGCCGAAGCCTTGAACCCTTCGAACTTGGTATCGAGGATGTAGTTGACCACGCCCGACACGGCATCCGTGCCATACGCGGCGCTGGCGCCACCGGTGACGGTCTCGACCCTCGCCATGAGCTGGTCGGGGAAGGTGTTGATATCCGGCACGCCGAAAATACTGGCCGCCGGCATGCGGCGCCCGTCGAGCAGCGTCAGCGTGCGCTGGCTGCCGATGTTGCGCAGGTTCAACGCACCGCCACCCGGCGAAGTGAAGAAGTTATTGCTCGGAGCGCCGAAGTTCTCTGCCGTCTGGCTGTTGAAGAACTGCGGCAGCTGCGTCATGGCCTCGGTGATGCTGGCCGGCGCCATGGTCTGCAGCTCGGTCACCGAGATGGCAGTCACCGGAGTGGGCGTTTCCATGCCCACGGCCTGGCGGATGCGCGATCCCGTTACAGTGATTTCGCCCAGCTCGGCGGCGTTGTCCTTCGATTCCTCGGCCGCCACGGCGGCCTGCGAGGCCAGCAGCGCGAGACTGATTGCCAAAGCAACGGGCTTTCTGCGGAAATAATGCGATTGCGGGCGCGTCTGTGCGCGAGCGCGATGTATCTGGCTCATGAACCCCCCTGAAGATTTCGGTATGCGTCACGCCGGCGACGTGAGGGCCGGGACCGTAACAACGGGGTGTCGCGCAAGCACTACAGCGAGAGGCTATTTCTCTGATCTAGTAGTGATTATGAGTTATCGGGATGGGGCGCTGGAGACGAGGAGGACGAGTTTCAGCTCCGGCTGCTGTGCCACACGCAGCGTAACTTGCTCAAAACGGCAAACGCGGCCGCGATCGTCGCGGAATCGCCGCTCGCCGCCTTCCCGACCCTGCACACGTTCGGTGCGCCATTCGGCGGCAAAGTCGGTGCTGCGTTTTGCCAGCTCGTCAACGAAAGCATTGCGCAGCGGATCGCTGCGTAGGCTCGCGGTGTCGGCGCGGTATTCGGCAACTACGCGGCGCGCGCGTTCCTTCCAGTCCACCACCTGTCGGCGCGCGGCGGGATCGAGGAAAACGTAGTGCAGGAGGTTGGCGCGCTCGGATACAGGCCCCGCGCGCTTCCCGGGACGCGTCCGCGATGGCGGTTGCGGTGAAGGTTGCGATCGCGAGCGCCCGAGCCATTGCGGAAAAAGTCTTGCCGCACCCTTGTTCCAGACCACGGCATCCCAGTAGCGATCGAGCACATAGGCGGGATCGCGGTAGTCATCCACCAGCTTCTGCAGCAGGCGGCGATCGCGCACGCCTTCGCTGGGTGGCGCCGGGTCGGATTTGCCGGCAAGACGAAACAGGTATTCGCGCTCTGCGCGCGTCAGGCGCAGTCCGCGCGCCAGCGCCAGAAGCGTGGGTGCGGAAACGGACTCGGCGCGCCCCTGCTCGATCCACGCCAGCCAGGTGATGCTGATACCGCACAGTTGCGCCAGCTCTTCGCGGCGCAGGCCGGCCGTGCGCCGACGCCTGCCGGGCGCAAGTCCGAAGTCCCGGGGATCGCACTGCAGCCGGCGCGATCGCACGAACGCGCCGAAGGGCGAGGTGGCATCTGGCTGTTTCATCTTGTAATAGGATAACAGCCAACTTCATAACAGGATCAATCTGGCGCAACCTCATCGAAATCCAGCCCCGCGGAGATCTCGATGGCCACGCACGACCAGACCGTTCACGCGCAGTTCGATCCCCAGTCGCGACGCTATCTCGCCAGCGGCGTGCATGCCGCCGGACCTGATCTGGCGTGGGTCGAAAACTGGCTGCAGCACTACAAGGGACCGGCGGCAGCCGCCATCGATATCGGATCGGGTCCTGGGCATCTGAGCTTTCGACTGGCCCAGCGGTTCGAGGAAGTCACGGCCGTGGATCCCTCGGCTTCGATGCTGCAGACCCTCGCCGAGGAAGCCGCGCGTCGCGGCGCTGCGCGCATTGCCACGCGGGTTGCGCGCGCCGAATCCCTGCCCTTTTCCGAGCATTCCTTTGATGTCGTGGCAACCCGTTTCAGCGCGCATCACTGGCTCGATGTGCCGCGCGCGTTGCAGGAGTGCCGCCGGGTGCTGCGACCTGGCGGATATCTGCTGGTGCTCGACCTGCTCGGCGATGACTCACCACTGGTGGATACGCACCTGCAGGCGCTGGAGCTGATCCGCGATCCCAGCCATGTGCGTGACTACACGACGGCGGAATGGAGCCGGCATCTGTGTTCGGCAGGCTTGCGCGTCGAACACTTCGAAAGCTGGCCGCTGCGGCTGGAATTTCAGTCCTGGGTGGAACGGATGGCGGTGCCGGCCGAACTGGTGGGATTGCTCAAAACGCTGATGTCGCGCGCGCCCGAAGAAGTGCGGACGCAATTGAGGTTCGAGGCGGAGGGATCGTTTGGCGTCAGGACGGGACTGTTCCTGGCCAAGTCAAGTTGAAAAAATTGGTGCCGGAGATAGGAATCGAACCTACGACCCCATCATTACGAATGACGTGCTCTACCA
>JACZDC010199826.1_pt1 | contig 10382 bp, 7 predicted proteins | sample 8641791 | NCBI WGS metagenome assembly JACZDC01 (sample SAMN15324613, study PRJNA640507) | soil metagenome | isolation source: intercropping peanut in the second line | place: China: Luxin town, Laibin City, Guangxi Province | collected 2019-07-25 | depth 10cm m
GCACAAGGCCTGCCCCTACAGTCAAGAAAGGGCCGGTCCGAGCCTGAGCAGCCCCGAGACGATCCGGTCCAGAAGCCCCGGGTTCATCCTGAACTTGCGGGCGAAGTCGAAACGGCCTGCCGCCAACCGCGGCAGGTCGTTTTCGTTTACGGCCCGCGGCCGGCCGTCGCGGCTGTCGGAGAAGTCCACGAACCGCCGGCTGTCCGGGTGGAGGTCGAACCTCCCGCTGTTGACCAGGACGGTCGGCACCAGGGCCTCGCACGGCGCGATGGTCTTGCGGAACCACCGCACGAGCGGATCGTCCGAGGCGATCGCCTGCCAGAGGTGCTCCACCGCCGGGCGCGACAGGGTCCACCACTGTGAGCCGCCGCAACAGCGGACCCCGCTCTCGAACGGGGTGTGGCGGGGCTCCCACCCCACGAACGGCCCGTAATGGAGATGGAAGCGCAGTGGCGTGACCTTGCCCAGGGAGCGAGCCGCCTTGAGCGGTCCAAGGGCCCAGTCCGGCAGGCGGCGATACTGGGCGTAGTAGCGGGTCCGCGCCTGCCGGGGCCGCCACGGGTTTTCGGGGCCGTCCACGTCCCAGAAGGTCAGGAACCCCTGGTGCGACGTCGAAGCGAGCGAGGCCTCGAAGTCCGCGAGCGGCCTCACGGGGTAGTCCTGGCCGGACAGGTAGACCAGCCAGTCGAAGTCCCACCGCCGACCTTCCATCAGCCTTTCCAGGCCGGCCAGCAGCGGCGAGAGCAGCGAAAACTCTCCCCGCTCCACCCGCTCGCGCCGGTTGATCACCTCGACGTCGTGCCAGTCCCACCGCGGCTCCACGGCGAACCGGCGGGCGTCGTGGACCACCAGCACCTTCGATCCGGGTGAGGAGCGCTTGATCGTCGCCACCAGGCGGCACACCTGGCCCGGCTCGCCGTGGCTCTGGACGAGATAGCAGATTGGCATTTCCACCATTCTACCCCTTGACAGCCCTGCACGGCGTGAATTAACTTAACACCGTTCAGTGAACGCCGTTAAGAAAAGGAGCAGCGTTTTGGGCACCAAGGAACGGAGAGAGCGCTTCAAAGAGGAGATCCGGCAGAAGATCCTCGACGCCGCGCGGGAGCTCTTCGTCCAAGAGGGCTACGACTCGGTCACGATGCGGCGCATCGCCGAGCGGATCGAGTACTCGGCGACGGCTATCTACCTGCACTTCAAGGACAAGCGGGCCGTCCTGATCGCCCTGTGCGACGAGGACTTCCTGCGCCTGGCCAAGGAGCTCCAGAAGATCGGCCGCGTCGAGGACCCGGTCGAGCGCATGCGCCTGAGCGGCCGCGCCTACGTCCGCTTCGCCCTGGAGCACCCCAACCACTACCGCTGGATGTTCATGACGCCGCACCCGGACATGTCCCCGGAGGACTCGGCCATCCGGGTCGGCAACCCCGAGGAGGACGCCTGGGCGTTCCTCCGCGACACGGTCGCCGAGGCGATCGCGGCCGGTCGGATGCGGCCGGAGCTGACGGACCCCGATCTCGTGGCGCAGGCGGTCTGGGGGGCGGTCCACGGCGTGGTCTCGCTCCACATCGCCAAGTGCAACGACGACTGGGTCGACTGGCGGCCTCCCCAGGAAGTCGCCGAGCTGCTCATGGAGGCCGCGATCCGCGGCCTGCTTCGGGAGGGATGAACGTGGGAGTCGATCTCGCCAGGAAGAACCTGCTGCACGACAAGCTGCGGTTCCTCATCACCGTCGCGGGCGTCGCCTTCGCCGTGACGCTCGTCTTCGTCCAGGTGGGCCTGTTCCTCGGCCTGCTGGACAACGCCTCGATCACCATCGAGCACCTCGGGGCCGACCTCTGGGTGACCTCGAAGAACACGCCTAACATCGACTTCGCCCAGACCTTCCCGGAGACCGCCGTGCAGCGGGTGCGCTCGGTCCCCGGCGTCGAGCGCGCCGACAACCTCATCGTCTGGTTCATGACCATGGCGCTGCCGTCCGGCGCCAAGGAAGGGACCCTGATCTACGCGCTGGAGGACTTCGAGCGCTGGCGCTTCCCCTGGAACGTGACCGAGGGCGACCTCTCCGACCTGCGGCGCGGCAACTACCTCTTCCTCGACGAATCCGCGAAGAAGCGCTTCGGCGAGTTCCACGTCGGCGAGTACCGGGAGATGATCGGCCACCGCCTCAAGATCATCGGCAAGACGAAGGACGCCCTGTCTTTCAGCACCACGCCGATCGTCTTCCTCGACTTCCGGCGCGCCCAGGAGCTGTCGCCCGACGAGCTGCAGGGCAACACCACCTACATCCTGGTCCGGCTCGCCCCGGGCGCGGACGTCGAAGCCGTGCGCCGCGAGATCCAGCGCCGCCTGCCGCACAACGACGTGCACACCGGCCCGGAATGGGCGTCGCTGTCGCGGCGCTACTGGGTGGAGAGCACCGGCCTCGGCCTGAACCTCGCGATGACCATCTTCCTCGGCTGCCTGGTGGGCGTCGTGGTGGTGGCCCAGACGCTCTACGCCTCGACCATGGAGCACATCAAGGAGTTCGGCACGGTCAAGGCGATCGGCGGCAGCAACCTCGACATCTACCGCATCCTCGCCGAGCAGGCCACGATCTCCGCGATCGTCGGCTTCCTCCTGGGCGGCGCCTTCTCCTGGCTGCTCGGGCCGGGCATGGCGAAGATCGGTCTCAAGCTGATCATCTCGCCGTCCTTCGCCGCCATCGTCGGCGTCGGCACCCTGATCCTGTGCCTGGCCGCCGCCATGATCTCGTTCCGCAAGGTGGCCCGCATCGATCCCGCCCTCGTTTTTCGAGGTTAGGAGATACCCATGAGTGTTCTGCAGGCTCACGACGTCACGAAGGTGTTCCAGGAAGGCCGCGAGTCCGTGTCCGTGCTCAACGGCGCCAGTCTCCAGGTGGAGCGCGGCGAGGTGGTGGCCCTCGAAGGCCCTTCGGGATCGGGCAAGACCACCTTCCTGTCGATCCTCGGCTGCATCCTCACCCCCACGTCCGGCCGCATCGTGGTGGCCGGCCAGGAGGTCGATCCGCGGCGGCCCGACCGGCTGCCCGACGTGCGCAAGCGCTCGATCGGCTTCGTGTTCCAGCAGTTCAACCTGTTCCCGGCCCTGACCGCGCTGGAGAACGTCGAGTACGCGCTCAACATCAAGGGTCGGCGCGGCCGGGAGGCTCGCCGGGAGGCGCAGCGTGTGCTGGAGGAGGTGGGCCTCGCCGACCGCCTCGCTTTTCTGCCGCGCGACCTGTCCGGCGGGCAGAAGCAGCGCGTGGCCATCGCCCGCGCCCTGGCCGGCGACCCGCCGATCGTTCTCGCCGACGAGCCGACCGCCAATCTCGACTCCCAGGTGGGCGGCCAGGTGCTGGAAATGTTCCGCGATCTGGCCCGGAAGGAGAACCGGGCCCTGCTGATCGTCACCCACGACCCCAAGGTCCGTGCGATCGCCGACCGGGTGGTGCAGATCCGGGACGGCCGCCTCGCGGCCTGATACCTATCTTTCGAGGAGCCTTGAGATGAGCGTCCTGACCGTAGCCAGAAAGTCGCTGTTGCCCCTGATCGGCGTGCTGCTGACCCTGCTCCTCGTGGGCCAGATGCGGAGCGGCCGCGGCCCGTCCTTCGCCCTGGCGCCCGCGCCCGCCGAGGCCGCGCCATCGGCCCCCGGGAAAGCCGCCGACGAGCGCGTGGTCGCCGAGGGCCGGCTCGTCACCTACCCCGGCGCCGAGGTCATCGTGGCCACCGAGCTGCCGGGCGTGGTGGTGCGCCTCGCGGTGGGCGAGAAGGACCGCGTGCGCAAGGGTCAGGTGATCGCCGAGCTCAAGGCCGACGACCTGCGCGCCGAGCTCTCCGAGTCGCGCGCCCGCATCGAGGAGGCCGAGGCGGACATCCGCTTCGCCGAGGTGGACCTCGCGCGCGCCGAGCGGCTGCTCGCCGAGCAGGTCGGCACCCAGGATGCCGCCGACCGCGCCCGCCGCAACCGCGACGCCGCGTCGGCCCGCAAGGAGACCGCCCTGGCCGCCGCAAGCCGCCTGCAGGCCGTGCTCGCCAAGACCCGCATCGTGGCGCCGATCGACGGCGTGGTGATCCTGCGCTCGGTCCAGCCTGGCGAGCACCTGGAGTCGGGCGAGCCGCTGGTGACGATCGCCGACCTCGACCGCCTGCGCGTCGAGGCCGAGGTGGACGAGTTCGACACCGGCCGCGTGGCGCTCGACGCCCCGGTCCAGGTGACCGCCGAGGGCTACACCGGCCAGTCCTGGCCCGCCCGCGTCGAGGAGATCCCGGACGCCGTGGTCCCCCGCCGCCTGAAGCCCCAGGACCCGGGCAAACCCTCCGACACCCGCGTGCTCCTGGTGAAGATCGCCCTCGACGGCAGGACCCCGCTCAAGCTGGGGCAGAGAGTCGAAGTGGAGATCGGGCCGAAGGGGTGAGCGCCAAAGGACCTGAAGGACTCGAAGGACTTGAAGGACCAAAGACTGTCGAGGCGTCCTTGAGGTCCTTCGAGTCCTTCAGGTCCTTGTCCTTTGTCCTTTCCCCTACCGCCGGTTGTCCAGGAACGTCCGCACCACGCGGTAGATCCGGTTGGGGTCCTGGGTGATGTCCGGGTCGAAGGCGATCCCCACCGTGGTGCCCTCCTTCCAGGTCACGGAGCCGGAGATGCCGAGGAGCGGCACTTCGTCCGGCAGCGCCAGGGAGAAGCTCACCACGTTCCGGATCTCCCAGCGCGCCGGTACCGGACCCGACAGGCCGATGCCGCCGATCGACAGGTTCTCCAGCGTGACCGGCGTCCGCTCGCCGTCCGGCAGAACGATCTCGGCGTCCATCCCGATCCGGATGCGGACGTCGCGCTGCCCGGCCAGCGAGAGCAGCGCCGAAACGTTCATGCCGTGCCGGCGGATGACCTCGGCGCGGAACTTCAGCTCCAGGATCGGGATCTCGTTCAGGAGGTGGACCAGGTCCGGCTTCTCGATCCGCAGCAGCACCGACGGCAGCGTCGTGCGCGCCGACGCGAAGCGGCGGGAGCGGTCGTTGAGTAGCCCCATCTCGCCGAAGTAGCCGCCGCGCTCCAGGCGCGCCAGCACCTGCAGCGGCTTCCCCTTCTCCTCCCGATACACCGTCACCAGGCCGTCCTTCACGATATAGAAGGCGTCGACCGGATCCCCCTCGCGGAAGATCACCCGCTTGGCGGGGCTGTCCTCCTCCCGGACCATCCCCTCGAGCTGGCGGAGCTGGACTTCGTCCAACCCCGTGAACAGCGGGATCCGGTGCAGGAAATCTCTCAGCAAGCGTCCTCCATCACCTCGGCAAGCCTCCCCGAGGAAAGCACCCCGAGCGGTTTCTTGAGTAAGACGGCTGTATTGTGTTTCGGATCGCGAAATCCGGCAAGTCCGAAGTGCCCACCTTCTGGTCGGCGTGGTAGCGTCCTTTCATCCTCCCGCGAAATGGATCGGCGCCTCGCGACAATAGGTGCTGGAATGCTCTGATGAAGGAAAGGGACTTCTCATGCTCTTCTACGGCCGGTGTTCCGCTCTCCGCACTGCTTTCGTGCTCCTGCTCCTGACCGCCTTCTGCGGCCCCCTCGGGGCGCAGATCGCGCGCGATCCGAGCGGGCCGCTCGACGCCCTGGTCGTCGCCGACCCACGCCTGCGGCCGTCGCCCGCCGCGGTGCCCTTCGAAGGCGCCGCGGCCGAGCTGCCCTCCGACGTCCGCGCCGGCTGGCAGGGCTTCCTCGCCACCGCGGGCGGCTCCTGGAAATCCTACGTCGACCGCCGCACCGGCCGCGTCGACTATGCCGAAGGCGCCGGCCTGCCCTGGATCGCCGGGGATGGGAAGGCCGACCTGCGGACGCTCGAGGCGACCGCCCGCGCCTTCCTGCCGCGCGTGGCCACCGCCATGGGCATCGACCCGGCGACGCTCGTGCTCTCCCCGGACCGCTCCGGACGGCCGGCACCCCACCTCTGGAACGTCGACTTCGACGTGGCCCTCGACGGCGTGAAGGTCGAGGGCGCCCGCGTGGTCTTCCGGGTCAACAACGGCCGGCTGATCCAGTTCGGCACCGAGAACCTGCCGGACCCTGACACCGGCGTGCCGGCAGGGAAGGTCGGCCGCAAGGAGGCCCTCTCCATCCTCGCCAACTACGTCGGAGGCATGAAGGCCTCCGACGAATTCGTCGACGGCGGCACCGTACGGCTGGTGCCGGCGGTGTCGGAGAAGACCGGCGAGCGCGGCCTGGTGCGGGTGTGGGAATTCGTCTTCCGGCGCCGCCACTCGCCCGGCACCTGGCGCGCCCGCGTCGACGCCGCGAGCGGCCTGCTCCTCGACTTCCGCGACGTCAACGACTACGCCAGCGCGAACGGCGGCGTCTACCCCAAGTCCTACATCTTCAACAACGAGACCGTGCTGCCCATGCCCTACGCCGACCTCTCGACCGGCGGCTTCACCACCTCCGCGGGCACCTTCACGGGCGGCGGCAGCCCGGCCTCGACGCTGAGCGGCAGGTACGTGGACATCAACGACGTCTGCGGCGCCATCAACCTCACCCCGAACGCCCAGGGCAACCTTGCCTTCGGCACCTCCACGGGGACCGACTGCACCACACCGGGCGCCGGCGGCGCCGGCAACACCCATGCCGCCCGCACCCAGTTCTACCACGTGAACCGGGCCAAGGAGGTCGGCCGCGGCTGGCTGCCGACCAACGCCTGGCTCAGCGCCGTCCTGCCGGTCAACGTCAACCTGGGCCAGACCTGCAACGCCTACTGGGACGGCTCCTCGGTCAACTTCTTCCGCTCCGGCTCCGGCTGCGGCAACACCGGCGAGATCGCCGCCGTCTCGCTCCACGAGTACGGCCACGGCCTGGACCAGAACGACGGCAACGCCTTCTCGCCCGACAACGGCACCGGCGAGGCCTACGCCGATATCACCGCCGCTCTCCTGCTCCACGACTCGTGCATGGGGCAGGGCTTCTTCAGCGGCAACTGCGGCGGTTACGGCGACACCTGCACCTCCTGCTCCGGCGTGCGCGACGTGGACTGGGCGAAGCACGTCTCGAACACCCCGCACAAGGTGGACAACTTCACCCGCGTCAATTGTTGGTACGGCGGCGGCTACAACGGTCCCTGCGGCATGGAGGGGCACTGCGAGTCCTACGTCATCTCCGAGGCCATCTGGGACCTCGCCAACCGCGACCTCCCCTCTCCCGGAAGCGCCGCGGCCTGGTCGACCACCGAGCGCCTCTGGTACGTGAGCCGGCCCACCTCCGGCTCGGCCTTCGTCTGCCACAACGCCACCATCCCCTGGACCTCGGACGGCTGCGCCACGGGCTCGCTCTTCCGCACCCTGCGCGCCGCGGACGACGACGACGGCAACCTCGCCAACGGCACTCCCCACTCCTGCCAGATCTACGCCGCCCTCAACCGCCATGGCATGGCCTGCGCCAGCGACGCCGGGGCGGCCGTCTGCTTCGCCGGCTGCACGCCGCCCGCCGTCCCCTCCCTCACGGTGGTCCCCGGCAATGGCCAGGCCGCGCTCTCGTGGACGGGCGGCACCCCGGGCGCGCAGTTCGAGGTCTACCGCTCCGAGACGAGCTGCGACGCCGGCTTCCAGCGCGTCGCGGCCGGTCTGACCGGCTCCTCCTACACCGACTATGCCCTCGGCAACGGCATGACCTACTACTACCGGCTCGTGTCCCACGGCTACAGCAATGTGGCCTGCGCCGCGCCGCCCACCGCGTGCCAGTCGGTCGTGCCCCAGGAGCCGCCGTGCAACGCGCCGCCCCCGGCTCCGGCCAGCGTTACGGCGACGGCCCTGGGCGTCGACCGCATCTCGGTCTCCTGGAGCGCCGTGCCCGGAGCGATCGGGTACCGGGTCTTCCGCGCCGACTCGGCCGGCGGACCGTTCACGCAGGTCGCCACCCTCCCGGCGTCTCCCTATGTCGACGGTAACCTGCCCCCGGGCACCACCCGCTACTACCGTGTGCGGGCCGCGACCGGCGACTCGTGCGTGTCGGCCGACTCGGCCACCGCCTCGGCCACCACCGTCCAGTGCCAGGCACAGACCCTCTACCAGAGCGGCTTCGAGAACCCCGGTAGTCCCGGCGATGGGGGCCTCGCCGGCTGGACCCTGGAGAACTTCAGTCCGCCGAACAGCTCCTGGCGCGGCGTCCAGGCCTGCACGGCCCACGGCGGCAGCAACGTCCTCCGCTTCGGCGGCAGCGGCTGCTTTGACTACTACATGGATGCCGAGCACGCCGCGGTCCGGCCTCCGGGAGATCTCGGGGCCAACGGCTTCACCATCCCGGCGGGCGCCGCCCTGAGCCGCCTCTCCTTCTGGCACCGCCGCGAATTCGAGTGGGGCTATGACGGCGGCACCCTCAAGATCTCCGTCGACGGCGGCACCTGGGTCCAGGTGCCGGCCACGGCGCTCTCCGGCCAGGTCTACGACCGCGGCCTCTACTACTCCTGCGTGCCGAGCGAGCTCTCCGGTACGCCGGTGTTCACCGGCTCCTCGCCCACCTTCGCCCAGACCACCGTCGACCTCGACGCCGCCTGCACGGCCGCGGGTGCCTCCGGCTGCGGTGGCCACACCGTGCGGATCGCGTTCGAGACCATCACCGACTGCACGGGAAACGGCACCGGCTGGTCCCTCGACGACGTCAGCGTCAACACCTGCATCCCGCACGGCTGCACCGGCGCTCCGACGATCGGCACCGCCGCCACGCCGGCCGACAACCAGGTCCAGGTCAACTGGAGCAACGGCGCGCCGGCCTCCACCACCTTCAACGTCTACCGCGCGCCCGGCACCTGCGCGGCCCCCGGACCGTTCAGCCTGGTGGCCCATGGCGTGTCCGGCACCTCCTACCTCGACAACCCGGTGTCGGGCGGCCTCACCTGGGCCTACCGCGTGGCCGGTCTCGACGGCTCCGGCTTCTGCGAGTCCGATCTCTCCGGCTGCGTCCAGGCAAGCCCTACCGGTCCCTGCACCGCGGTGCCAGCCTTCGCCGGCCTCGCCGGCGTCGACGACCAGGGCTCCCTCACCTGCGCCCTCACGCTCGCCTGGACGGCGGCCACCGCGCGCTGCGGCGGTCCGGTGACCTACGAGGTCTTCCGTGGCACCAGCCCGGACTTCGTGCCCTCGGCCGCCAACCGCATCGCGACCGGCCTCACCGGCACCACCTTCCAGGACAGCGGCGCGCTGAGCTTCGGCACCGCCTACCACTACGTCGTGCGCGCCGTGGACGGAGCCAACGGCCAGTCGGACGGCAACACCGTGCATCGCTCCGCCACGCCCACCGGTCCCCTCGTCCTGCCGATCACCTACACCGACACCTTCGAGGACGCGGACGGCTTTCAGCTCGACGGCTGGACCCATGCCGCCCTGAGCGGCTCGCGCGACTGGGACTGGTCGACCGCGACGTCCCACGGCGGCACCCACTCCTGGCACGCGGGCGGCGAAGGCCTGATCTCCGACCGGGTCCTGACCTCGCCCACGGTGCGGGCCGGCGCCAGCACCGTCCTCTCCTTCTGGCACACCTTCCGGTTCGAGAGCTGCTTCGACGGCGGCGTCCTGGACATCTCCGTCGACGGCGGCCCCTGGACCTACGTATCCTCTGCCGCCTTCCTTTCGGGCGGGTACACCGGCACCCTCTTCTACAACGGCAACCCGCTCGGCGGCCTCAAGGGATGGTGCGAGGGCACGGTCGGAGCGATGACGCAGGTCCGCGTCGATCTGAGCTCCTGGGCCGGCCACGACGTCCAGGTCCGCTGGCACATGGGCGAGGACGGCTCGGTCGCGCTCGAAGGCTGGTCCATCGACGACGTCGCTTTCGAAAACACGGTGGTCGAGAACGTCTGCCGCACCGCGCCGCCGGCGCCGACCGACTTCTACACCACTCCCCCGTGCCGGCTGGTCGACACCCGCGAGGCCAACGCGCCGAACGGCGGACCGGTCCTGCAGCCGGGCCAGACCCGGACCTTCGTCCTGACCGGCGCCTGCGGCATCCCGGCCGATGCCAAGGCGCTGTCGCTCAACGTCACCGTGGTCAACCCCGGAGCCAGCGGCTTCCTGAGCCTGTTCCCGGCCGACCAGACCGCCAATACCAGCACGATCAACTTCCAGCCGGGCGTGAACCGCGCCAACAACACCATGATCACGCTGTCGGCCGGCGGCGGCATCCAGGTGAAAGCGGTGACGACCGCGCCGGTCCACCTCCTTCTCGACGTCAACGGCTGGTTCCAGGAGTAGCCGGGCCCTTCACTGACGATGCGGACGGTTCCTTCCCGGGCCGTCCGCATCTCTGAGCTCGCGGAACGTTCCGTAAGCTCAGAAAACGTTATGCCGGCTCGTAGAACGTTACGACAGCTTACAGAACGTTACGGCGGCCCATGGAACGTTCTGCCA
>JACZDC010045049.1_pt1 | contig 10377 bp, 10 predicted proteins | sample 8641791 | NCBI WGS metagenome assembly JACZDC01 (sample SAMN15324613, study PRJNA640507) | soil metagenome | isolation source: intercropping peanut in the second line | place: China: Luxin town, Laibin City, Guangxi Province | collected 2019-07-25 | depth 10cm m
CCGCCGAACACCACGGCGGTGGCCACCACCAGCAGGATGTTGTTGAACAGCAGAAAGCTCTCGCGCGATACCAGGTCGAAACCGGCTGTGGATTTCAGCAGCGGCGCGCGCCACAGGTACAGCGACAGCGAACCACCGATGGTCAGCGCCAGGAAGGTGAGAATGAAAATGCCGCGCTTGGGATCGGCGGCGAAGCTGTGCACCGACACCAGCACACCCGAACGCACCATGAAGGTGGCCAGCAGGCAGAACGAGAAGGCCATGATGGCCAGCAGCAGCGTCCAGCTCTTGAACAGCCCGCGCTTGTCGGTGACCGAGAGCGAGTGGATGAGCGCCGTGCCCAGCAGCCACGGCATCAGGATGGAATTTTCCACCGGATCCCAGGCCCAGTAGCCGCCCCAGCCCAGTTCGTAATACGCCCACCACGCACCCAGCGCGATGCCCACGGTGAGGAACATCCACGCCACCGTGGTCCATGGCCGCGTCCAGCGCGCCCAGGTCTGGTCGAGCTTGCCCTCGAGCATGGCGGCGCAGGCGAAGGCAAAGGCCACCGAGAAGCCCACATAACCCACGTACAACATGGGCGGATGAATGGTGAGACCGAAATCCTGCAGCACCGGATTCAGGTCGATGCCATCGAAGCGCGCCGGCTGCAGGCGTTCGAAGGGATTGGACGTGGCCAGCGAGAACAGCAGGAAACCCAGGCTGATCACGCCGAGCACACCCAGCACGCGCGCGACGAAGGGCCTGGGCAGCGAGGTGGAAAACGCCGCCACCGCCAGCGTCCATATCGAGAGCACGAACACCCAGAACAGCAGGCTGCCTTCGTGATTGCCCCAGGCCGCGGCAACGCGGAAGTAGATGGGCAGCGCCGAGTTGGAGTGCGCGGCCACCAGCTTCACCGAGAAGTCGTTGTGCACCAGCGACCACACCAGGCAGCCGAAGGCCAGCGCCAGCATCACGAACTGGCCGGCGACCGCCGGATATACCGCCTGGATCAGGCGCTGGTTGCCGCGCCATGGCCCGGCGATGCCGAACAAGGCCTGTGACGCTGCGAGCAGCAGCGCCAGGATCATCGCGAACTGGCCGATTTCAGGTACCACGTGGGCTTCCTAATTGGTTTGTGGCTGCGCGGGCTGGGATGGGCCTTCGAGCCGCGACTCGCCCTTTCTCAGCGCCTTGCCCACGGAGGGAGGCATGTATTTCTCATCGTGCTTTGCCACGATCTCATCGGCAACGAAGACGCCCTGCGCATTGAGGCGTCCATTCGCCTGCACACCCGAATTCTCCTTGAACAGGTCGGGCAGCACGCCGGTGTAGGTCACGGGCACTTCCTTCTGGAAATCGGTGACGACGAAGCGGATCTCCAGCGTGCCCGGGGTGCGCTGCACGCTGCCCTTCTCCACCATGCCGCCCAGCTGGAAGCGCTTGCCCGGCGCTACGCGGCCGTCGACCACTTCCGCCGGCACCTTGGCGCCGATGCTGCTCTTGAAGGCCTGCAGCGCGAAGGCCGTGGCCACACCCACGCCCACCACGATGCCGAGCACCATATACAGTCTGCGCTTCTGCGAGGGAGTCATGAGTTCTCCTGCATGGCGATGCGGCGCCGCGCTTCATCACGCGCCACGCGCAACTGCCGCCTTGCCAGATAGATACTGAGGAACAGGCCGCCGATGGCGATGCCGTAGGCGGACCACACATAGGCGCCATAGCCGCTCATGTCGAGAAACTCGCTCATGTCGCGGCTCCGAGCCGGGCCAGCTCTTCGCGCAGCCAGGTGCCGCCGCGCTCGCGCCGCAACACCTCGGCGCGCGCGCGCATCAGCATGATGGCGATGAAGAAGAAGGTATACGACGCCAGCATGACGAGCAGCGGCCACGCCATCGACATGGGCATGGCCGGACCATCACTGCGCAACAGCGTGGGTCCCTGGTGCAGCGAGTTCCACCAGTCCACCGAGTAATGCACGATGGGAACGTTCACCACACCAACCACCGCCAGCACAGCACTGGAACGGTCGGCACGATCACGATCCTCGATGGCGCCACGCAATGCGATGTAGCCGAGGAAGAAGAACAGCACGAACAGCTCGGAGACGATGCGCGGATCCCAGGCCCAGTAGGTGCCCCATGTGGGCTGCCCCCAGATCATGCCGGTAGCCAGCGCCACCGCCGTGAACATGGCGCCAGCCGGCGCACAGGCCGCGGCGATGGCATGACAGACCTTGATGCGCCAGATCAGCGCGATGCCCGCGGACAGCGCCATCCAGGTGTAAGTCATCACCGAGAGATAGGCCGTGGGCACGTGCACATAGATGATGCGAAAGACGTCGCTCTGGTAGTAGTCGGTGGGCGCCACCGCGAGTCCACCATACAGGCCGATGGGCAGCAGGATGGCGGCCAGCCCCAGGAACCACGGCGCCCACCGACCGGCGAAACGGTAGAAATACGGCGGTGAGCCGAAGCGGTGAAACCAGACCCAGTTCATGCGGGCATTTTACTCCAGGCTGATCCGCACGGCCGCCGCGGCCGCCAACGGCGCCAGCGTCAGCGACAGCACTCCCATGGCGGCCAGCAGGTACACCGGCTGCGAAATATCGTCGCCCGCCATCGCAAACTGCGTGGCGCGCGCACCGAACACCAGCACCGGCATCACCAGCGGCAGCACCAGCAACGACAGCAGCGCACCGCTGCCGCGAACGCCCAGCGTCAGCCCCGCGCCAATGGCGCCTATCAGGCTCAGCGACACGCTGCCGAGCAACAGCGCCAGAAAGATGCCCGTCCATGACTGCAGCGGCGCGCCGAGACTGAATGCAGCCAGCGGCCCCACCAGCACCACCGGCAGCCCCGTAAGCAGCCAGTGAGCCGCGGTTTTCGCCAGCAGCAGCGAGGTGAACGATTGTCCAGACACCAGAAACTGCTCCAAAGTTCCGTCGCGACGGTCTTCCCGGAACAGGAAATCCAGCGCCAGCAGCGATGCCAGCAGCAGGGTTACCCACAGAGCGGCCGGCGCCAGTTGCCGCAGCCGTGAGGCCTCTGGATCCACGGCGAGCGGAAACAGCACTGTAACCAGCACGAAAAAGGCCAGCGGCTGCAGCCATTCGCCGGGACGACGTGCCGCCAGCAGCAGATCACGGCGAAGCACGGCACTGGCGGCGCCGAGGGTGGAGTGGCGTGGCGCGTTCACAGCGTCTCCTGCGGTGAACGCCAGTGACGGGAGCGTGCCTCGGCAAGTGTCAGTGCGTGATGTGTGGCCAGGATTGCCGTACCGCCCTTCTCCAGATGTGAATGGAGCAACCGTTCCAGCACCGCCTGGCCGGCAGCATCCAGGTTGGAACCCGGCTCATCCAGCAGCCACAACTTCGCGCCCCACAGCGACAGGCGCGCCAGAGCCACGCGACGCTGCTGCCCGGCCGACAGCGACCGCACCGGCTGGCGCGGGTCGATGCGGTCCAAACCCACATCGCTCAATGCCGCCTGCAGTGCCGCATCGGCCAGACGCCAGCGCAGCGCGCAGCCGAAGCGCAGGTTTTCGAGCGCAGTCAGATCGGCCTTCAGCGCCGTGTCGTGCCCGAGATAGGCGAGGTTCCAGTGAAATGCGTCACGGTCTTCCCTGACGGGCCTGCCCTGCCAGCGGATCTGACCTTCCTCGGCGTGCAGGAATCCTGCGAGACAGCGCAGCAACGAAGTCTTGCCGGTGCCGTTGGGCCACAGAAGCTGCAGCGCCTGCCCGGGTGGCAGCGAGAAACCCAGTCCTCGCAACAGATGCCGGTCGCCTCGCCACAGATGCAGATTGCCGACTTCGAGCACGACGTCCCTATGAAAAACCTTGTGGTGCGGACGGCGGGAATCGAACCCACACTCCCTTACGGGAAGCAGATTTTAAGTCTGCTGCGTCTACCAGTTCCGCCACATCCGCGTTCTTCAGACCCGATCCGCCTGCGGCACCTTACCTGATTTTCATGAACTGCGGCTGCGAATGGCTCCGGCGCGCCCTATACAATCCCGACCCATGCGAAGAATCCTGATGCTCTGCCTGATGCTCATTCCCCTGCAGCAGGTGCATGCCGACCAACCCGACGTACGTTCACGCGCGGCGCTGGTTCTGGACAGCTCCAACGGCAGCGTGCTGTACGCACGCGAGGCCGACGCGGCGGCGCCCATCGCCTCCAACACCAAGCTGATGACGGCGCTGGTGGTGCTGGATGCCAGACTGCCGCTCGACGAGCGCATCAAGGTAACCAATGACGACCGCATCCACGGACGTGGCGCGGCATCCCGCATCCCCATCGGTGCCGAGCTGACACGCGGTGATCTGCTGCGCCTGGCACTGATGGCGTCGGAGAACCGCGCCGCGCACCTGCTGGGGCGCAGCTATCCTGGTGGCCAGGCGGCACTGGTGCGCGCGATGAATGCCAAGGCTGCCGCACTGGGCATGACGCGCTCGCATTTCGTCGACGCCTCGGGCCTCTCGCCCGAGAATGTTTCCAGCCCGCGCGATCTGGCAAAACTGGTCATCGCCGCCGGACAGAACGAAATCATCCGCGAGTATTCCACCACCGAGCGCCACGCGGTCCCTGTCGGGCGGCAGTCACTGCAGTTCCAGAACACCGATTCGCTGGTGCGCGATGCGAACTGGGAAGTGGCCGTGCAGAAAACCGGCTTCCTGAACGAGGCCGGCAAATGCCTGGTGCTGCAGGCGCGCATCCTCGGCCGCGATGTGGTGATCGTGCTGCTGAATTCCTTCGGCAAGTACACGCGCGTGGCCGATGCGCGGCGCATCCGTCAGTGGATGGAACGGCGCGCGGCAGGACCTACAGTCGCAGCAGTGCGCACCGGACGCTGAAAACGCCGCAACCGCGGCGGTTGCTACTGGTAGCTCAAGGTGAAGGTGGCCTGCGCGGAAATGCTTCCCGCGGCCAGCGTGGCGGGGTTGGTCGCCGAAGCATCCATGTCGTCACGGTAGTACTGCACCGTCAGTGGCACTCCGTTGACGCTCTCCGAGGTCCCCAGCAGCCACTGGTGTGCGGTGCCCGCTTCGGCAGAATCCGGGCCGAAATTCACCGGCCCGGTGCCGTTCAGGATCCTCAGCTTGATGCCCTGCGCGGTCGATGCCGGCGCCAATGTCAGCAGCGATGAGACATTGGCCGGTGTCGTGGCGTCGGTCAGCGTGATGAACACATTGGCGCCCGGCGCACAGCTCAGGCCGATGGGAAAACGCGTGTCGCCCGCCGTCTTGCCCACCGCGTTCAATGACTCCAGCGAGACCGCCGGCAAGTTCACGTTGATGCTGGGCGTGGTCACCAGGCAGGTGATGGGCACCACCGCGGCGTTGGCAGCAGTGGTAGGAAGCGTGTTGGCGATTCCCGTGCTCCAGCCACAGGCGCCGGTGGGAGTGAAGGTGACCGTCACATCGGGCAAGCTGGTGAGCGAATATCCCGAGACGACCTGTCCGGTGACCACCAGCCGCGCCAGGATGCCGGGCAACGGACCATCACCAGGCGCCGCGATCGTCACCGATGTGTAGCCGCCGCCGGTCGATGTGATCAGCGTTTCCGACCCGCCATCGACGACAAAGAACTTCACGCCGACACCACTTACGCTGGTCTGGTAGACGCCGCTGCCGGCCGACACCTCGGTGCCGTTGACCGTGGCCGTCTCGATCAGATCGCAGCCGACCTCGCCCGCCGTGGCGGTTGCCACCGCTGTGGCAAGCTCACTGCCCACACCGGCATCGCGCGGAACCGAATACGGCCCAGCGGGCGAGAACGAGAGCGTGGGCGGAGAAAAGGTCACCGTCTGCGCTTCGGCAATGGACTGGATCAGCAGCAACCCGGCGGCTGTGCAGGCTATCGACGTCCGCCACACGAGCGCGAGCGTTTTCATGGGCGCACCGCCGATGCGGCGTCGCTGCGGCAGGTGGCTTCCAGCTTCACGAAGGCCACCCTGTCGTCCTGCTTCGCGGGCATCTGGTAGGAAAAGTCACAGCGCTCTTCGGCCGCATCGCCCCATCGTGCCGTCAAAGTGCCCGAATCGGCGATGCCGCGCAGGTAAATCCGGCCGTCCTGGCCGGCCAGACCGATCTCACCACCCTGCGCATCGAAGACACTGGCGCCGAATGGCACCGCCTCCCCGCCGGGCATGCGCGCGGTGATCAGCACCGCGCGCCCGGACACGGTCTGGAAGCGCACCATCACCACCGAATTCAGACGCGGCGCCACCAGCGCGCTGGTGCTTTTGAATTCCACATCAGGAGAAGCGGCGCCCTCCGGATCGATGGTCACGGTGTTCATGCGATAGGGCAGCAGGAAGGGCAGCACCGCATAGCCGGATTTGTTGATGACGGTTCCGACACTGTTGGTGACACGCGCCCCTTGTGCGCCGATGGCCTCGACGATGCCGAAAGTGTCGGTGAGCTGATTGGAAAACGTCACCCCTCCGGGATGAACCACCAGTCCGCCCGTGGCACCCAGCGATTGCTGCGAATAGCCGCTGCCCTTGCTGCCGCCGGCCGAGACGCTGGTATATGCGCCACGGTACTGGCCGTTGGCCGTGTAAGCCGAGTCGCCATCGGCCTGGCTCGCGGAAATGCTGTAGTTGAACTGGTGCCTTTCGCCTGCGCTGCCGATCAGCACTTCCTGCCCGCCGCGCGTGCGCTCACCGCCAGTGGAATCCTGCATGAAGCTCGTGGACAGCAGCGGTGAGTGCGACGAACGACCGAGCGGCAGCGAAAAATTCATCTGCACGCGGCGGTCATGATTGCCCTTCAGCATGTTGTTCTGCTGCGCCAGCGCCACGCCATAGCTCAGGCGTGTTCCGGCGATGCGCAACTGGTTGGTATAACCGGCCTGAAGCTGCGTGGAGGTACTGGCGGAACCCCAGTAATCGCGCACCGATGTCGACAGATAGAAATTGCCCCATCGTCCCGGCAGGTTCTGGTTGATGCCCAGCTGCCACTGCCGGTGCAGGCGGCGCAGGTCCTGCAGATCCACACCCGCCTGCGCGGCCTGCCGCAGCGTTTCGACCTCGCTCAGCAAGTGGAAAGTGCCCGACACGAAGGGATAGGCCGCCAGCGTGATGCTGGTCTGCGTGGATCGAAGCAGCTTGCTGAATCCGACGCGCAGCGCCCGCCCACTGACACGACCGGTGGTGTCTATTTCACTGCGCGCATGCGTGTAATCGACCGATACGGCACCAGCCCGCGTATTCAATGCCATTCCGAGCAGCGCAGCGCCGTAATGTCCTGCGCCGACGGCTCCGGTATATCCCGTCACCAGACTGTTGATGCCGTACTGCAGGGTGCCCTGCGAGAAGCGCTCGTCCGTCGCAACGGAAGCCTGCTGCACCTCTCCTGCCGTGATGTTGTAGCGCCAGACGCCCGGTCGCAGCAATTGCGGCATGGGCGAGTACGGCACGATGTAGTTCTGCCCGGTGCCATCGGCCTCATGAATCGAAACGTTCAGGTCGCCGCCATAGCCTGTGGCATACAGATCATTGATCTCGAATGCGCCGGGAGAGACCGTGGTCTCCAGAACGGTCACGCCATTTTGCGTGATGACCAGCCGCGCATTGGTGCGCGCGATGCCACGCACCACCGGCGCGAATTCGCGCCTTGAATCCGGCAGCATCTGGTCGCTGCTGGCCAGAGACACGCCGCGAAACCCGAAGCTGTCGAAGACCGCGCCATCGGTGAAGCTGTCGCCGACGGTCAGGTTGCTGCGGATGGCGGGAATGTCATGCGCAAGATAGGTGGCGATGCTCCGGAATCCGGGGCCTGCGCCGGAGAGCACTTCGAGAGCCGAGCGCTGGCGAAGATGCCAGCTGCCAAAGTTGGCGCCGAGCAGGAAGTCGCCGTGACCTCTGGTCGCGGTCCGGCCGGCGGCGGCCGAGCGATAGGCATTCAGGTTGTAGCCCAGCGTGGCCGAAGGCACGCCGCTGTCCCATTGCGCGGGATCCACGAAGTCGCGTGGGGCGCGGACCATCAACGCCTGTGGCACGCTGATGTCCAGGCGCAGCGTCGACATCTCGAACTTCACCGTGGCGTCCTGCACCAGCTTGCCAAGATCAAGGCACGTGTCGCGCGCCGCCAATTGCAACTCGCCGCGCGCTGCCTCTGTCAGCTTGCGCACATCGGCACCGATGCGATCGAAGATGGCACGCTCGATGCACGGCTGGGCCACATCACTGCCAGGCTGTTCGATGAAGCGCACCGTGACCCGGCTGATCCATTTGCCATTGACCTGCAGGTCGACGAGATACTCGCCTGCCAGCACCACATCGCCCCGCGAGAAACGCGAGATATCCACTTTCGATCCGCCCTGCAGGAATGCCGGATTGAATTCCACGACGCCGGTATCAGGCTGGGGGACTGCGGCACCGGGCTCCGCGGCGCGCAAGCACGGTGGATTCAGAAGAAGCGCCACACCCAGGGCCAACACAAGGCTGCGCGGCGAGTGCCCGCACGTCGATCGCCCTGCTCCCCCGTCGTTGGGCATGCGAGGCGCTGGCGAATCAAGGCACCGCGGCAACTGCCGTGGCCTTTACATTGCCACCATAGTCGTTGACGAAGGTGTATTCGACGGCCACGGGAGCACCTGGCGGACCGAGCGGCGTCTCCAGATTGAACTGGGCGCTGGCAAAGGGCCCGACCATTTCAGCCTTGATCGTGACGGGCCGGCCCTCCACCGTTGCGATCAGACGGACCAGGGAGACGTGATACGCCGTGGGATTGCTGGCCTTGAGCGCCACGAACTTGCCATCCGAAAACACCTGTTTCCAGGTGATGCGAGCCGGCGCGTCGGCTGCCGAGCCCTTCAAGCCCGCAGGCCTGAAAAACACCTTCATGCGGTGCTTGAATGCCATCTCGAGCTGATTGGGACGTTCCGCATTCGCGGCAGCGCGCGGCGGCACGTCCAATACATTGAGCCAGAACACGGACTCGCGGTCCGCGGGCAGGGGCTCCTGCGTATACACCAGACGCAGGCTCTGGCTCTTGGTCGGATCCAGCCGGAACAGCGGCGGTGTCAACACGAAGGGTACGGCCGATTCGCCAGGCTTGGAATTCGCATCTCCTGCATCGAGCCAGGACTGCACCAGCGAGGGAGTCGCGCTGTCGTTGCGGATGTTGATGGTGACTTCGCGCCGCGCTGCCGGATAAACCACCCGCGTGGTATCGATGACGATGCCGGCCCTGGCCTCTGGCGCAGCGATGCAGATCGCCGCGGCAGCGAGCGCTGCCACAGACGGGACCGAAGGGCGCAGTTTGAACATCAGGTCCATCCCGAATCGTTCTTGTTATCCAAAGGATGATAGCAACAGGGCGCAGCTTGCGCTGCGCCCTGTTGCCGGAGACTCGCCCGGGATCAAACCCGGGCCGCGGCCGATTCGGTTTTAGTTGTAGATCAGCGAATACGTGACCGAGGTGCTCACCGCACCAGCAGTTGCGGCGCCGTTACGCTGCGTCGAATAGCCCGCGTAGAACCACTGCGTGCCCGCGCCCGCGATGGTCTGCACGGCAGGCTGGACCGTAGCTTTACCCGGCGTGATCTGCGTACCGACCACGGTGCCTTCGGGGGCGTTGTAGAGCTTCACTTCGACATTGCTGCCGCTCGACGCGAGGTTGATGAGCCCACCCGTGTTCTCGTCGACGTTCGGACCGGCTTCGAAATAGATCTGCACATTGGTCGGCGCAGCGCCGGCACCGTAGTCGTCCGCTGCGCTGCACGCACTCAGCGCGATGTTGAAGAAAGTGCCACCAGCCGTGGTCCGGGGTGCCACGTCGGTCAGCGCCGCAGTATCCACCGTGGGCAGCGCCACGGTCGTGGTCGTGCTGCCGCTGCCATTGACGTCGATCGTGCAACTGCTTCCGGTTACCGCACCCGTGAAGGTGATCGTGCCGTCCGATGCCAGACCCGACATCGGCAGGCCCATTACCGCCGCGACGCCAGCGGCTGTGGCCGCTTTTTTGATCCAGATATTCATGTCGTCCTCTTCTGAAGTTAGGAACAGCCTATGTCGAATCTCCCAAAGAGACCTATCGGCTACCGCACGGTTTGCTTGACCAACCAGAGGATCAACAGTGTTCAGGGCGTGATGGGATTCTCGCTGCAAAGCGCTGCAGTCCGGATTTCGAGCGGAGTACAAACCCGCAATCGCGTGACAATGTGCGGGCGGTCACATTCGGCCGACGCATCCGGACGACGGGCAAAGGATTGGAGGCTAGGGTCGGAATCGAACCGGCGTACACGGCTTTGCAGGCCGCTGCATGACCACTCTGCCACCTAGCCGAGCCGGGGAAGGACTGGAGCGGGAAACGAGGCTCGAACTCGCGACCTCAACCTTGGCAAGGTTGCGCTCTACCAACTGAGCTATTCCCGCG
>JACZDC010083006.1_pt1 | contig 10369 bp, 7 predicted proteins | sample 8641791 | NCBI WGS metagenome assembly JACZDC01 (sample SAMN15324613, study PRJNA640507) | soil metagenome | isolation source: intercropping peanut in the second line | place: China: Luxin town, Laibin City, Guangxi Province | collected 2019-07-25 | depth 10cm m
CCCGCGCTTCGTCCGTGGAGGATACGGTTTCGCGTAGCACTTCCGTCGAGGCTTCGAGATCCCCGAGGGATTGAAGGATCTGGGCCTTGGTCAGCAAGAGCTTCCCCTGCAACTCTCCCCGGTCGGCCGCCAGCGCCTGCCCGATCCGCTCCAGGGCCTCCGGGAATCGGCGCTGGGTCTTCCGGATGGTCGCCTCGATCCAATGGACCCACGTTTCATCAAACAGCCCCGGGTCGCCTGCGGTACCGGACTGCCAGAGCCCTGAAGCCAAGTCGAGGGCTCCAACGCTTCCCGGAAGATCGCTCGCCGCCCGCCGCGCATTCGCCACGTGGAACCACGCGTAGCTCTGGGACTGCTGGCGAAGCCACTCCTCGCCGACGCAGCGCCTGGCGATGAGGACGGCCAGCTCGGCGAGTTCCAGGGCTTCCGACGGGCTACCCGGCGCGGCCTCGACGCTCCGGGCCGACACCAGTTCGCACATCGCCCAGGTGCAGAATGCCTCGTGCGCTTCGACGATCGCGCGCCGCTCTCCAGGGCCGCGCCCCTCGAGCCGCTGCCAGAGCCCGGCCGCCGTCGCGCGGTCCTCCTTTGGATCGATGGCCGGAGGCGCTGGCCGGATCATGGGAGGAAGGATCGTCTCCAACGCTTCGCCTGTGCAGGCCAGAAGCCCAGCCGCAAAGGGCTCGGCAAATGCCCGGTCGGCTAGCGACCACCCTCGGACGGCGGCCCGGAACGAGCGCACCGCGCGGCGGGCAGCTCCCAGAAGGTGGACCGGGAAGCCGACCGCCTCCGCGGCCCGTTCGAGGATCGCCTCCGGAACGGGCCGAGCGCCGCTTTCATAGAGAGAGACCTGACTCGGCGAGGTCCGAGTGAGCTCGGCAAACCCAGCCTGAGTCAGGCCGGTCTCGTAACGCAGGAGAACATACACAAGCCTCGAATCCGGGTCCGCATTCATCTCTTCGCTCATCAGCTTCCGCTCCTTCAGGAGTAAGCAGCTTCGCTCTGCGGGGACAATCCACACCTTTCCGGGGCACCATTACCCGGGAGGAGGCCGCGTGCGGCCAATGCCGGCCCGCCCAGGGCGGCCTTCCGGGAAGAGGAATCCATATGCGTGTGCTTCGGAGCTGTGGAGTGCTGGTCGTGGTCTGCGCTGTGCTTTTCGCCTCGGCGGCGGCTGCCACCGAGGGACCGTCCAGGCCGGTGCGGCAGGAGGCCGGCCTCGTGGCCCGCCTCGTCCAGGATCTCACGTCGTTCCTCAAGGCAGCCTGGGATCAGGAGGGGGCACAGATCGATCCTTTGGGCCGCAACTCGCCAGGGAATGGAGCCCAACAGGACCCCGCCCCAGATGAGGGGTACGAAATCGATCCTTTGGGCTGAGCCCTCTGCCGCGGGGGAGGCCGGGACGCTCAAGCGCTCTCGGCCTCCTCGAACTTCAGCTCCGGGTCGTGCTGCGACCGGTGGAGGAACCGGATGACCCGGCGGGCGAGGTCAACCGTTGCGGTCTCCTGCCCGGCTGCGTCGCAGAAGAGCTTGAGCGCGGCGAGAGCCTCCCGTTGCACGCCATGGGAGCTGAAGATCCAACTCATCTGGCTGGCCAGGATCCGCACCTCGGCCAAGCGACCCTGCTTCAGCAGCAGGAGGCCGAACTCCAGGCTCACGAGCGCACAATCAAAAGCCAGCGGGGGGCTGGAGTCGGCGAATCGACGGCGGGCGGACTCGAAGGCCTCTTCCGCCTCCACATCTCGGCCGGTGCCTGCGGCGATCAGTCCGCCCAGAAAGCCTATACGGACCAGATCCACCTCATTCCCGAGTTTCCCGGCCAGCGCTTCGGCCTCCCGCAGGTGGAGCGCGGCCTCCGCCGCGCGGTCCTGGAGGCAGAGGTTGAGGAGGAACTGGCAGCGGACACCCAGCGCCGTCCGCGGGTCCCGCTCATCGTCCATGTACGGGATGGCCTCCCGGAGCACCTCCGTCGAGGCCTCGATCTCGCCCCGCGACTGAAGGATCTGCGACTTGGTCAGGAGCAACCTGCCCCGCAGAGGCCCCCGGTCGGCCGCGAGCGCTTCCCGGATGCGCTTCAGGGCCTCCGGAAAGCGGCGCTGCGATTTCCGGATCGTGGCTTCGATCCAGTATGCCCATGTCGGATCGAAGAGCCCGGGGTCGCCGGGAGCGCCGGCCTCCCAGAGCCGGATGGCGGTTTCGAGGGCGACGGCGCTGCCCGGCAGTCCGTTGGCGGCGCGCCGGGCGTTGGCGACGTGAAACCAGGCATAGCCCTGGGTGCGCTTGCCCAGCAAGGCGTCGCCGGCGCAGCGCTCGGCGGCGAGCAGCGCGAGATCGGCGAGCTCCAGGGCCCCGGCCGGGCTGTCGGGTGCGGCCTCGATGCTCTTCGCACAGATCAGCTCGGTGATCGCCCAGGTGTGCGGCTTCGGCGAGGCCTCGATCACGGCCCGCCGTTCGTTCGCGGGGAGAGATTCGAGCCGTGTCCAGAATCGGCCGGCGTCGTTGCGGGCCTGGATGGCTCCGGCCTCGACGGCGAGACTGGCGAGCGCCTGGCGGGAAAACTCCGCGGCGAGGTGGCCCACCTGGGCCGCCACCGCCTCGACCCGGAGATGGGACGGCGTGAGAGTCCCGGCCACGGCGGCGCCGAAGCCGGCTGCCCGGTTGGCCGCCAGACACTCCAGGGTGCCGTCGATCGTCTCCGGCGGCAGCGCCATGAAGGAGATCAGGTGCTCCAGCCGCTCCCGGCCAAGCCCCCGGCGGCCCTTCTCATAGTCGTTGATCAGGTTGGGGTTGACGCGGGCAGCCTTGCCCAGCGCCGCCTGACTCCACCCCTGGCCCCGGCGGAGAAACAGGAGGACCAGTCCCAGGTCGCCGCCCTCGTTCGTGGTGGCTTTCGGCATCGTTCATCCCTCTCGAAAACACAGCATCCTCTTCACTCTGTGCCGGAAGCGCAAATAGCGTGACACGGCGCCGTGCTTTCTTTCATCCGGAAGCAGGTAACCGGAACACAGGAGGATGCCGCTTCGCTCGCACGCGATTTTCTCCACCTTGAGCGGAAGAGCCGACTTCGCTCAGGGAAAGGGTTTCCCGCCACGGGATGGGATTGCACGGTTGTCTCCCAAGCTCTCCGGGACCATGAACCCGAGAGTGATCGACCGGTGAGCCGGGACAGCCGCGAGAGGCGGGAGGCGCTCGCCCTGGCCATCACGGCGACGGGCCCTCTGTTTCGGCTCTTCCTGTCGATCGCGCGCAAGGTATCCCTGCTCAATGCCGCCACCGGCGACGCCGGCGAGGACCGCGAGCCGCTCCTCAGCCAGCTTGGCGGCGAGCTGCGACAGGCTGCGAGGCACTTCGATCAGCTCGACCACTCGCTGCGGAGCGCCTGGCGGCTCTTCGAGGGCCTGCTGGAGGACGTGGAAAAGGCTGGCGCGGGGCGGTTGTCCCTGGCTCCGACGAGGCCGCCGGTCCTTCGTTCTCCCCAGGATCTCCTGAGACTCGGACTCACCGCCGAGGACGAAGAACCGTCCCACCTGGCCCCGGCCGCCCTGGAGCTGTGGCGGTCAGGCTTCAGCGTCGACACCGCGAATCGGCTGGCGCGGCTGGGGCTTCGAACGGCCGTCGAGGTCGCGGTCTTTCAGGAGAGCCTGCCCGGGCTTCCGGGAGTGGAACCTGAGACCGTGCGCGAAATCGGCGGGTTGATGGCGGAGCTGGAAGAGATCGCTCGCGCGGCGAGCCCGGCGCCCCGGATCAAGCTGCACCGGCGTCCACGCGAGAAGAAGAACGGCACCCCCATCGACTGGCCCGGCGTGGCCCGGAAGATCCGGGAGAGTCTGGAGAGCCTGGGCGGCTCCGGGACCTTGGCAGACCTGCTTGACCAGGCTCCCGGAGTTCCCGCGTCCCGCATCAAGCGCGGCATCCTGACGCTGGAAAAGGCGGGAGTCGTCACGCGGTCAGGGGTGAAGCGGTCGACCCGCTACCATCTGACCCCCAATCCTCCCGTCCTTTAGAATGGCGCCCGTTCGACTGACCCGGGTAAGGAGGTGCTCGAATGTGGACCGTTCTCCTGACTTCCCTGATGCTGACCCAGGCTCCTGCAGCCCAGGCGGACCCTCATGCCGGCCATGCGATGCCGGCTCCGGTTCCGCAAACGACCGGGGCTCCCCGGGACCCGAAGCTGCCGCCGTCCGAGCCCCAGGGCGAGGCCACCGTGAAGGCGTCGCCTCGGCATGGCGAGTTCGTGGACATCAAGACCGCTTCCAGTGCCGGCGGGACTCCGATCCGGACCTGGATCGTCTATCCCGAGCGCAAGGACAAGGCGGGCGTCGTGATCCTGATCTTCGACATCCACGGGCTCGGTTACTGGATTCGCGGCGTGGCCGACCAGCTCGCCAAGGAGGGGTTCATCGCCGTGGTTCCGGACCTCATTTCCGGCAAGGGCCCCAACGGCGGCGGCTCCGATACGGCGGCCAACGACGACGATGTGGTCAAGCTCGTGCGCGCTCTCGAGAAGCCCGAGGTGGCCGCGCGCCTCGACGCCGTCCACGAGTACGCCAGGAAGATCCCGGCCGCGAACGGCAAGACGGCCACGATGGGCTTCTGCTGGGGCGGAGGCGTGAGCTTCGCCTATGCCGCCGCGCAGCCGGACCTGGACGCCGCCGTGGTCTTCTACGGCACCTCGCCGGAGACCGCGGACCTCGCGAAGATCAAGGCGCCGGTCCTGGGCCTCTATGGCAGCGACGACGCCCGCGTGAACGTGACCGTGGAGCCGGCCCAGGCGGAGATGAAGAAGCTCGGCAAGACCTATGAGGTCCACACCTATGAAGGGGCCGGCCATGCCTTTCTGCGCAGCCAGGACGGCCGCGACGGCGCCAATCTCAAGGCCACCCAGCAGGCGTGGCCGCGGGTCCTGGAGTTCCTGCGGGAGCACCTGAAGTAGGCGGCTACACCCCGAAACGGCTCTTCTCGTCCTCGAAGGCCGCCTTGTCGGCGGCCTCGACGAGGGGGCCGAGCTCGTCTTCCCAGGGTCCGGGCCGGTAGGCCAGGACTTCCCAGGACGCGGGCCGGTCGCCAACCGTCCGGGACGAGATCTTCCAGGTGGGGCGATACCACTTTGGCGTCGGAGTCACGAGCGGAGGGCGTTCCACCTGGATCGAGGACGGCACGATCTGGCCCTCCTTTCCAGGATGGTAGCGGGCGGCGAAGACGGTGACCCAGTTGCCGTCCTGAAGGGCGTCGATGCTGGGAGAGTCGCCGCCGGTGACGCGCAGGGTCGCGGACTGCCAGGTGCCGCCCTGGGCGAAGCCCCGCGCAATGGCCTGGGCCTTCTGGGCGATCTTCCGGTCGAGCGCCTCTTCCTTGCGGTCCTTGATATCCCGGACCGCCTGCCGTCGGCGCTCGCCCTGGGTCTCCAGCCGACGATAGGTCCAGATGAAGGCGAGGATAGGCAGGACGATCATGAAGATGGTCCCACCAACCTGGGCTGCCGCCTCAGGCAGAACCGCCGCCAGGACGGCCCCGATCACGAGCCCGACGACAGCGCCGACCGCGGCAGCCGCCAATCCAGCAAAGATACGAACAAGGAACATGAGTGCAAGAGTTTAGCACCCGGGCGGGAGGGACGGGCCCCGGCCAAGGCCCGTCCCCGGGTTTTGGAAGGAAGGTACATCGTTTGTCAAAGAACCCGCCGGAGGCTTCCGATAACGGCAAGGCTCCGGTCCAACTCTGCGGATGACTCCACGTAGAACTGCGGGAGGAGCGCGCAGACGGCGCGCGCCTCCCTTACGGCTCAGACCGCTACGACTGCGCGATTTCGGGCGGCGGCGGTGGGGGCTTCAGGGTGCGCCGCCGGGTGCGCACCGGCGCGATGCCGAAGCGCACCAGCAGCTCGTTCTTCGGACCGAGCTTCGCCTTCACGAAGCCGCGCAGCTTCACCGCGGCCTCCTTGCCCAGCTCCACCAGGACACCCAGATCCTGCGTCGCCTTCTGGCGCGCGCCGGCGTGGAGCTCCTGCAGGTTCTTCTGGGTCTTCACCTGGTCGATCATCTGGCTGAGCTCGGCCAGGTTCAGATCCACGTTCGGCAGCAGGTCCTGGTTCTCCTGCACCGCCTGCAACAGCGAGTCCCAATCCTTCACATAGTCAGCATACGAAGAGGGCATGGCCACTTTCTCCTTTCTCGGGCCTTCAATGGGGTTCCCGCCCCGGGTCCGATGACCACCCGGAACCTTCATGGCTCCGAGCGATGCGCATGATGCACTATGCGATTCCAAATTGTCAATAGCATTCCTTGACTTTTCTTTTTTAGTCCATATCATCCGCAGGACCGGGCCGGAGATCGGCGAGAGTCGACCCAGGTCCGGCTGGAGGCAGCAGGATCGCCGCCAGGGTTGGGCAGGTTCGGCAGAGGCTGGCGGCAGTTCAGCCAGGGATGGCTGGAAGGCCGCGGGACCGGTGCGGCGTCCGGCCGGGAGCGGCGGAGGGCCGGCCGAAGACTGCCGGAACCGGGCTGGTCCTGGCGGCTTGCTGCCAGGGATGGCAGGACGCGGGCAGGCGCCGGCCGAAGGCCGGCTACGGCTCGCGAGTGTTCATTGACAACTGAATCCAATCGATAGAGGCAGCCGGGGGGCTGAAGTCGCAGGGCCCCCCGGCCGGGACGGATGTGTCTGAAGGCCGGACCTCAGAAGTCGAACAGCAGCTCCGTCCACATCTTTCCCGGAAGGCCGTCGCGCAGGGGCGGGAAGAAGCGCGCCTTCCTCGCCGCATCGAGCGCCGCGGCTTCGAATGGACCGCCGGACGGTCCCCCTTCCTTGATCCGGGCCTCGAGCACCTGGCCGCTCTCGTCCACCAGCAGGGCCACCCGGATGGAGACCTTCTGGCCCATGGGCGTGGTGCCGGCCGGCAGGCTGTAGGAGGGCAGGAACGTGAGCTCCGGCGCCTCCACGCCCGGCTGGCTGGCCAGGATCAGGTCCCCGGGCCGCATCGCCGGCGGAGGCGCCGGAGGAGTCGCGGGACGGTGACGGAGAGCCGGCGGAGTGGCGGAGGCCTCCAGCGGTGCCGGAGAGGGAGACGGCGCCGGCGGCTCCGTGGTCTTGAGGACGGCCGCGACCGGATGCGACGCGGCGGCGACATGGCGCGGCCGGTCCTGCGGCGCGGTGTGGATGGAGGTCTCCACGATCGGCGGCGACCAGAACGACCAGGCGCCGGACAGGGACAGGATCACCACCGAGGCGGCCAGGGTCACCCAGACCGTCCGCTTGCTGGAGGCGTCGCGAACGCGCATCTCCTGGGTCGTATCGACGGAACGGAGCGGGCGCGACGCCCAGGTCTCGTCCAGGTGCTGCTGGGCGGCGCTCTGCGTGGGGCTGGCCGCCGGGCTGGGCAACTCGACGAGGGTGGACTCGCTCGCGAGGCGCGCCGCCTTCGCCGCCGCCGATGCGGGCGATGCCGGGCCGTCGCGCAGCGTCATCTCCTGGGTCCGCCAGGGGGGAGCGACGCTCCGGGCCCCGGGCTTCAGGAGCGGGCGGTCGAGAACCGTCCGTACGGTCGCCGGGCCGTCCGCTTCCACCGCGCACTCCACGGGGGCACGCCCGGGGATGACCGGCCGGAGGGCGCACCACAGCGCATCCATGTACCGGGCGTTGAGCGGGTAGCGGTCCTGGATCATGGTGAGCTGCCAGAGGAACTCGTCGGCGCTCGCCGGGCGGTCCGCGGGATCCTTGGACAGCGCCAGGAGGACGAGCTGGCGCAGCTCCTCGGGCACCCGGTATCCCGGGTCCGTCTCCAGGAAGTCGCGGGGCGGCAGGAAGAGATGCCCGGCCATGAGCGCCTCGGTGTCGTTGCCGGCGATCGGACAGCAGCCGGTGAGCAGCTCGTAGAACACGACGGCGAAGGAATAGAGGTCGCTGCGCTCGTCCCAGTCGCCGCCGCGGAGGCGCTCCGGCGAGCCGTAGCGCGGCTTGCCCGCGAAGAACCCCCGCACCGTGCCGCCGGAGTGGCATTCGTCCAGGAAGCGGGCGATCCCGAGGTCGATGAGCTTGACCAGCGGGTTGCCGTCCGGGTCGCGGGTGAGCATCAGGTTGTCGGGCGAGATGTCGTGATGGACGATCTTGAGCCGGTGGAGATAGCCGAGGGCCTTGAGCGTCTGGTGGGCGATCTCGATCGTCAGGGCGAGCGGCGGGGGGCCGTAGCCGCGCAGGACCTCGGAGAGGTTCCAGCCCGGGATGTGCTCCATCACGATGAAGGCCTGGCCGCACTTGCCCAGGGCGAAGTCGTGCAGCACGGCGACGTTGGGGTGGTGCAGCCGCGTGGCTGCCCGCGCCTCGTGGAGGAAGCGGTCGGCTTCCGTCCCTGACGCTTCCGGATGGCGGATGGCCTTGACGATGCGGATCTCGTCGAGCAGGCGGTGGCGGACCTTGTAGATGGCCCCCATGCCGCCGACGCGGATCCTCGACAGCACCTCGTACTTGTCCCCGAGCTGCTCGGACAGCAACGCTGCGCTTCTGTCGATCATGACAAAGCCCTCCTAGTTGCCGACTGAAAAGGCCTGCCGGTAGCGCCGGACGGCGGTGGCCAGGGACGATCTCGTGACCGCCACGTCCGGTGCCATGCGGATCTGGGACGCCGGACCGGGGGCGACGATGGCGCCAAGGATCCCCCGGTCGAGCGCGAGCTGGGCATATCCACGCAGCCCCGCCGGAATGTCCGCCAGGTCGCTCACCACCGCCGTGCGGCCGTCGACGGTCGCGACCACGTCCGAGCCCGCCCGGGCCAACGCCGCCGCGTCGAGGCCCAGGGCCTTGACCAGGGCCACCGCCATCTCGAGACGGGTGACCGGGGTGCCGGGCGCGAAGCCGGAGGCGGACGAGGCGGACACCGCCAGCATCCCGGTGGAGTCGAAGCCGTAGTCGCGCAGGGTGGAACCGTCCGCGGTCACCGCCTCGGCGACGGCGGCCAAAGGCCCCGCCAGCTCCGGGAACGGCGGGTTGTCCGCCAGCGACTGGCGCAGCGGGGTGTTGAGCGCCAGGACGAACGCGAAGTCGCCGCGCGACACCAGCGCGGACGGATGGAAGAGGCCGTCTCCCAGCACGTCCAGCATGCGGTGCTTGAGCGCGACCTCGATGTCTCCCCGCGCGGGGTCGTCGTGGATGTCGGCGATCTCCGGCAACTGGATCGAGCGCTGGGTGATCGTGCCGGCCACCAGGCCCGGCAGGGCCGCGCCGGAGGTCGGCAGGACGATCTCCGGCAGCGCCGACAGGTAGCGCAGGCCGCGGACCTCCAGCGACCAGACGCCGGGAGCGGGATCGGCCACCGAGATCTGGCGGACCGGCGTTTCGATGATCGGGATCGCCAGGCCGCTCGACCAGGTGCGCCCCGCGGGGTCGGTCAGCAGCACGCCGACGGTGTTGCCGTCGCCGGTCTGGAGCACGCTGTCGGCGACGGCGACGACGTCGAGGATGGAGACGCCGCTCGCGACCGTGAACGGGATCGCGTTGGCGCTGCCCGGCCCCGGCAGGGAGAGCGGGTCGTAGTCGACGTGGAACGGCGCCTGCGCCGCGGTGAGGGTGGCCGTCGACAGCCGGAAGGGCTGGAGGTCGAGAGGGCCGCCGTAGGTGCCGTAGGCCTTGGAACGGTGGAAGGCGCTGTCGACCGCGGCGTAGACGTTGACGTAGCCGGCGCCGGCCTCGAACTCGGAGGTGCCCGGCATCTGCGAGGCGGTCCGCACCAGGATCGACTTCACCGCGTCCGGCGTGAGAGTGGGGTCGGCGCTCAGCATCAGGGCGACGGTGCCGGCCACGAAAGGAGCGGCCATCGAGGTGCCGCTGATCTGGGTGTAGTAGGGCAGGTCGGCCGGATCGAGCTCCAGGTCCGCGGCGCCGCCGTTGTCGAGCAGGTTCGTCCTGGCGCGGGCGGAGACCACGGCGGAGGTGAAGCGGCCGGCGTCCGCGGCGAATTCACGGCCGGTGCCGGGAGCGGTGATCGTCGGCGCGTTGAAGTCGCCGGCCGCGCGCTGGGCCTTCGGCAGGCCGCGCGACGAGAACACGGCGAGTCCGCCCTCTTTGGTGCCCGCGGCCACGCTGATCACGTAGGGGGACTTCGCGTCGGAGCTCATCGTGTCCCAGCCCGGACCCGAGTTGCCGGCCGCGAACACGACCACGATGCCACGGTCGTGGGCGGTCTTGCTCGCGAGGGCGATCGGGTTGTCGGGCTGGAACGGACCCGGGCTGCCCCAGGAGTTCGAGATGACGCGGATGTTGTACTGGCTCTGGCGCGCCAGGGCGTACCCGAACCCGCCGAGCGCGTTGAGAAGGAAGAGCGAAGGTCCGGAGCCGAAGCCGATCAGGCGCGCTCCCGGCGCCACGCCGGCGTGGCGGCCGC
>JACZDC010118333.1_pt1 | contig 10367 bp, 9 predicted proteins | sample 8641791 | NCBI WGS metagenome assembly JACZDC01 (sample SAMN15324613, study PRJNA640507) | soil metagenome | isolation source: intercropping peanut in the second line | place: China: Luxin town, Laibin City, Guangxi Province | collected 2019-07-25 | depth 10cm m
GGCATGTCCGCGACGCAGGGGCCGCACCAGGTGCCCCAGAAGTCGAGCAGCACCACCTTGCCCCGCAGCTCCGAGAGCCGGCGCGGCGTCCCGTCCACCGCGGTGAAGGCGAAATCGGGGAGCGGCGAGCCGGCGGCCAGATCGAAGCGCCGGTAGTCTGACGCCGGGTGGGTCCGCAGCACGACCCGGCCGCTGGCCAGGTCGACGCTGCGCGTCGAGAGATAGAGGTCACCGAGACGGAAGACCACGCGCCCGTTCTCGGACATCTCCACCTCGCCGTGCGAGAGCCCGTCGTCGAAGACGCCGTTGCCGTCCAGGTCCATGCCCTGCCTGCCGAAAAGGGTCGCCCTGCCGGTGTCGAGGTCGATCCGATAGCGCACCCGCACCTCCCGGGAGCCCACCCGGACCGTTCCCACCGCCTGCCCGACGTTGTAGGCCATGAACCGGTAGCCCCCGTCCGGATTCTTCTGCGGCAGCGATCGGCCCACCCAGACGGGGATTCCGTCCAGGGTGCCCACCTTGATCGGGAACCGGATCTCGACACTCTCCCACTGGCCGTCCGGCTCCCGCTCCAGGTCGAAGCGCTCGCCGGCGGACAGGCGACCGTCCAGGTCGAGGTCCACGTAGACAAAGGCGGCGGCAGCGGTCGAGGCGGCAGGTTCGATGAGCAGCAGCCGGTACGAAGGCTGGGGGCCGCTGCGGCGAAGCCAGATCTTGCCCTCGAACACCCGGTCTCCCGGCGCGGGCGGCACCGGCAGGCCGGCTGAAGCGGCCTCCTTGACCTCGTCGAGCCCCATGCCCGCACCGTCGCGCGGCACCACGGCCAGCCCCGGCTCCAGCCGGCCCTCGAACTGGATCGTTCCCGGAGGCAGCTCGGTCGCTCTCTCGGCGGCGTCCAGGAACGCCGCCAGGGAAGGACCGTCGAGCGGCGCGGCCGGGAGCGACCCGGGGAACACCAGCGCCAGGAGGAGAAGCACAGGCGCGTTTCGCATGATCCCGCGATTGTATCGTGTTAAGCTCCGCCTCCCGTGACGGAGAAAGACCCGCAGTACGATGTCCTGGTGCTCGGCGGCGGCCCGGCCGGCTCGACCACGGCCCTGGTGCTGGCGCGCGAAGGCAAGCGCGTCCTCCTCCTGGAGCGCACCACCTTCCCCCGGTTCCACATCGGCGAGTCGTTCCTGCCGCGCAACATGGCGCTGATCCGCGAGCTGGGCCTGGAGACCGAGCTGCGCAAGCTCCCCCAGGTCGAGAAGCGCGGCGCCGAGTTCGTCATGGGGGACAGCAACGAGGGCGCCTCGCTGTTCTGGTTCACCGACCATTTCACGCGCGGCGAGACGGTCTCCTTCAACCTCGAGCGCGCGCCGTTCGACCGCATGCTCCTGGACGCCGCCCGCAACGCCGGGGCCGAGGTGCACGAGGACTGCGCGGTGAAGAAGATCACGCGGCTGGAGGACGGCCGCGTCGAGGCGCTGACCGATCTCGGCGAGATCTCCGCCCGCTACCTGGTGGACGCCTCCGGGCAGGCGACCTTCCTCGGCAAGCACCTGGGCCTGCGCAAGGTCCACCCCAGCCACCGCAGGATCGCCTGCTTCAGCCACTTCGAGAACGTGGAGCGCAGGCCCATGCCGGAAGGCGGCTTCATCGTCATCGTGGTCAGCGACGAGGGCTGGTTCTGGCTGATCCCCTTGAACGAGACCCGCACCAGCGTGGGCGTGGTGATGGACGCCGACAAGGCGAAGGCGATCGGCCTCCCGTCCGAGCAGCTCCTCGCCTGGGCGATCGAGCGCTGTCCGGCGGTGCGGGAGCGGATGACCGCCGCAGTCGAGACGGCCGAGCCGCGCGTCCTGGCCGATTTCAGCTACCGCTGCGATCCCTACGCCGGTCCGGGCTATTTCCTGACCGGGGACGCGGCCGTGTTCGTCGACCCCATCTTTTCGACGGGTGTCTGCATGGGGATGATGAGCGGGGTCGAGGCGGCGAAGTCGATCTCGGCACTGTTGCGCGGCGCGGCCCCGGAGCCGGTACGGCGAAAGTACATCCGCTTCGTGAAAGGCAGCTCCTCGACGTTCTTCAAGCTGATCCACCTCTACTACCAGCACTCGTTCCGGGAGCTGTTCCTGAACGGCGAGGGTCCGCTGCGCGTCCACGAAGCGGCGATGTCGCTGCTGGCGGGGTACGCCTTCCCGCGTCCGTCGTTCGCGCTGCGCTGGCGCCTGAGGCTGCTCGAATTCTTCGTGCTCCTGAACCGGTACGTCCCCCTGGTCCCCCGCCGCAAGCGCTTCTCGCTGATCGACGGCACACCATGACCCGGGAGCGGATCGAAGTCCCGGAGAACAGCCCGTTCTTCGCCGGCCACTTCCCGGGCCAGCCCATTCTCCCCGGCATCGCGCACCTCGCCCTCGTGGCCCGGGCGCTCGGAGATCCGCCGATCGCCGAGGTGAAGACCCTCAAGCTGCGCAAGCCGGTCGGTCCCGGAGACGTGCTGGACCTGACCGTCGAGGACGGCAGGTTCGAGCTGCGCCGAGGCGACGAGGTGGTCAGCAACGGCGCGATCATGCTCGGCGGCGAGGCGGTCCCGGTGGAACCGGCCGCACTGACATCCAGCGCCTATCCCCGGCCTGGAGATCTGGTCCCCCACGCGCCGCCGGCCCTGCTCGTGAGGAGCATGCTGGAGGTCTCAGCCGAGGAAGCCACCGCGATCGTGGAGATCCCGGAAGACAACCCGTTCGTCCAGGCCGGCCGCGCCCCAGCCTTCCTGGGCCTGGAAGCCGGAGCCCAGGCCGCCGCGGTCCTGGAAGCGCTGAGCCGCCAGGGAGAGGAAGGCCCGCGGATCGGGTACGTCGTGGCCCTCCGCAACGCCCGCTTCGCCACCCCATGGCTGCCGGCCGGAACGCTGCTGGCGGTCCGCGTGAAAGCCGCAGGCAGCGCGCCGCCGCTTTCGATCTACGAGGTGGATCTCGGCAACGGACTGGTCACCGGAACGGTGAGCACGTACATCACTCCCCCACCAGCCTGAGTGCCTTGGCGATCACTGGCTCGGACAGATACATGCCGGCTTCGACGAGCCGGTTCACCACCGGGCGTGCCGCGGGGATCAGCCCCTGCTTCCTGGCCTTGAGCACGAGCCCCAGGGTCCCGATGAGCGGAATGCCCAGAGTCTCGGCGCAGCGGCGACCCGCGAGATCATCCAGGATCGCCCGACTCCCGGGATGAGCCATGGCCCAGGACAGCACCGAGGTCTCTCCCGGGCCGAGATCCCACAGGCGCACCCGGGCGGCCTCGGGTACCGGTTCGACCTCCTTGAGCCAGGGCGTGCCGTCAAGAACCTTGACCGTCGGATCGGCGTCGCCACGGCGGCGGATCTCCGTCGAGACCGGCATCGGCACCAGGATCTCCGGGCCAGCGACCTGCAGAAGGTCGATGAGATTGGAGTGTGCGAGGTAGATGAGAGGCGAGGCGTTGACGACCGCCACCTCACCCATTCGAGATCTCCCGGGCCAGGGCTTCGGGGTCCACGGCGAAGGCGTCCACCTTCTCCCGGGCGAGAGCCATCAGGAAGTCGGTGCGGTCCAGTCCCGCGACCATGGCCGCCCGCTCCTGTGAGACGAGCCCACGGGAGTACCAGTGGATCGCGAGAGTCAGCCGCGCATCTTGCTGCACTTCCGCCGGCGACCTGCGCAGCGCTGTGTAGACCTCGTCAGGAAGCTCGATCGTCAGCGTCACCGTACACCTCCTCGCGCCCTATTCTCTCACCCCCACACCTTCCTGAAGCAGAACCACTGGTGGGGCCGGTGCGAGATGGCCCACTCCAGCTCGGCGGCGAAGCGGTTCTGGGCCTCTTCCATGTCGGCCTGGCGTGTGCCGGTGTTCCCGACGCGGATCGGCGGACGCAGCGAGCAGCGGTAGCGCAGGCGGCCTTCCCGGAAGACGAAGACCGGCAGGATCGGGACCCCGGCGGCGCGGGCCAGGGCCAGCGGTCCCACGGGGATCGGGAACGGCCGGCCGAAGAGCGGGATGTCCGCGCTGCGGCCGCCGCTGCGCGGCCGGGCGCCCTGCAGAGCCACGATCTCGCCTCGGCGCAGGGCGTCCAGGAGGTCGACGCCGAGCTGCGGGTCTTCCGCGAAGTGGGTGGTGTAGAAGGTGCCCGCGCGGCTCCGGATCAGCTCGGAGATGAATTTCTGGGCCTTCGGATCGGTCTCGGCCTCGCGGACCACGTGGACCTGCCGCTCCTCCTGGAACGCGGGCAGCATCGAGCCCACCTCCCAGGCGCCGATGTGGGCGGTCACCAGGATGAACCCCTCGCCCGAGGTGTTGAGCTCGCGCCAGTTGTCCAGACCCTCGGCGCCGACCAGGAACTTGCGGTCCGTGCTCAGCCGCTCGTAGCGCTCGGTCAGGCACCAGGAGAACGTGCGGATCGTGCGGAAGATCCGGCGCTGGCGCTCCCACCAGCCGCAGGGACCGAGCACCGCCTCCAGGTTCGAGGCGACGGCCGCGCGGATGTTGCGCAGGAGCACGGAGAAGGTCAGGGCGAAGAGGAAGATGAACGGCGCGAAGCCCCAGGACGGGATCAGCCGCACGCCGAAGCGGTGGAGACGGAACCAGAACACCCCGGTGACATAGAACGGCCCCAGGATCTTGCGGATCCAGCCTGCCTCCGGCGCATGGGGAGGTACCTGCGGCGTCTCGCGGGTCGCGGCAATGCTCATACGACTTCGTTGCTTCCTTCGGAGCTGACCTCGGAATTTTCTCCCATCCGGCGCCCCCGCGACAAGGCCTCCAGCGCCGGAAGCACCAGGAAGGTCGCCACCAGGCAAGCCGAAACCCCTACTGCCACCAGGGTGCCGGCGTTCTGGAGACCCGGAACCCGGGACGACCCGAGGCTGCCGAAACCGACGCCGGTGGTGAGCGCGATCAGGATCATGGCGAGGCCCGAGCGCTCCACCGTCCCCCGGATCCCCTCCTCCGGCCGCAGCCTTCCACCATGAACGGCGTGCACCCCGAGGTCGATTCCCGTACCGAAGAGCACCGGCAGGGTGGAGATCGCGAGCACGTCCACGTGGCCGCCAAAGGCGCCCCAGAGGCCGAACGTCCACAGGCAGCCGAGCGCGAGCGGCAGGCCGGAGAGGAGCGAGTCGCCGAGCCGGCCGCCGACCGAGACGATCACCACCAGCGCCACGGGCGCGAAGGCCACGGCGCTCGACCGCTTGAGGTCGCGCATCGCGAGGCCCCGCAGCTCGGCGCCGACCCGCGGGATCGAGGCCAGGGCGAGACCCGGAGAGGCCGCGTTCAGCTCCCGCGCCAGGTCCGCCGACGACTCGCCGCCCTTGCCGAGCGGGACCCGGACGTGGACCGCGACCGCCGCCGGCTGGCTTGGGCGCTCGGGATGGACCAGCTCGCCGATCCAGCGCGGCCATTCGGACTGCGGCGGCGCGCCCGTGTCCTCGCCGCGGCCGAGAGCGCGCATCGCGGCCAGGGCCGGCGCGAACGGTTCCAGCCGGAAGCCGGCCGCCTGAAGCTCGCGCTCGAAGTCGCCCGCCGCGCGCTCCAGGGGCAGAGCCTTCAGCTCCTGGAGCCGCCGGTCGCGGCGGTCGCCCTGCACGATCCAGCCGGTCGGCGAGGTGATCTCCGCGGTCGGTCCGAGGCGTTTTCGGAGCACCCGCTGTGCCACGGCGGCGCGGTCCAGCGCCTCCCCCAGATCCTTTCCCTGGGCCACGACGCTGAACGTGTCGAGTCCCACCGAGAAGGTCTCGACCAGGAGCTGCTCCGCTCTCGCCGAAGGATGATTCTTGGGCCGCAGGGACCGCAGGTCGGTGCTCAGCTCCAGCCGCGAGAGGCCCCAGGCCGACGCCAGGGTCAGCAGCAGCGTGGCGGCCAGAACGGTCCGCGGACGGCGTGCGGCGAAGCCGACCGTTCCGCGCAGCGCCGGGTCTCCCCAGCTCCGCCAGAGGTTCACCTGCTTCGACGTCTTCACACCCCGCGGGAAGAGGATGAGCATCGCCGCGCCAAACGTGACCGTGGTGACGAGGGTGGTCAGCACGCCGACGGTCAGCACCTGTCCCAGCTCGCGCAGGGGCCGGAAGTGGGCCAGCACCAGCGCGCCGAGACCGGCGGCCGTGGTCAGCGCCGAGGAGAAGATCCCCGGTCCCGGGTCCTGGAAGGTCTCGCGCAGGGCGTCTCCCAGACCGAATCCCTCCTGCCGGAGCTGCCGGAAGCGGGCGCCGCCGTGGATGCCGTACTCGACGCCCATGCCGATCAGCGCCGCGGCGAAGCCGACCCCGATCACCGTGATGTGGCCGAGCCAGAGCGCCGTGATCGCCACCGACCAGATCAATCCAGTCAAAACCGAGCCGAGGATGACGAGCGGGATGAAGCCGCCGCCGAAGCCCACCAGGAGCAGGATCGCCACGCCCGCGGCCGAGCCCGTGGCCGTGCGGGTGAGGTCGGCGCGCAGCAGCGCCTCGTCCTGGGCGGCGTAGATCGGACCGCCGACCGCGACGATCTCCAGCGGCACGTTGACCCTGTCGCGCGCCTTGGCATAGGCCCGGTCCAGGTCGGCGAGCAGCGCCCGGCCGCTCTCCGGATCGATCTCGGCGTGAGCCGGCGTGAGGATGACCATCGCCGCGTCGCCCTTGCGCGAGACAAAGGCGCCGGTCAGCGGGTCCACCGGCAGCGTGGCCGACGCGGTGCCGATCAGCCCCTCGGAGAGCCCGAGCGGATCGGCCGCGAAGAGCGGCGCGAGCGCCGAGCCGGCCGGGCTGCGCAGGGTGTCGCGCATCAAGGCCACCCGCTCGCGGATGGCCTCGGGCGTCAACCGCGGAGTCAGCTCCTGGCGGATATCGCCGATATCTCCTTCGTAAAGCAGAGGCATGCGCGGCGCCAGATAGCGGAAGAAGAACCGCTCGTCCTCCTCGGTGATGCCCGAGCGCGCCTCCGCCACCTGCGGGCTGCGGCCCATCTCCTCCGCCAGCACCTCGGCCGCGTCGATGAGCGGCGTGGTGTCCTCCAGCGGCCCGCGGGCCGAGCGCACCACCACGAAGACCTTTTCGAAGCCGCCGAAGGTGCGCAGGAAGACGCGGTAGTCGTCCGCGCCCGGCGCGCCGTCGGGCAGCAGGGCCGAGAGGTCGGTGTCGACGCGGAACTTGAGCGCGGGCACGACCGACAGGGCGGTCAGCGCCAGGGTGACCAGGAGCACCAGCAGGGGGCGCCGGATCACGGGCTCGGCGAGGCGGGAGGCGAAGCGGCCCATCGGGAGATGACCGGCGGTTCAGGCCGAGGCGCCGGCGTCGACCACCAGGGTCTGGCCGGTGATGGTCGCGGCGCGGTCGGAGAGCAGGAAGAGGACGGCGTCCGCCACGTTGCCTGCGCCGACCCCGCCCGGCAGGCACTCGCCGGCGCGCAGCATCTGGACGGCGGCGTCCGGCAGCCCGGCCGTGAGATCGGTCGGCACGAACCCGGGCACCACCGCGTTGACCCGCACCCCGCGCTTCCCGACCTCGCGGGCCAGCGCCCGGGTCATGCCGAGAAGCCCGGCCTTGGAGGCGGCATAGGCGGCCTGGCCGGCCACACCATGGAGGGCTGAGAGCGACGAGACGTTCACGATCGAGCCGCGGCGTCGCACCATCATGCCGCGCAGCACCGCCCGGCAGCAGCGAAAGGCGCCGCCGAGGTTGACCTCCATCACCGCGTCCCAATCCTCGTCCGGCATCATGGCGAGCAGCGACTCGCGGCGGACGCCCGCGTTGTTGACCAGACCCGAGACCGGCCCGAGCGCTTCTTCGACCTCGGCGACCAGGTCGTCCGGCCGGCCGCGGTCGGAAAGGTCCAGGCGGAAGGCGCGCGCCCGGCCGCCGGACGCCTCCTCCACCGCCCGCGCCGTCTCCTCGGACGAGCTGAAGGTGAAGGCGACCGGATCTCCGCCGATCGCTACGAGCGCCTCGACGATCGCCCGGCCGATGCCGCGGTTGCCCCCTGTAACTAGGACCGTGCCCACTTGAGCATCTCCAGCCGGGCGCGCGTCACCGCGCCGGCGATCCGGAAGCTGTCCATCAGCGGCCGGTAGTGGCTGGTCGTGCGGCCGTCCGCGAACCCCAGATGGACCGGCACGGTCACCACCCGGAAGCCGCGCCGCGCCGCGCGCACCACCACTGCGCTCTCGGCCTCGAAGCGCGCCTCGGGGAAGCCCACCGTGGCGATCAACCGCTTCGAGTACAGCCGGAAGCCGGTCTGGATGTCGCTCAGCCGCTGGCCGGCCGCGAACGAGATCGCCTTGGACGACAGCCGGTTGCTCAGCCGCCGGACCGTGCTCATCTCGCCGAACAGGTGGTCGCGGACGCCGAGGATCAGGTCGCCCTGGTCCCGCGCCGCGAGCACCTTCGGGATCTCCGAAGGCAGGTGCTGGCCGTCGGCGTCGAGCGTCAGAACCGCCTCGTACCCGCGGCCGAAGAGGTCGCGGAAGCCCAGGGACAGCGCCGCCCCCTTGCCGCGGTTCGCCGGATGCGAGATCACCCGCGCCCCGGCCCGGCGCGCGGCTTCGGCGGTGCCGTCGGTGGAGCCGTCGTCCACGACCAGGACCTCGGGCAGGATCTCCAGCGTGCCCCGCACCACGTCGCCGATCGACGGTGCCGCCTGATAGGCCGGGATGATCGCGGCAATCTCATCGATCCTATCGATTCGCGTCATGGTTTTCCCAGAACCAGCCAGGAGGCCGCTCCACCGGCGGCCACGCTGGTGACGAGGACGGTGGACGGCGCCGGCAGCGGCGAGCCGTCGTGCGGTACGAGACCGAGATCGGGATCCGGCTCCGCGAATCCGGCCGTGGGACCGAACGGGGTGCCGACCGCCAGCACCGCCGCGGCCAGGAAGCCGCCGCCATACTCTCCGGTCACCCCTTTGGGCGCCAGGAGCGGTGGCAGTTGAGCATCGCCCCAGGCCTCGCGCAGCATCAGGCCTTCGACCCGGTCGCCGCCGACCGAGCCCGAGGCTCCGGACACGATCCGGTCGATCGACGCGAGATCGATCCCGGCGCGGTCCAGCGAACGCCGCAGCGCCCGCGCCAGGCTGGCGTGGCCGGTCCCCCAGCCGACCGGCGGCGCGGTGGGATCGAAAGCACTGCCCCAGGCCAGGACGCGGGCCAGGGGAGGACGGGAGGGCTCCGCGCTCTCCAGCACCAGCATGGTCGCACCCTCGGCGGCCACGAACCCGGCGCGGCGGCGGTCGAACGGTCGCGCCACCTCCAGCGCGTCCGGCCCCCCGTTGCGGGTCACGGCGCCGAAGCGGTCGAGCAGCGAATGGAGCAGCGGCGTCATCTCGTCCACCGCGCCGGCGAGCGCGCGCGGCACCCGTCCGGCAGCCACATCCACGGCGGCCTGCCCAACGGCCAGAAGCGCGCCGGCCTCGCGCTGACAGATCGTCACGCTCGGCCCGCGAGCCTTGGATGCGATCGCGATCTGCGCGGCCGGAGCGTTGGCCACGCTCTCCATGAACAGGATCGGCGAGGCTGCCTCCGGACCTTCGAGGAGGATCTGTTTGAGCAACCCCTCCGAGTACGACGACGGACCGAAGGCCGTAGCGAGAATCACCCCGGTCCGCTCGTCCGCCACGCCTTCCAGGCCCGCGGCTCGCAGCGCCATGCGCGAGGCCGTCACCGCCAGCCGGGACGGTGGGCTCATGCGCCGGGCCTCGCCGGGCGACAGCCACTCGCGTAGCAGGGCCGGATCGACCATCAGCCCCCGCCGCGAGGCGCGGGCGAGGTGATAGCCGGCCGAGCGGTCCAGCTCCTGCGACGCCGGAGGCTCGCCCGACGCCAGCACCCGGCGCAGGCTCTCCTCGCCGCTGCCGTAGGCGCCGACCGTGCCGAGGCCGGTCACGAGGATCGGCCTGCTCACTCGTCCACCCGGGAGAAGACGAGCGCCGCGTTCGAGCCGCCGAAGGCGAGGCTCGTGGAGACCGCAGCCTGAACCTCAGACAGACGCAGCGGACGGTCGACGACCAGCGACACCGGCGCCTCCGGGTCCACCGCCGTACCCTCGCAGGCCGGCACTGGATGGACCTCGCCGTGGCGCAGGCAGAGCACCGTCGCCACCGCCTCGATCGCACCGGACGAACCCAGCAGGTGACCGAGCAGCGCCTTGGTCGCGGCCAGCGGGATCTCCCCGGCGCGCTCGCCGAACACCCGGCGCAGCGCCTGCCACTCGGCGGCGTCGTTGAGCGGCGTGCCCGTGCCGTGGGCGTTCACGAAGCCGATCTCCGAGGCCGGCATCCCGGCGTCCCGGAGCGCCGCCTCGATGGCCGCCGCCGCGCGGGTGCCGCTCGGGTCGGGCGCCGTCATGTGGTGGGCATCGCAGGCCGAGCCCGCGCCGGCCAGCACC
>JACZDC010052027.1_pt1 | contig 10334 bp, 3 predicted proteins | sample 8641791 | NCBI WGS metagenome assembly JACZDC01 (sample SAMN15324613, study PRJNA640507) | soil metagenome | isolation source: intercropping peanut in the second line | place: China: Luxin town, Laibin City, Guangxi Province | collected 2019-07-25 | depth 10cm m
CTCGCCCTCCCCTCTCCCGGCGGTCCGGGCGTGCGGCCGGGAGAGGGGCCGGGGGTGAGGGCCCTACGCCGGATTGGCGAAGTACTCCGCCACCAGCTCGCGCGCCCGCTGGGCGTCGGCTCTCGGTTCCGTGACGCGGCTGAAGAGGGTCCGGTAGGTGGCCTGGAGAGTCTCCAGGTCCTGCTGCTGGAGGAGCTTGTGGAGTTGGTCGATCGCCCGCTGCGAGGCGGCGGGGTGGAGCTTGGCTTCGGACTCGCGCTCGAGGAGCACCATCGCGAAGACGAGCGGCTCGGGGAGATCCTCGAAGGCGGCTTCTGGCGGGGGCGGAGGAGGCGACGGCGGGGGCGGCTCCTTGACCGGCTGCGCCTGGACGATGATGGTGTCGTCGAGCGGCTTCGGCAGTCCGGGCTGCGGGCTCCTTCTCTCGAAGAACGGCAGCGAGCGGACCTGGTGGGCGAAGCGCGAGAAGAGGCCCATCAGCTCCTTCTCGGACGAGAAGTTGCCGACCAGCCGCGCGTCCTTGCCGATCTCCAGGCGCTGGGTCTCCTGGAGGACCACGTGCGCGCGGGCGCCGTCCTCCAGGTGGAGCGAGCGGGCGCTCACCTTCCAGGCGGTGAGGAAACCTTGGACGTAGCAGGTCTCGACGCAGCGCACGGTCGCGGCTTCGACCTCCACGCCGCGGTCGATCCGGATCGAGCCGCCGAGGCTCTCCAGGGTGCCGTACTTCCCGGAGTTCTGGACCACGACGTTGCCGGGCGCGTGGATCGAGAGCTGGCCTTCCGCGTCCAACTCGATGCGGGTGCCGCGCGGAATGATCAGCGTCGGCGCGATTTCATCCATGGTGCTTTTCATGTTGCTACTACTCTCCAACGAGGGCGGGCAGCGGCTCGTAGCCCTGTACCAGGGGGGCGTTGCGCGCCTGCAGCAGCAGCCGTTCCTCGTTCTGCCAGCGACGGTCCAGGATGTAGATCAGAGGATCGGCCGGCACCCACCGGCCGTCCGCGAGCTTGCGCCGGACTTCATAGTGCACGTGCGGGCTCGTGCTCCAGCCCGTGTTGCCGACCGTGGCCAGGAGGTCCCCCTGCTTCACCTTCTGGCCCGCCCGGACCTTGATCTCGTTGCAGTGCCCGAAGAGGGTGACGAAGCCGTCGCCGTTGCGCACGATGACGAGGTTGCCGAAGCGCCACCAGTGGAGGCTCCGGCCCATCGGGAAGACTCCCGCGAAGACGACCACGCCGTCGGCCGGCGAGAGCACCGGCTTGCCCACCGGCGCGGCGAGGTCGAGGCCGGTGTGCAGCTCGAACTCCTTGGTGTAGGGGCTGCGGCGGCGGCCGAACGGACTGATCAGCACGAAGTCGCCGCCCTGGATCGGACAGAACGACGGCGTGCTGCGCACCTGGTCCTGGTGCTGCTGCTCGAACGCCCGCACCTGCCGGAGGTAGACGCTGAGCACGGTCAGGCGCTCGCCGATCCGCGACTGCAGGCGGTAGCCCTGCTGGATGGCCCCGGAGTAGATGGAGTCGGGCGCCTCTGGCACCGGAGCGGCCGGGAGCCGGCCCGCGGCGGCCTGCCGGTCTGGATTGAGACCGTAGGCCAGCAGGATCTTGTTCATCCTCAGGTTGAGCCCGCTGGTCCGGTCCTGGAGGTCCTGGAGACGGCCGAGCAGCTCCTGGAGGCGGTCGCCCTGGCTGGCGCGCTCGGAGACGAGGAGCCCGTAGTCCTGCTGGTTCACGATGCCGCCGATGACGCCGGGCGCGGTCCAGGCGGCGAGGGCCAGGAAGGCGAGGTAGGCGAGCGCCGGGATGCACCAGAGCGTGAGCTGGCGGCGGGTCAGAAAGATGTAGCGCACCCGCCGCCGGATGTTGCTCGGGTGGATCTGGACCTCCAGAGTCCAGGTCTCGGGGTTCGTGTCCCGGGGGGGCCGGGGACGGCGGGGCAGGCGCGACCAGAACGGCAGCCGGAGCTTCATGGCGTTTCCACCGTCAGCCGACCGGGGTCTCCAGGGGGGAGTGGAAGGGGTTGAGGCGGTCGATCTCGGCCTCGCTGGCGTGCTTCGCGACCGCGGTCTGGAGCGCGGCGTGGAGCGACGGTCCGCCGGCCAGGATGTTGCCGCCCTGGAAGAAGCGTCCGCCGCCGTCGAGGTCGGAGACCGTGCCGCCGGCTTCGCGGATCAGGAGGACGCCGGCGCCGATGTCCCAGGGAGAGAGCCGGAACTCGAAGAAGCCGTCGTAAACGCCGGCCGCGGTGTAGGCGAGGTCGAGCGCGGCCGCGCCGCAGCGCCGGATGGCCTTGGCCTGCTGGAAGACCTCGCGGAAGATGGCGAGGTAGACGTCCAGAGTCGGCAGCGCGCGGAACGGGTACCCGGTCGCGAGGAAGGCGCCGCGCAGGCCGTCGTTGCCGGAGACGCGCATGGGGCGGCCGTTCCAGAACGCGCCACCGCCGCGGGTGGCGCTGAAGACGTTGTTGCCTTCAGGGTCGTGGACGACGCCGGCCAGCAGCTCGTCCCCCCGCCGGCAGGCCACGGAGACGCAGTAGACCGGCAGGCCCTGCATGAAGTTGGTGGTGCCGTCGAGAGGATCGATCAGCCATTGGCAGTCGGAATCCCCCTCCCCCGCTCCGCCGCCCTCCTCGGCGAGGATGCGATGGTCGGGGAAGCGGCGGCGGATCTCGGCGAGCACGGCGGCCTCGCTCTCGCGGTCGGCCTGGGTGACGAAATCGTTGGTCCCCTTGCGGTCGACCTCCAGACCTTCGCGCCGGAAGTACCGTCCCACCACATCCGCTCCGGCCTTCGCGGCGGCCAGGGCCGTTTGAAGAAGCTCGTCGTGCATAGGCCGTCCATTATGCCAGGAACGGGCCAAGTTGCCTTGTTTTAACGGTTTTTCAGCACCGAAGCCGGCTCGGCGTCCCCCAATCGCGCCCGGATCTGCTGCGCGAGACCGGCCACGGCCGGCTCGACGAGCAGGGTCAGATGGGTCGCGGGCACGGTCTGGACGTCCACCGGTCCGTCGGAGATGGCGCTCCAGCCGAGGTCGTCAGGTTCGTCTCCGGCCTGGAAGAGAGTTACGCGGCCAGCCCAGCGGCCCGGCTTGTAGAGCCGCACGGCCCGGGTGTTGGCGGCGTAGACCTCGACGATGCGGCGGATTCCGGCCTCTCCGGCCTCGGGCGGCAGGAGGTCGGCGGCGCGCAGGCGCTCCACGAGCAGGTCGACCCGGGCCTCGGGACCGAGCGGCGCGAGGTCGTCCGCGGTCAGCCCGAGCGGCCGGTTCCACAGGGTCTCGACGTAGACGGCGACGTCGAGCAGGATGGCGAGTCGGGACGGCTCCTCCGCTCCGGCAACAAGGGGCGAGCTGTCGAGGATCAGGAGGTCGATGTCCTCGGCCGGGACGCCGGCCGCGTGAAGCTGCCGGGCCATCTCGAAGGCGATCAGGCCGCCGAGCGACCAGCCGCCGATGCGGTAGGGTCCCGCGGGCTGGACGCGGCGCAGCTCCTCGACGTAGAGCGCGGCCATGTCCTCGATGCGCTCGAGGGGCGCCTCGCCTTCGGCCAGGCCGCGCGAACGCAGGCCATAGAAAGGCTGGCCGAGATGGCGCGCCAGGGCCGCGAAGCAGAGGACGTCGCCGCCGGCCGGGTGGACGCAGAAGAACGGCAGTCCGGAGCCGGTCGGCTGGATGGGCACGAGGCAGGAGGGATTTTCCGCGTCCTGGCGGCGCAGGAGGACGGCCATGGCCTCGACCGTTCCGCCCTGGAAGAGCACGGCCAGGGGCAGCTCGCGGCCGAAGCGCTCCTTGACGCGCGCCATGAGGCGGACGGCGAGGAGCGAGTGGCCGCCGGCGGCGAAGAAGTCGTCCCGGATGCCGAGACGGCTGGTCCCCAGAACCTCCTGCCACAGGCCGACGAGCTCCAGCTCCAGGAGGTCGCGCGGCGCGACCCGGGACAGCTCGACGCCCGAGTCCGGCTCCAGGAGGGCCAGGGCCTTGCGGTCCACCTTGCCCGTGGGCGAGAGCGGCAGCGATTCCAGGAAGAGGAAGCTCGACGGGATCATGTAGTCGGGCAGCGCTTCGCGCAGGTGGTTGCGCAGCTCGCTGGAGATCTCCGGCTCCAGGTCCGCTCTTTCGAGGTCGTTCGGGATGCTCGGGACGAGGCAGGCCACGAGGCGCGGGTCTCCACCGGCATCGTGGACGACGACCGCGCAGTCGCGGACCGCCGGGTGTCGGCCGAGCGCGGATTCGATCTCACCCAGCTCGATGCGCAGGCCGCGCAGCTTGATCTGGCGGTCGACGCGGCCGAGGAACTCCAGCTCGCCGTCGGCCAGGCGCCGCACGAGGTCGCCGGTGCGGTAGAGGCGGGCGCCGGCCTCGCCACCGAACGGGTCCGGAACGAAGCGGGCGGCGGTCAGCTCGGGCCGGTTCAGGTAGCCCATGGAGAGACCGTCGCCACCGATGAGCAGCTCGCCGGGCACGCCCACGGGGACCGGAACATCCCGTGAATCCACGACGTACATCCGCGTCCGCCCCAGCGGCCGGCCGATCGGCGGCACGGTCCGATAGGTACCGAAGCAGAAGTGGGAGGAGGCGTAGATGGTGGTCTCGGTCGGACCGTAGCAGTTGAGGAGACGATCCAGATTCGACGTCCAGCGGTTGACCACTTCGGCCGGGCAGGCTTCTCCACCCACGCTCACGACGCGCAGGCTCGGCACGCCGTCCACGGGCAGCGAGGCGAGCGTGACCGGGGTGAGCACGGCGGTGGTGATTCCTTCGCGGCGGATCAGCTCGGCCATTCGATCTCCCGAGAGCCGGTCGCCGGCGTCGGCGACACAGAGGGTGGCGCCGGTCGAGAGCGCCATCCAGGTCTCCAGCACGGAGGCGTCGAAGCTGAACGAGACGGACTGCAGGACGCGGCTGTCCTCGGTCACCTGGAACTGCTCCACGGCCTGCTGGATGAGATGGACCGCGGAACGGTGGGTGGTGGTGACGCCGTTCGGCCGGCCGGTCGAGCCGGAGGTGTAGATGACGTAGGCGAGGTCGGACCTCGCCCCCTGAGCAGGAGAAACGACCTTGCTGAGGCGGTCGATCGCGTCGAGGACGACGATCTCGGCCCAGGTGTCGGGCAGGATCTTGAGCAGGCTCTCCTGGGTGAGGATCACTCCGACGTTGCCGTCCTGGATGGTCCAGGCGAGGCGCTCCTCCGGGTGGTTCGGGTCGAGCGGCAGATAGGCGCCGCCGGCCTTGAACACGGCGAGGACGCCGATCAGCCTTTCGAATCCCTCCTCGGCGCAGATGCCGACGAGCGAGGCGGGGCCGACGCCGAGGTCGAGGAGATGACTGGCGAGGCGGTCGGCGCGGGCGTCGAGATCGCCGTAGGTCAGGCCGCGGTCCTGGAAGCGCACGGCGATCGCGGATGGACGGCGCGCGGCCTGGGCCTCGAACAGGTGGTGCAGACAGGCATCGGGCGCCGCGGGCCGGGCGGTGTCGTTCCACTCGGCGAGGAGCTGGTGGCGCTCGGCGGCCGGCAGCGTGGGCAGGTCGCCGACCGGGACCGAGGGATCGGCCGCGGCGGCCTCGAGCAGAGTAGCGAGATGGACCGAGAGGCGATCGATCGTGGTGGCGTCGAAGAGGTCCGTGCTGTACTCCCAGGAGCCGGCCAGGGACTCGTCGAGGGAGAGCAGGAGGTCGGTCTTCGCCGTGCCGCTGTCGATCGCAACCGGCTCCAGGGTCAGGCCCGGCAGGTCGATCGCTTCGACCGGAGCGTTCTGGAGGATGAAGACCACCTGATGGAGCGGCGTGCGGGCCAGGCTGCGCTCGACACGCAGCTCGTCCACGAGGCGCTCGAACGGCAGGTCCTGGTGGTCGAAGGCGCCGAGCGCGTCGGCGCGCACTCGGTCGAGCAGCTCGCCGAACGTGGGGAGATCGCGGAAGTCGCCGCGCAGCACGAGGGCGTTCACGAACAGGCCGATCAGCCCTTCGAGGTCGCGGTCGAGGCGGTTCGCGACCGGGGTGCCGACGAGGACGTCCTCCTGGCCGGTGTAGCGGTGCAGCAGCGCGTCGAAGCCGGCGAGGAGCGTCATGAACAGGGTGGCGCCCCGCCTGCGACCGAGGTCGCGCAAGGCGGCGGCGAGTTGCGGAGGCAGAGCCACGATCCGCCGTCCGCCGCGGAAGCTCTGGACAGGCGGACGCGGCCGGTCGGTCGGCAGCTCCAGCACGGTCGCGGCGCCGTCCAGAGCCTTCTTCCAGTAGTCGATCTGGGCCTCCAGCTCGCGGCCGGAGAGCCACTGGCGCTGCCAGAGCGCGTAGTCGCCGTACTGGACCGGCAGCTCGGACATCGGCGAGGGACGGCCTTCGGCGAAGGCCAGGTAGAGGGCTCCCAGCTCGCCCACGAGCACGCCGAGCGACCAGCCGTCGCCCGCGATGTGGTGGAGGTTCAGGAGCAGCCACGACTCGCCGTCCTCCAGGTCCAGAAGCAGCGCGCGCAGCAGCGGACCGGCCTGGAGGTCGAATGGCCGCGCGGCCTCGGCGCGGAAGAGGCGCAGGGCCTCGGCCTCGCGTTCTTCGGCGGACAGGCCGGAGAGATCGGCGTCCTCGAAAGACAGATCCAGGTCTCCCACCATCTGGACCGGCGAGCCGTCCGGGCCAGGCACGAACGTGGTGCGCAGGGCCTCGTGGCGACGGACGACCTCGGCCAGAGCGGCACGGAGGATCTGGGGCCGCAGCGCGCCGCGGACGCGCAGGGCGATCGGGATGCTGTAGAGCGCGCTGCCGGGCTCCATGCGGTCGAGGAACCAGAGGCGTTCCTGGGCAAAGGAGAGCGGCACGGTCGAGCCGGGCGCGCGGCGCTCGATCGCCGGCCGGGACGCATGCTGGCCGCGGCGGGTCTGGATCGCCGCCGCGAGTCCGGCGAGGGTCGAGTCCTCGAAGATCGCGCGGAGCGGCAGCTCGACGCCGAAGAGGTCGCGCACCCGGGAGGTCAGCCGCGTGGCGAGCAGCGAGTGGCCGCCGAGGGCGAAGAAGTCGTCCTCCACGCCGACGTCCGCGACTCCCAGCAGCTCCGACCAGGCGACGGCGAGCAGCTCCTCGACCGCGGTCCGGGGAGCCATGGAGACCGATGTTGAATCAACTTCGGGCTCGATGCGGGCGAGCGCGCGGCGATCCACCTTGCCGTTCGGAGTGAGCGGCAGAGCGTCCAGGAAAACCCAGCCGGACGGGACCATGAAGGGAGGCAGCAGGCCGGCGACGTGCTCGCGCAGCCCGTCTGCACGGCCGGCCACGTAGGCGACGAGCCGCTTGTCGCCACCCTCGCCGAGCGCCAGAACGGTGGCGTCCCGGACCTCCGGGTGGGACAGGAGAGCGGCCTCGACCTCGCCCAGCTCGATGCGCAAGCCGCGGATCTTGACCTGGAAGTCGGCGCGGCCCAGGAACTCGATCGCGCCGTCCGCGCGGCGCCGGACGAGGTCGCCGGTGCGGTACAGGCGCTTTCCGTCCGCGTCGGGCACGAAGCGCTCGGCGGTCAGGTCCGGACGGTTCAGATACCCGCGGGCCAGACCGTCGCCGCCGACGTACAGGTCGCCGGTGACGCCGACCGGCACGAGGTTGCGCTGCGGGTCGAGCACCAGCAGCGTGGTATTGGCGATCGGCAGGCCGATCGGCACGGTCGAGGCCCCCTCCGGGACCTCCTCGACGAGGTGCCACGAGGCGAAGGTGGTGCTCTCCGCCGGTCCGTAGAGATGGAGCAGGCGCTCCGGCGGACCGCCGTCCAGGCACCGCCGCACCGCGGCCGGGTCCGCGGCCTCGCCGCCGAAGAGCACGGCGCGCAACGGCCGGAAGGCATCCGGCAGCTCGCGGGCGGTCTGGTTGAACAGGGCCGTGGTGAGGAACAGGACCGTGACGCCGTCGCGCCGGACCTGGGCGATCAGGTCGCGCGGCGAGAGCATCGTCTCCTTGCTCACGCCGACCAGGCGGGCGCCGTTGAGGAGAGCGGCCCAGATCTCGAACGTGGCCGCGTCGAACGAGGTGTTCGAGCCCTGGACGACGACGTCGTCCGGTCCCAGATCGAGATAGCCCGCGTTGCGCACCATCCGCACGACTCCCCGGTGGGTCAGGGCCACACCCTTCGGCCGACCGGTCGAGCCCGAGGTGTAGATCACCAGGGCCAGGCTCTCGGGAACCGAACGCGAGGCCGGAGCGAGGCGACTCCTGCGGGCCAGTAGGGCGGCGTCGCGGTCGAGGCAGATCGGCCAGACCCGGTCCTCCGGGAGGAGCCCGAGCCAGCGTTCGCGGGTGATCAGGACGGGCGCCTGCGAGTCCTCCAGCATGAAGACCAAGCGCTCCTCCGGATAGGACGTGTCCAGCGGGATGTAGGCGCCGCCGGCCTTGAGCACGGCGAGCATGGCGACCACCAGCTCGAGCGAACGCTCCAGGCAGACCGCGACCGGCACGTCCGGTCCCACGCCGAGCTCCCGGAGGTGGTTGGCGAGGAGATTGGCGCGCTCGTCCAGCTCCCTGTAGGTACAGGCGCCGTCCGAGAAGACCGCGGCGACGGCGTCGGGCCGCAGCTCCACCTGCTCCTGGAACAGCTCGTGGATGCAGGCGTCGGGGTAGTCGGATCGATAGCCGCTCCAGGCGGCGAGCTGCTCCTTCTCCTCCGCCGTGAGCAGCGGCAGATCGGAGAGCGTCCGGCCGGGGTCCGAAGCCACGCCTTCGAGCAGGGTCGCGAAGTGGGTCAGCAAGCGCCGGGCCGTGGCTTCGTCGAACAGGTCGGAGCTGAATTCCAGAGACGCGGCGAGACGGTCCTCCCCCACCTCGACGAACGACAGGGAGAGGTCGAACTTGGCGGTCGTGCCGGCCACGTCGAGCGGCGAGAGGGTCAGCCCCTCCACCGCCGTGGAATCCATGGGCGCGTTCTGGAGCGCGAGCACGACCTGGAACAGCGGGTGATGCGAGAGGCTGCGCTCGACCTCCAGCTCTTCGACCAGGCGCTCGAACGGCAGGTCCTGGTGAGCGAAGGCGCCGAGCGCGGCGCTCCGGGCCTGGGCGATCAGCTCGCGGAAGCCGAGATCGGAGGTAGGCCGACCGCGCAGCGCGAGCGTGTTGATGAAGAAGCCGATCAGGCCTTCGATCTCGGTGCGGGTACGGCCGGCGACCGGCGTGCCGACCAGGAGGTCGTCCTGGTGGGTGATCCGGTGCAGCAGCGCCTGGAACGCGGCCAGGAGGGTCATGAACAGAGTCGCGCCTTCCTTGCGGGACAGCGTCTTCAAGCCGGCCGCGGGCAGCTCGATCGAGACCTGTCCGCCGCGCGATGTCCGCACCGCCGGCCGCAGCCGGTCGGACGGCAGGTCGAGGACGGTGGGCGCGCCGGCGAGAGACTCGCGCCAGTACGTGAGCTGGGCCTCCAGGACCTCTCTCTGGAGCCACTCGCGTTGCCAGACGGCGAAGTCCGCGTACTGGACCGGCAGCGCCGGCAGGAGCAGGCCGGCGTAGAGCGCCGACATCTCGCGCACGAGCACGCCGAGCGACCAGCCGTCGCCCGCAATGTGATGGAGGGTGGCGAAGCAGGCATGCTCTTCGTCGTCCAGCCGCACCAGGAGCGCGCGCAGGACCGGACCGGTCGCGAGGTTGAACGGCCGCGCGGCCTCCTCTTCTGCCAGCCGCCGCAGCTCCGTCTCCGCATCCGGCCGCGACCGGAGATCGATCACCGGCAGGTCGAAACCGACCTCGGCCGCGATCCGTTGAACCGGTCCGGGGAAGGTCGTGCGCAGGGTCTCATGGCGCCGGACGATCCCGCGGAAGCTCTCCGTGAGAGCGGCCACGTCGAGCGGACCGGACAGGCGCAGGGCGAGCGGCAGGTTGTAGGCGGCGCTGTTCGGATCGAGCTGCTCCAGGAACCAGAGACGCTCCTGCGCGAACGAGCGCGGCAGGTCGCCGGTCCGTTCGACCGGCCGGATCGGCGGCGCCAGAATCCCGGTCTGCGCGGAGTCGATGCGGGCCGCGAGGCCGGCGAGCGTCGGCGCCTCGAAGATGGCGCGCAGGGGCAGCTCGACGCCGAACGCGTCGCGGACGCGGGACACGACCCGGGTGGCAAGCAGCGAATGGCCGCCCAGCTCGAAGAAGCCGTCTTCGACGCCGATCCGCTCCACGCCGAGGAGGTCGGACCAGACGCCGGCGAGCAGCTCTTCGGTCGGGGTCCGGGGAGCCTGCGAAGTGCTTTCGCGGCGCTCCGGCTGGAGGAGCGCCAGGACCTTGCGGTCCACCTTGCCATTCGGAGTGAGCGGCAGGGCATCCAGGAAGACGAAGCCGGACGGGACCATGTGGTCGGGCAGCGAATTGTGGAGGAAGGCGCGGAAA
>JACZDC010025045.1_pt1 | contig 10331 bp, 12 predicted proteins | sample 8641791 | NCBI WGS metagenome assembly JACZDC01 (sample SAMN15324613, study PRJNA640507) | soil metagenome | isolation source: intercropping peanut in the second line | place: China: Luxin town, Laibin City, Guangxi Province | collected 2019-07-25 | depth 10cm m
ATCGCCGCGCCTGCGCCCGCGCCGCTCCCGCGGCGAAGGACACCTTCCGAGGGCACCGAGTTGTTCTTGCCATAGTGACGCACGCTCTCGGCGACCTGCGCGGCCAGTTCCCGCGTGGGCGTGAGAATGAGCGCACGGGGGCCCAGCGGCGCGCGCGCTGCCAGGCGCTGCAGGATGGGCAGTACGAAACCGGCGGTCTTGCCCGTGCCCGTCTGCGCGCCAGCGAGCACGTCGCGGCCCGAGAGCACGGCGGGAATCGCAGCCTTCTGGATGGGAGTGGGCTCCGTGTAGCCTTTTTCGGCCACGGCAGCCGTCAGCTCGGACGCAAGTCCGAGATCGGAAAAATTCATGATGGTCCTTGGATGATTGGGAGGCCGAGGTTCGCGATACCTTCGGTACCCGGTCTTTGAGAATGACCGGTCGCGAATCCGGCTAGACGAACGTGATCTTAGCAGAATCGGCCGGACTGCGCCGGCCGCAGCGCGTCACATTGCGTGCTTGCTGCTCTGTGCAGCAGTTCCGTCAATCGCCACGCTGCAGTGCGCGCTGCTCCGCGCGCTGCTCGCGGCGGCGTTCGCGCAGTTCGCGCAGCAGCTGCTGGCGTTCGGCGCGCGACTTCTGCTGCCATTGGCGACGCAGCTGCTCGCGCCGCGGCTGCGACAAGCGGCGATATTCGCGGAAGTCCTTGCGGATGCGTTCCTGTTCCGACGGCGTCAGGTTCTGGAAGTCGTTCCAGCGCTCGCGGATCAGCGCCCGGCGCTCTTCGCCCAAGCCGCGCCAGCGCTGAAAGCGGTCTGAAGCGCGCGAACGTTCCGCGTCATTCATGTGCGTCCAGCGGTCGGCTCCACGCGACAGCGCGAACTGGCGCTGCGGTGGCAGATCATTCCAGCGCGACTCGAACTGCGAAAGCAGTTGCTGCTGTTCAGGGCTGAGACTGTTCCAGGGGATGGATTGCGTCGACGCGGCGGCAGCGGCCGGCGCCTCGGCCGCGAGCAGCGGCGCGCCGGTCAGCAGCAATCCCATCAGCATCAGCGTCTTCATTTGTCCTTCACCTTCTTCTCATCGGGCTTCGGTGGCGACGTTTTCGCCACCGCTTTCGGCTGCTTCGCGGCCGGTTTGTCTGGCGGCGGCTTCACCGGCTTGTGCTCCAGATACTCCTGCCAGCTCTCGTCATCGCTGTCGATGGAGCCGAGAAATTCCAGCAGCGCGGCATCCACCGGCGGCTGCGCGGCTTTGGCGCCCGCGCTGCCGAATCCCGCCAGTGCGCACATCAGCAGCGCGCGCCGCATCAGATGCCCACCGGATCCTTCTCGCCCATGGCCGCGGCCCATTCGATGAAATCCAGGTCCGGCTCCTGTGACAATTCATAGCCATCGGAATCGGCCAGCAGTTCCAGGTCATCCAGCGTACTGCCGGCTTCGTTCACGGGTTGATGCGATGCGCCCCAGAGCAGCACCGCCACCAATGCCACCGCGGCAACGGCGCCACCCGGCGCCAGCACGCGCAGATCGAGCCACGCGGGTTTTGCGGGTTTCGCCAGGGCGGCATGACGAGCCTGTGTGAGGCGCGAGCGAGTGGCGGCGTCGAGCTCTTGCACGCTGTCGCGCAACAGTTCGCGTGCGCGACGTTCGAATGCGGAATCCTGTTCTTCATTGCTCATGTCATGAACCCGCCCAATTGCTCGCGCAGACTCTGCACCGCGCGTGAATAGTGTGTCTTGACGCTGCCTTGGCTGCAGCCCATGGCGCGCGCGGTCTCGGCCACATCCAGTCCTTCCATGTTGCGCAGCAGGAAGGCCTGTCGCTGGCGCGCCGGCAGCAGGCTGATGGCGCGCTGCAGTGCCGTTCCGATCTGCTCGCCTTCGACCCGTGCCACCGGACCCGGCGACGGATCTGGCGCGCGCTCGACCGGATCCATTTCGATGTCTTCGCCGCTTTTCCAGGGCATCCACGCCAGGAAGCGGCCCCGTACGGTGCGCCGGCGCTGCAGGTCGCGGATGCGATTCTCGAGGATGCGATAGAACAGCGGCCGCCACTCAGCGCTGGGCCTGCTTGCATAGCGACGCACCAGCTGGAGCATGGCGTCCTGTACGGCATCGAGGGCGTCCTCGTCGTGGCGCAGCGCCATCTGGGCCATGCGGAAGGCCTTGCGCTCCACCTCTGCCAGGAAGTCATTCAGCGTCTGCGCTGCGGGGTCCGCCATTGCCGACAAGAAAGCGCCTCCCCGCGGGCCAGCCGTCAGGTCGGCCAGCAGCGTAGCAGAGGCATGGAGGGCGGGGCAGTTCGGCATCTTGGCAACCTCATCCAGCACCACAACGCGCGCGCGCGCGATCGGTTGACAGCGCGCAGGCAAAGGCGTGGCACGCAACCTGCTTCGAGGAGCAAAACGGATGAAGAGGCGGTGGCGTTGACAGCCTGGCTGTCAGCCGGCGAGGTAGGAGGCGATGAATTAGCAGCGGCCGGTGGACGCGGCCGCTGCGATCGGAAAAACGGATCAGCCGGGCTTCTTCGTCATCCACCAGAAGCCGATCATCATCAGGCCCACGAGCGCGACGACGACATAACGGAAATAGGAGCGATCTTCACCGAACATGCGTATCCCTCGCGACAGAATTCGTGGGGGCACATTAGGGCAGGCCGGTGAAATGCGCCGTGGCCGCGATCACGATCGCGCGGCCACGGGCTTTCCATAATCGCGCTCGTTATGCCAGCGCCTTCTTGTACAGCTCGATCTTGCGGGCCCAGGCCCGCTCGGCCTGTTCCTTGTTGTAGACCTGCGAGTCGATGGCGCACCAGCCGTGACTGGCGCCGGTGTACACCTCGACTTCCGCCGGCAGCTTCGCGTCGGCAAAGGCCTTCTTGAGAATGTCCTTCGAAGTGGGGTCCTGCTTGTCGTCGTTGTCGGCGATGGCGATCAGGAAGCTCGCCTTCATCTTCGGGATGAGCAGGTGCGGGCTGTTGGCATCCTTGGTGGTGAGGCCGCCACCGTGGAACGTCGCGCCGGCACCGATGCGGTCAGCGCGCGCGGCGGCCGTGCGAAACACGATGGGACCACCCATGCAGTAGCCCTCGGTGCCCATCTTCTTGCGCTTGTCCACTTGCGGCTGTGCATCGAGCCAGCTCACGAAGGCATTGGCATCGGTGTTGTGTGTGGTGGCGTTCAGCGTGCCTGCCAGTTTCAGCAGTGCATCGCGCGTGGGCGGATCGCTGAAGTTCGGATTCGGCGGTGCGGTGGGGGCCTTCTGCGTGCGGTAGAACGGATTCACCGTCAGCACTGAATAACCGGCTTCGGCCAGTCGCGTGCTCATCTTCCGGAACGGATCGCGCAAGCCGAAGATGTCCGGCCACACCAGCACCGCGGCATGCGCGCCGGTTTTGGGATGCACGAAGTGCGCATCGCAATTGCCATCCGGCGTCTTGATCACCACTTCGGATTCCGAAACTTCTGCGGCATCGGCGGCGCGCGGCAGTACGGCCAGCAGGCCTGCCCCCAGGCCCAGTGCGCCGAACTGGCGACGCGAAAGCTCGCCGGCCTTCTGCATGACATCCATGGAATCGTGATCGCACATGGCAGACCCCCTGCGGTGATTGGAACGCCGGATTCTACGACAGCTTTTCTACATCCCGCAGCGTGGGGAACAGCTTCATCCACAGCAGCGCAATGACGATGCTTCCCACCCCGCCGACGATCACCGCGGGCACCGCTCCCCACCAGGCGGCGGTGACCCCGCTCTCGAATTCTCCGAGCTGGTTCGATGCGTTCACGAACAGGAAATTCACGGCGCTCACCCGACCACGCATGTCGTCGGGCGTGGCAAGCTGCACCAGCGACAGCCGGATTACCACGCTGATCTGGTCTGCGGCGCCCATGACGGCCAGCGCTCCCAGCGACAGCCACAGATTGTGCGAGAGGCCAAACGCCAGCGTGGCGATGCCGAATACGATCACCGCCTGGAACATGCGCAGGCCCACGCGACTTTCGATGGGGCGCCGCGCCATGAAATAGGTGGTGATCAACCCGCCGACCGAGGGCGCCGCGCGCAGCAGGCCCAGGCCCAGCTCATTGGTGTGCAGGATGTCCTTGGCGAAGATGGGCAGCAGCGCCGTGGCGCCGCCCAGCAAGACGGCGAACAGGTCCAGCGAAATCGTGCCCAGCAACGTGGGGTTGCGGCGCACGAAGTGCACACCAGCAAACAGCGACCGTGCCGTCACGGCCCCGCTGTCGAACTCGCCCTGCTTGATCGGCAACGCGCCATTGAAGATGCCGCCGCACAGCCAGAAGAAGGCGCATAGCGCATAGGCCGCGCCGGTGGAGAAGGCCATGGCGAAGCCGCCGAGCATGGGGCCGGCAGTGGTGGCGATGTGCATCGCGCCGCTGGAGAGCGCCGTGCCCTGCTGCAGCATGTTCGTGGGGACGATGTTCGGCAGCATCGCTGCGCCGGCCGGACGTTCGAACGACGAGGCGGCGCCGAACACGGCCGAGGCGATGTAGATGTCGAGCACCGAAATCCAGCCGGCGAAACTGCCCCAGGCCAGGTAGGCGGCGGAAAGTCCTTCCACCCACTGGCAGATCTGCACGATGCGTTTGCGGTTGTAGCGATCGGCCGCGTGACCGGCATTGAAGGTCAGGAACAGCGTGGGCAGGAACTGCACCAGTCCCACCATGCCCAGATGAAAGGCGCTGCCGGTGATCGAATACACCTGCCAGCCCACGGCCACGGCGATGATCTGGCGCGAGAAATGCGAAAACAGTCGGCCGCTGAAATACAGCAGGAACGGACGGTGGCGATAGAGCGACTGACTGGAGGCTGACGACAAGCGGCGATTCGGTGATTGGCCGGCGCGCTAGATTACCCTAAGGGGCAGCGCTGCTGCGGCGGTTCCCGACGGCCGATACGCCGGACGGCATCGTATTCAGCAGGCCGCGCTGACTGATCGGCGCCGGAGCATCCGGTAAGCTAGGGGGCCGGACGACTGCGGAGATACCTCATGCGCGCACTCAAGATTTTCGGCTTTGCGATCGGCGGCCTGATCGCTCTGCTGGTCCTGGCGCTGCTGGCAGTGTGGCTGTTCGTCGATCCCAACGATTACAAGGATCGCATCGCCGCGGCGGTGAAGGATTCCACTGGCCGCAGCCTGTCGCTGCCGGGCCAATTGAAGCTGGCGGTGTTTCCCTGGGTTTCGCTGCAGACCGGCGAGGCCAGCCTGGGCAATCCGGCGGGGTTCGGCGACGAACCCTTCCTCACGCTCAAGCACGCGTCCCTGAGCGTGAAGCTGCTGCCGCTGCTGCGCAGCCAGCTCGAGGTCGGACGCATCGAGATCGACGGGCTCGATCTGCGGCTGAAGCAGAACGCCGCGGGCAAGGGCAATTGGGAAGACTGGGGCAGCCAGGCCGCGGCCGAACCGGAGAAGCCGGGCACCACGCCAACCGTCAACCTGGCCGGGGTCTCCATCACCAACAGCCGCATCGCCTTCGAAAACATGGTGGCGAACAATGTGGGCGTGGACATCGGACACGTGGCGCCCGGCGTATCCATCCCCGTGTCTCTCAGCATGAATCTGGTGAGCGCACCCAATTCGCGGCCCATGCCGCTGAAGGCGAAGTTCGACCTCACGCTCGACCTGGACCAGCAGCGCTACCAGATGGCAAAACTCGACCTGCAGGGCGAGGTGCAGCCGGAGGGCGCGCCCAAGCCTGTGACCTGGAAGTTCGCCTCGCCCGCCGTCGATCTGAACCTGGCGGCGCAGACGCTGGCCCAGACCACCTTCACCGCCGAGGCGGGCCTTGCCAGGCTCAGCGGCCGCATCGCCGGCACCAGGCTGATCGATGCGCCCTCGCTGACCGGGTCCTTCGCGCTGGCCGTGCTTGCGCCGCGCGAACTCATGACGCAGTTCGGCATGGACTCGCCGGTGACGCGCGACAAGTCCGCGCTGGCGCGTTTCGCCGCACAGGGCGGCTACGTGTGGCAGGGCGGCGTCGCGCGCATGAACGACCTGAAGTTGCGGCTGGATGATTCGCAGCTCACCGGCCGCTTTGCCTACGACACCCGCAACAGCGGCATGGATTTCGCGCTCGGACTGGATCGCATCGACCTGGATCGGTATCAGCCGCCGCCGGAGGAAGAGACCACCAAGCCCGCGCCCATCGAGCTGCCGGTGGACCTGCTCAAGTCGCTGCGCGCCAAGGGCAGTTTCAACGTCGGCGAGATCAAAGTGGGCGGCGCGCATCTTACGCAGCTCACCGCTGTCATCAATGTGGCCGATGGACAGGGACGCTTCGCGCCGCTGACGGCAAGACTCTATGGCGGCCAGTACAACGGCAACATCGCGCTCGACGTGCGTCAGGCCGTGCCGCGGCTCACCATGGATGAGCATCTGACCGGCATCGACATAGCCGCGCTGATGAAGGAATACGCCGACAGCAAGCGCCTGTCGGGTCGCGGCAATCTCAACGTGAAGCTCGCGGCTTCCGGGCGCAATGGCGATGCGCTGCTCAAGACGCTGACCGGCACCATCAGCACCGACCTGCAGAACGGCGCCGTGGAAGGCGTGGATATCTGGTACGCCATCGCACAGGCGCAGTCATTGATCCAGAAGCGCGAGCTTGCCGCAGTGACCAACACCAGGCGCACGGCTTTCGAAACCTTCAAGGCCTCGGCTGATGTGGTCAACGGACTGGCTACGACGAAGGACCTCGCCATCGCCTCGCAACTGCTGCGCATCAATGGCAGCGGCAGCACCAACCTGGTGACGCAGGCGCTGGATTACAGCATCACGGCGACGGTATTGAAGACTCCGCCGGGTGTCGATGAGGGCACCGCGCAACTCGCACGCGCCACCATTCCGGTGAAGATCACCGGCACCTTCGAAGATCCGAAAGTTCGTCCCGACCTCGCCGGCATGGCGAAGGAACGCGTGAAGCAGGAAGTGGAGAAGCGCAAGGACGAGGTGAAGGAGAAGGTCAAGGACAAGCTCAAGGGCCTGTTCAACCGCTGAGCTGTCCAGTGGATGCGACCGACCCTGCGGGCGGTCGCATCCCCAAAGCAGGACTTCAGATGAAGTTGATCTGCGTCGGCGGCTGCAGCGGGATCGTGTTGATCAGGAATCGACCCCAGGGTGCGCGCACCGTCATTTGCGCCAGGTGCTCGCGAATGGCGCCCATCAACAGCGGAAAACCATTGCTGAGCAGGATCTGCTGTTCCGCGGCCTCGTCCGCCGCGCCGGTGATGTTGAACACCGCGTAGGCCTCCACCGCGAAGGTGTAGGGCGCGTTCTTGCTGGCGGCGTTGTCGGTGCGCACTGACGCCATCAGCGCATAGCGTCCAGGCTGGCCTTCCATTTTCTGCACCTGCTGTCCGTATTGCAGCTGCGTGCCGGCGCGATCGCCGTTGGGATCGTGCCCCTGGTTGGTGCGTACTTCCTGCAGCGGATAGAGCAGGTCTTCGAGCTGCAGTTGCGTCGTGTTCTCCACCGGATCCTCCAATTAGTCGGTTGTCTGGATAGCGCCCGGCGCCGTTGCGCGGCGCTGTTCTTGTTGGGGTCGCGCAGTCTAGTGCGGTCGCACCGCAAAAGTCGCGTCTTTCACCGCAACTGGCTGTCCTTGCTGCCACGGCGGTTGTAGCCGGCCACCGGGCGGTCTTCCCGGTCGAGCAGTTCCTGGCAGGCCACACACAGGCGGACGCCGGGCAGCGCGGCACGACGGGCCTCGGGGATGTCATTGCCGCATTCGGCGCAGTTCTGCAGGCTTTCGCCTGCCGGCAACTGGCTCTTGGCGCGATTGATCGCGTCCTTCACCGTGGCATCGATCTGTTCCTGTACGGCGCCTTCGTGCGCCCAACCCGTGGCCATGCCCGCTCCGCGCAGCAGTGATTTTCCGGGAGTGTAGCCCCGCGAGGTGCGACCTTCGACCGCCGCGGGCCGTAGGCAATGTCTTATGTCGCCATGTCGCCGTGCAGCAGCAGGGCAAGGCCCGCTGCGGTGGCCACGACGCCCACAATGCGCGCAATCCAGCGGCCGCCCGGCACCAGCTTTTCGGCCAGCACCACGCACATCAGCATCGCGATCCACAGCAGGTTCATCACGCCCACCGCGAACAGCACCAGCATCAATGCCCAGCAGCAGCCTACGCAATACAGGCCGTGCCGCAGGCCCAGACGCATGGCGCCGCCGGGCGAGGACTGGAATCCGCCATGCTGCTGGATGAATGACAGCGGTGCCCGGCAATGCGTGAGGCAGGAATCCTTCACGGGCAGCCACTGATAGATACCGGCTGCGATCAGCACGATGGCGCCGGTGGCACGATTCGCCGTGCTCATTGCCGGAGTCATCATGGCCGCGGATTCCAGCGCCCAGTGCGCCAGCGTTGCGCCCATCGAGAAGGCGCCCCAGGCCAGCAGGTAGCCGAGCAGGAACCACGCGGCGGATGCAAAGCGCTTACCGCCGCGTTCGGCCTGGCGCGCGACGCCCAGATACAGCAACACCATGGGCGCAGCCGACGGCACCATCATGCCGACCATCATCACGAACCACATGCCAAAGAGGTAAAGGGCCAGAGGCGTCGACCACGCTGCCAATGCGGGCGACATCATCTGCAGATGATTCATGCGCACATCGGCCATGCCGGGCATGTCCATGCCTGCCATGCGCGCGGCTTCGCGCGCGAGCCAGGTCCAGGCCAGCGCGGCGATGAGCAGCATGGCGACCAGCGCGATGAGGCGCTCGCGCCGCATCGCCGAGGCGAGCGCGGCGTCAGCGGTCAATTAGTGATGCCGCCCTGGCACAGATGCAGTTCGGCGAACTGGCCGTACGAATCATTGAGTTCGTAGGTGATGGGGCCCATGGTTTTCGTCCAGCCGCGGCCGATCTCGGCTTCCTTGAATTCGAAGCCGCCCTCGGGCTGGATGCGGATGCGATGCTCGGCGCCGGTGATCGGATTGACGATGGGTTCGCCGCGCTGCTCGATATAGCCGTCCACCCTGAGGTGGGCGCGGCGGCGCGGGATATCCACCTGGAAGTCGATGTCGGCGAACACCGGCTCGTGCACCTTGCTCAGCATGGAGGCGAACACCGCGAACATCGTGGCGCCGGGCTTCGTGTCTTGTCCGCTCATGATCCGCAGCAGCGCCTCGCGCTGCGCCTCGTTGGCGCGCCGGTCGACGATGGGCAGGGCTTCGCCATTGCCCTCATGGATGGCTTTGGGATAGCGGAAGATCCCGGCAAGGCGCAGTCCATCCAGCGGTGTGCCGCCATGAAAGCCCCGATCGATCTGGATGCCCACGACTGCCGAGCAGTTGCCATAGGTGGGCAGCGCATTGAACTGGCAGGGGCAGCCATAAGAGCAGTTGCAGTTGGCGAATTCGCGGCCGTGAATGGTCCATGGAGTGGCAGACATGGCATCTCCCTGCGTTGTCGGCCGTAGCATACGCCTGCGGTGCCGGAGCCCGAAAGCCTGCAATTGCGCCGCAAAGGCGCCGCACGCGCCGGTCAGGGACCGGGCAGACTGGCCCGCATGAGCCGCCTCACCGCATCCCAGCTCTACAGCTTCCTGCGCTGCCCCCATCGGGTGGCCATGGATGCCGTAGCCGATCCGCTGCTGCGCGACGAGGTGAGTCCCTTCGTGCAGATGCTGTGGGAACGCGGCGTTGCGCATGAGCGCGAACTTGTGGCGGCACTCACCGTGCCTTGCGAAGATCTTTGCGCCTTGCGGGGCGATGCGAAGGAGGCCGCCACCCGCGCCGCCATCGCGCGCCAGGCGCCGCTGATCTACGGCGGCAGGCTGTCAGTGCATGAATTGCTGGGCGAGCCGGATCTGCTGCGCCGCGAAAGCGGTGGATACGTGGCCATCGACATCAAATCCGGCGCCGGGCGCGAAGGCGGCGATGAGGAAGAAGAAGGCCGCCTGCGCCGGCACTACGGTGTACAGCTCGCGCTCTACACCGACATCCTGGAGCAAATGGGCCTGGCGGCTGGACGCTACGGCTACATCTGGGACATCAACGGCGTCGAGACCCGTTACGACCTGACGGCTCCATTGGGTTCGCGCTCGCCCTGCCTGTGGGATGTGTATCTGAAGACCCGCGCCGCAGTGCGCGCGACGCTGGTCGCGCCCCATGCCAGCACGCCTGCGCTGTCGAGCCTCTGCAAGCAATGCGTGTGGCGCAGCACCTGCTTGCACCAACTGCGCGAAAGACAGGATCTCACCCTGTTGCCGGAGCTGGGGCGCGCTGCGCGCGATGCGTTGCAGGAGGAGTTTCCAACACTGCAGCACCTGGCCCTGGCCGATGTGGAGCCTTTCATCGACGGCGAGCGCACATCGTTCGCACGCATCGGTGC
>JACZDC010154987.1_pt1 | contig 10328 bp, 6 predicted proteins | sample 8641791 | NCBI WGS metagenome assembly JACZDC01 (sample SAMN15324613, study PRJNA640507) | soil metagenome | isolation source: intercropping peanut in the second line | place: China: Luxin town, Laibin City, Guangxi Province | collected 2019-07-25 | depth 10cm m
AAAATCGATTTTCATGGTTTCTAGAAAATTGTATTTTCGAGAAAAATATTTTTTGGTTTCGGAAAATTTTTATAAAAAGAGAAATTTTTAGATTAATTAAAATTAAATACTTTATTTTCAAGACTATTTTTCAACACAAATTTTCAATAGAGAATGATTTAGAGTCAAAGAACAAAAACATGGAACCTCCCGAACAAGAAGAAAGTTGGAGAGAAAATTCTGGCATTTACAAAGCTCGCTTCGAGATTATTGAAGGAATGCTTCGCAAAGGAGTTGGCCATGAGAAACAAAAAGCCAATCTTGAACTTTTGTATGAGTCTCAGCGAAGCATTAATTTTGAGATTCCTTATCTCTCTGAGAAATTAGACTCTGGACTTTCATTATTACTTTCGCTTCAGCTTGATCTTGAGGGACAACAAAATCCGAGAAAAGAGCACCTGGAACAAATTCAATATCTCACCGAGATGAATGAGCGATTGGCTCTCGAGATTGAGAGATTGACTGCCAGTCGAGATGAAGTTTTGATTCTCATTTGTCAATACGAGGATATCAATCACCATGACGATGAAGCGTTGGCTCGATCGTTGCAAGCCGAGATTCAAGAGAAGCCAGTTGTTCAAGTGCCTAAAAAATTTATCCGAGACACGGGCGAGAGCCCTCACAAGCGCGATTCACCTGTTCGCCGTTTCTCCGATGTCTCGGACATGAATCCCATTTTTGAGATCGATTTGAATTTGCGAATTTTACAAAAACTTGAATACAAGATTGCGAGATTGCCATCAGGACAAACCCCGGACACTTATATTAGAAATCGATTCTACAAAGCCAAGGGTCAGCAAGTGGAGCTGGCTTTTTTGAGATTCAAATATGAATCTTGGCCCGAAGGCATGTCTTGGCACGACTGGCTCCTCGCCAGAATGGCAATGATTGCCGATCCAAAAACGCTCCTTCGTCTTTGGGGTCTATTTTGGGCCACGATCTCAAATTATGATGTTCAAGAAATTTATTTGTCTCGACCCAAATGCAATGGCGAACTGTGCAAGCTTCAGCACAAGCGTTGGCTTCAACTTCGTCTTTCCGAGGACGCATCTCTAAAGAGAAGTGTAATCTCTCCCTCTGAAATTCGAGCTCGTCTCGTTTATTGGCAGCAAGAACAAGTTGCAGAGATCTGCGCTTCTGTCAAGGACAGTTCGTTGTCGATTGAAGATCTTTTGAGAGCTGATAACATTCAGTTTGTCTCAACATTGGTTGCTATTCACCACAAACTGAGAGATGATTTTATTCCACAAATTGTCTACTGTATTACTTCTGATTTCCTCAAAAAAGTCAAACCTGAAGCAATTGCATTCCTCTGGGCCACCGTTGCCAATTTTGAACAATCCAACATTTTGAATTCTTGGCTCTCTTCTGTTTTGGTGCAAACCGTAGCGCCGTTGATCTATCAGACCAACCAGCTGTATTACACAGGATGGCAAGAACTCTCTCGTGGTCAACTGGATCAATTGATTGAAGAACTTTAATTGATAAAAAGTTTCGTAAATCGTGATCGAAACTCGGCTCTCTTTTTCTTATTAACACCAAGAGACTTGAGAATATCAATGCATTTGCCAACATCCTCAGAGGAATAGGTACCAACAACTCGATCGATAATTTGTTGGAAATAAGGAAATATACTTCCCCACGTGTCATAGGAGCAAAAAATAATTAAACATTGCGTATCAAATGCGTATTGAGACAAGAGCAATTCATATTTGTAACAGAATTGGGCATGACAATGTGTCCAAGTTGGTATCTCAATGTCATTGCTTTTCATCACTTTAGCACAGTCTTCACGATAGACCTTATAAATGGCCTCATAACGACTTTCAGGTTCCTCGTAATAGTTTTCCAAATTTTCAATAAATTTCTCAAGTTTGATCAACTTTCTTTTTGATGGATCATTTGGGTCGATTTTCCAGGGAACTCGATTTTTGGAAAGCAATCTCACAAAACAGCTTAAACAATCTTCATTGATTTTCGATCGAATATAGCTCCAATTGATTGTTTTATCTTTTGAAAGATAGGTGGTTAGAAAGCAATGATAATAGATCTGAAATCGATAGTTGTAATTCAAAGCCTTTGAGACGGCACAAATAAAGATGAATATTTTCGTATGGTTTTCAGCTCTGGGAAGTTTAAGTCGATGATTCCAAACATATTTGGTTATTTTCGCTAGACATCGGTCAAAATTCCAAGTTTTATCAACGCCGCAAAAATGTTCATCTTTCGTAATGGGCGTAAGAAGAATATGCTCTGCCCAATATTGAAAGGGTTGGAAAATCAGATGAATTTGATTTAAAACTTTTTGTCGAGTTAAAAGCCCCTCGCGTTTGTCAACTAGCCTTTTGGGTGAGCTATCCCTTGACATTTTTTAAAAATGAAGGTGGTTTGAGAGAAATTATTTTTATTCTTTCATTCAATTTCGTTATTGTTTTTCAGAATTTGAAATAAATTCTACAAACAACGTTTTCAATTCTAAAGACAAATTTAACAAATCAACAAATTTATCAAACATGAATGACAAACCGATGAAATTGGACCGAATCGATTTAGTTGACTTGGATCGAATTTTCGATCGCTATTGTCCTCGGCCAAATCCTGGCGAACACCGAGATTATCATTGCGCCAATCTTGATCGAGTTATAACTCTAGCATTGAATTGGAAACATCGAGAAAATCCTTTCTTCAAACAAGCTTCAATGGGTGTTTTGCAACAAGAACCTAGTGAGAAAATGATTCAAGAAGAAATTGCCTATCATGTTACACATTTGATGGAGTATCAGGAAAATTCTGTTACAATTACAAAGACAGCTCAAAATCTCTTTCAGAAAGCAAGGCAGATGATGAAGAATACCAAGTAATAAACCAAAGTCATTTACATTTCACTATATCGGAGTTGAGCACCGCGAGGGTCATTGCTCAAAAAGTTGTCCCAGCTCAATTGGCTCCACGTTCCAACAAGGAATCCCTCGATCTGGACAAATTGACGACTTGGAGTGATGAAGGTATAGATGGATTTCGGTTTTGAGAGTATTACTTCCTTTCCAATCTTTTGAGGCAACACTTCGCGGCCATCAATGAGAATAGGGTGACCTCGACAGATGAGCAAACGTTCTTGAGTGTCTTCATTCTCGAGTTGGAAAAAGTTTGTCAAAGGCATTGCTAGCTTGATCAACTTGACAACTGGAACAGCTTCATCGTTCTCACCGAGAATCAAATCTCCCGGTCTCAGCTCTTCAATTGGCAAATTCTGTCCGTTCGCCAACCTAACACGGCTACCCTCGGCAACACAAAGCGCATCAGAGAGCAAAAGATTTTGAGTTGAAGAGCTAAACCCAGGAGTAGAGCCAATATAAGTTTTGAAAGGAGAAGCTTGGGTTGACCATTGACTTCCATTGTTCCAAGCCGGAAGCCCAGCAAAGAAATCAGTTGTCCCACTTCCCGGTTTGGTTGAGAATGTCAAATCCAGAACAATCTGGGCAGCTATCTCACTGGTGCTCCAAACTAAACTGCCTGAAGCAGTTTGAAAGCGAAGATTGGCCAGGAGTTGGTCGCCAGTACCGCTGGTGGCAGTTCCAAGATGAATTCCAGAAGGAAAAGTGATGGATGACAGAGCTACAGTAAAATCATCAGCAGGACCAGATGGTGTTGCACTCTCCATAATATTTTGATCTAGAAACGTGCTCAACAGAAGATCACCAGTTGTGAAAGCAGGAAGAGTAAACGTATAGGTCACATGTTGGCCAGAAGTGGCCCATGTATTCTGATCGGGAACAAAATCACGAACAACAGTTACATTATTAGAACTGGCAACATTACAACGCCTTGTCCATGTAGAACTATCAAAAGTGTCAAGATTAGGATTAGCCGTTGTAGCTGTATTGTCGCCCCAAAAGACGCTAGTTACACTTCCGAGGATAGAGCTATGAAGAGGGTGATCCACATTACGATTTCCATCTGCAACCGTATTCAGACTGATTGCCGAAGACCAAGTAACTCCGCCATCATAAGTATGAATGTATCGAATGGGTCGATCATTGTCAGCGGGAACATTATCGATCCATACAGCGCTTGCGACAGCTCCATTGTAAGACGATACAACATCCACTTTTTGCAAAGGAAAAGAGGGGTTTGGATTGAGCGTAGAACCAACCACAGCACTTGTAGCATCCCATGTTCCAAGAAATCGTCTTCGACGCCTAATCTGCCTAGCACCACCAGTAGAATCCGGACAAATCCAAACAGCATAGATAATATTCGAATTTCCAGAACTTAACGAATTTCCACTGACAGCAACAGCATGTCCTCCATCCGTTACGATATTGGGAGTTAACACACGAGCTGTTACAAAGGTAAGAATAGACGCAGTGCTCATAGCTGTCTCTGTCCAGGCACCACCATTGTTATCAGATGTTGCGCACCAAAGCGGAGCATTTCGTTGTCCACCTGATGTGCTAACAACACCATCGAAATATGTGACGGCAACGGTTTGAGCGTCTCCGCTGCAACTAATTCGTGGAAAATTAGCCGTTGTTTGGGTTGAGGTAAACGAGGCTGGACTAACATTGTATGAATTATTTCCTACTCGAGTAAAAGCTAGAACTTGTCCATAATAGGCAATGGCTGCCCAACCAATAGAACCATCTGTAGAGCCTGTAATGTGAGGGAATTGCGACGCTGCATCAGGTAGTTTTGGATCTACTTCATCCTTGACAAAGCTGGTCGCATTGTCGATTGAGCGGGCGATAAAGGTGTGCGTTGGATCGGCGCTACTCGTAGCTTGCTGAGACCAAATCACATCGACAATCGCACCATCATTAACTCCCGAGGTAGCCATATGAGCAGAGACATAGGTGATGGTTAAAACCAGATCCGAGACAGTCGCAATGGAGCCCCACGTTGTTCCTCCGTCTGTGCTGGTACGAGCGTAGAGCGTTTGACCAGCCGAGGGGACAGGAGGTACATAGTAATAGAAGAAAACAGTTTGCTGACTGCCTGTTGAGTTACAAACTAAAGCTTGTGCTGCGAGGCTGCCATTCAGCGGATCCCAGCCTAAACTAGCACCATCCCCAATATCAACAGCGACACCGGAGGAAGGGAACGTTTGACCGCCATTGATACTCTTTCTCCAATTGATTTTGTAACTGAATTGCGGAGCAACATAATTGCCCTCAACCGTGAAAATGGTTAAACCATCTCCTGACATGGAAGACAGAATTGAAGTAGCACTGGTATCAAGATCATTCAGCTGAAATTCTGAACAAGTAGCAGCCATTCTCTCGTCGTTGTTTATCTAGATCAAAGAGAATAATTCATTTAATTGGATCATTCACAATGACCGATTTTTATTTTGTTGTGTAAGAGTATGGAAATTAAAAACAATGTCGGGTCGTCAATACACCAAACATTACACTGAGCGACCATCTCCTCCTTTCCCCGCCAACATGAATTGCGGCAAAACCAAACTTGGCAACGATGGACGCTATTGGACCAGCGTTGCGGCTAGCAATGGCGTCTGTCGTTGGGTACCTGGCGGAAAAGTTGCCGTCCGCAAACGTCGTACCGCCTCCAAACCCAAGCGCTCTGGCTCTAAACCTATGGCAAAGCGTTCCGCCTCTAAGCCCAAGCGCTCTGCCTCCAAGCCAAAGGCCAAGGCTATGAAGCGCTCCCGTTCTGCCTCTCCCTGCCCTCGCGGAAAGAAGGTCATTCACCGCAAGGCCTACACCCGCTCGGATGGCCTCCGCGTCAAGGCTACCAATTATTGCCGCAAAAAGTAAACTATTTCTTATGTTTATTTACTTACTGAACCTTGGTCATTACACATTGATTGAGTTTGTCTTGCAAGTTGAGAAAGATTTGCCCAGCTTCCTCTTTGAATTTCTCAAAATCCCCTTGACATTCGTCAAGACGATCTGCCCATTTCTGTTCACAATTTTCTTGAATCTCTTTTTTGAATTGTTCTCTCTGTTCCTCAGTCATTCCAATTCGGCGAGAGCATTGTTCCAATTCGAATTTGTGTTGCTCAACCAGATGACCCGCCTGTAGACCAATGTCTTCAATCTGTTTGTTTTTAGCCAAAATCTCTTTCTCTAGAGCAGCAATCTCCTCTTTGCTTTTTGCAGACAACAACAAACTCTCATCAAGTGATTTTTGGAGAATAGAACAATCCTCACAGACAACTGCTGATTTGGATCGCTCTTGTTTGAGCTGTGCCGAGAGACGATCCAATTCTTCTCCATAGCCACGAGCGGTTGAGGAGGCTTCTGTCAATTGCTGTTGAAGCGACGCGATTTGCTTTTGCAATTCCACTTGTCGAGCCTTCAAATCTTGAATCTCATTGTTGAGGGCCACTTTCTCTCTATCCAATTCAACAATCTGCTTCTGAAGAGGTAGCAGACCTTCATTGGCCAGCGTACTCTCCTTGATACTCTGGGCTAGCCTTGCCTCAAGCTCTGAGTAGTCTTTAACTTTTTCCGCCAATTGCTCCCTAGCTTGAGATAATTCTTCAACCAGCTGGAGATACTCAGGCGCCTTGGTACAATCTTGACGCTCAAGAAGAAGAACATTACGATTCAAAAGATCCTCTTTCTCTTGTAAAAGTTGATCAATCTGAGCTGAATTAGCATTGGCTTGCTCCGAGTTACTCAACTGCAAATCAATCAAAGTGTCATTGGTAGCTTTTTGATTGGACAGCTCCTCGCTCAGAGAGTTGATTTGTGCTGACAACTGTTCGATTTGAGTCGTTCTAGAGAGAAGTTCACTGTTCAACTGCGCATTGGTAGCTTCCAATTTGTCAAGCTCAGAGACCAATTTCTCCATATTGCTTCCAAGCTCTTGATTGGCTTGAAGATAACGTGCTACATCCTTGCGAAGGCCAACATTTGCTTCCGTCAAAGCAGTTTTCTGTTGCTGACACAGTTCATATTCTCCAGGACACGATTTCAAATTGCCCAACTGTTGAGTGAGAATGTCAATCTCTTGTCTACTTGAGCTGATGATACTATTGAGTTGAAGTTGAGTTTGACTGAGAGTCCTCTCATTGTTCTGCAAATTGGTTGTCAAAACAGAGAAATCTTGAATTGCCTCTGCCTTTTGGCCCAACAATAGATCTCGTTCTCCAACAACCTCTTTTAGCTGAGAGGTCAGCGAAGCAACCTGTTGCTGCAGATTGGAACTCTCTTGACCGAGTTGTTCAAAAGCAGTCCTTGCTTGAGTTTGCTCATTCAACAATTGATCTCTCTCTTGGGTAATCTGAGAAAGTTGTCCGTTGAGTTTCTCAAAATCAACAACTGCTTCTTGAATTCTAGACTCGCATTCCTTGGCTTGTTCTTCGAATTGTTGAGCTTGAACTACAGTTTGTCTCAATTGTTCTTCCAATTCTAGATTTCGTTGGCTCAAATTAGCTTGAGTCTCTTGTGCCGCAGTGTAATCTCGAGACATTCGAGATTGCAAACTCTCAATGTCCTTTTTCAATTGGGCAATCTCACTGACCAAACGAGAGTTGGATGAATTGGCCGTCTTGAGCTGTTGATTAAGTTGATAGAGTTGAGAACTTGAAGCAAGTGCTGCTGTTGTTGCTGTTGCTGTTGATCCCGAAGAAGATGTAAATGAAGTTCTTCTCAGCTCTTCAATTCTTTGTTTCTGCTCTGCATCTCGAGTCTCATAGAATTGCCTAACTCGTGCAAGTTCCGCTGAGCACTCATCATTCGTGGTTTTGTCTCGAAGCATATTGTCTTTTAGGCGAAGCATCTCTTCTTCATTGTGTCGAGGAGAGGTAGTTGAGAAAATAAATAATTTCGATTCATCTTCTATCTCTGTTCCTCTAGCTAAAGCATCCAGAACGTTGGTTCCTTGAAGCTCAACATTTGTTAAGAGTAAAAGATATTTCAATGGGAATCCAAATCGTGCACCGTTCTGACGAGAATTGTATTGTTCAATTTGAGCATCGACGCCTCTTAGGAAATCATCAGAAGAGAAAGTTGAAACCTCTACCCATCGTTCAGTTCCAGGAATTAGATTAGAGAAATTCGTAAAATCTGTGAAACTCTTCTGTTCCAAATCCACAATGGTTTTGAATTCTGGTTGTAGAAAAGCAACAATTTGACCGACAACTTGGGAATTCTCTGCTAAATCGACACCCAAATTTCCGGCAATAAAATAATCCATAATTCTGGTTCTCTCTAGCTATTGCGGGTGAAAAAAATTTGATTTTACTCATCGTAACCGCTCCGTGTCGAAGAACGAGCACCAGCGCCAGATTTGTCCTTGGCCAATTTGCGCCCCTTGATTGGCACAAAAATTTCCTTGGTTGGATCCTCCAAAAGTTGCTTGAGAGACTCAATTCCTCGTTCAACATTGTCGCGGAATTGGAAAAACAAATTGTCCAGCTGACAGGGGGTAGGAAGCTTCTTTTGCTGAGACTCTTCCTTTTCCTCATTCTCCTTGAGGAATTGGAGCAAAAGTTCATCGACAAGAACAGCGTGCTCATCGGTAAAGCGTTCGCCATAGTAGAGCTGGAACAGTCGGTTGATCTGATACTGGTCACATTGGTTCATGAGCATCTCACAATCGACCCGACCAGGTCGCTTCAAAGCGGGATCAAGAACATCAACACGATTGCTGGTGATGAACAAGATGCGCTTGTCGGCATCAACATTGCCTTGCAAAACATTCAACAAGCCTTCAAGGTTCAAAGAGCTTTGTTGATTGCCATGCTGAGCACTGCCAGATCCTCCAGGGCCAACCAAGGTGGCAGCAAGATTGGAAGCCAATTTCTCTCCTCCCTCTTGAGCAACGCGATTGATCGCCTCTATGCGGGCATTGGCCTGCTGCTCTCGATACTCTCGGTTCAAAACCTCGGGCGTCGCAACATCAATCTCCTCCATCACCACAACACCAGTGGAGTTGTCAATCTTCTCAAAGAGCTGAACTAGCATCTCATTCGAAGTCACATTGCTCAAATTGAGATAGTAGAGATCTCGCTTCAACTGAGAGCTAACTGCTTGCTGGAGGGTCGTTTTACCGCAGCCAGGAGGGCCATGCAGCAGAAAGGTGATCTTGTTAGGACGGCCAAGCTTTCGGGCAAACTCAATCTCTTGCTCATTGGTAAAGGTATCAATGAGATTGCGAACGCGCTCCTCTTGAACAGACTTCAAAACAGTTGTCTCCAGAGTTCGAGTGTTGGAGTTGCGAAGCTTTTGCCACTGGCCATTCTTGTCATTGACATAGGTGGTCTGTTTCCAAACCTGAGAACGCTTAGAGTCATCATAGAGCTTAAGAATCTCTGCAAAAACCGGATTGAACCAGTCAGAGAGATCAGGATTCTTCAAATCCGTGTGCCAGCGCCAGAGAATGATTTTGCGATTCTCCTTTTTGCGTCCCTTCTCGCCGGGAATCTCAACCGACTCAGTCTCAAAGGAAAAGAAAACACGAATTCTCTTCCCATCTTCTTCTTCCCAGAAGAAGGAAGATTGTTGAGATTGGGGAATGGTGCTGAGCAGCTTCTTCTCCAATTCCTCTTTCGTCGGACCGACCGCCGATGCGTTGTTCTGATTGGCATTGTAGCCACTCATGTTGGAGACAACAGCATTGGTTTGTTTGGGAACAAAGTACTCGAGCTGTTCGGCAGCTTCGCGTTCTTTTTTGGTTCGGCTCATAATGAACCAGAGCACCGCATCATAGAGCTGCGAGGCTTGTCGATCGGCATTGTTCTGAGCCACAGTGACGGTGAATTTCTTTTGAACAGGTTCTCGTCTCAGCCAGTAATAGAAAGTGGTAAGCCAACCCCAAATCTGTGTAATGAAAATCCAGTACAGAATTGTACCAACAATACCAACTGATTTCTCGATCGGAGAAAAGGCCAATTGTGTTAGGCGAGGAAGACTCGTAGCGATAATCACTTTCACAAGCGGATTATTAGCTCCGGGAATTCCATCCAACATTCCAACAATCAAGCTGGTCACGGCAGTTTGCGTAGCAATATTGCTTCCCATAAGTCCCGCATCAAAAGAGGCAGTGCTCATCTTGTTCTTTTTTGGTTTGTTCAAGTTTGGGAAGAATTAAATTGTGTGTCACTAGCTCACATTCTGAAAGTCTAGATTATTGTAAATATTTCAAATATTTTCTAAATTGATAATTTCAATTAATTTTAATTCAATTGAAATATATAGTATGAAAAATTGTCTGAAAAACAACAATTCTAAATTAAATAAATTCTAAAATTCGTCTTTTAAACATTTTCTGAAACCAAAAAATATTTTTCTCGAAAATACAATTTTTCAGAAACCCTG
>JACZDC010076296.1_pt1 | contig 10309 bp, 8 predicted proteins | sample 8641791 | NCBI WGS metagenome assembly JACZDC01 (sample SAMN15324613, study PRJNA640507) | soil metagenome | isolation source: intercropping peanut in the second line | place: China: Luxin town, Laibin City, Guangxi Province | collected 2019-07-25 | depth 10cm m
CCGCCCGCGCCGGGCTGTTGCCGCCCGCGCGGGGCTGCCGTCGCCCGCGTGGGGCTGCCGTCGCCCGCGTGGGGCTGCCGCCGCCCGGTCGGGGCTGCCGCCGCCCGGCAGGGGCTGTCACAGCCTGAGCGGGGCTGTCACCGGGCGGCCAGAAAGCCGAGCCGAATGAGAGAAGCGGCTTTGAGGCCGCTGGTACGGAAGTCAGGATCGGTTGGGCTGATGATCTCGTCAAACCCTGGCGTAACCTGTTGGATCTGAGAGCTGAGCCCGCAGACGAGGAAGTCCTGAAAGGGCGGCATTCTCTTCAGGAAGAGAACCGGTCGATCCTTGATCGTCCCATCACCCTGCGGCAGCGATGCGAGAAGGACGTCACACTCCCTCACGGCACAAGGTCCGCGTCGGAATACTCGGGCTCGGTATCCCCATAGGCCCTGGCCAGGCCGCGAGCACTGATCTCGAACCAGGAGTCTCTCTCCAGATCGCTCTGCTTGGGTTCCAGGACCGTAACAATCAGACGGGCGCCCTCCGGAAGCTCGAAGGGCTCGTCGAGGTGGATTGTTTTTCCGTCGTAATGCGCCCTGAGGCTCACGGTCGGCATGCTGAAATCATACTCGCCTCCGAATTCCGGCACAACCTGGCCTGCGCCGGGTAGAATCGCGCCCACTGTGTCGCTCCACCTGCTGATCGCGCTCTACGTGGCGGTGTTCGGGCTGCTGGTCGGCAGCTATCTGAACGTCGTGATCTACCGGGTCCCGCTCGGGCTCTCGACGGTGCTGCCGCGCTCGCGTTGCCCGGAGTGCAACGCTCCGATCCGGGCGCTCGACAACCTGCCGGTGCTCTCGTTCCTGCTGCTCGGCGGCAAGTGCCGGAGCTGCGGCACGGGGATCTCCTGGCGCTATCCGCTGATCGAGGCGTTCACGTCGCTCGTTCTCCTCGGCTGCTTCATCGCGTTCGGGCTGCGGCCTCAGATGCTGGTGGCGGCGGTGTTCTCCTGCCTGATGATCGTGCTGGCGATGATCGACATCGACCACATGATCCTGCCCGACCGGATCACCTGGCCCGGGATCGCGCTCGGCTTCCTGGGACACGCGATGCTCGTGGTCCTGCTGCACATCCCCTGGAGCCACATGCTGGAGCCGCTCGGCGGCGCGTTGCTCGGCGGCGGCATGACGCTCGCCATCTACTGTCTCTGGTGGCTGATCCGGCGCGAGGAGGGGATGGGGCTCGGCGACGCCAAGATGCTCGCGCTGATCGGCGCGTTCCTCGGGTGGAAGGCGATGCTCGTGGCCTTCTTCTTCGCCGTGCTCACCGGCTCGATCGTGGGGCTCGTGCTGATGCGCCGCGCCGGCACGGGCATGCAGACCCGGCTGCCGTTCGGCGCGTTCCTGGCCCTCGGCGGCCTCATCGCGCTGTTCGCGGCGCCGGCGATCATCGACTACTACATCCAGTTCCTATGAGCGCCAGGCTGTCGCTCCGCCGCGAGGTGCTGATCCTCCTGCCGGTGGCGCTGCTGCTCCTGGTCGTGCTCTCCACCTTCACCCTGTTCTCGTTCCGCGGCGCGCTGCGGCTGCTCAACGAGGAGAGGCAGGACGAGGCAGCGCGGCTGGCCTCGGAGGTGGCGGACCGGCTCGATCCCGGTGTCCCGTCGCCGATGGGCCTCCATGCCCTGGCTCCCCAGGCACGCAGCCTGGCGGTGGTAGGCAAGGACGGCGACGCCCTGGCGGTCTATGGCGATCTGCCGTCCGGCGGTCTGCTCGCTCCGGTCGACGGGCAGGATCTCTCGGAACCGGTCGGCGCCGGGCCGAACGAGCTGCTGCCCGACGTCGTGGCCGGCTTCGCGCCCGCGGGGCCGGACCGCTGGGTGCGGGTCGATCTGCCGGCCGGAGTGCTGGCCGGCCAGCAGCGAGCCCTGTCCGTGCTGTCGGTGGTCGTCCTGGGTCTGAACGCGGCGCTGCTCCTCCTGGTCCTCTCGTTTCTCCGCCACCTGATGGCCCCGTGGCAGACCCTCCTGGAACGGGCGCGGCAGATGGGGGCGGAGCAGGAGGTGGGGGAGGGGGAGATCGAGTTTCTGGTCTCCACCTTCGAGCGCGCGATGACCAACCTGGAGACCCGCCGTCCCGAGGACGACATCGCGGCCCTGGAGCGGACGCTGTCGTCGAGCCTCCAGAGCGGCCTGCTGCTGCTCGACCGTGCCGGCCGGGTGCTGTCCCTCAATCCCGTGGCCGCCGGATTGCTCGGCATCGAGCCGCCGGTCTCCGGAACACCGCTCGCGGAGGCTTTGGCGCCTCAGCCCGAGTTGCGCGACCTGTTGGCTTCCGCGGTGGCCGGAGAGAGCGCACCGCAGAGGGTGGAGCTGACCGTCCGCGTGGATGGCGAGACGCGGAGCCTCGGCCTCACGGTCCACCCCCTGCGCCGCGACGACGGCGGCGTGCGCGGCTGGCTCGTGCTCTTCGCCGACCTCACCGAGGTGCAGCGCCGGGCCGGGGAGAGCCGGCTCGCCGAGAGTCTTGCGCGCCTTGGCGAGATGGCCGGCGGCGTGGCGCACGAGCTGCGCAACAGTCTCGCGACCCTGCGCGGCTATCTGACGCTCATCGAACGCCGGCCGGACGAGGAGTCGATCGCCGACTATCTGGCCGAGATCCGGCGCGAGGCGGACCACCTGGAGCGCGTGCTCCAGGACTTCCTCACCTTCGCGCGCCCGGGCACCGCGCGGCTGGAGGAGGTCGACCTCGCCGACCTCGCCCGGCGCGCCGCGGCCGACCCGTCGTACGCCGGCACCGAGGTGCGGGTGCGGCCGGCCCTCGCGCTGCGGATCCGCGGCGACGCGCAACTCCTGGAGCGCGCGGTCCGCAACCTCGTCCACAACGCCGTGCAGGCGCAGGCCGAGGTAGGAGCGGAAGGTCCGGTGGAGATCGGGATCGATCCCCTCGCCAGCGGTGTCGAGCTGGTGGTGGAGGATCGCGGACCGGGCGTCTCCGAGGAGATGCGCGAGCGGCTGTTCCACCCCTTCGCCACCGGCCGTCGGGGCGGCGTCGGCCTCGGGCTAGCGCTGGCCCACCGGATCGTCACCCTGCATGGCGGCCGCATCCGGCTGGAGGACCGTCCGGGCGGCGGCACGCGGGCGGTCCTCTTCTTCCCGGCTGACACGATTGTTACGGCTGGTAACCACCAGCCTCCATCCGAGCCTCCGCTTCCTGAGGCTTCCGGAGAGATGCAAGCCCAATCTCCGTAGACGTTTACGTCCGGACCCGGGATGGATTTCCGGCGTGGCACCCGCCTTGCTCCTTGGCGGGATCGCCATGAAAAACCAGGAAAGTCCGGCCCGCGAGCGGGGCTTCACGCTCATCGAGATGCTGGTGGTCCTCGCGATCCTCGGGATCGCGGCCTTGCTTTCGATCCCCTACCTGTCCGCGCAGATCCAGCGGAGCAAGCTGCTCGGCGTCGCGTCGCAGGTCAGCGGGCTGATGCGCCTCGCGCGATTGGACGCGATCAAGAACTCGCGCAGCGCGCTGGTGGCGGTTGACTCGAGCGGGCGAAAGGTCAACGCCTTCTCCGACCGCAATGCGAACGACGCTCCCGACGCTGGCGAGGAGATCGGCGAGGTGATCCTGCCGAAGAGCGTGACCTTCGCTTGGCCTGCCAGCGAGACTACGGAGTGCGCGAACGGTTTTTCAACGAAGGGGAGCTACCCGAGATTCGCATGGTTCAAGAACGATGGTGCGATCGATAAGCTGGGCGCCTTCTGCTTCAAGTCGGAGGCTCTAGGGACCGGCGCGCCCAACTACCTTCAGGTCAAAGTCGCGCCGGAGGCCACCGCGCGCGTCGCTCTACGCAAGTACGAATCGAGCGGCTGGGTGGAGAACGACGGTACAGGAGTCTGGAAATGGAACTGAAGCGCACAGAGCAAGGCTTTTCCGTGGTCGAGGTCCTGATCGCGAGCCTGATCTTCCTGATCATTGCGGTCGGCATCCTCCCCCTGTTCGCGGCCTCGACGCGGAACACCGCCGATGGCCGCGAGGCGACCGAGGTCAGCAACTTCGGGCGCTCGGCGGTCGAGGACCTGATGCAGGCCTCGTTCAGCGATGCCCGCCTCACTGTGCCCAGCGGCAGCACGGTGCTGACCACGAACCAGTATTACTCCAAGGCGACCCAGACCTGGGTCACGGGTTCGCCCAGCACCGCCGACCCGGCGCTCTGGATGCGTCGGGTCAAGGTGCGGCAATACAACGTCAACGACATGAGCGACGGCGTCCTGAATACCCCGCTGAACGGCTCCGCGGACCTCGGCCAGGTGCACATCAAGGAGATCGAGGCCGAGGTCTGGCACGCGCGGGCGGACACCTCCATCGCCTTCGGATCGCCGCAGCACTTCACCGTCCGCATGCTCAAGTCCAAGTGAGGCCGCGATGAGAACGATGAGAACGAGAAACCAGGCCGGCTTCACCCTCGTCGAGCTCCTGGTCAGCCTGGCGGTGACCGCGGTCCTGATCCTGGGCGTGCTCGCGACCTTCGATCTGAGCAGCCGCGTCAACCGGGTCCAGATGAGCGTGGCCGACCTCCAGCAGTCCATGCGCGTGGGCCAGAACGAGGTCGTCAAGATGACGCGCATGGCCGGCCGCGGCGGCCTGCCCGGGAACCAGGCCGTCTTGCTGAGCAACAATGTCGCATCCGGCACCAAGCTGGTCTCCACCCTGGCGAGCTCCGAGGTGCTTGAAGGCACCGACATCATCCGGGTGCGCGGCGTGATCACCGGCTCGCTTTACCAAGTCGAATACTTGGACGGCAACGTGTTCAAAGCCCCGAACGGGACCGGCGACAACGGCGAAGTGGTGATCATGGACCACGCCGCCGGGGTACCACAGGACATCAACAACCTGCGGAACGTCTTGGCGGATGCCCTGGACGCCACGAAGAACCCCGCCAGGAAAGAGACCTTGCTTCTGGTCACCCCGTTCGACACCTACTTCGTAGCCAACGTCGAAGAAATCCCGGGGCTGGAATCTCCCTTCAAGGGCACTTACGACGGCCTGCGCATCAAATTCAAGGCCAACACCGCAAACATCGGCATGGGCGGCGTCCCACCCGTGAGCCAGACCGCGGTGGCCTACCTCGGCATCTTGGAGGAGTACGCCTACTACGTGCGCAAGGACATCACGGGCAATTCGCCGAAGCTGGCCCGGGCCCGGCTGGTTCCCGGCATGGGCACGGCCTACGCGTTCGATTCGAACGCCACTCTCGACATCGCCGACAACATCATGGACCTCCAGGCGGTGAGCACCTTCGTGACGCCCGGCCTCGGCCTGCCCGACCTGCGCATCACCACGCTGGCGCGCAGCGACCGGCGCGACCCCGGCAAGTACCTCGGCCCGGTCCTGCCGACGACCCTCGAGGACCACGCGTACTCGGCGGCCCACGCCTACAACTCGGATTCGCAGCGCCGCTACCGCTGGCGGGTGGTGCGCACCAACGTCGACATGAGGAACCTGTGATGAGCCATCCTCGACAAGTGTCCGCCGGACGGGGCGAATCGGGCAGCGCCTACATCATCGTCCTGCTCGTGCTGGTCGTGATCGCGATCTTCGGCATCGCTCTTTCGATGATCACCCAGACCGAGATGCAGATCGGCTCGAACGAGCGCACCCTGAGCCGGGTGTTCTACGCCGCCGACGCCGGCATCGAGCTGGCCGTGGCGCGCGCCGTGGTCACGGCCGCCCACGACCCGATCACCTTCACCTACACCGATACGGGCGCCAACCTGGTCAGCGGCACGCTCGGCCTCGGCACCCAGGTGGAGGTGACCGCCTTCCATCCGATCCAGGTGAGCGCCTGCAACCTCTGTGAGATCAACAACGTCGGCACCTACCAGGACAAGGCGTTCTACAAGGTCAATCATGCGGTCACGGTGAGGGCGACCCGTTTCGCCTCCCTGACCGCCGGTACACAGCGCACACCGCTCGCCCAGAAGACCGTCAGCGCCATGGTCGAGATCCAGCCGTTCCGACCTTCGGTCGATTCGCTGGCGAGCACCAACGATCCCGTTCAATTGGCCAAGATCAAGTTCTGACCACAGGAGGGTCACCCCATGGTCCGTCAACGTCCACCCCTGCGCGGCCTTGGCGCCGCTGTCTTCGGGCTTGCCGTTCTGGCCCTCCTCGTCGTGGGCGCGCAGCCCGCGTTCACCGATGACATCGACCTGCTGCGTTTCACGACCGCCAAGCCATACGTGTTCTTCATCCTGGACAACTCGGCTTCGATGTCGCTCTCGCCGGACGGCAAGTGGGTCCACGGCAACGGCGACGACCCGCGGTCGAAGATCTACCAGGCGAAGCGGATCATCTACGAGGTCTTCAAGGGCGTCGACGACATCCACTACGGGTTCGCGTCGTTCAACCAGGATTACGCCCGCGCCACCGCCAAGCACTGGCTCTACTACTGGGTGGATACGGCCAGCAACAAGCTGCCGAACGACTGGCCGCTCGCGTATCCGGCGGCCGACGCCGACGGCCCCATCGTCACCGCGGCGGACGGCACGGTCTCGGACGACATCGAGGGCGACCTGATGACCTTCGGGCCGCACCTGGACCTCCTGGGCTACACCGGCAGCTGCCTCGCTCCCATCAACCTGCCGGCGGTCGGCACCGACGTGCGCGAGACGATCAACCGCTACTCGAAGCTCGGCACGAACGGCAACGGCCCCACCTACGTCTGGCTCAAGGGCGGCGCCGGCAACAAGACCTACCGTCTGACCTTCGAGCGGCCGACGAAGAAGTCCGACGGCACTACGGACAACCCGGACCTGGGCAAGGACGACATGAACGTCAAGCTGACGATGGAGCAGGTCAACGCCTGCCTCACTGCCACGACGTTCACGGTCCAGAAGACCTGGACGGCGACGATCGAGCTGACCCTGTGGACCGAGTTCCTGATGTACGACGAGAACAACGGTCGCAGCGCTCCGGCCGGCGACAAGTCCGGGGGCGTGGACTACGCTGCCGGGTTCTACGACGCCAAGGACATCACCGACGTCGAGATCTGCGGCTCCGGCCATCCGTTCTCCGGCAAGGGCTGGGAGGGCAACTACGACACCACGCCGGCCGCCGTCGGCGCGGCGATCGATCCCTATTGCCGGCTCGCGGCGGACCCGTCCACCTGCTCCACGCTGAAGCGCGCGACGGTGGCCGATCCCGACTACGGCAAGGCTCTCGACAAGGGCGACATGCTGCCGTTCGACTGGCGCAATGAGCAGAAGGGCGCCTTCCTGCAGCGCTTCGTCCCGAACTACGGCTCCGCCACTCCCGACTTCCGCATCGCCAGCTACTTCAAGGATTCGGTGGACGCCACCACCGGTGTGCTGCCGCTCAAGGCGGACGACGAGATCCCCCTCTTCGCCTCCGGCCCCAGCCCGCTCGGCAAGTCGGTGATCGACTTCCGCTGCTGGTATCTGGGCGAGGGGAACAAGTGCAACGAGAGCGCCTACAGCCCGGGCTGGGAGACGATCGCGGCCTCCAAGGACTCCGAGTGGGGCTGCCGCCGGCCGTACCTGATCGTGCTGAGCGACGGCGGCGACTCCTGCTCCGGCGAGAACCCCTGCGCCGACACCGCGAACCTCAACTCCAAGGGCGGGGTCAAGACCTGGGTCATCGCTTACGGCGCCGACTGCTCGAAGACCGGCAACCCGCTCAAGTGCATGGCGCAGAACGGCAAGGGCGAGCTGCTCTGCCCACAGACCGCGACCGACCTGAAGACCGAGCTGGAGCGCATCCTGGGTCTGATACGCCAGGAGGCCCGATCCTTCGCCTCCGCCGCCGTGCCTTCCGTGCAGGCGATCGTGGAGGACAAGATCTTCCTGACCAACTTCACGCCGCTCCAGGGCAAGGCGATCTGGGACGGCCACGTGCACTCGTTCATCAAGCCGCTCCCCCTGCGCTCGATCGACCAGAAGCCGGACACCACCCATCCGAACCACGTCTGGGATGCCGGCGAGGTGATCCTGACGCAGGTGAACGCCACCGATCCGGCCGGCCCGAACGGCAACCAGAGGCGGGTCTACTACGCGCAGGAGAACCTTTCGGATACCGTGCCCACGGGCCGGCGACTGTTCGAGGCCACCGCCTCGGAGACGCTGCCGGTCAAGTACGACTTCTGGCGTGCCCTCGGATACACCTTCACCGAGGGGGACACGACCTCGGAAAACGCCACCCAGACCAAGGCCAACGCCGTGGTCGCGGCCACCTACGCGCCCAAGTCGGCCACCCTTGACGTCAAGAACCCGATCACCGGCGCGACCACGACGGTGACGATCTCCTACCTCCTCGGCGACATCTTCCACTCCAACCCGCTGGTTGTGGGCAGTCCGCCGAACACCCAGTACTACACTCTCAATCTCAACGGCTACCAGGACTTCGCGGCCAAGCACCGGCTGCGCCGCAAGATGCTCATCGTCGGCGCCAACGACGGCATGCTGCACGCCTTCGACGCCGGCCAGTACAGCAACTCGACCGACAAGTTCGACAACGGCACCGGCAAGGAGGTCTTCGCCTTCATGCCGCGCGCGGTCATGCCCACGGTGCGGCTCCTCACCGACCCGACCACGACCTCCCACAAGTGGAGCGTGGACGGCACCGTGACCGTGGCCGACGCCTACATCGATCCGAGTCACAACGGCACGCCGACCAACTCGGACCGGCAGTGGCGCACGGTGGCCATCGCCGGTCTGCGCCAGGGCGGCAACTCCCTGTATGCGGTCGACATCACCCAGCCCGACGTGCTCAATCCGGGCGACGATCCGGGCGAGGACTTCGTGCCGCAGCCGAGCAACGGCTACGTCCCCTCCTGCCTGGGAGAGAGCGGCTTCAACTCCACGGCCTGCGGCCCGGTGCCGTTCCCGTCCGTGCTCTGGGAGTTCGACGACAGCGTGGTGACCAGCTCGGGCTCGGGCCCGGCCTCGCGCGTCCAGCTCGACGAGGAGGACACCGGGTTCCCGTCCGGCAACGGCACGCCGGACGGCAACGACAAGAGCGACCTCGGCCAGACCTGGTCGGTGCCGAATATCGGCCGCATCCGGGTCGCCACCTCCACGGGCTCGACCACCACGCGCGACATGTACGTGGCCATCTTCGGCGGCGGCCTCGACCCGCTGAGCAAGACCGCCTCGACGCAGGGCACCTGGCTCTACATAGTTGACATCGAGACCGGCCAGGCCATCTACAAGCGGCAGATCGAGGGCTCCATGCCCAGCGAGCCGGCCGCGGTCGACACCAACCAGGACGGCTACATCGACCGCATCTACCTCGGCACCACCCAGGGCTACATCTACCGCATCGACCTCACGACCGACGTGACCAGCGGCTCGGACAAGGTCTATCCGGCCCTGACCAGCCAGAGCGCCCGCGGCATCGACAACAAGATGTACACGGTCAAGCGCATCCCGACGACCTCGTGGGCGCCGAAGAAGATCTTCAACTCCAACTTCGACGCCGCGACCGGCGCCGAGGTCGCGGTGGCGCGGCCGATCTTCTTCCGGCCGTCGGTCGTGTTCAACTCCAAGCTTGGCGCCTACATCCTGGCGTTCGGCACCGGCGACCGCGACGACCTCTGGAACAACGACGGCCAGTCCGGTCGGTTCTACCTGTTCGTCGACGACACGGACAAGATGACGCTCTCCAGTCCCCTGACCGAGGCCAACTTCACCCGCGTCACGGTCGACGCCCCGGCCACCGGCGGCACCCTGGAGACCCGGTCGGTCGGCCAGCGCGGCTGGTACCTGGTCCTCGATCCGAACGAGCGGGTCATCAACGATGCTTTCGCGCTCTCGGGAGTGACCTTCTTCTCGACCTTCAAGCCCGCCGTGAACGTCACCACGACCAAGGACGGGCCGCAGTGCGCCAAGACCGGCATCAGCCGGATCTTCATCGTCTCCACCCTGAACGCGGATCCGTTCGTCCAGCCGCCGTCCGGCGTGACGTCGCCGCCCACCCGCGAGTTCGAGGTGGCGAACTTCGTCACCAACCCGTTCGCGGAGCAGGGCCAGACGAAGAACTCGTCCACCGGCGTGGCCGAGATCTGCGACGACCCGACGAAGCTCGCCATCATGAACTCCATGAAGGCCCTCTTCCCTCCGACCTGCAAGTTCAGTAACTATAGGGTGGACATCAAGACCATCTCGGCCGACACCAGCCTGGTGTGCATCGCGCCGGTCCCGGTCTGCCTGATCGAGAAGAGCTGGAAGGAGTACTAGAGATGACGAAGCGGTATCTCCCGCTGGTCCTGGCGCTGGCGGTCGTCACGGCCGCCGGCCCGGCGGGCGCCC
>JACZDC010067486.1_pt1 | contig 10290 bp, 5 predicted proteins | sample 8641791 | NCBI WGS metagenome assembly JACZDC01 (sample SAMN15324613, study PRJNA640507) | soil metagenome | isolation source: intercropping peanut in the second line | place: China: Luxin town, Laibin City, Guangxi Province | collected 2019-07-25 | depth 10cm m
GTACGCGCAGCGCCCCGATCTCGGGAAAGCGTGTGGGTACGATGTTTCCCGCAAGCGTGAAGCCGCGCGGCGTGTGCGCCAGCAGTTCTTCCAGCGCAATACGGATCTCGAGCCTTGCCAGCGGCGCACCCGGACACATGTGAGGTCCGCGGCCGAACGCCAGCGAGTCTTTCATGTTGGGACGGTCAAGCCTGAAGCTCGCCGCATCCGCAAATACCTCGTCGTCGCGGTTTGCCGAGGCATAGACCAGCGCGATGGGTTCACCAGCCGGTATCGTGCGGCCGCGCACCGTGACATCGGTTTTCGCCGTGCGCGCGAAGCCGCGATAGGGCGTGTACAGCCGCAGGAACTCTTCGGTGGCGGCCTCGGCAAGTTCAGGATGCTCGCGCAGCTGCTGCTGCAGCTTCTGGTCGCGTGACAGATGCACCGCGATGGAGCCCACCATCACGGTGGGCGCGATGATGCCCACCACCAGCACCTGCCGGATCGTGCCAACGATCATTTCCTCAGGCAGCGGCTGGCCGTCAACGCGCGCGGCCAGCAGTGAACTGGTGGCATCCTGATCCACTGGCAAGGGACGCGCCTTGCGTTCGGCCAGCAGCGCCCGCGCCATCTCGTAGAGCTTGAGGCTGGTTTCCTTGGTGGCCGCCTCGTCATTGGACTGCACGGCCACGTTGTAGCGTCGTCCCACCTCGGCCAGCGCGGCCGACTGCTCCGCGGGCAGGTTCATCCAGGCGTTGAACACCATGATGGGCATGCGCGAGGAGAACTCCTCGCAGATATCACCGCCCCCTTTGGCGGCCATGCCGCCCAGCAATTCGCGCGAGATGCGGCGGATTTCAGGCTCCAGCCGCGCGACGCGATGCGGAGCCAGCAGCGGCGAAAGCGCGCGGCGATAGGGGGTGTGTTCGGGAGGATCCAGATGCAGCGGCGGACGGCGTCCGGTGAAGGCGACCTTGGGCACCACATTCTGTTTCGAGGTGATGTAGGTATCGCTGTCGGCGGCCGCGTGGATCACGTCCGCGTGCTTCATCAGCGCCCAGAACCCGCCCCAGGCATCGCTGTGGGCCACCGGACATTCGCGACGCAGCCGCGCATAGTCGACATGCGGGCTGTCGAAGTCTTCGGGGGCCAGCGGGTCGAAATCCTGGGACATCGCCGCGGATTATAGTTTGGATGAAAGCGCTTGCATGGCTTTTTTTCGGGTCCGGACAATGGTGCACTTGGCGATCATGAAGAAAGACAAACTGACCGTCCCCAAGCTCGATGACGTTGCGCAACGCGCCGGGGTATCGGCAGCCACCGTATCGCGCTTCTACAACAACAGCGCCATTGTCGCGCCGGCCACTTCCGCGCGCATCCGGGCGGCCATCGACGAGATGGGTTATGTGCCCAACCTGCTGGCCGGGGGGCTGGCCTCCAAGCGCAGCCGGCTGGTGGCCGTGCTGGTGCCTGAGATCGCCCAATCGATCTTCAACGACACCATCGAGGCCATGACCTCGGAGCTGTCACTGGACGGCAATACCGTGATGCTGGGACTCACGGGTGCCGGCAATGCGCGCATGCCGCAGCTGATCGACTCCGCGCTGGCACGCCGTGCCGACGCCATCATTCTCAGCGGCATCATCACCGATGCCGAAACGCGCAAGCGCCTGCGCGAACGCTCGGTGACCGTCATCGAGACCTGGGGCGTGCCGGAGGATCCCATCGACGTGGCCGTGGGCTTCTCGCACCCGGCCGTGGGTCGGGATGTAGCGCGCTTCCTTCATGGCCGCGGCTATGTGCGACCGCTGCTGACCGTGGCCGACGGCGCGCGCGCGCGTCAGCGACGCGATGGCTTTCTCGAGGAGTGGCGCACTACCGGACACGAGCCGCCGGTGGTCATCGATGTGCCGCTGCCCACACGCTTCGGGCATTCGCGGCTGGTGTGGCGGCAGATCGCGCAGCTGCCGTCGCCGCCCGATGTGATCGTGTGCGGCTCGGATGTGCTGGCGCAGGGCGTGATCATCGAAGCGCAAGCCGCCGGCGTGCGCGTGCCCGATCAGATGGCGGTGGTCGGCTTTGGCAATCTGGCCATCGCCGGCGACATGCGGCCTTCGATCACCACGGTGGATGTGGACGGCGCGCGCATCGGCCGCGAGGCAGTGGCCGTGCTGCGGCGGCGGGCCAGCGGCGAACGCGTGGCGCAGAAGGTCATCGACGTGGGCTTTCGTCTGATTGCGCGCGAGAGCGCCTGATCCTTCCGCCCGACAACCGCGGCGCAATCGTCAGCAAGGTGATGGCCGCGATCAGCAGCGCGGCGCCCGCGAACTCGGTGCCCGTGGGCATGGGCTGCTGCCACAACATGTGCAGCAGCCAGGCGGCCGCCAGTCCGGCAAGCAGGCTGGCGGATCGCTCCAGCGGCACGCAATAACTGTTCTCGCGCGGATCGAGCAGGATGATGGCGGCGAACACCGAAATGATGGTGAGCGTCAGGCCGATGGCGGCCAGCGACGCGAATACCGGATCCGTCCAGGCGTGGGTGAATCCCCACAGGAGTTCGTCGGCCTGCGATCCCAGTCCCGTGGCGCCGAGCAGCGCGAGAGCCGCGACCGACAGCGGCAATGCGATGATCTTTTCCTCGACAAAATAGCGGCGCACGCTGGCCGCATCGCCGGATTTGGAAATGCGCGTCATCACGGCAAGGCGCAGGAAGTAGCCCACGGTGTAGAGCACCACCGTTGCAATGGCCATGGGCGGCAGATGGAATCCGCCGCGCTGGTGCACCACCAGTGTCAGGGCCGCCGCGACGATGACCAGCGCCGTCCAGCTCCACCAGCGAACGCGCCGCCCGAACAGCACATCCACCAGCGGCGCGATCACCAGTATGTCGCCGCGCATCAGCAACTGGATGAAGGGGATGCTGACGTCGGTGAACGTGAACGACAGCGGCACCGTGAACAGCACCAGCGCCGTGCCCACGCCGGATAGCAGCGTGTAGCGTGTGGGTACGGGAAACCTGAACCCGCCGACCTTCCGGCCATGCGCATCGCGGTGCCATCCGGACAACCAGATGAAGGCGTACGTGAGGACGAGGCTGACGGTCAGCGAGATCGGCAGCGTTTCCAGTCCGGTGAGGGCGCGGCCGCGTCCGGGATGCACGCCGCTGGTGGCCAGGCGCGTGAGGATGATGTTGGGGATGTAGCTCAGGAAGTACAGCCCGACGATGCTTTCGAGCGGCATGCGAGCGAGCGATTTCACGCCTTGCCTCCGGCATTGACGATGCGCACCAGGTCGCCTTCCTGCGCATACACGCCATTGAGCCCGGCTTCTTCGGTGACGGCACGCAGATAGGTCAGCAGTTCGGCGCAGCGTGGATCATCCTGCCGGAGTGGGCGCGGCACGGCGTCACGCCCGATGAACAGCGGCACGAAGCCCGCATGCTGCAGGCGGCCCTCGGCGATCCTGAGCCTTGCGATCATCGACAGCCTCGATGCGGGTGGAAAGTTGTACAGGCTGTCGAAATCCGGCGTCCAGTCCTCGCCCAGCTTCTGGATTTCCTTGAAGCTCGGCCGCGCGGCATGCTCGGGTGTCATGCGCAGGTCGGTGGCGAAATTGCACAGGCTGTAGAACACCGGTCGGCCGTCGATGCATTCGATGCCTTTGAGGATATGCGCATGATGTCCAAAAATGGCATCGGCGCCGGCATGCACGGCGGCGCGCGCCACTTCGCGCTGGTAGTCCGCGATCACCGCGCGCACGAAGTGGATGCCCCAGTGATGCGACACCAGGACCACATCCGCCTCGCGGCGTGCGCGGTGAATGTCTTCCTGCATGGCCGCGAGGTCCTTCGCATGCGCGAAGGTGCGGATGCGCGCCGGTGTGCCTGGCTGGTCATGCTCGATCTGCTCGTACAAGGTGTGCGCACGCATCGGCGCGCATCCGGGACGACGCGCTTCGGCCCAGTAGGCCTGAGGCAGGATCGAGCAATACGCCAGCAATGCGACGCGCGTGCCGTCCGCCAGTGTGCGATACACGGGTCGTCGCGCCGCGACGATATCCGCGCCGGCGCCCACCACGTCGAGCCCGGCATCCGCCAGATGCTGCAAGGTTTCAAGGAATGCCTCGTTGCCCCAATCCAGGCAGTGATTGCCCGCGAACGAGATGACATCGAAGCCCGCACGCGCCAGCCCCGCCGCGCCAGCCGGCTGCGCCATCACGGCGTGACGCGCCTGCGGCAGGCGGGTGCCGCGCGTTGCAAAGCTGGTCTCGAGCTGGCCGAACACCAGCTCCGCATCCTGCAGCAGCGTGCGCGTGGCCTCGAAGCAGCTGTCCGGATCGTCGCGATCGGGCGCGAGATCGCCGGTGGCCAGCACGAGGCCATTCATGGCGGGGCAGGGCGCGCGGGCAGCGGCTCGCCAGCGCAACTTCCGGCGCGCGCCCCGCATTGGCGTGGCATGGGCGGCGCGCGATAGGCGATGAACTTTGCAGCTGCGCCTGTCGAGGCGCCCCGCGCTGCGACGGCTTCAGGTTGCAGTGACCAGCGACCCGTATCCAGCCGCTGCTCGTGCGTGAGCAGCGCAGCCACCAGTTCCGCCGTCGTGAAAGTGCAGTGTCCGGCGCGCTCCACCCACAGCTGGCCCAGCATGCGCTGCGCGCCCGCCGCGCGGGTCAGCTGCAGCAGTCCTCCATGTGTGGCAGGAACGGTCAGGCCATCGCCGATGGTCTGCAATGTGAGCACGGGCACGCGCCAGTCTCCACGCGGCACGAAGTTCGCGCGCATGTAGGCCACCGCAGCGGCGCGCGCTTCGATGCGCGGCGCCGCATCGAGCTGCGCCAGGTCCGCATCCAGATCCAGTTGCGCCTGCGAATACATGTGGCGCACCAGTGATCGCAGCGGCGACTGCGCCAGCAGCCGGCGATAATTCACGCCGGCATTCCATCCGTAGATGCCGCCGGCGCGGCGTTCCTGATCCACGCGCGGCACGAACACGCCCATCGCGAAGGTGCGTCGCAGCTGTTCGGCTTGCGCATCGAAGTCTTTCGCGGCGGGTTGCGGCTGGCTGGCGTCGGACCAGGCCGGAAGCTGCGCCAGCGCTGCCGCCAGCACCACGCGCGCGCGACCCGCCGGCGTGGCCCATGCAGCCTGCAGCACCGATTGCACGCGCGCGGTGTTTGCGCGGTCGTCATCCACACCGACGATGCGGATGTCCGAATCCGGCGCAAGCAGGGTACGAAACGCGAAGGCGCCATCGAGCGCGGTGTTGAGCATGCCCAGCGATCCGGATACCGAGCCGCACAACGGCAGTGCCGCCTGCACGCGCTGCGGTTCACGCTCGGCCAGCGCCAGTGTGACCAGGCCGCCCATGGATGAGCCCCACGCGATGGTGCGACGAGGCGGTCCGAAGCGTTGCACGAACTGGTCGAGCACCTGCACCTGATCCACTGGCGCTTCAGCCAGCGCCCAGCCACCGGCCGTGAAGGATGAGGCCGCCAGCGCATAGCCGCGTGACAGCAGCCATGTGCGGGCTTCGCGCGGTGCGGATTCGGGAGGCGCGGTCGACAGCACCGGCGAGTAGCCGTGCGAATACAGCAGCAACGTGCCGTTCCAGTCCGCCGGCATCTCGATGATCCAGCCCGCACCGTTTGCGTGGGCGCCGACGATGCGCTGCGCCCCAGAGTCCGCGGCAGTCGCCGCGCTGGCCCACCAGCTCAGGCCGCACATCAGCATCGCGAGCGCGTGGCGTACAGGCATCGCAATCTCCCATCGGGTGTTGGGCGGGCCACCTTACGCGAAATGTAAGCGCTTGCAAAATCGTGCCGCGCTGGCGCATAAGGCGTGACAGGGTTCTTCCGGAGCGCGTCATGTTGAAGCTGGGCTCGAGTGTGCTCGTTGCAATGATCTCCACGTCGGCGCTTGCAGGTGTGCTCGGCGCGCCGTCGGGGACCGGACCGCTGCCGGCAGTGGCGGAATCGATCGCGGAGCTGCCGGGCCACACACTGTTTCATCCGGTGAAGATGCCGGAAGGGCCCATGCCCCTGTTCATCTGGGGCAATGGCGCCTGTCGCGACAACGGCCTGCAGCACGGCGCATTCCTCAGGCAGATCGCATCTCACGGATACCTGGTGATCGCGCTGGGTCGCCCACGAGAGGAAAGGCCGCTCGTCACCACAGGACCCATCACTGTCGCGCCACCCTTGGTGCGGCCGGCGGCGCCCGGTGCGGCCGATGCCCCATCACGCACCACGCCTGATGAGACCCAGGCGCGGCAAATGCTCGAGGCCATCGACTGGGCCACGCGCGAGAACTCCCGTCAGGGCGGCGCCTTCGCCGGACACATCGACGCCGCGCGCATCGCAGTGGGCGGGCACAGCTGCGGCGGTCTGCAGGCGCTGTCCGCCTCCAGCGATCCGCGCGTGAAGACCACGCTGGTGATCAACAGCGGCATCTATGTGCGTCGTGATGGCGCGCGCAGCGGTGTGGACATCGACAAGTCGCAGCTTGCGCGGCTGCATGGGCCCATGCTGTATCTGGCCGGCGGTCCATCCGACATCGCGCACCCGAATGCCAGCGATGATGTGGCGCGCATCGACCACCTGCCGGTGTTCTTCGGCGAACTGCCAGTGGGCCACGAGGGCACGTTCTGGACCGCGCGCGATGGCGGCGACTGGGCCCGCGTCTCGACGCGCTGGCTCGACTGGCAGTTGAAGGGCGATGCCGATGCGAGCTGGGATTTCGCTGGCCCCGCCTGCCGGCTGTGCACCGATGCACGCTGGACCGTGTTGCAGAAGAAGCTGCCGCTGCCCAGTGGTCCGTTCCGCCAGTCGCTGTACGTACCGGTGCGCGATGGCGCCTTGCTGGCGATGAATGTGTACCGTCCGGCGCGCGACGGCGTGCCGCTGGCCACGCGCCAGCCCGTGATCTTTTCGTTCACACCCTACCGCGCGCGCTACTACGACCCGAACGGCAAGCTGGTGGAACTGGGCCAGCTCTCCGGCAGCGTTGCGCGCAAGCTTTTCGATGCGGGCTATGTGATCGCCGTGGCGGACATCCGCGGCAAGGGCGCATCGTTCGGCGCGCGTCGCGGCTTTCAGGATCGCACCGAAGCGCGTGACGGATACGACCTGGTGCAGTGGCTGGCGGCGCAGCCGTGGGCCGATGGCAAGGTAGGCATGTACGGCTGTTCATACCTGGGCGGCACCACCGTGCACGTGGCTTCCACCGCGCCACCGGCATTGCGGGCGATCTTCAGCGGCGCGACGGATCTCGACAAATACTACTTCGTGCGCAACGGTGGCATCACCGCGCAATTCAACACCCGGCCGGATGAGCCGCTGAGCGATGACATGGCCAGCGTTCCGGTGGATGCGGATCAGGATGGCAGTCTGCGCGACATGGCCGTGGGGCAGCATGCGGCCAATACGCCCATGGCGGCGCTGTGGTATGGCATGCCCTTTCGCGACAGCGTCTCCACGCTCACGGGCAATCGCTTCTGGGAAGAGGCCGGTCCGTATACCTATCTCGACGTGCTGCGTCGTTCGGGTATCGCCACGTACTACTGGGGCAACTTCGAGGATGAGCCCACCGCGCAGGTAATTCTGGCCGCCGAGAACCTCGGCAGCCGGCTGCTGCTCGGGCCTGGTACGCATTGTGTGCAGCCACCCGGCCTTGATTTCGCCGGCGAAGTGCAAGGCTATTTCGACGCCACGCTCAAGGGGATCGCGCCTGCCCAGTCGGCGCCGCGTGTGACCTGGTGGCTGGACGAGGGCAGCGGCCGCGGAAGCTGGCATCACGATGCAAGCTGGCCCGGCGTGAAGGCGTCGACGCAGAAATTCTATCTGGCGCCGCAGGCTGCCGAAGGCGCGGGAAATCTCACGTTGCAGACCAAACCCGCGCGCGATGCGAAGCCGGGCTTTCGCGTGAACTACGAGGTCGGATCGGCCGAGTATTTCGCCTTCTGGGTCGGCTCGCAGCACGGCAAGGGACTCAGTTTCGCCATGCCGCCGCTGGATGCGCCCACGCGCCTGGTGGGATTTCCCGTGGTGCATCTGCGCGTGGCATCCGACCGGCCAGAGCCGCTGCTGTTCGTCTATCTGGAGCAGGTGATGCCCGACGGCAAGGCGCAGGTGCTGGCCTTCGGCCGTCAGGCGGCGGCCATGCGCAAGACCGGCCGCGCGCCGTACGACACGCTGGGCCTGCCATGGATGACCGGTCTGGCCGCGGATTTCGCGCCGCTGCCGCTGGGCAGGGCGGTGGACGTGGAACTGGCGCTGACGGCAGTTTCGAAGGTGCTGCCCGCCGGTGCACGGCTGCGTCTGGTGATCACTGGCGCCGACCCGCGGCAACGCAATCTGGCGCAGCTGAAACTCGATCCGCCGCCCTCCATCTCGGTCCACACCGGCGGCGCCAACGGGTCATGGCTGCAGCTGCCGTTGCAGCGCAGCGGTGGCCCGGCCGTGCAAGCGCTTGCACGGTGAGCGTCATCCCGCTAAATTATTGTTGACAATTTTGTCAACAAAAATGCGGGCCATGGAGTCCGCGTGCGGGGGTATGGTCATGAGCGAGAAATCCGTTTCGCGTGCTGTGCGTAGCGTCCTGGCGGGCGCGACTCTGGTCACGGTGTGTGCAACGCCGCTGCTGGCGGCGGAGCAGGAAGGCGACATCGGCGAGGTGGTCGTCACCGGCAGCCGTGTGCGCGGCGCGCAGCCCGTCGGGTCCGCGCTCATTGCCCTGGATCGCGACGTGCTGGTCGATGCGGGCCAGGTCACGGTCGATCGCATCATCAAGGACCTGCCGCAGAACTTCGATCTGGGCGTCAGCGAGAACTCCCGCGGCCAGTCCGGCGGCGCGGGCAACATCGTCTATGGCAACACGGTGAACCTGCGCGGCGTGGGTCCCTACGCAACGTTGATCATGGTCGACGGACATCGCGTGACCAACAATTCGCGCAGCACCGATCCCTCCATCCTGCCCACTCTGGCGGTGTCACGCGTGGAGGTGGTGGCCGACGGTGCGTCGGCCATCTACGGTTCGGATGCCGTGGCCGGCGTGGTGAATCTCATTCCGCGTCGCGACCTCGACGGCGTGGAAGTATTCGGCCGCAAGGGCTTCGCGGACGAGGGCGGCTTCACCGAGGCCGTTTATGGCGCGGCCTTCGGCAAGGTGTGGAGTGGCGGACAGGCCATGCTCGCCTACGAGCATGTGGACCGCGACAATCTCTCGGGCGATGACCGCGACTTCTTCAGCGGCGATCAGCGCGACTCCGGCGGACGCGACTATCGCACCACACGCTGCAGTCCCGGCACACTGGTGATCGGAACCACGACCTACGCGATTCCCGCTGCCGGACTTACGCCAGCGAATGTCGGCAGTCTCACTGCCGGTTCCGCCAACCGTTGCGATGAGCTCACGGGCCAGGACCTGTTCCCGCAGCAGAAGTACGACTCCTTTGCCATGACGGCATCGCAGGATGTGGCGCCCTGGCTGACGCTGTTCATCGGCGGCTACTACAGCGACCGCAGCTTCCATCGTCGTTCGGCCTATGCCAGCACGCGAATTACCGTGCCGCAGACCAATGCCTGGTTCGTCCAGCCCGCGGGCTTTGCCGGCACCTCCTACTCCATCGATTACAACTTTGCGGGCGACCTGCCGACCAATGACTCGTGGGGCAAGGCCAAGAACTGGCAGTTCACACCGGGCGCGCGTTTCAAGCTGCCGCATGACTGGCAGCTGGAGGCGTTGTTCGGCTATGGCAAGACGCGCGACAACTCCCTGAGCTACTACGGCACCAACAACGCCGCACTCAATGCCGCGCTGGCCAGCTCCGATCCGAATACGGCCTTCGACCCTTATGGCCTGCATCGCACCTCGGCCGCGGTGCGTGAGGCGATCGCCAACCAGATTTTCTTCGCGCCCACCAACAGCGACTTGAAGGGCTATGAACTGCGCGCCAATGGCGCTCTGTTCAAGTTGCCCGGCGGTGATGTGGCATTGGCCGCGGGCTACGAAAGGCAGGACAACGATGTTGCGCTGGGTTCGGCGCGCGGCGGTCCGACCACGCCGATGTCGTGGCGCTATTTCGGCCGCACGGTGGATTCAGGCTACGCCGAGCTGCAGATTCCTCTCGTAGGCGCCGACAACGCGCGGCCCGGCATCCAGCGCCTGACCCTGGACCTCGCACTGCGCTATGACGACTACAGCGATGTCGGGGATACGACCAACGAGAAGTTCGGCGTTACCTGGCGGCCGACGGACACGCTGGCGCTGCGCGCCAGTTATGGCACCTCGTTCCGCGCGCCGTTGATCTCGCA